>Ga0073934_10001271_pt1 | contig 62046 bp, 66 predicted proteins | sample LarsenN4metaG_FD_76834 | JGI IMG/M metagenome (GOLD analysis project Ga0073934, IMG submission 76834) | Hot spring sediment bacterial and archeal communities from British Columbia, Canada, to study Microbial Dark Matter (Phase II) - Larsen... ... | reverse complement strand
TGCGCATCGGTCCTTGGCCTCCCTGTCTCGAGCTTGGCGGCCCGAGCAGGATAGCCGAGGGAGCCGATGCGCTCTGGCTTTCAGGACCTTACGTCACCTGAACACTTTTGGGAGACGAGCCAATTTTTTCCCACTTCTTCCACGCCGATGCAGCCGTCGCCGGGCGACCCTTCCAGTCCTCCGTCCGGGCGACACAGCTCACGCGAGCCGCGTCAGTTCCCCACGAGCACCGTGAGGCTGGCCGCACCCCTCTTGCCCGCCGAGTCCGCCACCGTGACCGACAGCGTGTGGGCGCCGTTCGCGAACAGCGTCGTGTCCCAGACCGGCCACACGTGGACGCACGCGCACGTCCTCGTCGCCACCGTGCGGCCGTCCACCGCGAGCGTGAACGTGCTGGGGCCCGCGGCGGCGCCTTCCACCCAGATGTTCACGGCGACGCTTCCTCGCGCGGTCGCGTTCACCCGGGGGCTCGTGATGAAGACCTTCACGCTCCCGGCGGACGGCGGCGGCGCCGCCGGCGCGCCTCCCGCGCCGACGATCACCGTGCGCGCGGCCGTCGCCAGCGCGGTGCCGAACTTGTCGGCGACGGTCAGCTCGAGCCGGTGGCTGCCCGGGCCGAGCGCCGGTGCGCTGATCGTCACCGCCGCCGAGGGCGCCGTCCCGCTGACGGAGCCGAGCGTCCGGCCGCTGGCAGCCAGCCGATAGACGAGCGGTACGCCGGCGATGACGCCGCTGACCGAGGCGCGGACGGGCACGCTTCCGGCGACCGTCGCCCCCTCCGCCGGTGACGTGATCTCGACGCCGACCCGCGCGGCGCTGCCGACGCCGAACGCCTCGCCCGACACCCGGCCGCTGCCCTGTCGTGTCCGGAACGTGAAGCCCGCGTCGGCGTCGCTCTGGCTGGGAAGGAGCGTGAGCGTCGTGAACTCGCTGAACTGGCCGCACGTCGACGGGAACGACACGTCGACGGCGGAGTTCGCGGCGTCGGTCTCGATGTGCCCCTCGCCGCCCGGACCGGCGAAGCGCAGCAGCACTCCACCGCGCGGGCTCGCGGTCGCGACCGCGAGCCCGTGCCCCTGCGCGTGGGCAGGGAGCCGTCCGCCGCTTCCGTCGGGCTCCTGCGAGCAGCCATCGAAGAGAGACCACCACGAGACCGTGTAGGCTCCCGCCTGACCGTGGGCGGGCAGCGCGACCAGCAGCGTGAACGCACAGGCGAGCGCCAGCGACCTGACCGCAGCGAGCGTGAGGGTCGTGAGTGTCGTCATGCGCCAGCACCCCGGGCAACTCGCGTGCCGGACCTCACCGGCGCGGCCCAGAACGGTCGGCGCGGCGCGGCGGCGCCCGGCGCCGGTGAACGGGGTTGCCGCATTCGTGCACTCCCTGCCCCACGCCGGGAAGCGACGTCATGGCAGCCGCGTTGCACGGCTCGCCGGCATGAGCACGCTGCGTCTCGCCGAGGTCGCGGAGTCCGCCGTCGCCGGCATCGAACGCCAGTCCTGGCTCGACAGGATCGCCGCCGTCGCCGACCGGGGGATCGGCGCCGCGCTGCAGGCCGCGGGGCCTGCCGGAGCCCGCATCAAGAACTTCCTCCACGGAACCTGGCTCGGCCACCCGCTCCACCCGGTCCTGACCGACATCCCCGTCGGGGCCTGGACGGCCGCGGCCGTCATGGACGCCGCCGACGCGCTGGGCGGCCACGACGGCCGGACGGGCTCCGGCGCCGCGCGCGCGATCCGCATCGGCGTGGCGGGCGCCGCCGCCGCCGCGCTGGCCGGCGCCGCGGACTGGCACCACACCGACGGCGGCTCGAAGCGCACCGGTCTCCACGCCATGCTGAACACCGCCGCGCTCGGCCTCTACGTGTCGTCCCTGGCTCTCAGGCGCCGCGGGCGCGTGCCCGAGGGTCGCGGGGTCGCGTTTCTCGGATTTGCGACGATGCTGGCGTCGGCCTACCTGGGCGGCAGTCTCGTCTACCGGCAGCGGGTGGGCGTCGACCACGCGCCCCGCGAGGGGACGCGCGGGTTCACGCCGGTGCTCCGCAGCGACGAGCTCCCCGAGGGCGCGACGAGACGGGTCGACGTCGGCGGGATTCCGGTGCTCGTCGCCCGGCGGGGAGGGCGGGTGCTGGCGCTCGCCGAGCGGTGCTCGCACATGGGGGGCCCGCTCTCGGAGGGACCGCTCGAGGGCGACTCGGTGCGGTGCCCGTGGCACGGCTCCCGGTTCTCGCTCGAGGACGGCCGCGTGCTGGACGGCCCCGCGGCCATGGCCCAGCCGTGCTGAGAGGCGCGCGTGCGCGGCGGCCGGATCGAGGTCCGGCGGCCGGAGACGGCTACGGCGACTGGAGCGTGATCGCTTCCTCCGCCAGCGCGATGGCGAACTTCGCCTTGCGCACGGCGTCGCCGTGGTCCCGCTTCGTCTTCGCCTTCTCGTGGTGAGCGCGTGCCTCGGCCAGGTACTTGCGGGCCTCGTCCACGAGCGGCCGCGTGTCGGCGGTGGGCTTGGTCGCCTCCGCCTTGCGGATCATCTCCTCGGCCTGCTTGATCACCACCGGGCAGTTGAACGCCCAGGCGGGCGCACCGGCCGCAAGCATCACGAGAACCGCGAGCACCGCCATCGCGCGCGCCGCCATCGCCGATCTCCTCCCGCTCGCCGCTGGTGTGGGTGGTGGTCGGGGTGAGAGGATTCGAACCTCCGGCCCCCTGCTCCCAAAGCAGGTGCGCTACCGGGCTGCGCCACACCCCGGACCCTGGAAATCCTACCACTCGGCGGGCGCGGGCTTCTCCGCGGATTCGCCTGCCGACGCCAGCTGCTGTGCGCCATGGACGTCATCTTCGTGGAGGAGCACGACCCCCACGTGAACCCGCTCGGCGTGAAGGGTGTCGGCGAGATCGCCATGGTGGGCGTCCCGCCGGCCATCGCGAACGCGGTGTTCCACGCCACCGGCAGGCGGGTCCGCGCCCTGCCGATCACCCCGGACAAGCTGCTGTGAAGGTGCGATGCCGGCCGCGCGATCCGCCTGGTCCGCCGCGGCCGCATCCGAATTTCCGCTCCGGCGACCCTCCCCGCCTGCAGCGCTCAGCGCACCCGCAAGACACGGCCCGCCGGCTCTTCTCGGCCGCTTCGCTGACTCCTCCTTACGGACATACGCTTCGTGGGCAAGCCTCACCGAATGGAGAATGGCGGTTGATGAACCGTGGACAGATCAATCAATAGCTCCGCCGCTGTGACGTTCGGACCGTATTCGACGTCCTCCAAGCACGTGCCGGGCGGGTCGCTGGAACCGGTTCCAGCCGATCCGTAAGCGCGCAGGACGGATCGGGCGGTCATCGGTCGGGCAGGGCCGGCGCAGAGAAGTAGACCCTCTGCGGGGGAGCTACTGCCACCGTCGGAAAGAGCGGACGCGAGGACGCGGACGGCTCCAGGAATGCACGAAGACATTTCGATCCACTCGGAACGCGACGCTCGCCGCCGTGTCTAGAATGAACCCTGCGCGTTTCCCGCCCGCGTCATACACCGCGAGAGAACTGAGTCGCTGCAGGGCCTGGGCTACCGCAGGCCGTGCGTCCGCAAACAATGTCGTGCTTACGAGCAAGAGCAGTATCAGGGCCAGCATCGGTCCTCCTCCGATCGGCAGCCTCCTTTCCAACGGTCGGCCGGCCACCAGGACTCTGACACGACGTGCGCAAGAGTCCCGGTCAAGCCGCGGTGCTCGTGATGATTCGGGACCGCTGAATTCACGGCGGGCGTGACATATCCTCTATCTCGTTCGCAGGGAGGGGAAATGGATGCGCTACCTGATCCAGGGGACGTCGTTCCTATTCACGGTCGCCGCCCTTCTGCTGGCACCCCCCCTCGCCCCGGCCGGGGATGTGAACACATGCTCCCTCACCGGAGCGTGGAGGGGTGAGATCGCGGTAGTCGGTGGCATGCTCGACGTCGGCATGGCGGGCAGCGGCTTCACGCAGGCCCGGTTGGAGGAATCCGCGGGTAGCGTGACCGGTGTCCTTTCGGGTCCTGGATTCACCGCTTCGGTGGCCGGCCGGCGCCAAGGCAACAGGCTGGACACATCGTCCTGGGTCTCGACGGGCCATGGCTCGGGCAGCTTGCCGTTCACGATGACGCTCGTTTCGTGCGACCGCCTGGTGGGAGAACTCGAGCGAAGCCCATTCAAGCTGGAGCGCGTGCGCTGACCCGGCCGTCACGCTCGACGCTCCACGGAACCGCCACCGCGCATCCCGTTTCCATTCACGATTCGCTGCATTCACGTGCCTGGAGGGTGTCCGACCCCGACGACCGTCGCTCCGTTCTGGAACATACGGCTCGTCGGCACCTCCGAGCGGGGCCAGCCGGTCGACGTCGAGATCCCGGTTCAGCTCCCGCCGGCCACGATCAGGACGATCTTCAAGTGAAGCCGCCCGCCCGGAGCCACTCCTCCAGCACCCGCCTCGCCTCGCGGAGCGCGCGGCCGCGGTGGCTCACCCCGGACTTCTCGGCGTCGGTGAGCTCGGCGAACGTGCGGCCGAGCGGCGGGAAGACGAAGATCGGGTCGTAGCCGAAGCCGCCGGCGCCCGACGGCGCGCGCGCGATCCGGCCCTCGGCGACGCCCTCGACGACCCGCTCGGCCCGGCCCGGATCCACGACGGCCACCACGCAGCGGAAGCGCGCCGTGCGCGCGGCGTCGGGGACGTCCCGCAGCGCCTCCAGCAGCCGGGCGCAGCGGCCGGCGTCGTCGAGCCCCGGCCCGCCGTAGCGCGCCGAGAAGAGGCCCGGCGCGCCGCCGAGCGCGTCGACCTCGAGGCCGGAGTCGTCGCCGAGGCAGAGCGCGCCCGTCAGACGCGCCGCCGCCCGCGCCTTGATCAGCGCGTTCTCCGCGTAGGTCGCGCCGGTCTCCGGCGGCAGCGTCGCCCCCGGCACCGCGGCCAGCGTGACGACGTCGAGCGGCAGTCCGGCGAGCAGCGCCGTGATCTCCCGGGCCTTGCCGGGGTTCAGCGTGGCGACGACGAGGGGGCGTCTAGAGGGAGAGCGTGCGCGCGTCGCGCGACTCCAGCGCGCGCCGCTGGAGCGTCACCAGGCGCGCGATGCCCGCCCCGGCGAGGCCGAGCATCGAGAGCAGCCGGTCCTGGCCGAAGGCGACGCGCTCGGCCGTCCCCTGCACCTCGACGTACTGGCCGGCGCCCGTCATGACCACGTTCATGTCGACGTCGGCCGCCGAGTCCTCGGCGTAGTTGAGGTCGAGCAGGGTCTCGCCGCCGATGACGCCGACGCTGACGGCGGCCACGCAGTCGCGGATCGCCGCCGCGGGGTCGACGCCCGGCATGCGGCGCACCGCGTCGGCGACAGCGACGAAGCTGCCCGTGATGGCCGCCGTGCGGGTGCCGCCGTCGGCCTGGATCACGTCGCAGTCGACCCAGACGGTGCGCTCGCCCAGCTTGGCGCGGTCGATCACTGCCCGGAGCGCGCGACCCACGAGCCGCTGGATCTCCTGCGACCGCCCGCTCGGCCCGCGGTTCTCCCGGCTCGAGCGCGTGTTGGTGGCGCGCGGCAGCATCCCGTACTCCGCGGTCACCCAGCCCTGGCCCTGGCCCTTGAGGAAGGGCGGCACCTTGTCCTCGACCGAGGCCGTGCAGATCACCCGGGTGGCGCCGAACTCCACCAGCACGGAGCCCTCGGGATGGATCAGGAAGTCCCGGGTGATCGTGACGGGACGGAGCTGGTCCGGCGCGCGGCCGTCGGCGCGGGGCATGGCTCAGCGAGCGGGGCGCTCGACGACGGCGCGCATGCGCTGGTCCCAGTGGCGCTTGTACTCGGCGAGGCCGGCGACGATGGCCCGCGCGATCTCGTCGCGGTAGCGCGGGTCCTTCAGCTTGCGCTCCTCGCGCGGGTTCGTGACGAAGCCGATCTCGATCAGGATCGCCGGCATCGCGGCGCCGCCGAGGACGTAGAACCCCGCCTGCTTCACGCCGCGGTTGGGGATGCGCAGCGACTGGGTCATCCGGTCGAGCACGATCTCGGCGAGGCGCGAGGACTCGGCCTGGAACTCGGACTGGGCGAGGTCCCAGAGGATCGCCTTGAGCACGTCCTGGCCGCGGCCGCCGGCGCGGTTCGCCGGCGCCTCGAGCTGGATGACGCTGTTCTCCAGGGCCGCCACCTGGCGCGCGGCGTTGTCCGTCGCCTCCGACGAGAGGAAGTACGTCTCGACGCCCTCGGAATCGGCGTGGCGGTGGGCGTTGGCGTGGATCGACACGAAGAGGTCGGCCCGCTCGCGGTTGGCGAAGCTCGTGCGGTCGCGCAGGGGGATGAACTGGTCGCCGTCGCGCGTGAGCCGCACCTTGACCCCCAGCCGGTCCTCGACGAGCTTCGCCACCCGCCGCGTGACGTCGAGCACGAGCTCCTTCTCCATGAGCCCGCTCGGCCCGATGGCGCCGGAGTCGTGGCCGCCGTGCCCCGCGTCCAGGACGATCGTGCGGAGCGGGCCGGCCGTCGCGCGCCCGGGTTCCGGCGGCTCGGCCGGGCGATGGAAGTCGATCACGAGCCGGTGGGGGTCGGTGAACGTCGAGATCTTGGTCTCGCCGACCGGCCCCTCGAACACGACCCGGAGCACCGTGTCGTTGCCTGCGCGCTCCATGCGGATGGTGTCGATCAGCCCGTCCTTGATCTCCTCGACGCGCGGCTCTGCGGCCAGCGCGGGCACGCGCACCCGCGTCTCCCTGGCGACCGTGCGCTCCAGCCGGTGGGTGATCGGCTTCGCGGTCTCGATCACGATCCGCGTGAACGACGGATACGAGCGGAAGCGCAGCTCCTCCAGCGTCACGGCCGGCGCGCCGCGGCCGCTCGTCGAGGCGGCCGGCAGCGGTTGCGGCTGGACGAGCGCCGGTTGCGGCTGGACGAGCGCCGGTTGCGGCTGGACGAGCGCCGGTTGGGGCTCGACGAGCGCCGGCTTCGACGCTGCGGCCGCAGGCTGGGCCGGCACCGGCGCCGGCGCGCTCGCCGGCGTGGCCGCCAGCCTGACGCCCCCGAGCCGCGGCACGACGCGCTGCAGGAACTCGACCGGGACGAGCCACGTGCCGGCGCCGACACGGACGGGCGCGTCGAGCACGAGCGACTCGCCGTCGACGACGACGTGCGACCAGTTGCGGGTGAGGGTGACCACGTGACCCGGGATCCTCAGGTAGGCGCGGATGCTGCTCGGCGTCGCGTCGAGCCGGGTGCCCAGGCGTGAGGCGATCTGCTCCAGGCTCACGTAGGCCCGGCCGTCGTGGGCGACCGTGGCGAGATCGTTCGCGCGGCTCTCGGCGGCCGCCACCACGAGGAGCAGGAGCACGGCGAGAGTGCGGACCCGGCGCATCGCGGCCCCATTCTAGCAACCGCGGCCAGGGGCCAGACCCGTTAAATGCCCCCCACGGCGGCGCGGCGGCGCCGCCGTCTCACTCCGGCTCGCGGACGACGAGGACGGGGCACACGGCGGCCCTGATCACGCGGTCGGCGACGCTGCCGAGCAGCGCCCGGTCGAGGCCGCCACGGCCGTGGGTGCCGACGACGATCAGGTCGGCGCGGGCCTCGGCGGCGGCGGCGAGCACCTCGCGGTACGGCTCGCCGTTCCGCGACTCGACGCCGACCCGCAGGCCCTCGTCGCGCGCCTGCGCGGCCCACTGCTCGAGCGTCCGGCTCACCCAGTCGCGCGCCGACTCGTACACCTCGCGGACGCGGCGCCCCGACAGCGGGCCCTCGGAGTAGAGCGGCGCCTCCACGAAGACGTGGACGAGGCGCAGCTCGGCCCCGAGCGCGGCGGCCAGCCGCCGCGCGACGCTCCAGGCTCGGGCCGACTGCGGAGAGAAGTCCGTGGCGACCAGGATGCGCTCGAAGACGCGGCCGGACGGCCCCGCGGCGGTCACGGGATCACCACCCCGTGCGGCGTCAGGCGGCGGTCGATGGCGGCCCGCTCGTCGGCGGTGAGGAGCGCGCCGCGCTCGATGCCCGTCACCGACGCCACCGCGTCGAGGCAGTGCGCCCAGGTGGCCTCGTTCAGGAACAGCATGCCGCCGAGGTCGAGCGTCGCGCCCTGGTTGCGGAACCCGAGCGCGACGGTGGAGCAACCCGTCACGAGCGGCGCCAGCGTGCCCAGCAGCGGCTCCGGCCGCGTGTGGGTGACGAAGACGCGCGCCCGGATCGCCTCGGGATAGAGGAGCGCCCGCGTGGCCGGCGGGACCATGTGCGCCTCCTCGCGCGGGCCGCGGGGGGCCCGGAACCTGGCGGGCTCGAGCATGGCGACGACCCGGTGCGGGACGTCGCGCTCGGCGAGGCGCTGCGAGGCGCGGAGCACCTCGACGAGCTGGTAGGCCCCGATCGCCGTGAGGATCACCCGGGCCGCGTCGTGGCGGTGGCCGGCCCAGTCGAGCGCCAGCGCCCCCTCGGCCACGAGGCGGCGCGCCTCGGCTCCCGTGAAGAGGTCGGGCAGCGTCGGGGCCTTGGGCACGACCAGCGTCCACACCTGGCCCCGCGTCCCGAACACCGCCTCCATGACCGCGGCGGCGCAGTTGTGGTCGGGCGGGAACAGCACCCGCGACACGTCCGACGGCTCGCCCATCAGCGCCTCGGCGAGCGTCGGATCCTGGTGGGACCGCTCGTTCTTGGCGTTCTCCCACGTGTGGGAGGTGAGCACCAGCGGCACCGAGAGCCACCCGGGCGGACGGCCGGCCGCGTTCAGCTCGTCGGCGAAGACGACCTCCTGGCGGACGATGCCGAGCATCTTGACCCCGAACGCCTCGTACGTCACCGTGATGTTGATCCCGCCCTTGTTGCCGAGCGCCGCGGCGACCACCGCCTCCTCGTTCAGCGCCGTGATCACCGCGCCGTCGATCGACTCGGGGATGCCCTCCTCAGGATCGGTCACGCGGAACCGGAGGGCCTCCAGCGTCTTCAGCATGCGGTTGCTCTTCATCTCGTCGGGGTTGCCGACGCGGGGGCGCAGCTGCGGGTTGGCCTGGACGGCGGCGAGGAAGCCGGCGTCGACCGCCTCCATCGGCGACGACCGCGTCCAGGTCGCGCGATCGCGCCGGTCGTCCGGCACCGGGCGGAAGGCCGGCTCCACGCCGGCGGCGAGCCGCACGTCGCGCGTGGCGAGCGGGTGGTCGCGCTCGCGCGGCCGCCCCGATCGCTCGTGGCGCTGGAGCGTGGCCGCCGCCCGCAGCAGCTCCTCCGGGGCCACGCGCAGCCGCGCGGCGTGGCGGTTGAAGCGGCGGGCGGCCGTGGGGTCGACGCTCGGGTTGGCGCCGAGCGGGAGGTTGTGGGCCAGGTTCGTGCCGGCGCCGTAGAAGCCGAAGCCCTTGGGAGCGACGGCCACGCCGTACGGCAGCGCCACCGGGTAGCGGGCCCGGCCCGCGCGCACGGCGGCCGCCGCGGCCTCGAGGCGGCGCTCCATCTCGAAGATCGCCCAGACGAACGCCGCCGGGTCGCGGCCGTCGAAGACGAGGGGATCGAAGCCGTTCAGCCGCAGGTGACGCAGCAGCCAGCCGATGCCGCCCTGCTGGGCCATCGTCGTGCGCTGGTCGATGCGCCGGCCGTTGGCGATCATGATCGGCGTGACGAGACCGCTGTCCTCGGCGCGCCACCACCGCGGCGCCCAGTCGCTGCCGCGCTGCTCCTCGAACGCCCCGTCCGAGAGAAACGCGACGAGCCGCTCGCCGGGCAGCGGCATGTGGACGTACTCCAGCTCCACGAAGCCCAGGTAGCCACCCTCGGCGAGCCCGCCGGCCGTGTGGACATTGACGTGGCTGCCGAGGGGCGAGTCGGGACGGCCGTCGCTCCGCAGCCGCGCGGCGTAGAAGTCGCGCACGTAGCGTGTCAGGCCCTCCTCGGTGAGCGCGTAGCGCTCACCGTGGGCGCGGGTGGTGTTGCCGAGGATCAGGTTCACGGAGTCGACGGCGGCGACGCAGTGGCCCTGGCCCATGATCCACGCGCGCGTGATCCCCGCCAGCGCGTTGGCGGCCATGTAGCCCGTGTACGCGGGGACCATGTTGAGCGCCCCGCCGGTGTGACCCTCCGGCGAGGGCTTGAAGTCCTCCGCCTCGAGGGGCGCGCCGTCGAGCCGCACCCGGCGCGCGTACGTCTCGTGGACGACGAGCCACATCGCCGCGCTCGCCACCCGGTCGGCGGCGGCGAGCACCTCGAAGAACGGCTCGCCGTCTCCCCGGCGCCCCTCGGCGGCGAGCCGGGCGGCCAGGGCGCGCACGTTGGCCCGCGTCGCGGGCGTGTGGCGGATCGGGCCGTAGCCGGCCGCCCATCGCTGGAAGGCGGGGTCGCCGGGCGCCTCGCGCGGCAGCGGGGCGGCAGCGCTCATCTCGCCGGCCCTCCACCCAGGCACGCGACCACGTCCTCCACGATGACGCTCTCCTCGTCGGCGGGGACGACCCACGCGGCGAGCCTCGCGCCGTCGGCGCTGATCCGCCGGGCGCCGTCGCCCGCGGCGGCGTTGCGCGCCCGGTCCAGCACGAGGCCGCACCACTCGAAGCCCGCGCACACCCGCTCGCGCACGGCGGCCTGGTGCTCGCCGATGCCGCCGCTGAACAGGACCGCGTCCGCGCCGCCGAGCACGGCCAGGTAGGCGCCGAGGTACTTCCGGACCCGGTGGCAGAACATCTCGACGGCCAGACGCGCGTCGGCGTCGTGGCCCTCGCGCGCCAGCAGGTCCCGCATGTCGGCGCTCGTCCCCGACACGCCGAGGAGCCCCGAGCGCTGGTTGAGGAGCGCGACGACCTCCCCGGCCGTCGCCCCGTCCCGGGCGCCGAGGTAGGGCACGATCGCCGGGTCGACGTCGCCCGAGCGGGTTCCCATCACGAGGCCCTCCAGCGGCGTGAAGCCCATGGACGTGTCCACGGAGCGCCCTCCCTCGATGGCCGCGGCCGAGCAGCCGCTGCCCAGGTGCAGCGCCACCAGCCGCGACGACGCCACCCGCGCCCCCGAGGCTCGCGTCCAGCCGGCGACGACCGACCGGTACGCGAGGCCGTGGAAGCCGAAGCGCCGGACCCCGTGCCGGGCAGCCAGGTCCCGCGGGATCGCGTAGCCTGCGGCGCGCGCCGGCATCGTCGCGTGGAACGCCGTGTCGAACGCGGCGACCATCGGGACGCCGGGCAGCGCCGCGCGCGCCGCGCGGATGCCCGCCAGGCTGGGCGCGTTGTGCAGCGGGGCCAGCGGGTTCAGCGCCTCGATCGCGGCCACCACGTCGTCGTCGATCGGCGCCGCGCCCGCGAAGCGCGGGCCGCCGTGGACGACCCGGTGGCCGACGGCGTCGATGCGGGTCACGCCGCGGCCCGCGCGCGCCCGCCCGATCGCCTCGCGCACGGCGGCCTCGTGGTCGTCCACCCGCTCGATCACGCCGCTCGCGAGCGTCGTGGCGCGCGCGGCCGTCGCGTCCGCCACGCGGAACTTCACCGACGAGCTGCCGCAGTTCAGGACCAGGACCTGCACGGCAGGGAGCAAGCCGGGTGCCAGCCACGGGGGAACGTCATCGCCCCGGCGCCTCGCTCCGCCCGATCACCACGATGCCGCCGCGGTCGCTCACGAACGCGTTCAGGACGAAGCTGACCGCGCTCACGAGCAGGGCTCCCAGCACCGCCGCCCAGAACCCCGTCACGGCGAAGCCGCCGACGAGCGCGGACGTCAGCCAGAGACAGAACCCGTTGAGCACGAGCAGGAAGAGGCCGAGGGTGAGCAGCGTGAACGGCAGCGTGAGCAGGAGCAGGATCGGGCGCACGACGGCGTTGACGAGGCCGAGGACGGCGCCGGCGCCGAGCGCCGCCCAGACGCTGCTCACCTCGATGCCGGGGACGACGAGCGCGACCAGGTAGATCGCCGCCGCGTTGACCAGCGCCCTGACCACGAACCCCACGGACGGAGTCTACGTCAAGGCCCGGGCGTCCGCAGGTGGCGGCGCCGCGGCACTTGGGGTTCAATGGTCGCGGACGAGGCGCCCTGCGGCGCCCGCGGGAGGCCCCACGATGAAGCGCATCCGACGCGTCCTCCATCCGTCCGACTTCTCCGAGGCCTCGCGCGCCGCGCTGGCGACGGCGATCGACGTGGCGAGGGACGAGCGCGCCGAGCTCCTGATCGTCCACGTGCTCACGCCCGTCGTCCCGCCGGCGATCGGGCCGGCCGGCGACGGCTACATCCCGCCCGCCGCCTGGGAGGACCTGGTGCGCTCGTCGAGGAGCCTCGCCCAGAGGAAGCTCGCGGGGCTGGTGGCGCGCGCCGCGCGGCGCCGCGTCCGCGCCAGCGCGCTCCTGGTCGAGGGCGTCGCCGACGCCGCGATCACGCGCGCGGCGCGGTCGCGGGGCGCCGATCTCATCGTGATGGGCACCCACGGCCGCACGGGGCTCGCCAGGCTCTTCCTGGGCAGCGTGGCCGCCCGCGTCCTGGGCACGGCGCCCTGCCCGGTCCTCACCGTGAGGGGACGCTGATGAGCGGGCCGCGGCCCGCGGGAGGTTCGTGACATGGAGCAGCCGAGCGGCGTGAAGGACGAGGTCGCCGGGCAGGCCGTGACGGTCCAGCAGGGCTCGGCGCGCCTGGTGCAGGCCGAAGAGGTCACCATCCGGCAGGGCGGCGCCGGCCGGGTGGAGGCGGAGAAGGTGCGCGTCGTCCAGGGCGGGATCGGGCTGGCGCGCGCTCGCAAGATCCGCGTCCGCGGCGGCGGCATCGCGGTGGCCATGGCGGACACCGTCGAGGTGGAGCGCGGCAGCGTGGCGATCCTGCTCGCCCGGCGCGTGGTCGGCGACGGCGTCCGGGTGCTGCTCGACACGAGGGCGGCGCTGGCGCTCGGCGCGGGGTTCGGCGCCGCGCTCGGCGTCATGTCGTGGTGGCGGCGGCGCTGACGCCCGCCGCGGCCCGCCGGTCAGCGCGAGCCCAGGACCTCGTCGATCGCGCGCCTGAGCTCCTCGAGACTCACGGGCTTGGGCAGGAAGACGAGCCGGTCGAGCCCCGTGATGTCGTCGCCCGCGTGGGTGATCTCGGTCTCGATGCCCGAGACGACGACGATGGCCACGTCGGGGCGGATGCGCCTGACGCCGCGCACGACGTCCCAGCCGTTGACGCCCGGCATGCGGACGTCGGTGACGACCAGGTCGTGCCGGCCCTGCGCGAAGAGCGTCAGGCCCTCCACGCCGTCGGACGCGGCCTCCACCTCGTAGCCGAAGCTGCTCATGAAGTCCGCCAGCAACCGGCGGACGGGCTCGTCGTCGTCGATCACCAGGACGCGGCGGGCCATCGCTAGCCGGAGCGACGCTCGGCGACGGTGACGGTCACGGCGACCAGCCGGTCGCCCTCGCGGGAGGCCTCCACCGTGACGAAGTCGCCCGGCGACACGTCCGTCGCCTCCAGCGCGACCTCGACGAAGTCGCCGGCGAACCGCCCCGGCGCGTCGACGCGGATGAACACGACGAACTTCGTCGAGGGCTGGAGGGCCACGACGTGCTCGCTCACGACGTGGGCGCCCCTCGACTGGATCCACGGTCCGATCTCCTCGACGACCATGCTCCCGGCCGCCGCGTCGATCTCCGTCACCGTTCCCGAGAAGCGAACGGTCTCGGCGTCCGCGGGAGCGACCGCGCCGACGGCGAGGACGAGCGACAGGCCGAGCAGAGCCCGTGTCATGGTGTCCTCCTGAGCGCAGCGTCGGCCGGCGGGTAGCCGTCGACCTCGGCGGCGCGCGTCTGGGCCTCGAGCCGCCGCTGGAGCGCCACGAGGCGCTCGCTCACGTGGACCGGGTACGGCGCTGCGCGCGCCAGCCGGCGCACCTCCTCCGGCAGCGCCGCCACCTGGGCCGCGCACCGCTCGCGGGCGGCGGCCAGCGGCGCCGAGGGCGCGGCCCGGCGCCCGTCGCGCATGACGACCGACAGCAGCGGCTCGGCCCCCGGCGCCGGCGGCGGCTCGTCGGCCAGCGCCAGGTGGTCGCGCAGGAAGCGCCCCCCGTCCTTCACGCGCCACACCTGCTTGGGTCCGGGCCACGTCTTCTTCCCCTCGCTCAGCTTGAGCACGTCGCGGCCGGCATAGCGCACGAGCTTGTAGGCGATGTCGACGTACGGGACGTCCGCGGAGACGTCCATGCGCGTGCCGACGCCGAACGCGTCGATGGGCGCGCCCGCCGCCACGCACCGCTCGATCTCGTCCTCGTCGAGGCCGCCGCTGGCGAAGATCCGGACGTAGCCGAGCCCGGCCTCGTCGAGGATCCCGCGCACGGCGCGGCTCAGCGCCACCAGGTCGCCGCTGTCGATCCGCACGCCGCCCAGCCGCTCGCCGCGCGCCTCCATCTCGCGCGCGACCTCCACGGCCTTCCGCGCGGCGGTGATCGTGTCGTAGGTGTCGATCAGCAGCGTCGTGCTGGACGGGAACGCCCGGGCGAAGGCCCGGAACGCGTCGATCTCGCGGGGAAACGCCTCGACGTAGGAGTGCGCCATGGTGCCGGTCGGCGGGATGCCGTAGGCCGCCCCCGCGAGGACGTTGCTGCTCATGAGGGCCCCGGCGATCCACGACGAGCGGGCGGCCTTCATCCCGGCGTCCATCCCGTGGGTCCGGCGCAGCCCGAAGTCGACGACGGGACGCCCCGCCGCCGCGATGACCGGGCGCACGGCCTTGCTCGCGAGCAGGGTCTGGAAGTGGCAGACGTTCATCAGCGCCGTCTCGACGAGCTGGGCCTCGATGAGCGGCGCGGTCACCTCGAGCAGCGGCTCGTCCGCGAAGAGGACCGTCCCCTCGGGGACCGCGCGGACCGTGCCGGTGAAGCGGAGGTCGCGCAGGCCCTCGAGGAAGCTCCTGTCGAAGATCCTGAGCGAGGCGAGATAGCGGAGGGCGTCCTCGGAGAAGCGGAAGCCGGCGAGGAACGCCAGAGCGTCCTCCAGGCCGGCGGCCACGAGGAACGACCGGCGGGCGGGCAGCGTCCGGACGAACAGGCTGAAGGTGGCCTCGCCGGTCATCCCCTCGCGGGCGTACGAGGCCGCCATGGTCAGCTCGTAGAGGTCGGTGAAGATGGCCGCGTCGCGGAGGACGAGCGGCCCCGAGACGAACTCCCCGGCGCCGCTCACCGGAGGCCGCCGCCCCGCACCGTGAGGACCGGGCACGACGCGCGCCCCACGACGCGCTCGGCCACGCTGCCGAGCACGATTCGTCCGAGCCCGGTCCGGCCGTGGGTTCCGATCACGATCAGGTCGGCCCGCCGGCGCCTGGCGGTCCTCACGATCTGCTCGTAGGCGACGCCCTCGGCCACCGCCGCCTCGGCGCGCACACCCGCCTTGCGGGCCCGGGCGACCAGGCGGCCCAGGCGGCCCTCGGCCTCCCGCACGGCGGCCCGCTCCATGTCCTGCCAGGTGCGCGCCGTCACGAAGCTGTCCTCCAGGGCCATGGCCGGCGGCGTCACGACGTGCAGCAGCAGGAGCCGCCCCCCCGACCTCCCGGCGATGTCGATCGCCGTGGTGAAGGCCTTCTGCGAGGCGGGTGAGAAGTCGGTGGCATGCACGATCGTCCGGAACCTTTTCACGGCCTCCCCCGTTGTCAGACGGTCTGGGCGGTCCGCCGGCCGGGCCGGCTCACGGAACGCCGTGGCAATCGTATTGCACCTCGGGAAGAAGTGCGAGGAACTCCCTTCGGGCGAACCCGAAGCAGGGGCGGAAGCATCTGAAACTGTGTCGAATAACCGAGGGGAAGGACGCGTCTGAAGGACACCATGACGTTCAGGGAAAACGACGACATCGAGCGCGACCTGGGACCCATGGCCGCCGACCCGGACGAGCTGGAGCTCACGGCGCTGGAGGCGGGCGAGGAGGAGGGTCTGGAGGCCGCCGAGGCCGAGCCGGAGACGTCCGTCCGCGACGAGGACCCCGTCCGGCTCTACTTCCAGGAGATGGGCAAGGTCCGGCTGCTGACCGCCCGCCAGGAGGTCGAGATCGGCCAACGGATCGAGGCGGGCCAGCGGGACCTGCGCCGGGCCCTCGCCCGGGTGCCGATGGCCGTCCGCCGGCTGCTGCAGCTGGGCGAGGAGCTGCGCAAGGGCGAGGTCGGCGCCGACGACGTGCTGGTGCTGCCGGAGGGCGGCGAGATCGGCAGCCGCGAGGTCAAGCGGCTCCAGCTCGCGCTGGCCCGCATCCGGCGCCTGGAGCGCGAGACGGCGCGGCTGCGCGAGTCCCTGGGCGACCGCCGGCTCTCGGCGGCGACCCGCGCCAACTACCAGAAGTGGATCGCCGCCAACCAGGAGTCGATCGCGGAGATCGTGGGCGACCTGCCGCTCGATCCCGCGCTGGTCGACCAGCTCGTCGCCGACGTGCGCGCGGCCGCCGCGCGCCGGCCCGGCGGCGAGTCGGAGACGGGGCTCCGCGGCCCCGGGCTGCGCGAGCGCCTGGCCGAGATCGACGCCCAGGACGCCCGCGTGCGCCAGGCCAAGAAGGAGCTGACCGAGGCGAACCTCCGCCTGGTGGTGTCGATCGCCAAGCGCTACGTCCGGAGCGGGCTGCCGCTGCTCGACCTGGTGCAGGAGGGCAACCTGGGCCTGCTGAAGGCCGTGGACCGGTTCCAGTACCGGCGGGGCTTCAAGTTCTCGACGTACGCGACGTGGTGGATCCGCCAGGCCATCACCCGCGCGATCGCGGACCGGGGGCGGACCATCCGGATCCCGGTCCACATGGTGGAGACGCTGAACAAGCTCTCGCGGGTGAGCCGCGACATGACGTCCGAGCTGGGGCGCGAGCCGACGGCCGAGGAGCTGGCCCGGCGCACGCACATCCCGGCGCGCAAGATCCGGACGATCCTCGAGTCCGCCCGCCATCCGCTGTCGCTCGAGATGCCGGTCGGCGAGGACTCCTCGCTGGGCGAGCTGCTGCGCGACACCTCGGTGGCGTCGCCGACCGACGAGCTGCTGACGCAGGACCTCTCGGACCAGATCGAGCGCGCGCTCGAGGGGCTGAGCCCGCGCGAGCGCGAGGTGCTGCGGCTCCGCTTCGGTCTGGGCGTCGAGGGCGGCCTGACGCTCGAGGAGGTCGGGGAGCGCTTCGCCCTGACGCGCGAGCGCATCCGCCAGATCGAGGTCCAGGCGCTGCGCAAGCTGCGTCACGGCCGCAACCTCAGGGTCTTCGCCGAGAACTGATCACGCGGGGGGCGCCCGGCGCCCCCCGGCGATCACGGCCGCCGTCCGATGCTGACGATCGTCGCGCTCGGCGTGGGCAACGCCTTCTCGGTCCGGCACTACTCCTCGTGCTTCGCGCTCGGCGCCGACGGGGCCTGGCTGCTCGTCGACTGCCCGCACCCGATCCGCAAGATCCTCCACGAGTCGAGCCGCGCCGCGGGCCTGGCTCTCGACATCGGCGACCTCTGCGCCGTCGCGCTCACCCACCTGCACGCCGACCACGCCTCGGGGCTCGAGGGCCTCGGCTACTACGCGCACTTCGCGCTCGGACGACGGGCGCGGCTCGTCGCCCACCCGGCCGTGCTCGCCGAGGCCTGGGAGCACCACCTCGCCGCCGGGATGAGGCGGTTCATGGCGCCCGGCGATGGCGTCGTCGAGCGGAAGCTCGAGGACTTCTTCGAGGTGACCGCGCTCGCCGAGGACGCGGCGGTGAGCGTCGGCCCCTTCTCGGTCGAGTGCCGGCGGACGCCGCATCCCGTGCCGACGACCGCGCTCCGCGTCAGGGCGGGCGGGCGGACGCTCGCCTACAGCGCCGACACGGCCTTCGACGAGCGGCTCATCGCCTGGCTGGCCGACGCCGACCTCGTCCTGCACGAGACCGGCCCGGGGATCCACACGCCGTACGAGCGGCTGGCGGCGCTGCCGCCGGGGCTGCGCGCCCGCATGCGGCTGATCCACTACCCCGACGACTTCGACACCGGGCGGAGCGTGATCGAGCCGCTGCGCCAGGGCGCGCGCCACGAGGTGTGATCGCGGGAGGCGTCAGGCGGCGGTGCGGGCGGGCGGCGGCGCGGGCGAGCGCTTCAGGCGCAGGAGTGTCGCGACGCGGGCGCGGGCGGCGTCCTTGAGCGGCGTCCTGACCGCGAGCCAGGCGCGGGCGAGCGCCAGCAGCACGGCGAGCAGGACGACGTTGGCGATCGTGTAGAGCGCCCAGTCGTTCATCAGGATGCCGAGCCAGTGGGTCACGATCGTGTACACGATCACCTGGTGGACGAAGTAGATCATGAACGCCGTCTGGCCGAAGACCACGAGCCAGCGGGCCCGCAGCCCCCTCGCCTCCATCAGCCACCAGGCGGCGGTGAGCGAGACGAGCACCGCGCCCGCGATCCACACGGCGGTGAGCGGCCGGGGCGTCCAGTGGTTGTTCAGCGAGAAGTCGCGGCGGAACCCCGCCGCGGGCGACGTGCCGGCCGTCAGCTCCCAGGCGAGGATCCCGGCGACGAGCACGAGCCCGATGACGCCAAGCGCCCGGTAGTAGCGGGACCGCGCCGCGTCGTCCTTGCGGTCCATCTCCATCCGGCCCAGCACCAGCCCGACCATCGCGATCGAGATCCACGGCCACAGCGGGAAGTCGAAGAGCGCCGTGCGCGCGACGGCGGCGTGCTCGGCGCTCCAGCGCACGAGCCCCGGGTGGGCGAGGGCGAAGCTCCCGTAGATCGCGACGGCCGCGGCCAGCGTCAGCCAGCGGGCCTCCACCGTGCGGAGGAAGGCGCCGGCCGGTGCGAGCAGGATCACGGTGAGGCCGATCGTCTGGAGCACGCCGCCGTTGAAGACCGGGTCCTGCAGGACGAGCAGGTTCAGCGCCCAGCCCGCGACGACGATGCGTGCGCCCCGGCCGGAGTAGCGGCGCAGGAGGTCCCACGCGCTCCGGCCCTCGACCTCGGCGGACCGGTGGACGGAGAGCGCCAGGCAGTAGCCGACCAGGAACAGGAAGATCGGGGCTGCGAGGAGCATCGTGGCGTAGATCAGCCAGTAGCGCTCCCAGCGCATGGAGCCGTCCATCCACCACCGTCCGGTGTGGTTCACCACCATCAGGACGATGGCGACGCCGCGCAGCGCGTCGAGGTAAGCCCTCCGCAACCCGTCGCCTCCGGAGGGGACGATCATACTCCCTCCCGGCACGGGGGTGAACCCGCGGGGTGCGCGCGGGCATCGAACAGGGCATGGGATGGCTGTTCGTCCTCGCGCTCCTCGCGCTCCCCGCGACCGCGTCGGCCCAGCCGGAGGCGACGGTCTCCGCCGCCACGTCGGACGGCGGGAACCTCGGCGTGACCTGGTCGCCGACGACGACCAGGCGCGGCACGCCCGCCATCGAGGGCTACGTCGCCAACGAGTCGGGCTCCTGGTACCGCCGCGTGCGTATCGGCGTCGAGGCGCTCGACGCCGACGGCCGGAAGACCGGCGAGACGACCGTCTACGTCGACCAGCCGGTGCCGCCCGGCAGCCGCGTCTACTTCGTGGGCGGCGTGCCGCCCGGCCAGCGCCACCGCGTCAGCGTGCTGTCCTTCGAGCGCTTCGGGCGCGGCGCCGGCCCCTGAGCCACCGCCGCGCTCCGGCCGCGGCCGGACGTGGCACGCTTCCTGCCCCTCGCCTGTCGCGGCGCCCGCGGCGGTCTCGGCAAACCCGCGGATGTGCGGCGCCTCGACGCGACCTCCGATTCCGGTCGGCGGAAAGAACGGCCGCTGCCGGCAGCCTCTGCCGGCCGGGCCGCCAGGAGAGCCATGGAACCGATCATCGGGACCTTGCTGGTGGGGCTGGTGGCGAAGCTCGGCGGCGACCTGATCGCCTCGGCGGCGAAGAAGATGTTCACGACGACGTCGGCGACCCAGGCCTCGCCGCCGTCGCAGGCGACCGGCTTCCAGTCGGCGCTCGAGGACGCGCGCGCCCAGCAGGCGCTCGCCGTCGCGCCGTCGCCCGCGACGGCCGCCGTCGCGGCGCCGGGCGCGGCGGCCCCGGCCGGCACGACGAACTTCGCCGCCGCCGCCCCGGATACCGCCCCGTTCTCGCGGCTCGCCATCCCGGGCCACGGCGACGTCGTCGCCGCCTACATGCGGCTCGACTCGATCCAGGCCTGACCGGCCGCTCGCGCTCAGGCCGCGGGCATCAGCTCCGCGACCGTGATGGCGGGCGCCGGGCCGGCGCCGTGCTCGACCACGCAGGCGGCCACGTGGCCGGCGCCGGGCTCGAACCAGCGGAGCGTCCAGCCAGCCAGCGGCGCGCCGCGTAGCGCGAGCGCCGGCGGCTCCAGCGTGATCCGCAGCTCGCGCAGCGGCAGCGACAGCCCCTCGCCGACGGCCTTCGCGTAGGCCTCCTTCGCGGTCCACAGGCCCAGGAAGGCGCGCCGGCGCGACGCCGCGTCGGCCCCGGCGTCGACGAGGCGGCGCTCGGCCGGGGCGAGCACCATGTCGAGGACGCCCGGGTCGACCTCGCGATCGGCGGGCTCGACGTCGACGCCGACGCGCCCCGCGGTCGAGATCGCGCACGCCGCCACGGCCCCTCCGTGAGAGAGGCTGAACGTGAGCCCCGGCTCCGCCTGCCCGCCCACCAGCTCGGGGCGCCCCGTCCCCGGCGTCGTGAAGCGCCACTCCGCGGGCTCCAGCGGGCCGTGGCGGGAGAGCGCGACGCGCAGCAGGCAGTGGGCGAGCAGGTAGAGCCGCCGGTCACGCTCCCGGCGGAACGCCGCCCAGCGCTCGCGCTCGGCGCCCGACAGGAGCGCGAGCCGTCGATCGTCGTCACCGGCGGCGCGCTCGACGCGGGCGTGGTAGACCCAGACGCCGCGCGCCACGGTCCCCTTACTTCTGCGGCGGGATGATCGGCAGCAGCACGTGGGAGGGCCGCGAGGGCCCGCAGTGCAGGGTCACGTTCCGGCCGAAGATCTCCGGCGGCCGGTCGCGGGCGTCGTTGTGCTGGAACGGGCCGACGCCTGTGAAGACGGCGCCCAGGGTGCCGAGCCCCGCCGACGGACCGCCGGGATACTCGTAGTCGCGGCCGCGGACGGTGAGGCCGACGCGGTAGCCCGCGGGCACCACAATGCACGTCGGCCAGATCTCGACATCGAGCTCGTACACCTTGCCCGGCGTGAGCGGCTGCTTCTCGTCGTGCGTGTGGTAGGGCCGGTAGGGCAGGCTCAGCGCGGGATCCAGCTTCCGGTGCGACGCCCGGAGCCAGCCCTGGGCGATCGGCGTCCGGGGATCGAGCGCGCCCTGGAACGTCACCTCCTGCATGCTGGGCGTGAACACGCGGACGACGAGGAACAGGTCGGCGTCGGTCGTCTCCGACGACACCCAGAGCTTCGCCGCGATCGGCCCCGTGATCTCGGTCTCCCTCTGGAGCGGCGGGGTGAGGAACGTGACGCCGTCGCCGAGCCCCGCGTAGGTGACGCTGGCGTGGCGTCCCAGCGGGGCGCGGGCGAGCCGGTGCTCGGCCGGGTCCAGGTAGTACCTCGTCCACCGGGTCCGCGCCAGCGGCCACTCGCTCTCGTGGCGCTCGACGAAGCGCTCGCCGGGATGGCGCACCTGGAGCAGCACGCGCGGCTGGCGCTTCCAGCCGGTGTCCTCGCCCTTCAGGAAGTGGCCGAAGAACTTCTTCTGGAGCGCCACGCCGTAGTCCGTGTAGAAGTGCGTCCAGTGCTCGATGCCGTGGACCTCGAGCCACTTCTGCCGTGACGCGGCGCGGACGAACCCCTCGAAGTTGCCCCGCGGGTGCAGCCCCTGCCCGCCCCAGTTGGCCGCCGACAGGAGCGGGACCTTCACCTTCGACCAGTCCGGCATCCGCGACCGCCAGTACTCGTCGCTCGCCAGCGGGTTCTTCCAGCAGTCCTCGTAGAAGTCGCGCCGGCTGGCGCCGAGCTGCTCCTCGCTGAGCGTGGGCGGCCCCGACACCCAGTCGCCGGTCATCCGGCTGCGATAGCCGCGCGCGCCGCGGCCGTGCTGGACGCGGACGACCTGCGACGGGAACCACGCGCGGCCGAACGTGCACAGGATGCCGCCGTGGTGCGACAGGTCGCGGTAGTAGTCGGCGGCGCCCTCCCAGACGCACATGGCCGCCAGGTGCGGCGGCTCGAGCGCGGCGACCTGCCACTGGTTCATCGCGTAGTACGAGATGCCGTTCAGGCCGACCTTGCCGTTGCTCCACCGCTGCCGCGCCGCCCACTCGATGCAGTCGTGGAGGTCGCGCGTCTCGCGCGCCGACCAGAGGTCGATCACGCCGGGCGAGCGGCCGGTGCCCCGGGAGTCGACGCGCACGCAGGCGTAGCCGTCCGGCACCCACTTCTCGGGATCGACGACCTCCCAGTTCTGGTACTTGTTGGTCGAGCCCGCGGCCACGTCCGGGTGCTGCTCGATCATCCGACGCCACTGATCGGTGTAGAGGTCCTCGAAGTGCAGCCACTTGCCGTAGGGCCCGTAGGTGAGGATCACGGGATGGCGTCCCTCGCGCACCGGCCGGTAGACGTCGGCGCGGAGCACGAGGCCGTCGCTGGCGGTGATCGGCACGTCCCAGTCGATGCGCATCCCGTCGCGCACCTCGCTCGCGAAGTCGCTCATCGGTGTCCTCTCGGTGGCGGGTTGGCCGGCACGGCTGTTTACCATCGCGGGCCCCGCGGGATCAAGACGTGGCGCGTTGACAGGGGCCCCGTTTGCCCCGATAACTGCCGCCATGGAACCCGTCCGGGTCGCCGCCGTCGGGGTGGGCCTCTGGGGCAAGACCCTCGCCTCGGCCGCGGCGAAGGACACCGGCCTCGCCGTCGTCGCCTGCACCAGCCGCTCCGCCGACACCCGCGCCGAGTTCGCCCGGGTCCACGGCTGCCGCGCGCTGCCGAGCCTCGACGCCGTGCTCGCCGACCCCGAGGTCGAGGCCGTCCTGATCACGACGCCGCACTCGGTCCACGCCGCGCAGGTCGTCGCCGCGGCGTCCGCGGGCAAGCACGTCTTCGTCGACAAGCCCTTCGCGCTCACGGTCGCCGACGCCCGGCGCGCCACCGAGGCGTGCCGCCGCGCCGGGGTCGTCCTGGCCGTCGGTCACCAGCGGCGCAGGCAGGCCGCGAACCGGGCGCTCCGGCGGCTGCTGGACGAGGGCGCGCTCGGCCGCGTGGCGCAGATCGAGGGCAACATGTCGGGCGAGATCGCCTTCTCCAGCCGGCTGACGCCGGCCGCCTGGCGCGCCGCCCCCGCCGAGACGCCGGCCGGCGCCATGACCAACCTCGGCATCCACCACGTGGACACCTACCAGTACCTGCTCGGGCCGGTCGCGCGCGTCATGGCGCTCTCGCGCCGCGTGGTCCTCACCGGCGTCGAGGTCGACGACGCCACCGGGATCCTGCTCGAGTTCGCGGCGGGCCCCGTCGGCTACCTCGGGACGTCCTGGGTCCACGCGAGCCGGACGTCGTACCTCACGCTGCACGGCACCGACGCCCAGGCGTGGAGCGAGGCGGACGGCGCGCGGCTGCTGCTCGCGCGTCGCGGCCGGACGGAGCGCGAGGCCGTACCGCTGGCCGCCGTGGACCCGGTGGTCGAGGAGCTGGCGGAGTTCGCCCGGTGCGTGCGCGACGGGACGGCGCCCGAGGTCGGCGGCGAGCAGGCGACGGCGAACGTCGCCGTGCTGGAGGCGATCGTGGAGTCGGCGCGCGGCGGACGCGCCGTCGACGTGGCGCGATAGGAGGGCCGATGCCGTTCTTCACCTGGAGCGAGCTCGAGTCGCGGCGACTCTACCCGGACCACTGCGAGGCGACGGGCTCCGTCGTGCGCGGCGAGAAGGTCGCCGTGGTCCGCGCCCACTACCCCGCCGGCAGCGAGGTGAAGCCGCACGCCACGCGCCGCGAGCAGGTCCACTCGATCCTCTCCGGGCGCGCGCGCTACCGCGTCGGCGGCGCCGAGAAGGTCGTGGGCCCCGGCGACGCCGTGCTGGTCCGCGCCGACGTGGAGCACGCGGTGAGCGTCCTGGAGGACATGGAGGTCATCGGCTTCCAGGACGCGGCGCCGCTGGACGGCGTCCCGCAGGGCGGCGGCGCCGCCGGCCAGGCGTTCTTCTCGTGGGACGCGCTGCCCTCCGACTACATCACGCCGAAGTACTCCTCGGGCCGGGGGCCGACGATCAGGGGCGAGCGGATCGAGGTCGCGTTCATGTTCTACCCCGCCGGCACCGAGGGCAAGCCGCACTCCCACCCGAACGAGCAGATCCAGGTCGCCCTCCGCGGTCGGGTGCGCGGGTTCATCGCGGGCGAGGAGGCCGTCATCGGCCCCGGCCAGGGCGTGCTGTTCCCGCCCAACGTCGAGCACGGCGTCCAGGTCCTCGAGGACTACACGGTGATCAACTGCAAGGACATCGTGCCGGGCTGGAGCGTCTACCACGCCCGCTGGGAGCGATGAGGCGATGGAGATCCTCGACCTGCGGGCCGCGCTGAAGTTCTCCCCCGACCACCACGTCTACACGTTCCTCGCCGAGACGCCGCACTGTTCGATCAGCGTGGTCGGCTGGGAGCCGGGACAGACCTCGCCGGTCCACTCGCACCCGACCGCCGACGAGATCTACCACGTCCTCGAGGGCGAGGGCGTCTTCGACGACGGCCGCCGTCAGGTGCGGCTGGGCCCCGGCGACACCGTGATCTTCCCCGCCGGCGAGGTCCACCGGGTGACCAGCGTCACGCGGATGGTGCTCTACCGCGTGCAGGCGGGCGCCGACCGGCATCCCGAGCTCGTCGACGGCTGGCCCGGGCGCGCGAGCGACGCCGGGCAGCATTGACAGCCGGCGACGCGGCGCTACTATTCCCCGCACCCCCGACCAGGAGGACACGACGATGGCCGGAGCGATCGATCGCCGGACGTTCCTGAAGCGCACGGGCCGCGCGGCCGCCGCCGCTGTCATGACAGCTCCGCTGGTGAAGACGTCGCGGGCCGCCGCGCAGAGCGACCGCCTCGTGGTCGCCGTGGGGCAATGGGGGATCGAGACGCCGTTCGCCTGGCGCTCCAGCCAGTCGGAGAAGACGCTCTGGGAGTGCGTCTACGACCCGCTGATCATGCGCGACCCGAAGACGTTCGCCTACCGGCCCGGGCTCGCGACCGAGTGGAAGCCCTCGAACGAGATGCGCACGTGGACGTTCAAGCTGCGCCAGGGCGTCCAGTTCCACGAGGGCTACGGGGAGATGACGGCGGAGGACGTGAAGTTCACGATCGAGCAGAACCTCAAGCCCGACGCCCAGGGCGGCTCCGCCCCGTTCTTCCGCTTCAACCTCGACCGCATCGAGACGCCCGACAAGCACACGGTCGTCATGCACTTCAAGAACCGGCTGTGGGAGGTGCCCGCCCAGGTCTCGCAGTTCGTCGGCTACCAGAACATCACCTCGAAGAAGTACCTGGAGTCCGTCGGCGAGGAGAAGGCGTCCCAGCACCCGATCGGCACGGGGCCGTACCGCCACGTCGAGGGCCGGCAGGGGGACTACCACCGCTTCGAGGCCGTCCCGAAGCACTGGCGCCAGACGCCCGCGTTCAAGGAGCTGGTCGTCCGGCGCATCCCCGACGCCGCCACCCGCATCGCCGGCCTCCGCGCGGGCGAGATCGACATCGGTCAGGTGCTCGGCGACTACCTGGAGCAGGCGCAGCGCGCCGGGCTGCGCATCCACGAGACGAGGGACGCGGTGCTCCACTGGGTGGTGCTCAGCGGGCAGACCGCCCCCGACAAGGACGACTTCTGCCCCGCCTGCCCCTGGGTCGGCGACTACAACGACCGGAAGAGCCAGGAGAACGCGCGCAAGGTGCGCCTGGCGCTCAACCTGGCCGTGAACAAGAAGGCCATCATCAGCGGGCTCTGGAAGGGCCGGGGCTCCGAGACGCCGTTCTCGTACTTCTACAACCCGTTCCACAAGGGCTACAGCACGGAGTGGAAGGTGCCGCCCCACGACCCGGCGCAGGCCAGGAAGCTCCTCGCCGAGGCCGGCCACGGCGGGGGCTTCGAGGTGCGCGTGAACCCGATGGTGTTCACGTACGCGCTCGACGGCAACGACATCATGGAGGCCGTCGCGCTCGACTGGGAGAAGATCGGCATCAAGGTGCGCCGGGTGCCGGAGATGTTCTCCGCCTTCCTGCCGAAGAACCGCACCCGCAAGACCAACAAGACCCACTGGGTCTACGGCGCGCCGCCCTTCGACGAGCCCGGCCTGGCGTGGCAGCGGTGCACCCACGCCAAGGGGGCCTTCGCCCTGCTCAACGAGTACATCTACGACAGGGAGATCGACGCGGTCGTGGCCGAGATGGACGAGGAGAAGCGGGCGAGGATGACCCAGGCCCTCGGCCAGAAGCTCTACAGCAACTACCACGGCGTCATGCTCGGCATGAAGAACGTCACGTGGGCGGTGAGCAAGAAGGTCGGCGGCTGGCAGACGCTCGTCTACGTGCCGCTCGAGAACAACTACGAGTACGTGAGCCGGGCCAGCTGACGCCCGCCCCCGCGGTTCCTCCACCGTCACGCCGGCCGCGCGGCCGGCGTGACGCCTCGAAGGAGAGTCCCATGGCTCGACGGGTCGATCGCCGGACGTTCCTCGGGCAGACCTCCACGGCGGCGCTCGCCGCGCTCGCCGGCGCCCCCCTCGCGCGGCCGGGGCGCGCGGTGGCCCAGTCGGACCGGCTGGTCGTCGCGGTCGGCCAGTGGGGCACCGAGACCCCGTTCGCCTGGCGGTCGGTGCAGGCCGAGAAGCCGCTCTGGGACTGCGTCTACGACCCGCTCATCCTCCGCGACCCGAAGACGTGGGAGTACCGCCCGGCGCTCGCCACCGAGTGGAAGCCCTCGAACGAGATGAAGACGTGGACGTTCAAGCTGCGCCCCGGCGTCCAGTTCCACGAGGGCTACGGGGAGCTGACCGCCGAGGACGTGAAGTTCACCGTGGAGCAGAGCCATCGCAAGGACGCCCTCGGCGGCTCGGCGTACTTCTTCCGCAACCACCTCGACCGCATCGAGACGCCCGACAGGCACACGGTGGTGATGCACTTCAAGAGCCGGCAGTGGATCGTGCCGTCGCTCTTCACCCAGTACGTCGGCTACCAGAACGTCATCTCGAAGAAGTACTTCGAGGCCGTCGGCGAGCAGAAGGCGGCCGCCCACCCCATCGGCACCGGCCCCTACCGCCACGTCGAGGGCAAGCAGGGCGACTACCACCGCTTCGAGGCCGTGCCGAACCACTGGCGCAAGACCCCGGCGTTCAAGGAGCTGGTCATCCGCCGTGTGCCCGAGCCGGCGACGCGGCTCAGCGGGCTCCGCGCCGGCGAGATCGACATCGCCCAGGTCTTCGGCGACTTCCTGGACCAGGCCCAGCGGGCCGGGCTCAAAATCCACGAGTCGAAGGACGCCGCGCAGTACTGGGTGATCCTGACCGGACAGACGACGCCCGACCGCGAGGACCACTGCCCGCAGTGCCCGTGGGTCGGCGACCAGAAGGACCCGAGGAGCTGGGAGAACGCCCGCAAGGTGCGGCTGGCGATGAACCTCGCCGTCGACAAGAAGGCCATCCACTCCGGGCTCTGGCGCGGCCGCGGCGGCGACACGCCCTACTCCTACTACTACTACCCGTTCAACAAGGGCTACAGCACCGAGTGGAAGCTGCCGCCGCACGACCCCGAGCGCGCCAGGAAGCTGCTGGCCGAGGCCGGCCACGCGGGCGGATTCGAGGTGCGCGTGAACCCCTACGTGCAGCTCGTGGCCCAGGACGGCCCCGACGTCATGGAGGCCGTCGCGCTCGACTGGGAGAAGATCGGCATCCGGGTCAAGCGCGTGCCCGAGGCGGCGAGCAGCTTCGGCCCCAAGGGCCGGCTGCGCAAGACCAACAAGACGTTCTCGGTCTACGGCTCGCCGCCGTACGACGAGCCCGTCGCCGGCTGGGAGCGCGTCATCCACTCCAAGGGCGCGTTCAACCTCCTGCTGGACGGCACCTTCGACGCCGACATCGACGCGGCCATGCGCGAGTTCGACCCCGACAAGCGCGTGAAGATGACCCGCGAGATCGGCCAGAAGCTGTACGACGGCTACCACGGCGTCATGCTCGGCATGAAGTCGATCACGTGGGCGGTGTCGAGGAAGGTCAGCGGCTGGACGACGCTGGCGTACACGCCGGCGGAGACGAACTACGAGCACGTGAGCCGCTCGGCGTAGGACGCGTCCCGTGCACCGCTACATCGTGGGACGCGCGCTCCAGTCGGTCGTGTCCATGGTCGTCGTCTCGATCGTGGTGTTCGCGCTGGTCCGCCTGTCGGGCGATCCCATCGCGATCATGGCGCCGCCGGAGGCCACCGAGGCCGACATCAAGATGATGCGGGAGTACCTCGGCCTCGACCGGCCGTGGCCCGTCCAGTACTGGTGGTTCGTCTCGCGCGCGGTGCAGGGCGACTTCGGCCAGTCCATCCGCTTCCGCCGGCCCGCCATGGAGCTGATCGCCGAGCGCTACGGCGCCACGCTGGAGCTGGGCGGGCTCGCCGTCCTGATCGTGATCGCGGTGGCGCTGCCCGTCGGCGTCTACGCCGCCGTGCGCCGCGGCCGTCCCCTCGACTACGCGGCGCGGGCGTTCGCCGCGCTGGGCCAGGCGATGCCGCCGTTCTGGCTGGGGCTGCTGCTGGTCCTGGTCTTCGGCGTCCTGCTCGGGCTCCTGCCGACCTCCGGGCGGGGCACGCCGCTCCACGTCGTCCTGCCGGGGCTCACGCTCGGCTGGTTCGCGGTCGCGGGGCTCATGCGGCTCACCCGCTCCGCGATGCTCGACGTGCTGGGCAGCGAGTACGTGAAGCTGGCGCGCATCAAGGGCCTCCCCGAGCGGACGGTGATCTGGAAGCACGCGTTCAAGAACGCCGCGCTTCCGGTCGTGACGTTCGCCGCGCTGCTCTTCGTGGCGCTCCTGAACGGCTCGATCATCGTGGAGACGGTCTTCTCCTGGCCGGGGCTCGGCCTGCTTGTCATCGAGGCCGTGGACTCGCGCGACTACCCGATCGTCCAGGCGGTCGTCATGTGCCTGAGCGCCATGTACATCGGCGTCAACCTGCTCGTCGACGTGCTCTACGCCTACCTGAACCCGAAGATCCGGTACTCGTCGTGAGCAGCCATCCCGTGGCCTCCACCGAGGCCGTCGCGGCCGCCGCCGAGGGGGCGCGCCGCGACCGCCGCTGGCCCCCGCTGGTCCCGCTCGCCATCGTGGTGGCGCTCGTGTTCTGCGCGCTGTTCGCCCCCTGGCTGAGCCCGCACTCGCCGCTCGAGGGCTCGCTCGGCAACCGGCTGGTGCCGCCCATCGGGATGGAGGGGGCGAAGGACGGGCACCCGCTGGGGACGGACCGCCACGGCCGCGACACCCTGAGCCGGCTGCTCCACGGGGCGCGCATCTCGCTCTCGGTCTCCGTCGTCGGCATCACGCTGACAGGCGCCGTGGGCGGCTTCATCGGGCTGCTGGCGGGCTTCCTCGGCGGCTGGATCGACACGCTGCTGATGCGGCTGGTCGACATCTCGCTGTCGCTGCCCGGCATCCTGATCGCGGTGCTGCTGTCGGTGACGCTCGAGCCGTCGTTCACCAACGTCGTCATCGTGGTCGTGTTCCTGCTGTGGCCGAGCTACGCCCGGCTCGTGCGCGGCGAGACGCTGGGCCTCAAGCAGCAGGAGTACGTCGCCCTCGCCCGCATCGCCGGCTGCTCGAACCTCACCATCATGTTCCGGCACATCGTGCCCAACCTGGTGCCGTCGGTCCTGGTCCTCGCCACGCTCCACGTCGGCTTCGTGATCGTGCTGGAGGCCGCGCTGTCGTTCCTCGGGGTCGGCATCCCGCCGCCCACGCCGTCGTGGGGCGTCATGGTCGCCGACGGGCGGGGGCTCATCGAGCAGGCGTGGTGGATCTCGATCCTGCCCGGCGTCGCGATCCTCGTCACCGTGCTGTCGCTCAACATCCTCGGCGACTGGGTCCGCGACCGGCTCGACCCGAAGCTGAGGCAGGTCTGATGAATCTCGCCGAACACGGCGGCGACGCGACGCCGGCACCCGGCGGACGGGAGCCCCGGGGGCGCCGCATGGCGAGGGCTGCCGCCGTCCCATCCCCGGCGCGACCCGGGCTCCCGCCGCCGGGCGCGGGCCTCAATCAACTCCGCGAGCATCATTAGGGCTCCCGTGTCCGACGCCCTCCTCGAGGTCCGCGACCTCCGGACCTACATCTACACGCGCCGCGGCGTCGTGAAGGCCGTCGACGGCGCGAGCTTCTCCGTCCGCCGCGGCGAGACGCTGGGGATCGTCGGCGAGTCGGGCTCCGGCAAGTCGATGACGTGCCTCTCGATCCTCCGGCTCGTGCCGGAGCCGGGCGGACGCATCGTCGGCGGCCAGATCACGTTCGACGGCGAGGACCTGCTGGCCAAGAGCGCTGACGAGATGCGCCGGCTGCGCGGCTCCCGGATCGCGATGATCCTGCAGGACCCGATGGCGTCGCTGAACCCCGCCCTCACGGTCGGCGAGCAGATCGCCGAGACGTTGAGGCTCCACCGGGGGCTCCGCGGCCGGGCCCTGGCCGACCGCGTCGTCGACCTGCTCCGGCAGGTCAGGATCAGCGACCCGGAGCGCCGGGTCCTCGCCTACCCGCACCAGATGAGCGGCGGCATCCGCCAGCGCGTCGCCGGCGCCATCGCCATCTCCTGCGAGCCGAGCCTGCTGATCGCCGACGAGCCGACGACGTCGCTCGACGTGACCATCCAGGCCCAGTACCTGCGCCTGCTCAAGGACATCCAGCGCGAGACGAACCTGGCCATGGTGTTCGTCACCCACGACCTGGGGATCGTCGCCAAGCTCTGCGACCGGGTCGCGGTCATGTACGCCGGCCGCATCGTGGAGACGGGGACGACGCGGGAGATCTTCAACCGCCCCCGGCATCCCTACACGATCGGGCTGCTGAGCTGCCTGCCGACGCTCCGCCGCGGCCGCGAGCCGCTCCGCGCGATCGAGGGCCAGCCGCCCGACCTCGCCCGCGTGCCCGCGGGCTGCAGCTTCGCCCCCCGCTGCGCGATCGCCGAACCGAGGTGCTCCGGGACGCGGCCCCCGCTCGAGCCCGTCGGCGGCGACCACCTGGTCGCGTGCCTGCGCGTCGCCGACACCGCCGCCGGGCTCTTCCGCGGCCCGGCGGCGACCGCCGCGCCGGCCGCGGCGGCGTCAGGCCCCGAGCGGCCCGCGGGCGGCGACGTGGTGCTGGAGGCGCGCGGGCTCACCAAGCACTTCCCCGTCAATCGCGGGACGATCCTGAGCCGGCTCGTCGGCACCGTGAAGGCCGTGGACGGGGTGGACTTCGTCCTCCGCCGGGGCGAGACGCTGGGGCTCGTCGGCGAGAGCGGCTGCGGCAAGACGACGACGGCGCGCATGGTGCTGTGCCTCGAGCGGCCGACCTCGGGCGCGATCCTGTTCCGCGGGCGCGACGTCACCCGCCTCGGCGCCGACGAGATGCGGGGCTACCGCCGCGCCGTGCAGGCCGTCTTCCAGGACCCGTACAGCTCCCTCAACCCCCGCCTCACGATCCGCACGACGGTGAGCGAGCCGCTCGTGACCACGCAGCCGGGGCTCTCGCGCGGCGAGGTCGAGGAGCGCGTCCGGGCCTCGCTGGGCCAGGTGGGGCTCCAGCCCCGGATCGTCGACGACTTCCCGCACGAGCTGTCGGGCGGCCAGCGGCAGCGCGTGGCGCTGGCGCGCGCGCTCACCACGGGCCCGGACTGCATCCTGCTCGACGAGGCCGTCTCCGCGCTCGACGTCTCCATCCGCGCCCAGGTGATGAACCTGCTCCGCGACATCCAGGACCGGCTGGGCGTCAGCTACCTGTTCATCGCCCACGACCTCGCCGTCGTGAAGTACGTCAGCACGCGGATCGGCGTCATGTACCTGGGCAAGCTCGTGGAGACGGCGCCGAGCGAGGAGCTTTACGCCCACCCGCTGCACCCGTACACGCAGGTGCTGCTGAGCAACGCGCTGCCGTCCCACCCCGACGAGACGCGCGACGAGGTGATCCTGAAGGGCGAGGTCCCCAGCGCCTTCAATCCGCCGTCCGGCTGCCGGTTCCATCCGCGCTGCCCGCGCGCGCTCCCGGTGTGCGCCGAGGCCGAGCCGCCGCTCCGCGAGCAGGCCCCTGGCCATCTCGCCGCCTGCCACCTCTACTCCTCCTGAGCCGTTGGCGCCGTCCCTGACCCGGCGTCGGTTCCTCCGTCACCTCGGCCTCGCCGCGGGGGCGACGCTCGGCACGGCCCCGCTCGCCGAGCTGGCCGCGGTCGCCGCGCCGGCGCCGCTCCACGTCGTGATCTGCGGCGCCGGGCTCGCCGGCCTCTGCGCGGCTCTCGAGCTCGAGCGCCGCGGCCACCGGTGCACGATCCTCGAGGCCGAGACGGCCCACGTCGGCGGACGCGTGCGGACGCTGCGACTCGGCGACGGGCTCCACGGCGAGGCCGGCGCCATGCGCGTGCCGAGGGGCCACGCGCTCACCCGCCACTACGTCGCGGAGATGGGGCTCACGCTGCGCCCGTTCGTCCAGTCGAACCCCGCCGCGTTCGTGCTGGCGCGCGGGCGCCGCAAGCGCGTCCGCGACGCCGCCCGGCTCGGCGCCGTCTTCGCGCTCGGCGCGGACGAGCAGGGAAAGTCCCCCGACGACCTCTGGGCCGCGTCGCTCGTGCGCCGGCTCGAGTCGCTGTCGGCGGCGGAGCGCCAGGATCTCGCCGCCGTCGAGCCGAGGACCGACGCCATCCGGGCTCTCGACCGGCAGTCGCTCCGCCAGGTGCTCGAGGGCTCGGGTCTGTCCGCCGAGGCCGTCGAGATGCTGGCCGTCGCCACCGGCATCGAGACGCTCCTGGACACCGCGGCGACCGAGCATCTCCGCGAGGAGCACGACGGCGTCTGGACCGGGGGCTTCGACGAGATCGTGGGCGGCAGCGACCGCCTGCCGGCCGCGATGGCCGCGAAGCTCGCGAGCAAGCCCCGGCTCGGCTGCGAGGTCGTGCGGCTCGAGCAGGACCCGCTGCGCCAGACGGCCGCGGCCGTCTACCGCGAGGCGGGACGGCTGCGCCGCGCGGAGGGCGACTTCGTCCTCTGCACGCTGCCGTTCCCGGTGCTCGCCCGCGTCGAGGTCGTCCCGGAGCTGTCGGCCGGCAAGCGGCGCGCGATCCGCGAGCTCGGTTACGACTCGTCCACGAAGATCCTCGCCGTGACGGCCCGCCGGTTCTGGGAGCAGGACGACGGCATCTACGGAGGCGGCAGCTTCACGGACCTGCCGACGGGGACGACGTGGTACCCGTCGGACAACGCCGAGGCCCGCGACCCGCGCGTCTCCGCCGCGCCGGGCGTCCTGCTCGCGTCGTACACGTGGGGACAGGCGGCGCGGCGCTGGGCGTCGATGAGCCACACGGCGCGCAGCCGGGCCGCCCTCGCCCACCTCGCGCGCCTGCACCCCCAGGTGGCCGGACCGGACGCCGTCCGCCGCACGGCGAGCTGGAGCTGGGACACCCATCCCTGGAGCGGCGGCGCGTTCGCCTGGTTCCTGCCCGGCCAGCACGTCGCGCTCCACCGTCACGTCGTCGCCCCCGAGGGCCGGATCCACTTCGCCGGCGAGCACGCCTCGCTGGCCCACACGTGGATGCAGGGGGCGCTGGAGTCCGCGCTGGTCGCCGTCCGCGAGATGCTGGCCGCCGCCGGCCGCTGACCGACGAGGAGAGAGCCATGGCTCACGACCCGAACGCCTACACCCGCACCGAGATCCGCGACGGGATGAAGATCACGTGGCACCAGCCGATCTTCATGGACGACGGCCTGTTCGTCGACGCCGACATCTTCCGGCCGATCGAGGACGGGCGGTACCCCGTGATCCTCACCTACGGCGTCTACGCCAAGGGCCTCGCCTACCAGGAGGGCTATCCGCACCAGTGGAAGAAGATGGTCGCGGATCATCCCGAGATCCTGGAGGGCTCGACCAACAAGTACCAGAACTGGGAGGTGACCGACCCCGAGCGCTGGGTCCCGCACGGCTACGTCGTGATCCGCGTCGACTCGCGGGGCGCGGGCTGGTCGCCCGGGTTCATGGACTGCAACTCGCCGCGCGAGATCGAGGACCTCTACCGGTGCATCGAGTGGGCCGGCGTGCAGCCGTGGAGCAACGGCAAGGTCGGCATGCTCGGCATCTCCTACTACGCGAGCAACCAGTGGCGCGTCGCGGGCAAGCACCCGCCGCACCTGGCGGCCATCATCCCGTGGGAGGGGCAGAACGACCGCTACCGCGACTCCGGCTACCACGGGGGCATCCTGAGCCAGTTCCAGCAGCGCTGGGCGAAGCACCAGGTCGCGAACATCCAGTACGGCATGGGCGCCCGCGCGAGGAAGAACCCCAACACCGGCGAGTCGGTGGCGGGGCCCGTCACGCTGACGGACGAGGAGCTGGCGAAGAATCGCGTCGACGTCTACGAGGACCTCAAGAAGCACCCGCTCGACGACGACTGGCACCGGTCGCGGTCCGCGGACCTGTCCAAGGTCACGGTGCCGCTCCTGTCCTGCGCCAACTGGGGCGGCCAGGGCATCCACCCGCGCGGCAACTTCAACGGCTTCGTCGAGGCCGCCTCCAGCCAGAAGTGGCTCGAGGTCCACGGCGACTCGCACTGGTCCCTGTTCTCCGCCGCCTACGGGCTCGCCCTCCAGAAGAAGTTCTTCGATCACTTCCTGAAGGGCGTCGACAACGGCTGGGAGCGGACGCCGCGGGTGACGCTCAACATCCGCCACCCCGGCGAGAAGTTCGTCCTGCGGCACGAGAACGAGTGGCCGCTGGCGCGCACCCGGTGGACGAGGCTCTACCTGGACACCTCCGCGATGGCGCTCCGGCCGGCGCCGATCCCGCAGCCCGGCCGGATCGAGTACCGGGCCATGGGCGACGGCCTCACGTTCTCGATGACGGTCGACCGGGAGACCGAGATCACGGGGCCGATGGCCGCGAAGCTCTTCATCTCGTCCTCGACGAGGGACGCCGACCTGTTCCTGATCGTCCGGGTCTTCGACCCCGAGGGCCGGGAGGTCACGTTCATGGGGTCCACCGACCCCCACACGCCCATCGCCAACGGCTGGCTCCGCGCCTCGCACCGGCGGCTCGATCCCGCCAGGACGCTGCCGTACCGGCCCTACCATCCGCACGACCGCGTCGAGCCCCTCACGCCCGGCGAGGTCTACGAGCTGGACGTCGAGATCGTGCCGAGCTGCATCGTGGTCCCGGCCGGCTGGCGCGTGGCGCTCACCGTCCGCGGCAAGGATTACGAGTACGACGGCGAGCTGTCGGAGTTCGCGAGGACGTTCCACTACAGCACGCGGGGCACCGGCGGCATGACCCACGCCGACCCGGACGACCGCCCGCCGGCCGTCTTCGACAACCAGGTGACGCTCCACTCGGGCGGCGACCGGCAGTCGTTCCTGCTGCTGCCGATCATCCCGCCGCAGAGCGCGTAGGCCGCCATGCCCCGGCCCGCGACCATGAAGGCGATGGTGCTCCACGGCCCCGGAGCGCCGCTCGAGCTCGCGACGGTCGCCGTGCCCTCGATCGGGCCGGCCGACGTCCTGCTCCGCGTGCGGGCGACGGGAGTCGGCCTGACGGTCGTCATCATGACCCGCGTGCCCGGGAGGGTCACGTCGTTCCCCCGCATCCCGGGCCACGAGGTCGCCGGCGACGTGGTGGAGGTCGGCGAGGCCGTCCGCCACGTGAAGGTCGGCGACCGCGTCGCCTGCCACTTCTACCTGACGTGCGGCGCGTGCCGCTTCTGCCGCAGCGGCCGGGAGACGCTCTGCCTGGCGTCGCCCGGCAACGTCGGCATGGCCTCCGACGGCGGCTACGCCGAGTACATGGCGATCCCCGCCGCCAACGTCGTCCGGATCCCGCCCGGGGTGGCCGACGTCGACGCCGCGGTCGCCACCGACGCCATCGCCACCCCCTACCACGCCTGCCGGGAGGAGGCGCGGATCGGGCCCGGCGACACCGTCCTGATCGTCGGCGCGGGCGGCGGGGTCGGCATCCACGGCGTGCAGATGGCGAAGCTCTGCGGCGGCTGGGTCGTCGCTGCCGACGTCAGGGACGACAAGCTCGCGGCCGCGCGCGACTCGGGCGCCGACGCCGTCGTCGACGCGCGCGCCGGCGACCTCGCCGAGCAGGTCAGGCGCCTCACCGACGGCCGCGGCGTCGACGCCGTCATCGATTTCGTCGCCTCGCGGCAGACGCTCGAGGCCTCGATGGCGTCGCTCGCGCGGGCGGGACGGCTCGTGATCATCGGCAGCCGCCCCGCGGCCGTGTTCGGCGTCGAGTCGCGCTTCACGGTCGACCCGATCCGCATGCTGTCGGACATGCTGGAGATCCACGGCTCCCGCTACGTCACGCTGGCCGAGATCGAGCAGACGCTCGAGCTGCTCCGCCAGGGCCGTCTCCGCGCCGTCGTGAGCCGCACCTTCGCGCTCGAGGGCGCGGAGGAGGCCCACGAGCTGCTGCGGCAGAACGCGCTGGTAGGGCGGGCGGCGCTCGTGCTGGCTCACTGAGGATCACGAGGAGGTCGGACGCATGCACGGCGACCATCCGGTCAAGACGCGCACCGAGATCCGCGACGGCATGAAGATCACCTGGCACGCGGCGATCCCGATGGACGACGGCGTCGTGCTCCGCGCCGACGTCTACCGTCCGATCGAGGACGGCCGCTACCCGGTGATCCTCTCCCACGGCATCTACGCCAAGGGGCTCGCCTACCAGGAAGGCTATCCGATGCAGTGGCAGAAGATGGTCGCCGACCACCCGGAGATCCTGGAGGGGTCGACCAACAGGTACCAGGCGTGGGAGGTGACCGACCCCGAGCGCTGGGTGCCCCACGGCTACGCGATCGTGCGGGTCGACTCGCGGGGCGCGGGCTGGTCGCCGGGCTTCCTCGACCCGCTGTGCCCGCGGGAGGACGACGACCTCTACCAGTGCATCGAGTGGGCGGGGACCCAGCCGTGGAGCAACGGCAAGGTCGGGATGCTGGGCATCTCGTACTACGCCGTGAACCAGTGGCGCGTGGCGGCGCGGCGCCCGCCGCACCTGGCGGCGATCATCCCGTGGGAGGGCTTCACCGACTTCTACCGCGACGCCGCCTACCACGGCGGCATCCTGAGCGAGTTCATGAAGCGGTGGGCGCCGGTGCAGGCGCTCACCGTGCAGTACGGGCTCGGCGAGCGGGCGCGGAAGAACCCGAACACCGGCGAGAGCGTGGCCGGGCCGGTGACGCTCTCCGACGCGGAGCTCGCCAAGAACCGCACCGATCCCCACGCCGACCTGCTGGCCCATCCGCTCGACGACGCCTGGCACCGCGCGCGCGCCGCCGACCTCTCGAAGATCACGGTGCCGCTGCTCTCGTGCGCGAACTGGGGCGGCCAGGGCCTCCACCCGCGGGGGAACTTCAACGGCTTCCTCGAGGCCGCCTCGGAGCAGAAGTGGCTCGAGGTCCACGGCGAGTCCCACTGGTCGCTGTTCTCGTCGGGCTACGGCCTCGATCTCCAGAAGCGCTTCTTCGATCGCTTCCTGAAGGGCGCCGACAACGGCTGGGACCGCCAGCCCCGCGTCCAGCTCAACATCCGCCATCCCGGCGAGCGGTTCGTCCTGCGGCACGAGAACGAGTGGCCGCTGGCGCGGACCCGCTGGACCAGGCACTACCTCGACCCGCGCGGCCGGGCGCTGGTGCCGCGCCCCGTCCCCGAGGCCGCCGCCGTGGAGTACGAGGCGCTGGGCGACGGCGTGACGTTCTCGATGACCGTCGACCGCGAGACCGAGATCACGGGGCCCATGGCGGCGAAGCTCTTCGTCTCGTCGACGACGACCGACGCCGACCTGTTCCTGATCGTCCGCGTCTTCGATCCCGCGGGCACGGAGGTGACGTTCTTCGGCTCGACCGATCCCAACACGCCCATCGCGTGCGGCTGGCTGCGCGCCTCGCACCGGCGGCTCGATCCCGCCAGGACGCTGCCCCACCGGCCGTACCATCCGCACGACCGCGTCGAGCCCCTCACGCCCGGCGAGGTCTACGAGCTGGACATCGAGATCGTGCCGAGCTGCATCGTGGTCCCCGCCGGCTGGCGCGTGGCGCTCACCGTGCGCGGCAAGGACTACGAGTACGCGGGCGAGATCGGCGAGTTCGGGAGGAAGTTCGTCTACGGCACCCGGGGCACCGGCGGCATGACGCACGACGACGAGCAGGACCGGCCGCGGGAGATCTTCGGCGGCCGCGTCACCCTGCACGCGGGCGGCGGCCGGGACGCCTACCTGCTGCTCCCGGTCATCCCGGAGCGCTGATGGCCACTCGAGGACGCGGCCCCCGCGCGGCGGGGTGCCCGTCTCCTTCACTCGAGCCCGTACTCGGCCCAGTGCGCGTCGACGCGGTCGAGGTCCTCCCGCGGGGGCACCGAGCGGGCCGGGTACGCGTGCTTCCGCGTCGCGTCCACGCCGACCTTCGACGAGAGCGCGGTCGTGCGGCCGTGCCGGCCGACGTCCTCGTCCGCCAGCGAGGGGTCCAGCGCGACGCCGGCGGTGTCGCGGCTCACGTAGACGTCGCGCTCGGGCTGGACGTGCCACGACATCGCCCACAGCAGCTGGAAGTGGTCGCGGATGTCGATGTCCTCGTCGACGACCACGACCCACTTGGAGAACGAGGGGTCGTAGGCCCACACCGCCCACATCGCGCGCTGGGGCAGCGCCGGATGCTCGCGGCGCAGCGAGATGGCGAGGAAGGCGGCGCCCCCGCCCGCCTCCAGCAGGTGCACGTCGCGCACCGGCAGCCGCAGGTCGCGCGTGAGGTGCTTCAGCAGCGCGATGTCGCGGCCGGTGCCCCGGATGCAGCTCGACTCGCTCGGCGGCATCTGGCTGAAGAACGCCTGGTAGATCGGCTCGGTCCGGTGCGTGATGGCCGTGACCTCCAGGACGAAGCTCGGCCCGGAGTGGCCCATGTAGCCGGTGTACTCGCCGAACGGCCCTTCCGGCTCGCGCACGCCCGGCGGCACGAAGCCCTCGATGACGATCTCCGCGTGCGCGGGCACCTCGAGGTCGCTGGTCTCGCAGCGGACGACCTCGAGCGGCTCCCCGCGCAGCGCGCCCGCCACGCCCAGCTCGTCGCCGCGGATCCGCGCCACCGACGTGAGCGGGACCGGCGGGTCGCAGCCGATGACGACGGCGCACGGCGTGGGCCGTCCCTGCCGCTCGTTCTTCACGATGTGCGCATACATGTCGCGCCACGCGTTGCTGAGGAAGAGGCCGAACTTCCGCGGCCCCTTGAGCATCAGCCGGTAGGTTCCCATGTTGCGCTCGCCGGTCTCCGGGTCGCACGAGATCACGCACGGCCCGGTGACGTACGGCGCCGGGTCCTGGCCGCGCGTCCACACGCAGAGCGGCAGCCGCGTCGCGTCGGCGCGGTCGCCGGTCAGGATCACGTCCTTGACCGGTCCGCGGGCGACCCGCACCGGCGGGATCGGGTGGCTCTGGGCGCGCGCCCACTTGTCGGCGATGCCGTCCACCGTCGTCTCGAGGGCCAGCGCGTAGATGTCGGGCGAGGCGCCGAGCACGCCGGCGACGAGCGGCATCGCGTGGCCCCTGATCCGCTCGAACATCAGCGCGGGGCGCCGCGGCGGCGGGATGCGCTGGAAGACCCGGCGCAGGACCGCCGCGACCTCCCAGTCGGGGTCGACCTCCTTCTTGACGTGGTGCAGCCAGCCGCGCGCCTCGAGCGCCGCCAGGTACGCGCGCAGGTCCCTGTAGGCCATGGGTCGCCTCCCTGGCGCATTAGATATGGCGGCCGGCCCGTCTTCAACCGCCGCGCCGGGCGCGCGACCCTTGCCTTCGCCCCGGCGGGGCCGTACGATCCGGCACCACGCCGCACGGATCGCTCGAGACGGGAGGAACATCCATGGGACCGTTCCGGACGTCGGCCGCCGCGCTCCTCGTCGTGCTGGCCCTGGCCGCGCCGGCGGCGGCGCAGCCGGCGGCGACGCTGGGCACCAACCCGCCGGGCAGCGTCTTCTACGCGGTCGGCAGCGGGCTCGCGAAGGTCGCCACCGACGCGGGCGCTGTCCGCATGACGGTCCAGCCTTACGCGGGCACGAGCACCTTCCTGCCGCTGATCCAGTCGGGCGAGGTCGACTTCGGCGTGAACAACGCCGTCGACGTCGGCCTCGCGTTCCGCGGCCCCGAGTTCAAGATCGGCGGGCGCAACCCCTTCCCGCACACGCCCGGCATCCGCCTCGTGCTGCGCAGCGCCCCGCTCATGGTGGCGCCGCTCGTCAGGAAGGACTCGCCGATCCGCGCGATGCAGGACGTCAAGGGCAAGCGGGTCACCGGCGAGTACCCGGCCAACCTCGCCATCTGGTACAACGTGTTCGGCGAGCTGTCGAGCGCCGGGCTCTCGTGGAGCGACGTCCGCGTCGTGCCCGTCGCCGGCCTCAACGAGGGCATCGACGCGCTCGTCCAGGGCCGGGCCGACGTGTCGTCGTACGCGCTCAACGGCGCCAAGGTGCGCGAGGCCGACGCCGCCATCGGCGTCCGCCACCTCTCGATCGACTGCTCGCCCGAGGGCGAGCGACGGCTGCGCGCCGCCGTCCCCGGCTACTATCCCCGCCGCGTGAAGAAGGACGGCGCGGTGGCCGTCGGCGAGGACATCTGCGTCATCAACTACGACGTCTACGTCACCACGGGCGAGCGGGCGAGCGACGCCGTCGTCGGCGCGCTGGTGCGCGCGATCTGGGACAACGCCGAGAAGGTCGTCCCGTTCCACCCGATCCTGCGCGGCTGGGGCCGCGACCAGATGTACGGCGCCGACGTCACCATCCCCTACCACCCGGCCGCGATGAAGTTCTACAAGGAGCGCGGCGTGTGGACGGCGGAGATGGAGCAGGCCCAGCAGCGCCTCACGGGCGGGCGGTAGCCGGCGGCGCCTGGGTCGACCGCTTCGCGACCGGGCTTACCGGCCGAACGTCCCCGTCGTGCCGCCGGGCCCGGGCGCCGTGGCGCCGGTGGGGCCGCCGGACGGCGTCGTCCCCGTCGTCCCGAGCCCGGCGCCGGATGGCGCGCCGCTCGTCCCGCCGAGCCCGGGCGCCGTCGTCCCGAAGCCAGGCACGGTCGTCGAGACGCCCGGAATCGTCGCCGTCCCGGACCCGCCGATCGACGTGCCGCCCGTGACGCCTCCGGTCCCCGTCGTGGTCCCGCCCAGCGTCCCTGGGATCGCGCCCGTTGGATTGCCGCCCGGCGTGTAGATCGTGCCGCCGAGCGTCCCGGGAATCCCGCCGGTGGTCGAGCCTCCGATCTGGGATCCTGTCGCGCCGCCGAGCCCGCTCCCGAGCCCGCTGCCGGTCCCGACCCCCGAGCCGAACGTGCCGCTGCCCGGGGTCAGGACGCTTGACCCCGGCGTCGTGACGCCGAGGCCGGGACTGCGTCCCGTCGATCCTCCCACGGCCGAGCCCCCGACACCGGGGATCGCCGTGCCCGTCTGAGCGCCGGCGGGCACCACCGTCAGGACGACGGCGACGATCGACACGAGGGCGCGGGCGAGCAAGGACATCATGTCCGGCTCCTCGGCGACTTCATGCCGCCATCGGGTATCCCGCCTGCTTCCAGGCGTCGACGCCGCCCCTGAGCGCGCTGACCTTCGTGAACCCTTCCCGCTGGAACTTCCCTGCCTGACCGGCAGACGTGGCCTCGGCGGGTCAGGCGCAGTAGAAGATGATCTCGCGGTCCTTCGGCAGCGAGCCCAGGCGCGACTGCAGCTCGGTCAAGGTCGTGCTGCCCTCGAGCCTGATCGAGCCGCACTTCGCCTCGTCGCCGTAGGCGCAGACCAGCAGCGCCTCCCCCGACGACACCTTGCGACGGGCCTCCTCGACTCCGATCCGTGGAGCGTCAGCCATGCTCGTCCTCCTCGTCGGCGGCCCACCGCTCGCAGGCGCGCGGACCGCGGTCGGATGTCTCAAGCAACCGGGGTGCCGTCCACTCCGGGCGGAGAGCCGGCGGCCGCCGCCCGGCGCCGGTCGAGCGACGCCGCCGGATGCCGGGCGCTGCCACGCCGCGGGACCTGGAGATCAGTCGCGGTAGTCGAGGCCCGCCGCGGCGAGCCGGGCGCGGAACTCCTCGCGCTGGATGAATGTGAGGAACGCCCTGGCGGCCTCGGAGCCGCGCTCCGCGCCGCGACGCCTGCGGAGTACACGGTCAGCTTCTGCGGCGCGTTCCGCGGGCGACCCGGCTCCACCCGGTCCCGACGCTCGCACACGTCGTGCGCGGGGGACTACCACGGCGGGGCGCGGCGGCCGGAGACGCTCGGGAAGATCGCGGACACCGCGCGCGGGCGGGAAGATGGTGGAGGCGGTGGGAATCGAACCCACGTCCGAAAACCCTCAGCCTCAGGCGTCTACGCCGATATCCGGTTTATCTTGCTGCTCTCTCGTCCCTCGCCCCTCCAGCCGGCAGGAGGAGCGCGGGACCAGCCTCTGCGTTCTCGCTCCTCCCCTGAGGCAGGGCTTGGAGCCAGTCACCAGAGTATGATGCCGGTTCCCGGACCCTGATGACTCGGCCCGGCCGACACTGACGGTTGTTAGGCCGCCAGAGCTAGCTGAGTGTCGGCAGCTATACCGTTCTCTCTATTTAACGAGGGGAGAGAAACCTCGAGACGCAGCCTGGGCCTCACTGATTCCCGTCGAAACCTGTCGCCCCCTCGCCCTCAAGTATAGAGGATGGCGACGGGGCGTCAAACCGCGTCACCAGCGGCCGCGGCGCCCCTCGCGCGCGGCCTTGTCCATCTCGCGCCGCACCTCGCGCTCCCGGATGGCCGAGCGCTTGTCGTGGAGCTTCCTGCCGCGGGCCAGCCCGAGCTCGAGCTTGGCCCGGCCCCGCTTGAAGTAGAGGCGGAGCGGCACGAGCGTCAGCCCGCGCTCGGCGGTCTTGCCGGTGAGCCGCGCGATCTCGCGCCCGTGGAGCAGCAGCTTCCGGTCCCGCTCGGGGTCGTGGTTGGCGTCGGTGCCGTGGCTGTAGGGGCTGATGTGGCAGCCCAGCAGCCAGACCTCGCCGTTGCGGATCGTCGCGTACGAGTCCTTGAAGTTGACCAGGCCGTCCCTGAGCGACTTCACCTCGGTGCCGCGCAGGACGAGGCCGGCCTCCAGCGTCTCGAGGATCTCGTAGTCGTGACGCGCCCGCCGGTTGGTGGCGATCGTCCGGTCCGACGACTCTTGACTGGGCATGGCCAGAAGGTATTATGAACCCCGCCTTCCGGGCCGAAGTGGCGGAATTGGCAGACGCGCTAGATTCAGGGTCTAGTGCCCGCAAGGGTGTGGGGGTTCGAGTCCCCCCTTCGGCACCACCGACGATCCCCGACGCCCCTATCGCACCTCGTCGATGCTGACCGCCCGCCTGAGCCGCGCGGAGAGCGCCGCGGCCTCCACGACCTCGAGCGCGGCGGCGCCGTCCTCGGCCGTCACCGCCGGCGCGCGGCGCCCGGCGCACGCGTCGAGGAACGCCCGCAGCTCGAGCTCGAGCGGCTCGCCGGAGCCGACGGGGAGCTCCTCCTTCCCCGTCTCGACGGCTTCCCACGCGCCGCCCGCGTGGCGGAAGCCGCCCTCGTGGAGCACGACGGTCCCGGCGTCGTAGTCGGCGACCAGGCTGCCGCGCTCGCCGACCACGAGGCAGTCGCGCGCGCGCCCCGGCGCGAGGTACCCCGCCTCCACGACCACCGGCACGTCGCCGTACTCCACGGTGGTGAACGACACGTCGTCGAGCCCGCGTCCCAGGAAGTCGTGCTGGACCGACGTCACCGTCGTCGCCGGACGCCCCAGCAGGTGGGCGAAGAGGTCGACGAAGTGGATGGCGTCGGTGTGGGTGACGCCGACGTCGGTCCGCGGCCGCTTGAAGCCGGTGAACCGCGCGCTCGCGTAGCGGACCGCTCCCAGGCGCGCCGCGGCGAGCGCCTCGCGGATCGTCGCGGTCACCGGATGGAACCGGAAGACGTGGCCGACCTGCACCACGCGCCCCGCCGCGCGGGCGGCGGCGGCCAGCCGGCGCGCCTCGGCGACGGTGCCCGTCATCGGCTTCTCGACGAAGCAGTGCCGCCCGGCCTCGAGCGCCGCGCCGGCGATGGCGGCGTGGCTGTCCGCCGGCGTGACGACGTCGACGGCGTCCACCGCGCCGAGCGCGCGGCGATGGTCGTCGACGACCCGCGCGGCGTCGACGCCCTGCCGGAGCGCCCACTGCCGCCGCTCGGCGGAGAGGTCGGCGACCCACACGTCGGCACCGAGCGCGCGCAGCACGCGGAGGTGCTTCTCGCCCCAGCGTCCGACGCCGACCAGGAGGACCCGCACGCCTACTCCGGGGCCGGGTCGCCGCCCAGGTCCTCCGCCACCTCGTAGCGCAGCATGCGCGACTTCATCCAGCGCACGGCCAGGAGGTCGGCGAAGGCGGCGAAGGCGCGGTTCATCACGCCGTACTTCGAGCGCCCGAACCTGCGCGGCCGGTGGTTCACGGGCACCTCGAGCACGCGGTAGCCGCGCATCCGGAGCAGCGTCGGCAGGAACCGGTGGAGCCCGCGGTAGAGCGTCAGCCCGCGCAGGCACTCGCGCCGGAACGCCCGGAACGTGCAGCCGCTGTCCTCGATCCGCTCGTCGCTCAGCCGGTCGCGGACGCGGTTGGCGATGCGCGACGAGACCCGGCGGACGAGCGAGTCGCCGGCGGCGCGGTTCACGCGCCAGCCGCAGACGGCGTCCCAGCGGTCGAGGAGCCCGACGAGCCGCGGGAGGTCGGCGGGGTCGTTCTGGAGATCGGCGTCCATGGTGGCGACGAGCCGCCCGCGCGCGGCCCTGAACCCCGCGTCGGTCGCCGCGGTCTCGCCGGCGTTGGCCTTCAGCCGGACGAGCCGCACGCGCGGGTCCGCCAGGCGGAACCCGCGGACGATCTCGGCGCTGCGGTCCTGGCTGCCGTCGTCGACGAAGATCACCTCGTACGCGAGGCCGAGCCCGTCGAGCACGCCGCGCAGCTCCTCCCACAGGGGAGGCAGGCTCTCTTCCTCGTTGTAGACGGGGATGACGACCGAGAGGTCAACCACCGAGGGGGCCGGTCGGCACGCGCGGGCGCGTCCCCTGCCACTCGGCGACGAGCGTCTGCGGGATCCGGAGGCGGTCGAGCACGCGGGCGATGGTGTGGTTCACGACGTCGTCGAGGTCGCGCGGCCGGTTGTAGAACGCCGGCATCGGCGGCAGCACGACCGCGCCCATCTCGGCGAGGGCCAGCAGCATCCTGAGGTGGCCCACGTGCAGCGGCGTCTCCCGCACGAGCATGATCAGCGGCCGCCCCTCCTTCAGCGTCACGTCGGCCGCGCGGGCGATGAGGTTCTCCGAGTGGCAGGCGGCGACGGCGGCCGCCGTCTTGATGCTGCAGGGCGCGATCACCATCCCGTCGGTGCGGAACGAGCCCGAGGCGATGGAGGCGCCGATGTCCACGTTGTCGTGGCGGTGCGTGGCCAGCGCCTCCACCTCGGCCACCGACCAGTCGGTCTCCTCGACGATCGTGCGCTTGCCGGGGCGGGAGATGACCAGATGGGTCTCGACGTCGGGGTGCTTGCGGAGGACGTCGAGGAGGCGGATGCCGTAGATCGAGCCGGTGGCGCCGGTGATCCCGACGACGAGCCGGGTCACAGCCGGAACCGCCTCCGGAACACCTCCTCGCGCGTCTTGTGGTAGAGCACCTCCCACTCGCGGCTGCCCTCCGGCATCGGCCGCGAGTAGGACGCCAGGATCTTCCGCACCTCGCCGTCGATCGACTCCTCGAGCTTGGACTCCTCGGTGAGGACGCGGATCAGCTCCGGCCGCAGGTCGTCGGGCGCCTTGACGTTCACGCCGGGCGTGGTTCCCAGCTCCTTGATGATGAGGTCCGCGAGGTGGAAGATGCGCTCGCGACTCATCCGCATCATCAGATGATGAATCCCCGGTCGCGCGCGAGCTTCTCCTTGACCTTGCCGAGCAGCACGCGGTAGTCGGCCGCGGAGTCCTTGATGGACTTCGCGTGGTCGAGCAGCAGCTTCCTCGCGTCGGCCTCGAGCTGCTCCTCGGCGTTGAGGTTCTCGAGCACGACGTGGCGCACCGCGGCGCGCGCGGCCTGCTCGTCCTTCACCTCGACGATCTTGCGGTGGGTGAGGCGCTTGACGACCGCGTCCGCCATCCTGTCGGCGATCTCGTCGCGCCTGGGCATAGCCCTCGTACTCTACCCGCCGCCGAAGCGGGGTGTCAAGGAAGGGCCGGCACGACGAACGTCACGCGCGTGCCCGTTCCCTCGACGCTCTCGGCGCGGATGGTGCCGCCGTGCGCCTCGACGAGCGCCTTGACGACGGCGAGCCCGAGACCGAGCCCCGCGGCCGACTCGCTGGCGCCCGGCGCGCGGAAGTACGGCTCGAAGATGCGCGGCAGCGCGTCCGTCGGGATGCCGCGCCCCTCGTCGGCCACGGCGATCTCGATGCCGCCCGGCACGGCGCGCGCGCCGATGCGCACGGTGCTGCCGGGGGGCGAGTACTTCACGGCGTTGGCGATCAGGTTCTTCAGCACGCGGTCCAGCGCGTCGGCGTCGACGTGCGCCGGCGGCAGCGCCGGCTCGACCTCGACGGCGAACCGGTGCTCGAGCGCGCCGCCGCGGAGCAGGTCGAGCGCCGCCTCGATCGCGGGCCCGACGGCCGTGGGCCGCGCCACGACGCGCAGCGCGAGCCCGCGCTCGAGCCGGGAGAGGTCGAGGAGGTCGTCGACGATCCGCGCCATCCGCTCCGTCTCGCGCCGGATGATGCCCGCGACGCGGACGACGCCCGCCGCCGCGAACGGCCGCTCGGCGAGCAGCTCCGCGAAGCCCAGGAGCGCCGACAGCGGCGTGCGCAGCTCGTGCGACGCGATCGCGACGAAGGCCGACCGCGCGCGCCCCGCGGCCTCGAGCTCGCGCGTCGCCTCCGCCACCGTCCGCTGGAGCTCCTCCGTGAACCGCCGCTGGCGCGCGGCGAGGCGGGCGTTCTCGAGGGCGAGGCCCACGTGCGCCCCCAGCGCGGCGAGGGCCGCGCGCTCGCCCGCGGGCACGTCGGCCCGGCGCTCGACCGCGAGCGCCCCGACCACCTCGCCGCGGGACAGCAGCGGCACCACGAGCGCGCGCACGGGGCGCAGGCCGCCCGCCGCCGCGGGCGCGAAGAGCGGCGCGCCGCGCTCGAGCACGCGCGCGACCGCGGAGCCCGGCGCGACCGCGTCGCCGCCCGCGACGACGACGCGCGCGCCGTCCAGCACGGCCAGCGCCACCTCGCTGCCCGGAAGCCGGGACCGGAGCGCGGCCCGCAGGCGGTCGAGCGCGACGGACAGCGGCGCCTCCTCGGCCAGCGCCCGCTGCGCGGCGGTCAGCACGTCGTAGCGCTCACGCTGGCGCCGCGCCTCGCCGGCGAGCGCGCCGACGAGCGGGCCGGCCGCGGCCAGCGTGACGACGGTGGCGAGGTCGTCCACCGCGAGCGCCGAGAGGCCCGCGTCCTCGAGGTGGACGAAGAGCCGCGGCGTCTGGAGCACGGTCGCCGCGATGGCGGCGAGACCTCCGCCGGCGGCGCCGAAGCGCAGCGCCGCGCCGAGGACGGGCGCCGCCCACAGGTGGCGCAGCGGCGAGGCCGGGCCGGGCTCGAGCGTCGTCTGCGCGGCGGCGAGCGCCACCGCCGCGAGGGCGATCGCGCCCGCGACGATCCCCGCCGGCGCGTCCCTCACGTCAACCGACGGACACGAGCCGGTAGGCGGCGAAGAACGCGAGCGACGCCGCCATCGCCGGCGCCACGCTCGCCGACCACCAGGCGAGCCACGCGCTCGCGACGCCGAGCAGCGTGAGATAGGCCACCGCGCCGACGACCGTCTCGACGGCGCCGGGCAGCAGCGGATCGACGAGGTAGCGGGCGAGGCTCGCCCCGGTCGACAGCGCGATCGCCGGCGCCAGCGGCCAGCGCGCCAGCGCGCGGCGCAGCAGCGCACCGCGGAAGAGCAGCTCGCTCGAGACGACGTTGAGCCCCGCGTCGTAGGAGACCGCGGCGAGCCAGGCGACGAGCCCGTCGCCCCGCAGACCGTGGCCATGCGTCAGCGAGGCCGACAGCAGCAGGTGGGCGCCGAGGAACGCCCCCACGCCGGCGCCGACGACCACGGCGCGCAGCGGCGGTCGCGACTCGAGCCCGACCCCGGCGAGCCGGCCGCGGCGGATCAGGACGAGACCGGCGACCGGGAGCAGCAGGTGCCCGAACGCGCCGTGTCGCGCCGACGCGGCGAGCGAGGCGCCGGCGGCGATCAGGACGAGGGCGACGGCCGTGGCCCGACGGGGATCCCACGCGTCGGCGTCGTCTCGCGCCGTCCACGCGAGCGCCGTCGCGATCAGCGCCCCGTGGCCCGCGGTGACCGCGGCGGCGCCCAGCGCCGCCCGGGGCAGCCACCCTCTCGCGGCGAGCATCGCGCACGCGGCGAGCGCCGCCGCCAGCGCGACGAGGAGGACGACCGGCGTGCCGCCGAGCCAGCCGGTCCCGCGCTCGCCGGCCTCAGCCTCGAGCGACCAGGCCATCGCCGGCGAGCGAGAGGAACGCGCTCACGACGGCGGCGTCGAGCGTGCGCGAGGCCTCGGCCGCCAGGCGCTCCAGCGCGGCGTCGTGGGCGAGCGCCGGCCGGTACGGGCGCGTCGACGTCAGCGCGTCGTAGACGTCGGCGACCGCGACGATGCGCGCGCCCAGCGGGATCGCCTCGCCGGCGAGCCCGTCCGGATAGCCGCTGCCGTTCCACCGCTCGTGATGGTGCCGGACGGCCGGAACGCCGGCGGCGAGGAACTCGAACGGGGCGATGATCTGCGCGCCGATCACGGGGTGCCGGCGCATGAGCGCCCACTCCTCCGGCCCCAGCGGGCCGCGCTTGCCGAGCACCGTCTCCGGCACGCCGATCTTGCCGATGTCGTGCAGCAGCCCCGCGTGGGCGACGGCCTCGATCTCCGAGGCCGGCAGCCCCCAGCCGGCGGCGAGCCGGCGGCTCCACGCGCCCACGCGCTCGGAGTGGCCGCGCGTGTACGGATCCTTCGCCTCGAGCGCGTTGGCGAGGCCCAGCAGCGACTGGCAGATGGCGCGCTGCGTGCGCCGGTAGAGGTGGCGCACGTCCTCGGCGTACCGGAGCGCCTGCGCGTAGGCGGCGTTGAGCCGGCGATACGCGAGCGCGAGGTCGTCGCCGGACGGCGGCGCTAGCGGCGCGCCCACGGCGTGGCCCCGGCGAGCAGCTCCTCCACGAGCGTCAGCAGCCGCACCGGCGAGAAGGGCTTGGTCAGGTAGAAGTCGGCGCCCGCGCCGAGGCCGCGGGCCACGTCCTCGCGCTGGGTCATGGCTGTGAGCATCACGATCTTCGCCGGGGCGAAGCGGAGGTCGTGACGGAGGCGGCGGCAGACCTCGACGCCGCTCACGTCGGGCAGGCCGACGTCGAGCAGGATCAGCTCGGGCTGGACGGCCTCCGCGACGGCGAGCGCCGTCGCGCCGTCACCCGCCTCGACCACCCTGAGGCGGCCGTCCTCCAGGGTCATCCTGACCAGCTCGACGATGTTGGGCTCGTCGTCGACGATCAGCACGGTAGCCATGCCCGGGAGGGGATGCGACCGGCGTGCCGCGGAGGAGTGTCGTCATTCCGCCGACTTGCCGGGCGCCGTGAAGCGGCGCCTGCCACGGAGGGTGTGCGGGTGCCCTGCCCGGTGGGCAATCCGTTGCGGCCGCGGGTGAGCCCCGCGACGGGACGCGGTCAGCGGCTGCGGCCGGCGACCTGGAGCCGGGTGAGCGCGCGGGCGAGGGCGCACATCGCCCGCGTGTAGTCGATCTCCTCCTGGCTGCGGCCGCTCAGCCGGCTCTCCGCCCGCTCGCGCGCGCGCTCGGCGCGGGCGCGATCGATGTCCTCCGGCCGCTCCGCCGTGTCGGCGAGCACGATCACCTTGTCGTTGTGGACCTCGGCGAAGCCGCCGGAGACCGCCAGGTGGAACTCCTCGCGCCCCTGCCGGTACGTCAGCTCGCCGATGCCGAGCGTCGTGAGGAACGGCGCGTGGCCCGGCAGCACGCCGAAGTAGCCCTCGGCGCCCGGCACGACGACCTCGTCCACGGTCTCGGCGACGACGAGCCGCGTCGGCGTGGCGACCTCCAGCGTGATCGCGTCGGCCACTCAGGCCACCTCGCGGAGCTTCTTCGCCTTGTCGAGCGCCTCGCCGATGTCGCCGACCATGTAGAACGCCTGCTCGGGAAGGTCGTCGTGCTTGCCCTCGACGATCTCCTTGAAGCTCTTCACCGTGTCGGCGACCTTCACGTACCGCCCGGGCGATCCGGTGAACTGCTCGGCGACGAAGAACGGCTGCGACAGGAAGCGCTGGAGCTTCCGCGCGCGCCCCACGATCACCTTGTCCTCGTCGGAGAGCTCCTCCATGCCGAGGATCGCGATGATGTCCTGCAGGTCGCGGTAGCGCTGGAGGATCGACTGCACCGCGCGCGCCGTGGCGTAGTGGTCCTCGCCGAGGATGTTCGGGTCGAGGATGCGCGAGGTGGACGCGAGCGGGTCGACGGCCGGGTAGATGCCCAGCTCGGCGATCTGCCGGGAGAGCACGGTGGTGGCGTCGAGGTGGGCGAAGGCCGTGGCCGGCGCCGGGTCCGTGATGTCGTCGGCGGGCACGTAGATGGCCTGCACCGACGTGATGGAGCCCTTCTTGGTGGACGTGATCCGCTCCTGCAGCGCGCCCATCTCGGTGCCGAGCGTCGGCTGGTAGCCGACCGCCGACGGCATGCGACCCAGGAGCGCCGACACCTCCGAGCCCGCCTGCGTGAACCGGAAGATGTTGTCGATGAAGAGCAGGACGTCCTGCCCCTCCTCGTCGCGGAAGTACTCGGCGGCGGTCAGCGCGGTGAGCGCCACGCGCAGCCGCGACCCGGGGGGCTCGGTCATCTGGCCGAAGATCAGCGCGGTCTTCTCGAGGACGCCCGACTCCTTCATCTCGTGGTACAGGTCGTTGCCCTCGCGGGTGCGCTCCCCCACCCCGGCGAAGACGGAGATGCCGCCGTGCTGCTTGGCGATGTTGTTGATGAGCTCCTGGATCAGCACGGTCTTCCCCACCCCGGCGCCGCCGAAGAGCCCCGTCTTGCCGCCCTTCGTGTACGGCTCGAGGAGGTCGATGACCTTGATCCCCGTCTCGAACATCTCGACCTTCGTCGACTGGTCCTCGAACGCCGGCGCGGGCCGGTGGATCGGGTAGGTCTTCTTGGCCTGGATCGCCGGCCCCTTGTCCACGGGCTCGCCGATGATGTTGAGGATGCGCCCGAGCGTCTCCTTGCCGACCGGGATCGAGATCGGCCCGCCGGTGTCGGTCACCATCGTGCCGCGCGTGAGCCCGTCCGTGGACGCCATGGCGACGGCGCGCACCGTGCTCTCGCCGAGGTGCTGCGCCACCTCCAGGACCAGCTTCTGCGAGTACGAGAAGATGTCCTTGTTCTCGACGCCCTGCACCTCGAGCGCGTTGTAGATGGCCGGCAGGCGCCCCGGCTCGAACTCGACGTCGACGACCGGCCCGATGACCTGCACGATACGACCCTGGCTCATGCCTCCGCTCCCTTCGTCAGTCGTCCCGGACGGCGACGCCCCGCCCCGCGGCGCTCACCCCTGCTGGAGCGCCTCGGCGCCGCCGACGATGTCGAGCAGCTCCTTGGTGATCCGCTCCTGGCGCGCCTTGTTGTACTGGATCGTCAGGACGTCGATCATCTCCTTGGCGTTCTTGGTCGCCGCCTCCATCGCGGTCATCCGGGCGCCGTACTCGCCCGCCAGCGACTCCATCAGCGCGCGGTAGACCTGCATGCGGACGTGCCGCGGCAGGAGGTCGCCCAGGATCGCCTCCGGCCCCGGCTCGAAGATGTAGTCGACCGGCGCGGCCGCCCCGTCGCCGCCGGCGGGCTCGGCGCGCGGGATCGGCAGGAGCTGCTGGCGCACCGGCCGCTGCAGGGCGACCGAGCGGAACTCGTTGTAGATCAGGTGCACCTCGTCGATCTCGCCGTCGAGGTACTGCCGCATGAAGAAGTCCGCCAGCTCCTGGGCGTGGCCGTAGGCGAGCCGGTCCCAGAAGCCGACCATGTCGCGCTTGATCGTCCACTGCCGGCGCCGGTAGAAGTCCCGCGCCTTGCGGCCGACGACGACGAGCGTCAGGTCGGTCGGGCTCGCCGACTCGCGCAGCACCTCCAGCGCCTTCCGGAGCACGTTCGAGTTGAACGCGCCCGCCAGGCCGCGGTCCGCCGTGATGATCACGATCTGGCGACGCGGCCCTTCCCGCCGCTCGAGGAGCGGGTGCGCCGCCTCGGCCGGATCGCCGCCGCTGACGAGGTTGCCCAGCAGCTCCGCCATCTTGCCGGCGTACGGGCGCGCCGCGAGGATGCGCTCCTGGGCGCGGCGGAGCTTCGCCGCGGCCACGAGCTTCATGGCGCGCGTGATCTTCTGCGTCGACTGGACGGAGCGGATCCGTCGCCGGATGTCGCGCAGCGTCGCCATCTATGCGGTCCTCGCGCGCGCGCTCGCGGTCACGCCGCCTTGATGCCCTTCACCGCCACGAACTCCGCCTTGGCGTCGGTCACCGCCCGGGTGAGCTGCTCGCGGACGGCGTCGCTGATCTCCTTCTTCTCCCGGATCTCGGCGAGGACCTGCGGCTGCTTCCGCTCCATCCAGCCGTGGAAGAACTCCTCGAACGGCCGGACGGCGTCCACCGGGAGGTCGTCGAGCAGGCCCTGCGTGCCCGCGAAGATGATCGCCACCTGCTTCTCGACGGGCTGCGGCTCGTACTGGCCCTGCTTGAGGATCTCGACCATGCGCTGGCCGCGCGCGAGCTGGAGCTGCGTGGCGCGGTCGAGGTCGGAGCCGAACTGCGCGAACGCGGCGAGCTCGCGGTACTGCGCGAGGTCCAGCCGCAGCTTGCCGGCCACCTGCCGCATCGCCTTGATCTGGGCGGAGCCGCCGACCCGCGACACCGACAGGCCGACGTTGACCGCCGGCCGCACGCCGCCGTAGAAGAGGTCGGCCTCCAGGTAGATCTGGCCGTCGGTGATCGAGATGACGTTGGTCGGGATGTAGGCGGACACGTCGCCGAGCTGGGTCTCGATGATCGGCAGCGCCGTGAGCGAGCCGCCGCCGAGCTGGTCGTTGAGCTTGGCGGCGCGCTCGAGCAGCCGCGAGTGCAGGTAGAAGACGTCGCCGGGGTACGCCTCGCGGCCCGGCGGCCGGCGGAGCAGCAGCGACAGCTGGCGGTACGCGGCGGCGTGCTTGCTCAGGTCGTCGTAGATGCACAGCGCGTGGCGTCCGGAGTCGCGGAAGTACTCCCCCATCGTGACGCCCGCGTACGGAGCGATGTACTGGAGCGGCGCCGGCTCCGAGGCCGACGCGATCACGACCGTCGTGTAGGCCATGGCGCCCGCGTCCTCGAGCACCTTCACCACCTGGGCGACCGTCGACCGCTTCTGGCCGATGGCCACGTAGAAGCAGTACACGTCCTGCCCCTTCTGGTTGATGATCGTGTCGACGCCGATCGCCGTCTTGCCGGTGCCGCGGTCGCCGATGATCAGCTCGCGCTGGCCGCGGCCGATCGGGATCATCGAGTCGATGGCCTTGAGGCCCGTCTGGAGCGGCTCCTTCACGGAGCGGCGGTCCACGACGCCGGGCGCGTACCGCTCGATGGGCCGGAACTCCCTGGCGTTGATCGGCCCCTTGCCGTCGACGGGCTGGCCGAGCGCGTTGACCACGCGGCCGACGAGCGCCTCGCCCACCGGCACCTGCGCGATCCGGTTCGTCCGCTTGACGATGTCGCCTTCCTTGATCTCGGTGAACTCGCCGAGGAGGACGGCGCCGACCTGGTCCTGCTCGAGGTTCAGCACCATGCCCACGATGTCGTGCGGGAACGCGAGCAGCTCGCCGGCCATGGCCTTGTCGAGGCCGTAGATGCGCGCGATGCCGTCGCCGACCTCGATGACGCGGCCCACCTCCTGGAGGTCGACCTCGGCCTCGTAGCCCGCCAGCTGCCGCTTGATGATCTCGCTGATCTCTCCGGCCTTGATCATTCGCGCTCCCTTCTCCGTCTCTCCATCCTGCGAGGCGCCGCCGCGGCCCCTGCCCCGCTCAGCCGCGCGCCAGGCGGTCGCGCATGCGGGCGAGCTGGCCGTCCAGGCTGCCGTCGACGATGTAGGTGCCGATCTCCGCGACGAAGCCGCCGAGGAGCGTGTCATCCACGACCTCCTCGACCATGACGTGCTTGCCGCCCAGCGCGCGGCCGAGCCGCTGCTCGAGCTGCTCGCGCTCGCCCGGCGTGAGGCGGACGGCGGTGCGGACGCGGGCGCGCACGCGGCCCTGGCTCTCGTCGACCAGGTCGCGATACGCGGCGGCGATGTCGGCCATCTCCGCCGCCCGTCCCTGTCCCGCGACGAGCCCGACGAAGTCGCGGGTGAGCTGCGAGACGCCCAGCCGGGTCGCGATCTCGACGGCCGTCTTCTTCTTCGCCGTCGCGGGCACCCAGGGCCGGCCGAAGAACTCGGCAAGCTGCGGCGAGGCGGCGATCTCCTGGACCAGCAACTGCAGCTCGCGCCCGACGACGTCCACCTGGTTGCGCTCGCGCGCCAGGTCGTGGAGCGCGCGCGCGTAGGACTTCCCCGCCCCGCGTGCCGCCACGCCCTACCTGCCCAGGCGCGCGAGCGCGTCGGCGACGACGCGGCGGTGGTCCTCGTCGCGGAGGCTCTTGCGGATCAGCTTCTCGGCGACGCTGGTGGCGAGGTCGGCCACCTCGCGGCGCAGCTCCTCGCGGGCGCGGCGGATGTCGGCGTCCATCTGCGCCTTCGCGGCCTCGACCAGCCGCTGCGACTCCGCCCGCGCGGCCTCCACCAGCCGGCGCTGCTCGTCGGCCGCCTCCTTCAGCGCCTGCTCGCGGATCCTCGCGGCCTCGGCGTGCGCCTCGCGCAGGCGCGCGGCGTTCTCCTCCTGCTGGCGCGCCGCCTCGGCGCGCGCGGCCTGCGCCTCGTCGAGCGACTTCCGGATGGCCTCGGTGCGCTCGTTCATCTTGGCGAGGAGCGGCCGGTACAGGAGGCGCCACAGGATCAGGAGCAGGATCAGGAAGTTGATGCCCTGGACGATCAGCGACCTGTCCAGGTGGATCAGTCCCCCGCCGCCCCCCTCGGCCGCGCCGGCCGCCGCCGGCACGAGGGCGAGCGCGAGGCACAGGACGGCGCACACGCCGCCGCCGAGCCGCAGCCGTGTTCCGAGGCGCATGAGGAGGTCTCCCAGTCGAGCCGAAGAATCGATGACCGACGTCACCGGCCGGCGGTTGTGAAAACTATCACCTGAGCGCCCGGCGGTCAATAGCGGAGTGCGCTTACGCCGCCGCCGCGGCGGCGATCACGGCGCCGCCGACCACTACGTCGCCCGCGTAGAAGACGACGGACTGCCCGGGCGTCGCGGCGCGCTGGGGCTCGTCGAAGAGCACCTCGACGCCGCCCGCCGGCAGGGCGCGGACCGTGGCGGGGGCGGGGAGGTGCTGGTGACGGATCTTCGCCTCCACCCGGATCGGCGTCGCGGGGGGCCGGCAGGCGATGAAGTTGGCCGAGTGCCCGACGACCCGGCGCTGCGCCAGGTCGGCCTCGTCGCCGACGGTGACCGTGTTCGTCGCCGCGTCGAGGCCCACGACGTAGAGCCGCCGGCCGCCGGCCAGCCCGAGTCCCTTGCGCTGGCCCACGGTGAACGCGGGAAGGCCCCCGTGGCGGCCGAGGACGCGGCCGCCGCGGTCGACGATCGGGCCCGGCCGGAACGCGGCCGGATCGCGCTCGCGCACGACCGCGCGGTAGTCGCCGCCGGGCACGAAGCAGATCTCCTGGCTCTCGGGCTTGTCGGCGGTGACGAGCCCGATGCGGCGCGCCGCCGCGCGCACGGCGTCCTTCGTCATCTCACCTATAGGGAACCTCGCCCCGGCGAGCTGCTCCTGGGTGAGGGGCCACAGGAAGTCCGTCTGGTCCTTCCGCGCGTCGCGGGCGCGCAGGAGGAGGACCCGGCCCGTCGCCGCGTCGCGCCCGAGGCGCGCGTAGTGCCCGGTGGCGACGGCGACGGCGTCCCACGCGGCGGCGCGCGCGAGCAGAGAACCGAACTTTAGTTCACTGTTGCACGCCAGGCACGGCACCGGCGTGCGGCCCGCGCGGTACGCCGCGACGAACCCGTCGACGACGCGGCGCTGGAACTCGGCCTCGACGTCCAGCACGTAGTGGGGGATGCCGAGCCGCCGCGCGACCGCGCGCGCGTCGTCGGTGGCGTCGCTGCCGCAGCACGAGCCGAAGCGCGCGGCGGGGTCGTCGTCCTCGCGCCACGGCCAGACCCGCAGCGTCACGCCGACGACGTCATGGCCCTGCTCGACCAGGAGGGCCGCGGCGACGGACGAGTCCACGCCGCCGCTCATCGCCACGACGATCCGCTCCTTCACGCCGCTCCTTCAGACGCCTGCGCCGAGCGCCGAGGTCAGCCGCTCGAGCTCCTCGGGCGAGGCGTACACGATCTCGATCCTTCCGCGCCGGTCGTTGCCGCGGATCCTCACGCGCGCCAGCAGCGCGCGCTGCAGCGCCTCCTCGAGCGCCATCAGCTCCGCCGAGCGCCGGCGACCGGGCGGGGGAGAGGGCCGGCGCCGCTGGGCCGTCTCCTCCGCGGCCTTCACCGACCAGGAGTGCGCGAGGATCTCGTCCCTCAGCTTGAGCTGCGCTTCGGGGTCGGTCAAGGAGAGCAGCACGAGGGCGTGGCCGAACGTCAGCCGGCCCGCGCGCAGGTCCTCCTGGATCGAGAGCGGGAGCTTCATGAGCCGGAGGGCGTTGGAGATCGAGCTGCGATCGCGGCCGACGCGCTGGGCGAGCTGCTCCTGGGTCCAGCCGAACTCCGTGAGGATCTGCTGGTAGGCCTCGGCCTCCTCCATCGGGTTGAGGTCCTCGCGGAGGAGGTTCTCGACGAGCGCGAGCTCGAGGCTCTCGGCGTCGGTCGCCTCGCGGACGACGGCGGGGATGCGCTCGAGCCCCGCGATGCGTGCGGCGCGCCACCGCCGCTCGCCGGCGATGAGCTGCCAGCGACCGCCCGGCCCCCGGCGGACGACCACGGGCTGGATCATGCCGGAAGCGCGGATCGACGCCGCCAGCTCCTCGAGGGCCTTCGGATCGAAGGCCTTGCGGGGCTGCCGCGGGTTGACGTCGATCTCGTCGACGTCGATCTCGGTGGGCGGTGTCTCTGTCGCCGTCGTGGTCGAGGGGCCCAGCAGGGCGTCGAGGCCGCGCCCGAGAGCGCGTCTGCTATTCATGCCGCAAGACCTCCTTGGTCAGCTCGAGATACGCGAGAGCGCCGCTCGACCTCAGGTCGTGGAGCATCACGGGCTTGCCGTGGCTCGGCGCCTCGCTGAGGCGCACGTTGCGGGGAATGATCGTCTCGAAGATCTGTCCCGGGAAGTAGCGCTTGACCTCGTCGCGGATCTGCATGGCGAGGCTCGTCCGGCCATCGAACATCGTCAGCACGATCCCGAGGACCTCGAGGCCGGGATTGAGCCGCTCCCGGACCAGCTTCACGGTCTTGAGGAGGTGGGTGAGCCCCTCGAGCGCGTAGAACTCGCACTGGAGCGGAACGAGGACGCGGTCCGCGGCGCTGAGGGCGTTGATCGTGAGCAGCCCGAGCGACGGCGGACAGTCGACGATCACGAACTCGTAGGCGGAGGCGATCGGCGCGAGCGCGTCCTTGAGCCGGTGCTCGCGGCGCTCGAGCCCGACCAGCTCGATCTCGGCGCCGACGACGTCGATGTCGGCCGGCAGCAGGGACAGGCCGGGCACCGCCGTCTCTCGGAGCGCCTTCTCGGTGGGCTCCACGCCAAGGAGCGCGTGGTACACGGTGGGGTAGAGCCCCGTCTTCTGGACGCCGAGGCCCGTGGTCGCGTTGCCCTGGGGGTCGAGATCGACGAGGAGGGTGGGGCGATCGGCCAGTGCGAGCCCGGCAGCGAGATTGACGGCGGTCGTGGTCTTTCCCACGCCACCCTTCTGGTTCACGACGGCGATGCTCCGCGCTACGGCTCAGCCTCCCTACCGGCGTTCATCTCTTGCCGCGCCTCTGTGGCCACCCGATTGTGAACTCCCCACTGCCGCGGGAGTATACGCGATTGATACTCCCGTTTGACGACAAACACTTCACGACGCGGCGCGCAAGATGCGCCGGGCAGGAGAATGCCGGCGCCGCCGGATGACGCGGTGCGCTGACATGCTCGGGCGGACTGCCGCCGGCAATCCTGCCGATGACGCACCGCGCGGGCGCACCTGGATGCCCGGGGAACCGTCAGGGGATTCGGGGGTCGGATGGTCGGGTGTCGCTCGGGGCAGACGTTTATCGATGAACGCGCGTTTGGTCGATGAACGGCGCTTGACGACAGGGGACGCCGCTCCTGAGACCGATCGAGCCAGCAACAGCCCCTGGCGGTCCGACAGAGCGATACCCGCTCGGCGGACGGGGCACCGAGTGACAGCCTCGTGGTGGCGTCGGCCCCAATGATCCCGATCCACGACCAGTACGCCGGGCGTCGCTCGCGCCGGGGCCGCCCGGCGGACGTCACTGATACATCTGCGACGACCCGGACTCGGCGGGCCGGGCGCCGAGCAGCGGCGGAGCGAACGAGGCTTCACGCCTTGATCACCGAGCCGCGATCCGGCGTGACATCGGGCGCCATTCCCATCGACGACCGATCGGACGTCGTCGATCCATCTGGCGACGACCTTTGGCTCGCCGGACTGGGCGCCGAGCGATGGGAAGCGAACGAGGCTCCCCGAAACCGACGCCGCGAACCTCGACTTCGCCGGACGTCGGTCGTCGTTCCCGACGACGACAGGGTGAACGTCGCCGACGACCTCGGTCTCAGCGGGCCGGGCGCCGAGCGACGCCGAAGCGGCGGACACTTCCGGCGGTGACGCCCGGAACGTCGACCCACTCGACACCACGCGTCGGTGTCGGCCGCGGAGGACCGGAGACGACGGCGATCCCTCCCTCGCGGACGAACTCGAGCGCCAGCGGCATCATGTCGCTCGGGTCTCCCGCGCATCGCATCGTCACCGCATCGAACGCCCCGCGATGCTCCCGCAGCGCGACGTCGGCCCTCTCGGCGATCACGGTCGCTCGCTCGAGCTCGAGCTCGCGGATCACCGTGGAGAGGAACGACGCTCGACGCCGGCGCGACTCGATCATGGTCAGCGAGATCGCGGGCCTGACGAGCTTGATCGGGATCCCCGGCAGGCCCGCCCCCGACCCGAGGTCGAGGAGCGATCCGATCGATCCGGGGAGCAGCCGCGTGAACAGCAGGCTGTCGAGGAAGAGGGTCTCGGTGATCCACATGGGGTCGTCCGAGCCGACCATCCTGTGGACCCTGTTCCACTTCTGCAGCAATTCCAGGTACTTGCTGAACAGGTGGCGCTCGGCCGCGGCCAGGGGACGGCCGAGGATCGCCGCACCCCCCTCGGCGAGCCGTCGCCGGGGCTCCGCCGTCACGTCCTCACGCGACCCGCGCGCGGCTAGGCGCGCGCGGCGTTCTTCGCCTCTCGGGTCGCGCCCGCACCGGGGCGATCCATCCACCACTGCTGCAGGATCTGGAGCACGTTGGAGACGAACCAGTAGAGGACCAGGCCGGACGGCAGGTGCAGGAACATGAACGTGAAGACGAACGGCATCACGAGCATCATCTTCGCCTGGCGCGGATCGCCCATCGTCGGCGTCATCTTCTGCTGCACGAACATCGAGATGCCCATGAGGACCGGCAGGACGTACGTGGGGTCGTAACTCGCCAGGTCACACACCCAAAGTTCCACACCGAAGATCCGCCCGAAGCAGAGGAACGGCGCGTTCTGCAGCTCGACGGACACCGAGAGCGCGAGGTAGAGCGCATAGAAGACCGGCACCTGCGCGATCATCGGCAGGCAGCCGCCCATCGGGTTCACGCCGTGCTTGCGGTAGAGCGCGAGCGTCTCCTCCTGGAGCTTGCGCGGATCGCTGCGGTACTTGTTGCGCAGGTTGTTGACCTGCGGCTGCAGCGCCTGCATCGCCTTCATCGAGCGCATGCCCTTCACCGTGAGCGGGTAGAAGAGCACCTTCGAGATCACGGTGATGACGATGATCACGACGCCGTAGTTCGGCACGAACTCGTGAAGCCAGTTCATCAGCTTCAGGATGGGCACGCCGAGCCATTCCATCGGCAGGCCGCCGTAGGCGCGGGGGAGGGGGAAGCCGCCGAAGTTGACCGTGCCCTCGAGGCCCAGCGCCGCGAGGCGGTCGTACTCCTTCGGCCCGATGTACATCACGACCCGGCCTTCCCACACCTGGCCCGGCGCGATGGTCGGCGTCGCGCGCGCGGCGACCCTCACGACGTGCTCCTCGACGGCCTCGCCCTGCCTGGGCTCCGCGGCCGCGTCGCGGGCGGTGACGAGCTTGAAGTCGCCCTCCTTCGGCATCAGCGCCGCCAGGTACCAGGTGCTGCCGATCGCGACCCACGGCCCGTCGGCGACCTGGGAGCCGAGCGTGGTCAGGTCCTCCACGCGGTGGACGCTCCCCCCGGACGACCACACGACCTCGGTCGGCCGCTGCCCCGGGAACTTCTCCGGCGGGGGGTTCTTCACGGGGATCCTGGCCTGCCAGGGCAGGCTGACCGTCACCGTCCGCGCTTCACGAGACGCGTTCTCGATGCGGATCCGCGCCTCGACCGTGAAGGTATCGGCCCGGAAGCCCAGGCTCTCCCGCACCCGCAGCCCGTCGGCCTCGCCTTCGAGAGTCAGGCCGCCGGCAGGGTTCTCGACTCCGAGGCGGACCGCCGGGCCCGATATCCGCATCGGCACCGGCTCGGCGGCTCCCTCGGGTCCGACGAGGAGTCCCAGCGGCCCCTGCTCGCCGACCGAGACGAGGGGCTTGTCTCCTCGGTACTTCAGCGTCCACTTGCGCAGCCGCCCCCCCGAGCTGGTGACCTCGGCCTCGTAGAGCGGCGAGACGACCTCGGCAGTGGTCTCGGGCGGCCGCGGAGCATCCGCCCGCCGCGCCGTGGGCGGCGTCGGAGGGGGCTTCTCCGCCGGGGGGGCCGGCTTCGGAGTTTCCGGCTTCCGGGCCTCCGTGGAGGGGCCCGGGGCCTTGCCCTCCGGCGCCGTCGCCTGGGGTCCCGGCTCGGGCTTCGGTGGCGCGAAGTACGTCTCCTGGACCCACACGTGGACGAAGAGGACGAGCACCATCAGCACGATCGCCAGGACGACTCGCTTTTCCATCGTCAGCGCCCCGTCCGGCCGGGCGGCGGGGGATCGAAGCCTCCAGGGTGAAGGGGATGGCAGCGGAGGAGACGGCGGGCCGCGAGCCATGCGCCACGGACGAGCCCGTGGCCGAGGATGGCCTGGCGCGCGTACTCCGAACAGGTCGGAGCGAACCGGCAATGCCGCCCGAGCACGGGCGACACGACCATCTGGTAGCCGTCCAGCGCCGCGAGCGCGAGCCGTGCGCTCCAGCTCATCGAGCCGTCCTCGCTCCCCCGATGCCCGCCAGGGCATCTCTCAGTTGCTCGACCAGGACGGGGAACGTCTCGTCGAGCGCCCCACGCTTGGCGATCACGACCAGCGCGACCCGGGCCGGCGCCGCCGTCCGGGCGGCGCGGTAGGCCTCCCGCAGCCGCCGCCTGGCGCGATTCCTCCGCACCGAGCCCCGGATCTGCCGGCTCACGGCGAAGCCGGCCCGGCGGGGACCGTCCGTCTCCCGCCACAGGACGATCAGGGACGGCCGATCGACTCGCTTGCCCTGCTGGAAGAGCGCCTGGATGTCGGCGCTGCTGGTCAACCGCTCGCTGCGAGGGAACCGACCCGTCAGACGGTCAGCCGTTTCCGCCCCTTGGCGCGCCGGCGCTTCAGCACTTTCCGCCCGCCCTTCGTCTTCATGCGCGCACGGAACCCGTGCGTCTTCTTCCGGCGCCGCTGATTCGGCTGGAACGTGCGCTTCATGGACCAGCTTCCCCTTTCCGGTCGTGGAGCCGGAGTAGTTTAGACAGCGCGTCATTCCAAGTCAACTCGCCG
>Ga0073934_10001270_pt1 | contig 62099 bp, 54 predicted proteins | sample LarsenN4metaG_FD_76834 | JGI IMG/M metagenome (GOLD analysis project Ga0073934, IMG submission 76834) | Hot spring sediment bacterial and archeal communities from British Columbia, Canada, to study Microbial Dark Matter (Phase II) - Larsen... ... | reverse complement strand
CGCAAGCATCGCCTGGCGCGCCTGCGGGCGCAGCTTTCCGGTTGCGTTCCAGTCCAGATAGGCGTGTGTGGGCATGACGCTGTCACGTTGTGCGGCAGGGACCGGCGACCTTGCGCAAGCCCATGACCGCGCTCATTTATTACTTGCTTTCGGGACCCCGGGTCATGTTAGAACCCGCACCTCATCCGGCCGGCCGGGCGCCCGCCGCAGCCTGCCGGAGCGGTGAATTTCCCGAGATTCAACAATCGCTTTGACTTGGTGCCCCAGCAGTTACGCGCGCTACCGTCGGCCGTCAAGCGCACCGGACCCGTCGGGGCTCGGCGGACGGCAACTGCGCAATAACCGTCGATCGAGGTTGTGACGACCATGCCTGAAGTCATCTTCGCCGGTCCGGCCGGCCGGATCGAAGCCCGCTACCATCCCGGCCCGCAGAAGAACGCCCCGATTGCCATCATCCTGCATCCGCACCCGCAGTTCGGCGGCACGATGAATCATCAGATCATCTATCAACTCTACTACGCGTTCGTGCATCGCGGCTTTGCCGCCATCCGGTTCAATTTCCGCGGCGTGGGCCGCAGCCAGGGCTCCTTCGACCATGGCCAAGGCGAACTGTCCGATGCCGCTTCCGCCCTCGACTGGGTGCAGTCGGTCAATCCGGAGGCGCGCTCGTGCTGGATCGCGGGCTTTTCCTTCGGCGCCTGGATCGGCATGCAACTCCTCATGCGTCGGCCGGAAATCGAGGGTTTCATTTCGATTGCGCCGCCGGCCAACCTGTATGACTTTTCGTTCCTCGCCCCCTGCCCCTCCTCGGGCCTGATCGTGCACGGCGACAAGGATGCGGTCGTCCCCTACAAGGATGTCACGAGCCTGGTCGAAAAGCTCAAGACCCAGAAGGGCATCGTCATCGAGCAGAAGGTGATCCCGGGGGCCAATCATTTCTTCGACGGCCGGATCGAGCCGTTGATGCAGTCGGTCGGCGACTATCTCGACAGGCGGCTGAAGATCGAGCGCAAGCCCGCCTAGCCCCTGCCGCCGCCGATCGGTGGCGCGGTTCACGGCTTCGTTTGCCGTTCGAGTGCGGCAACGCGCTCGGCCAGGCTCTCCAGCCTCTGCTGCAGCGACCTGTGCCGGCCGAGAAAGACCTGCTGTTGCATGAGCTTTTCAATGGGAACGGCGGGATAGCCGGCGACATAGCTGCGCTCCGGCACGTCAGCGGCCACCCCCGAACCCGCGCCAACGATCGCTTCGGTGCCGATGCTGACATGGTCGGCGATGCCCACGCCGCCACCGAGGCGCACCCGCTCGCCCAAGGTGACGCTGCCGGAAATTCCCACCATGCCGCAGATGATGCAATCGCGGCCGATGGCGACGTTGTGGCCGATATGGACGTGGTTGTCGATCTTGGTGCCGCTGCCGATCACGGTTGATTGCAGCGTGGAGCGATCGATGGTGGTCGCGGCCCCGATCTCGACGTCGTCGCCGATGACCACGTTGCCGAGCGAATGCACCCGCATCAATCGCGTGGTTGGCGGATAGGGCTCGCGCGGGCCCATGTCCGGTGCGAAGCTGAAACCGTCCGAGCCGATGACCGCATTGTGCTGGATGATGACGCGGTCGCCGATGACCACGCGGTCGCCGATGCGCACCCCGGCGTGAACGAGTCCGTCATCGCCGATCACAACATCCGCGCCGATCGTCACATGCGACATGATCACCGTGCCGGCGCCGATCCGCGAGCGCTCCCCGATCACGGTGTAGGGGCCGATGCTCGCCGTCGGCGCAACGCGGGCATTGTCGGCCACGATTGCGGTCGCATGCACGCCGGCCGCGTGCGCGGGCCCCTTGTCGAACAGCGCGGTGAGCTTTGCGAGCGCAAAGCGAAGCTGATCCACCGCGATCACCGCATCGAAGCGGCCGCTCGGTGGCGGCCGTCCCGCCAGCACCACGACCGCGCGGGCGCGCGTGCGTTCCAGCGCCGCCGCCGCCTCCGCACTCATGGCCAAAGCCAAGTCGGACGGACCTTTGGCGGCGTCGGGATGAACCAGCCGATCCACCTCGATCATTCCGTCCCCGTCCAGGCGTGCCGCGAGCGCCGTCGCAATCTCCGCAGTCCGCATCAACGCCCTCGCTCAACCCCAAGCCAGCATGGCGCCCCCTCCGTCCGGCAAATTACACTGAATTTTGGTGAGCCCGAAGCCGCGTGGCGGAGGAACCGGCTCAGGGGCGCGCCAACACCCCGCCGCACATCGGCGCCGCAACGCCGGTCGTGGTCGGGAAGGTGATCGGCAGGCCGCGCAGGCTGCGCACGGCGAGAAAGGCGAAGGCCTGCGCCTCCAGCGCATCGGCCGAAAAGCCCGCCTGGTCGGCGGTCTCCACCGTGGCCGGCGCGAGCCGCCGCGCCAGCATGCGCATCAGCGTGGCATTGCGTGCGCCGCCGCCGGACACGATCCAGGCGCGCGGCGGCTTGGGCAGATGCGGAACGATGCGCCCCACCGCCTCGACCGTGAGCGCGGAAAGCGTGGCGGCACCGTCGGCGAGCGAGAATTCCGGCAGGCCGATGTTGGCAAAGGCAAACGCATTGCGGTCGAGCGACTTGGGCGGGCCGCGATCGAAGAACGGATGTTCGAGCACGCGCCTGATGAAATCACCATCGGGCACGCCGCCGGCCGCCACGTCGCCGTTGTCGTCGTAGCGCGCCCCGGTGCGCGCGCGCATGAAATCATCGATCAGCGCATTGCCCGGCCCGGTGTCGCAGGCGATCGGATCGGGTCCGCCATCGCAGTAGGTGACGTTGGCGACGCCGCCAATGTTGAGGACCGCAACCGGATGCGGGCGCGCGATCGTCTCGACGATGGCGCGATGGAATGCGGGCACGAGCGGGGCCCCCTGCCCGCCGGCCGCCACGTCGTTGGCGCGGAAGTCGTAGACCACGGCAATGCCGAGCCGCCGCGCGAGCGCGGGTCCGTCGCCGACCTGCACCGTGAGCCCGGCCTGCGGCTTGTGGATCACGGTTTGCCCGTGAAAACCCACCACCGCGATCTCGGTGGGATCGAGGCGGTTGTCGGTCAACAGCCGTTCCACCGTCTCGGCGTGGCTTCGAGTGGTCAGTGCCTCGGCCTCGCCGATGATGCCGGAACGGTCGCGACGGTCGGTCAGCGTGACCGCCTTTGCCAGCGCCTGGCGCAAGACATCGCGCTCCGCATCGCTGTAGGCTCGGTAGGCCGCGGGCCCGAATTCCGTGATCCGCTCGCCGTCGGTGGTGATGAGGGCCGCATCCACCCCGTCGAACGAGGTGCCGCTCATCAGCCCAATGGCACGAACCGCCGTCATCCGATCAGCGCCCCCTGCGCCACGTTGAATCCGCCGCCGGACCTGTTACACCACCGGCCCAGGAGACGTAAGCCGATGAGCGCGTATAAATCCGATTTCCTGCATGTGCTGGCGAGCCGGGGCTTCATCCACCAGGTCTCGGATCCGGACGCGCTCGATCAACTGGCGCGGTCCCAGCGCATTACCGGCTACATCGGTTACGACTGCACGGCGCCGTCGCTGCACGTCGGCCATCTCTTGCCGACGATGGTCCTTTACTGGATGCAGCAGACCGGCCACCGACCGATCGCGCTGATGGGAGGCGGAACCACACGCGTCGGCGACCCCTCGGGCAAGGACGAGACGCGGAAGATCCTGAGCGATGACGACATTGCCCGCAATCTTGCGGCCATGCGCACAAGCTTTGCCAGGTTCCTGCGATTCGGCGACGGCCCGAGCGATGCGATCATGGCCAACAACGCCGATTGGCTGAACGCGCTCAACTACATCGATTTCCTGCGCGACGTGGGCCGGCATTTCTCCGTCAATCGCATGCTCTCCTTCGATTCGGTGAAGCTGCGACTCGAACGGCAGCAGGAACTCTCGTTCCTCGAATTCAACTACATGATTCTGCAGGCCTATGACTTCGTCGAGCTGAACAAGCGCTACGGTTGCGTACTGCAGATGGGCGGCTCGGACCAGTGGGGCAACATCGTCAGCGGCATCGATCTTGGCCGGCGCATGCGTAACGTGCAGCTCTTTGCTCTGACCACCCCGCTGATCACCACGAGTTCGGGCGCCAAGATGGGCAAGACCGCGGCGGGCGCGGTCTGGCTCAATCCCGACATGCTGAGCCCCTACGAGTACTGGCAGTACTGGCGCAACACCGAGGATGGCGACGTCGCACGCTTCCTCAAGCTGTTCACCGTGCTGCCGCTGCCGGAGATCGGGCGGCTCGCCGCGCTCAAGGGCGCCGAGATCAACGAGGCCAAGAAGGTGCTCGCCACCGAGGCGACGGCCCTCGTGCATGGTCGCGCGGCCGCCGAAGAGGCGGCGACGACGGCGCAGACCACGTTCGAGCAGGGCGGGATGGGAAAGGATCTGCCGACGCTTGTGGTCCACGTGGGCGACGGAATCCTTGCCGCCAACACGCAGATCGGCTTCACCACCTCGAACAGTCAGGCGCGCCAGCTGGTCAAGGACGGCGCGGTCTACCTCGGCGACAGGAAAATCACCGATCCCGGCTATCGCTTCGTGCGCGAGGACTTCGATCAGGACGGCCGCGCGCTCTTGCGGCTCGGATCAAAAAAACGCGGGGTTCTGATCCTCGCGCCGGGCTGAACGCCCCGTTTGACGTCTTGAGGACTTCGGCCAGCGCCCTCGCGCCGAGCGAGCGAAAGATCGGGCGCCGCGCGCGAGAATCCCGACGGTTCCTATCGCGACGGCTCGGCGAACGCCCGATCGGTCTGCGTGGTGTCGCGGAACTCGAAAAATTTGCGCAGCACGCCGGGAGCAATCGCCGAGATCGGATTGACCATCGGGCGCGGATTGCTGGTCGGGCCGCTTACCTCGTAGGTGATGCCGAAAATCCCCTCGTTGCTGCCGCCGCCGAGAAACAGGCCGACGATCGGGATCTGGCCGAACATGTTGTTGAGCCCGTACAGCGGCACAAGCGTTCCGCGCACGTTGACCGCATCGCGCACATAGTCGATGTTGCCCTCGATGGTGGCGCCGACGGTCGGGCCGCGCACCACGCCATCGCGGATCGACATGCGGCCTGGCGTGCGCACGAATTCGGCGCGCGCCAGCGTGAATTCGATGGCGTTGGCACGCGCGGCGGCATTGGACTGGCCGGACACCACGCGATCGAGCGCGCCCTCGCCGCGGATGGCGAAATCGCGCACGTTGATCAGGCCTTCCTGCGGCGAGGCGTCCTGGCTCGGCGGATCCATGCCGATCCACATCTTGCCGCCGATCATGCGCGGATAGACGTCGGTGAAGCGGAACAGCGCGCCGGCGTCATCGGTCTCGAAATAGATCATCTGCTTGCCGGTGTTCACGTGCGTGCGGATGTCGCCGATCAGCGGGGTATCACGCCCGATCTTGGCGTTGAGGATGAAGGTGCGCACCCGTCCGGCGCGGCGTGACATGCGCAGTTCCAGTCCGCGCAGCGTCTCGCCGTGATGGCCGGCAACCACGCCGAGCTTGACGTCGAGATCAAGATTGGGATGGCGCGCCTTCGCCTTCGGATCGGGCGGTCCCGCCATCGCAAGCTTGACGAAGTTGCGGCCGTCATAGACGTCGCCACGCATGACCACGCGCAGCGCCCCGTCGGCGCCGCGGTCGGCCTTCAGCGAGACCTTGTCAGCGTCCGAGGTGGCAAAGACCGGAAAATTGGCCGCCAGCACCTCGCCGTTGCCGTCAAGATCGACCGAGCCCTTGGCGTGAACGCCTTGGCCTTCGACCAGCAGGTCGTCGAAACGCAGCCGCGACTTGTCGCCACTCACGGTGAATGAGACGCGCGCGGGCCGCCCCGGCGGCTTCACCCAGCCGGGCAACAGATTGTTGATGCGCACCGGCGTGAGATCGGCCTCGACATTGAAACGGCCGGCCTGGTCGCCGTCGGCAACGCGGCCGGCAAGCTTCATCGGCAGGGCGCCGGCCACGGCGTTGCCGAAATCAAGGCCGAGCCGCATGCGCGCGGCCTCGTCAAGCGTTGCCTGCAGGCGAACTTCCGCATCCGGTTCGTTTGCGACCTTGCGGTATTCGATCTGTGCGGGAGCGCCACCGACCTTGGCCTCGCCCTTGATCTCGTAACGCTTGTTGTTGGCATGGGCGCGCAGCGCCTGGGCTTCGACCTTCTGGCCGAACAGCATGCGCTCGGCGGAGAAATTGGTGACGTCGACGGCGATGTCGTAGGCGGTTGCCCCCTTCGGCAGGTCGGGACGCAGCGGCATGCCGAGGGAGACCTGGGCGCTGAGCGCCCCGCGCGTGCCGGCGGGATCGAACGGGGCACCGGAGAAATCGCGCAGCCGCTCGAGCGCGAGCAGTTCGGCCGCCGCCGCCACCGATCCTTCAACCCGAAAGCGGACCGTCGCCGGCGGTTCGACCGGCCGCATGTCGGGCACCTCGAACGTCCCGTTCGACACGGTCAGGCGCCGGCCGGGGGAAACGTCCACCGTGCCTTTGCCAAGGTTGACCACGGCGTTGCGGCCGGTCACGCGCACCCGCAGGTCGGCGTCTCGGATCGGCGGCAGGCCGGCGACCGGCCGCAGCAGCGCGCTGCTGCCGTCGATCTCGATCGACAGGCCTTCCTCCGGGATCGGCGGGCCGCTCGTTGAAAGTGCCGCCAACAGCGTGTTGGTGGCGATATCGAGCCGCTCGACGGTTCCTGAAACCACATGGTCCATCACCCAGTCACGCACCTTGGGCGCGATGAAGGACGGCCACAGCCGCTTGAACACGCTCGCCGACATCTTGTTGCCGGCAATTCCGATCGCCAGCCGCGGCTCGTCGCGATAGTCGAGCTTGCCCGAGACCGCGAGCGTGACGTCCTGGTCGTCCTTGCTGCCGAGCTCCTTGGTGCCGAAATCGCCGTGCTCGATCGTCACCTGCCGCTGCAGATGATCGATATTGCCGCGCACGTTGACGCGCTTGAGCACGAGGCCCTCGTCCCCCGGGCCCGGCGGATCGAGCACGATCCAGCCGCCGCCGACCGCAAACTGCCAGCGGCCGCCCGGCTGCGCGGGCGCTGCGAATTCCGAGCGCAGGGTATAGCGGGCCTTTCCCGCGGCGACCTTGAACGGCACGCGCAGAGTGCGGCGGGCAATGTCCCAGTCCAAGCCGATCTCGGCACTGAAGATCGGAATCCGGTGGCGGGGGTCGGCCGCATCGCCGATCGAGCCCCCCTGGGCGATGATCGAACCGTTGACCATGTGCGGTGTGCCGTCGGCAGCGATGTCCGATTCGACCAGGGCCGAGATCAGCGTGTCGGACCGAAAGCGCACATCACCGAGCTGCAACGCCAGCAGGTCGTCGAGCACAACCCGCCGCGCCTCGACCAAAAGACGGCGATGGTTGTCGCGATTCGGCGTGAGCGCCACCTGCAGAATCCAGGGACGTTCGGGATTTTCCGACAACACGCGCAGAGCCGCGCCGCCTTCCTTCGGCCGATGCAGGCTCAGGCTGATGTGCTTGAACCCCCAGACTTGGCCGCTGCGCCGGTCGTCGATCGTCAGACTGCCGTTGGTGATGCCGATGTCACGGAGGTCGTGGCCGGCCAGCGCACCGCCGGGCCGGATGTTGCCGTTGGACCTGCCGAAGTTGTCGATCCAGGCGACCAGCGCCGCCATGTTGCTGGCCATGCTGCGCTCGGCGACGGCTTGAAACAGTGACGGCTCCTTCGGCGGAGGTGGTGCGGTGGGCACGGCCTCACTCTGGGCGGAGCTTGCGGGCCCCGGGCGGTTCGCCCGCACGGGCGCGACCACGGCAAACGGCTTGTCACCCCCAACCAGCACGTTGACGTGGCCATCGGGATCGATGCGGATCGTCATGTTGGCATCGACCAGCCGGAAGCTTTCCGCTTGCGGACGCGCAAACAAGAGGCTCGCGCCGGAGATGCCGACCTCCGCCTTCGGCGCGATCGCCACGAGCGTCCCTGATTCATCGCGCAGCGCGATGTCGATCAGCCGCAGCGCGGTGCGCCCGTGCTCGTCACGTTCCAGTTGCGTTCCGCCAACCCTGACCCGGTACTGGCTGCCGAAGTTCTGCTCGATGGCGGCCGTGAGCCACGGCGTGGCGAGATCGAGTGTGATCGGGCCGCTCGACAGGCGCCACCACAGCGCGCCTCCGCCGGCGAGCACGACCACAACCATTGCGGCCGCCGCGATCATGATCCGCCGCAGAATGGGATGCCGGGGATCGAGCGCGCGCCACAGCGGCGACCACTGCAGGGAATGCAGCCGTGACCGGAACGACAACGGCCAGGCGGGCATGCGGGGCGGCCACCGCAGCCACCAGCGGGACGGTGCGGCCGCAGCGCCGACGGTTGTTGCGCGCGTCTCGTTCGCCTCCCCGCCCACCTGCTCTGCCGACTGGGCGCGCGTGCGACGATGCAGCTCCAGCGCCGCCTCCAGTTCCTGAAGCGCCGCCAAGCGCGGACTGCTAAGCTTGTCCGTCATGCCCGATCGGCCGTCCCCTCGTCCGCCGGTATGCTGCCGGAAGCGGCCGGCAAACCGATTCCCCAATCCCCACAGCGATTTCGCACAAAAGCCCGGTCCGCCGCCAGCGCTCCACCCCTCTATGCCTAATGCAGATTGACCCCTCGAAAACGACGAAAGGAAGGCACATGCATCCGGTCGCAGGTGCGAAAGCCCCGGATTTCACCCTCCCGCGCGACGGCGGGGGGACTGTTTCGCTGGCCGATTACCGCGGGCGGAAGCTGGTTCTTTATTTCTATCCCAAGGCGGACACCTCCGGATGCACCCGTGAGGCCATCGACTTTACCAAGCTCGCGCCCGCCTTCGCCCGCACCGGCACGGCAATCCTCGGCGTGTCGGCCGATCCGGTTGAAAAGCTCGACCGCTTCAAGGCCAGGCACGGCCTGTCGATTGCGCTGGCCTGCGATGAGACGCATCGGACGCTCAAGGCCTACGGCGTCTGGGCGAAAAAATCGATGTACGGGCGAACCTACATGGGCGTGCTGCGCACGACGTTCCTGATCGACCCCAACGGCCGCATTGCCCGGGTCTGGGAGAAGGTCCGGGTCGAAGGCCACGCGCAAGAGGTCCTGGCTGCGGCCAAAGAGCTATGATTCCGCACGCCGACGGCCGCCCCGTGTACGCTTGGTTTACCGATTGAGCGGATTTTGCGCGCCTTGTTCGGGGAAAATTAACCATATCGGCCTGAAATCGTCGCCCAAAGACGCCGGTCCAGGACAACGGGATCGGCCGCGGAGCGTCGATGCCGTCCCGGTCCAGAGCCCACGACTATCGTGCCGATTCCGGCCGGTTCGTCCGTCCGCACCCACCGCGTCACGGCCATGAGCGAACCGAATACACGCTTGCACATGCAGGCCGGCATGTGCGGATCGGCCCCGTCACCTTCTGGATCGTGGTCGGCAGCCTCGTCGTCATGGCCGGCTGGACGCTTGCGACCGGCACCTATTTCGCATTCAAGGACGACGTGCTGGCGCGCCTGATCGCGCGCCAGCGGGAGCAGCAATCCGCCTACGAGGATCGCATCGCCGAATTGCGCGCCCAGGTCGATCGCATCACCAGCCGACAACTGCTCGACCAGGAGCAATTCGAGCGCAGGCTCGAACAGATCATGCGCCGCCAGGCGACGCTTGAGTCGCGTGCCGCGACGCTCGGCGGTGTCGCCGATCCGACGCCCACGGGCTCGATCAAGGGCCGGCCCGCGCCGCTTGCCGATCCGCCACCTGCAACTCCGCTCAAGGCTTCGCCGATCAGCGACACGGTGACGTTCGCCGCGCCGCCCGATCGTGAAGCGCGCCTCGAATCGCGCGCGCCGCCGCCGTCCGCAACAAGACTTGCCGACGCCGTCACGGGGGAGCGCGCCGGGATCGTGGGCGCGCTCGCCCGCCTGCAGGCTTCCCTCGACCGGGTCGAGGCGCGCCAGACCGCGGCGCTCAACGCACTCGAGGAGAATTACGACGTCAAGGCCAATCGCATTCGCGGTGTGCTTGCCGACCTCGGGCTCGACGGCGTCAAGAAGGCGGCGATACCGGCGACCGGCGGCCCCTACGTGCCGCTGCGACTGCGCCACGATGCGGGCACCTTCGAGCGGCAGCTCTATCGCGTCAATATCGCGCGCGCCCATCTGGAACGGCTGACGCGGCTGCTGAGCGCGGTGCCGGTGCGCAAACCGATCGCGGGCGAAATCGACCTGTCGTCGGGTTTCGGCGTGCGTGTCGATCCATTCTTGCGCGCGCCTGCGATGCACACCGGCCTCGACTTCCGCAGCAGCGCGGGTGAACCGGTGCGCGCCACCGCCAACGGAACCGTGGAATCGGCGGGCTGGAACGGCGGCTACGGCAAGATGGTGGAGATCGATCACGGCAACGGACTGTCCACCCGCTACGCCCATCTGTCGGAGATCGAGGTCAAGGTCGGCCAGACGGTGAAGATCGGCCAGATCATCGGCCGCGTCGGCTCGACCGGCCGATCGACGGGGCCGCACCTGCATTATGAGACGCGCATCGAGGGCGAGGCCGTGGACCCGCAGAAGTTCCTGCGTGCGGGCCTCAGGCTCGGCAAGTCGCTCTGAGGAAATGGCCGCGGCATGGCTGCCGCAGCGGCGAAAAAATGGGCGGCTTTGCCGCCCAGCGAGTCTCTTGCGCTCAGTCAGCACCCCTTGTCGTCACGGGCGTACAGTCATTGGCAACGTCATCCGTGGGTTGTCTCCTTCCGATCCACATCAAGGAGCAGTGCAGCAATGACGAGACAGACAGCGGCCGCTGCCGCGATCGAGAACAAAGCAATCCACATGGGCGCCTCCCTCCATCGCGTGTTCCCGCGGGTTCCATTGGCGTGGCCCGCCGAGAGCATCATTAACGCGCCGGCCCCGCCGCGGTTCCTTCCAATCCGGTCGAAGTGGAGGGCATGCGCAGGTCTTGCGGCATGAACACGCGCCCGAAGTGAACACTCGATGTGTGCGCGCGTGCGGAACTGAATCAAATTGATTTTGCGGTTTTCCCGGCAATTTGAGTCAAGCTGTGCCGGCGCAGCGATCAGTCGACGTCGGCGATCTCCTTGGGGCCTCCGCCGAACGCCTTCTGTGCCAGGACCGCGGCCATGAACTGGTCGAGATCGCCGTCAAGCACATCCGCTGGCGTCGGCGAGGTGACGCCGGTGCGCAGATCCTTGACCATCTGATAGGGCTGCAGCACGTAGGAACGGATCTGGTGACCCCAGCCGATGTCGGTCTTGGCCGCCTGCTCGGCGGCCGCCTTTTCCTCGCGCTTCTTCAGCTCCAGTTCGTAGAGCTTGGCGCGCAGCATCTCCCAGGCCTGAGCGCGGTTGCGGTGCTGTGAGCGATCGTTCTGACAGAGCACGACGATGTTGGTGGGAATGTGCGTCAGACGCACCGCCGAGTCGGTCTTGTTGACATGCTGACCACCGGCGCCGCCCGAGCGCATGGTGTCGACGCGAACGTCCTTCTCGTTGATCTCGACCTTGATGCTGTCGTCGATCACCGGATAGACGTTGACGCTGGCAAAGGACGTGTGCCGGCGCGCGTTGGCGTCGAACGGCGAGATGCGCACAAGTCGATGCACGCCGTTCTCGGTCTTGAGCCAACCGTAAGCGTTGTGCCCCCTGACGCGAATGGTTGCCGACTTGATGCCGGCACCCTCGCCTTCGGTCTCCTCGATCCATTCGACCTTGTAGCCGTGCTGCTCCGCCCAGCGCACGTACATGCGCATGAGCATCTGCGCCCAGTCCTGGCTCTCGGTGCCGCCGGCGCCGGCGTGCACTTCGAGATAGGCGTCGTTGGCATCCGCCTCGCCGGACAGGAGCGCTTCGAGTTCGCGCCGCGCCGCTTCGGCCTTGAGCCGCCGTAGCGCCGCTTCCGCCTCCTCGATGACGGCTTGGTCCTTCTCGGCTTCACCGAGTTCGATCAGGGTGAGCTGGTCCTCCAGCTCGCGTTCGATGCGAGAGATCGCGCCAAGCTGGTCCTCGAGCGCGTTGCGTTCCTGCATCACGCGCTGGGCGCGCGCGCTGTCGTTCCAGAGATTGGGATCTTCGGCCTGATGGTTGAGTTCGGCAAGGCGCGCCTTGGCCCGATCGACGTCAAAGATGCCTCCTCAGCAGTCCGAGCGACCGCTTGATGTCTTCGACGAGTCTTTCCGTTTCGGCACGCATGGGCTGAGGGTGATTCTTTCGAGCTAACGGTCGGGATTTAGCGATTGGCAACGGCCGGCGCAACCCGAGGCGCAGCCGCCAGAGTGCAAGCGCATCGAGCCGCCACACCGGCTGCAGGACGTCGAATGCAGCCCAGGCCCCTGTGCCGCCGTCCCGGTCGGATCGCCGTTCTCGGGCCGATCGCCCAGCTTGAAATCGGACCCGCATTGCCTCCATCTCATGGGGCCCGATCCGCCGGCCACGACGGCCGCATGCGTGCGAGAATATCGCGATGACCGACGATTTGACGCGAAAAGTCGTCGCCTGGGCCACCGAGGTCGCTCGTTGCGCTGCCGATCTGCCGTCCAGGCAGGCGCGCGAAGCCTATCTCACCGAGCGCCAGCGCGAATTGACCGCGGGCGCCCTGGCGGAAGGGGCGTCGCCGCAGGACGCCGCCGTCCTTGCCGAAGCCTGCGTCAGCGCGGCGCGACGGATCATGACCGAGATCCTGGCTCAGCGCGCCGGCGTTCCCCAGGGGCGCGCGTAGCCGGCGCGATGCTCACCTCAACCTCAGTACAGACCGGTGCCGCGCCGCACCGCACGATCGGCATCGGGCGAGGCGCCGAAGATGCCGCCCTGATCGTGCTGGTCGGTATAGCCGACCACGGAATAGCTGTCGGGCGGCGCGGTGCCCGGCTTGAACGCCTCGAGGATGACCCGCCCTTCACCCGGCCCCGCGCGCAGTCCGGTCCTGGCATCGACGCGGATGAGCTTGATCCCCGCCGGCACTTTGAACGGGACCGCAGGCTTGTCGGCCAGCGCCATCTTGAAGAATTCGGCGACGATCGGCGCCGCCAGATGGCCGCCGGTGGCGCCGCGACCGATATGCCGCGGCTTGTCGTAACCAAGGTACACCCCGACCGCGAGATCCGGCGAAAAGCCGATGAACCACACGTCCTTTTCGTCGTTGGTGGTCCCGGTCTTGCCGGCGATCGGCTTGCCCACGGACTTGACCACGGTGGCGGTCCCGCGCTGCACCACCCCTTCCATCATGGAGGTGATCTGATAGGCGGTCATCGGATCGATCACCTGCTCGCGCCGGTCGATCAGGGTCGGCTCGGGCTGGTTCTGCCATTGCCGCGCTTCGCAGCCGCGGCATTCGCGCTGATCGTGCTTGTAGACCGTGCGGCCGTAGCGGTCCTGGATGCGGTCGATGAAGGTGGGAATGATGCGCTTACCGCCGTTGTCGAACATCGAATAGGCGGTGACCATGCGCAGCACGGTCGTCTCGCCGGCGCCGAGCGCAAATGAGAGATAGGACGGCAGACTGTCGTAGACACCGAAACGTCGGGCGTATTCGGCAATCAGCGGCATGCCCACGTCCTGCGCCAGCCGCACCGTCATGGTGTTGCGCGACAGCTCGATTCCGGTGCGCAGGGTCGACGGGCCGTAGTACTTGCCGGTCGAATAGTTCTCCGGCCGCCAGGGCGGCAACCCGGGCCCCTGGTCGATTTCGACCGGACCGTCCACCACCACGGTCGAGGGCGTGTAGCCGTTGTCGAGGGCGGCGGCATAGACGAACGGCTTGAATGACGATCCGGGCTGCCGCATCGCCTGCGTCGCGCGATTGAACTGGCTCTGATCGTAGGAGAAGCCGCCGACCATGGCGAGCACGCGCCCGGTTTGCGGATCCATGGCAACGATCGCACCGGATATTTCGGGCACCTGCCGCAGGCGCCAGGTGTTCGCCTCCTTGTTCAGCGGCTCGACATAGACCACGTCGCCGGGTTCGAGCACCTGGCTGGCGCGGGTCGGCACCCGCCCGCGCATCGGGCCGTCGGCGGCTTTGGCCCATTTCATGCCGTCGAGCGGAATGACTCCGACCTGCCGCTCCTTGGTCAGCGCGCCGCCCGGCTCGCGCGCCGGATAAAGGCCGATGCGGGCGGATTGATCGCTCGTCTCCAGCACCACGGCGAGCCGCCAGGGCGCGATGTCGGACAACTGCTTGATCTCGGCAAGCTTCGGCCCCCAGTCGCCGCCGAGTTCGATCTTGCTCACCGGGCCGCGCCAGCCCTGCGACTCGTCGAATTTGACCAGGCCGTCGACCAGCGCCTTGCGCGCCATGACCTGCAGCTTCGGATCGAGCGTGGTGCGCACCGACAGGCCGCCCTCGTACAGCGTCTTCTCGCCGTACTTCTCGTAGACCCAGCGACGCACCTCCTCGGCGAAGTATTCGGCCGCGAATATGTGGGCGCCGGTCGGCCGGCTGACGACGTTGAGCGGCTCCTTCTTTGCCTTGTCGCCGTCGGCGGGCTTGATCACGCCCATTGCGACCATCTGGTCGATGACATAGTTGCGCCGCTCGACGGCGCGCTCGCGCTGGCGGAACGGATGGTAGTTGTTGGGCGCCTTGGGCAGGGCGGCAAGATAGGCGGCCTCGGCGACGGTCAATTCGTGTACCGACTTGTCGAAATAGAGCAGCGACGCCGCCGCCACGCCATAGGCGCCAAGGCCGAGATAGATTTCGTTGAGATACAGTTCGAGAATCTTCTCCTTCGAATAGGTGCGCTCCATCTTGAGCGCGAGCAGCGCCTCCTTGATCTTGCGCTGCAGCGAGACCTCGTTGGTCAGAAGGAAGTTCTTGGCCACCTGCTGGGTGATGGTCGAAGCGCCCTGCGGACGGCGATTGCTGCCGTAGTTCTGCACGTAGAGGATGCCGGCGCGCAGGATGCCGCCGAAATCGAGACCATTGTGCTCGTAGAAGCTCTTGTCCTCGGCGGCGAGGAAGGCGTCCTTGACCATCTTCGGCACCGCCTGGATCGGCAGATAGAGTCGGCGCTGCGTGGCGTATTCGGCCACGAGCGAGCCGTCGGCCGCGTGCACCCGCGTCATCACCGGCGGCTCGTAGTTCTGCAGTTGGGAATAGTCGGGCAGATCCTTGGAGAAATGCCACAAAAGGCCCGCGGCGGTGCCGACGCCGACCAGGAACACGATCGTTCCCGCCGCAAACAGAAAGCCGCAAAAGCGCAGCAGAAGTCTCATGCCTGCAATTCCGTCCGCTCCCGAGCGCCTGGCGTGTCGATCTCCGGGATGGCCGCCTCCGACCGCCGGTCGATCCGTCCCGCTTCGCCCTTGCGCCGCACCGCGCTCGAGCGCATTCGGCCGAGCATCGCCGCTTTGGTGTCCGCGCACAACACCGCCCGGCCCGGCGCGCCGCCACCGCCCGCCCGCAACGCGCCGACGGCCGCGAGAAGTCGCCGGTTTTTATGGTCAAACTGAGGCTTCAGGTGCATTCTCATCGCCCCCTGGCCGGTGCGCCCGCGAGCCGCGTGGTAAAATACGTATCGATGGCTTGGACAATCGATGCGGCGGCCCGGGTGCGCCATGCATCCGAGGTCAATTGCTTGAGATCGTCCTTGCTCGACACGTAGCCCAGTTCGATCAGCACGGAGGGGACATCCGGTGCCTTCAGCACCTTGAAGCCTGCCGACTTCAGCGGATGCTTGTGCATGCGCGCCACGCGGCGCAGTTCGCCGACCAGGAGCTTGGCGAAATGCACGGAAAACCCCTTGGTCTCGCGCTGGGCCAAATCGATCAGAATGTCGGCCACGTCGTCGGGCTCTTGCGACAGGTCGATGCCGGCGATGACATCGGCGCGATTCTCGCTCTCGGCAAGCCGGGCGGCCTCCGCATCGGAGGCGGTCTCCGAGAGCGTGTAAACGGTCGCGCCCTGGGCTGCGCCCTCGCCCCTGCGCAGGGCATCGGCATGGATGGAAATCAACAGCGCGGCCTGGCGCAGGCGGGCCATGCGCACGCGGTCTGACAGCGGAATGAACGAATCGTCGGTGCGCGTCATCACCACGCGGAACTTGCCGCTCCTTTCGAGCTGATCGCGCAGGGCCAGTGCAAAGTCGAGCACGATCGATTTCTCCATCGCCCCGGACGATGCCACCGCGCCGAAGTCGATGCCGCCGTGTCCCGGATCGAGCACCACGATGGGTCGCGGATCGCCCGCGCGCGGCGGCTCGCGCTCGAGTCCCGCGCTGCTTGCGATGCGCTTGGGGCGGGTCTCGGCCGCAACAGAACGCAGGAAGGATTCGCGGCTGGTCGCGGCGAGATCGATCACCAGCCTGGCCGGCTCCCCCTCGGCGGCATCGAGAACGAACGCCTTGTCGATGCGCACCGGCTTGACCACGTCCAGCACGATGCGCGAGCCCCCTTGCATGACGAGGCCGTAGCGGAACGCCTTCACCAGACCGCGCCCGCGCTCGCCGGTCCTGGGCGGCAGGCTGAACGTGACCTGCGGCAGGTCGATCACCACGCGATAGGGATCGGCGAGCAGGAAGGCGCGCATTTCGATTTTGCGCGACAGGTCGATGACGAATCGGGTGAGGCTGTCGTCGCCGCCCACCCGCGCCTCGGTGGCGACGGGAAAGGGCGTCGACGCGGCCGTGCGCAGGTCGGCCCGCTCGGCCGCGGCGGCCAACCCGGCCGCCGCCGACAGCAGGCCAACAGCGACGCTGATGAGGTTCGTCGCCCGCTTTCCCACGATTCTGGCAGCCTCCGAGCCTCTGCTTACTCCATTAGGAGGGCGTGGTTAATCGGAACTTAAGCCGGCCGGCGCGGCTGGCGGTTGCTGTGACTTTTCAGCGACGAGCTTGCCAACCCCGGCGTCCGGCCGTAAGTAAGTGTTGCTCACGGTTTGAGTATCCGGTTGTGCCGCGTTCGGGCCTCCGGCACGTTCGTCGAGAATTGCTCCCTGCAGGGACCGGCTTGGCGAACGCCAAGCGACCGCCATTTGTCCGCGCTCCGGCGCTATTGACGGCGGCCGAGCGGAGCCGATGCCCTTGTTGAGGACCGCCGGGCCAAGCGGTGCGCGCCACGCGCATTCACCGCCGACCGCGGGCAGAAGTGATTGGCAGCGCCCGGCGCTGCCACCGCAGGCGGATCGAGGTCATGCCCCAAGCCCCACTCCCAGTCCGGCAGGAGCGCAGCGAAAGCGCTGTGCGGCGCCCGCGCCGGGACGGCCGCACGGCAAAGCACGGCCCGGCGCTCCGCTCCGTTCCCACGACACCTGGCTCGCCCATGTTCGCGCCGCCCTTGCGTGGCGGCAGCCAGCCGGCGCGCCGTAAAGAGACAGTTCAATGGCCAACAAGATGCTCATCGACGCGACGCATCCGGAGGAAACCCGGGTGGTCGTCTTGCGCGGCAACCGCGTTGAGGAATTCGATTTCGAGACTGCCCATCGCAAGCAGCTTCGCGGCAACATCTATCTTGCGAAGGTAACCCGCGTCGAGCCGTCGCTGCAGGCGGCGTTCGTCGACTACGGCGGCAACCGGCACGGATTTCTGGCGTTCAGCGAGATCCATCCCGACTACTATCAAATCCCCGTGGCCGATCGGCAGGCGCTGATCGATGCCGAGGCGCGCGCGGCACGCGAGGAGGAAGAGGAAGAGGAGGTCACCGAGGAGCGCCCGCGCGGCGGCCGCGCAAGGCCGCAGCCGGAACGCGAGGCCGCAAGGCGTGACGACAGCATCAGCGGGCACCCCGTCGCACCGGCGGAATCCGAGCCGGCGGGCGAGAGACCTCCTGCCGAGATCGCCGAGAGCGCGCCACACGAACCCGGCGCCCTCTCGGAAGGGTGGCCGGCAAGTGAATCCCCTGTCGCATCTCCTTTTGAGCCAGCCGCCGCGCCGGCCGCACCGGTGGGCGAAGCCGCGAACGCTCCGACCGCCGGAGAGACCGCCGCGATCAGTCCCTATCCCTCTTCGTTGCCCGCAGGCGAGGAAGGGTTTGCGGCAGCGCCGCCTGCGGAGAGTGCCGACACGCCGATCGCATCGACGGCGGAGCATGAGGCGACCTCGCCGGCGCCTGAAAGCGTTACCGACCTCGGTCCACCGAACGGCACCGAGGACGAGGAAGAGGTCGTCGAATCGATCGGCGGCGCCGACGCCATCGAAGAGGTGCTCGACCGGGCGCCGCGTTACCGCCGGCAGTACAAGATCCAGGAGGTCATCAAGCGCCGGCAGGTGATGCTCGTGCAGGTGGTCAAGGAGGAGCGCGGCACCAAGGGCGCGGCGCTGACCACATACCTGTCGCTTGCCGGACGCTACTGCGTGCTCATGCCCAACACCGCGCGCGGCGGCGGCATCAGCCGCAAGATCACCAACCCCGAGGATCGCAAGCGCCTGCGCGAGATTGCCGAAGAGCTCGAGGTTCCCGAGGGCATGGGGGTGATCCTGCGTACCGCCGGCGCCAATCGCACCAAGGCGGAGGTGAAGCGCGATTTCGAGTACCTGCTGCGACTGTGGGAACAGGTGCGCGATCTGACGCTCAAGTCGACCGCGCCCAAGCTCGTCTATGAAGAGGGATCGCTGATCAAGCGCTCGATCCGCGATCTCTACACCAAGGACATTGACGAGATCATCGTCGCCGGCGAGGCCGGCTATGCCGAGGCCAAGGACTTCATGCGCATGCTCATGCCGAGCCATGCGAAGAACGTGAAGCTCTACACCGACACGCAGCCGATCTTCACCCGCTACGGCATCGAGAGCCAGCTCGACGCCATGTTCTCGCCGACGGTGCAGTTGCGCTCGGGCGGTTACATCGTCATCAACCAGACCGAGGCGCTGGTTGCCATCGACGTCAACTCCGGCCGCTCGACGCGCGAGCACCACATCGAGGACACCGCGCTCAAGACCAACATCGAGGCGGCCGAGGAGATCGCCCGGCAGTTGCGGTTGCGCGATCTTGCCGGACTGATCGTCATCGATTTCATCGACATGGACGAGAAGCGCAACAACCGCATGGTTGAGCGCCGCCTGAAGGACGCGCTGCGCAACGACCGTGCCCGTATCCAGGTCGGACGCATCTCGCATTTCGGCCTGCTGGAAATGTCGCGCCAGCGCATTCGCTCGAGCGTGCTGGAGAGTTCGACCGAGAAGTGCCCGCACTGCGGCGGCACCGGACATATCCGCTCGGTGTCCTCGGTGGCGCTGCAGCTCCTGCGCGCCGTCGAGGAGACGCTGCTCAAGGGCGCCACCCACAATCTGATCGTGCGCACGCGGCCGGAGACGGCGCTCTACGTGCTCAATCAGAAGCGCGCGCATCTGCGCACGCTCGAGGAGCGCTTCCAGGTCACCATCACCGTCAATGCCGATCCGCAGGTCGGCGGCCAGATCGGGTTTGCCATCGATCGCGGCGAGCAGGTGCACACCCCGGACCAGGCCAGGGCCCTGCTGGCGCACGCGGCCGCTCCGGCGTACGAGGGTGCCGGCGAGGCCGAGACGCGGGAAGAAGAAGAGCCGGCGGCCGAGCTCGAGGGTGAGGCGATGCCATCCGAGTTCGCGCCCGGCGAGCCCGCGATGCCAGGAGAAGGCGCGCGCGAGGGCGAGGCGCCGCGCGAAGGCGGCCGCCGACGGCGACGGCGCCGTGGCCGCGGCCGGGGCGCGGAAACGCGCGAGCAGCCGTCGCAGCCGTTTCCGCGCGAGCCCGTCGCGCTCGAGGCGGGTCAATTCGGGCCCGGAACGGCGGCCGCCGCCGGCGTTTCCGAGGCGTACGAACCGCACCTTGGCCGCCCCTTGGGCGAATACGCGGGCGAGCCGATGCCGGAGGAGCCCGCGCCTTCGGAGCACCTGCCGGGTGAGCCCATGCCCGCGGAGGAGTTTGCGCCGCAGCGCGCCGCCGAAGGCGCGGAGGCCCATGTCAACGGAAACGGCGAGCGCCGCCGGCGGCGGCGCGGGCGCCGCGGCGGGCGGCGCAGTCGGCGCGAGCGCGAAGGGATGGGCTTGAGCGAGACCGCCGGAGCGCCGCAGGCGCGGGCACCGGAACAGGAATGGCGCGAACAGGAATGGCGCGGGACACCGCCGCAAGCGGAGCCGGCCGAAGCGCCGCATCTTGCGGCCGCCGCCGGCGAGCCATCCTTCGCGCGCCCGGTTGAGACGAGTGCGCCGTCACCGTCACCACTGCTCCCGTCGCCGTCCGCGCCGCAGCCCGCCGCCACGGCCGAGTTGCCGGCTGCCCCCGAGCGGCCGCGGCGGCGCTCGACCGTGCGCGAGCCCGCCCCGATTCTCGGCGCGGCGGCGCCCCTGGTAACGTCGATGCCCACGCCGGAGCCGCCGCCCTCGCCACCGCCGACCGCCCCGGTTTCGGCCGCGACCGCAGAGGAGGACACGAGCCGGCCGCGGCGGACGGGCTGGTGGGCGAGACGCCTGTTGGGCGGCGACAAAGGCTAGCCGGATGCAGAGCCGCTGGGTCGATCGCGACGCAAGCGCGACGGTCGATCGCTACGCGGCGGCGGGCATCGCGCCGGAACTTGCATTGCGGGTTTATTCGGCGCGACTGCTCGGGTCCGACCGCAATCTCGTGCTGCACGGCGGCGGCAACGCCTCGCTCAAGACGCGCATGCGCGACCTCGCCGGCGAGGAGGTCGACGTCATCTGCGTCAAGGCCACCGGCGCCGACATGGCGACGATCGAGCCGGGCGGGATGCCCGCGGTGCGGCTTGAAGCGCTGCGCCGGCTGCGCGCGCTCGATCGCCTTGCCGACGAGGACATGGCGCGCGTGCAGCGCGCCTATCTGCTCGACCCGGCGGCGCCCACGCCTTCGCTCGAACTGCTGCTGCATGCGTTCCTGCCGCACCGCTTCGTCGACCACACCCACGCCAATGCGGTGCTCAGTCTTGTCGACCAGCCGGACGCGCAAGCGCTGTGCGCGGAGGTCTACGGCAGCCGCGTCGGCTTTGTGCCCTATGTGCGTCCGGGTCTCGGGCTCGCGCAGGCGGCCGCGCGCGTGTTCGATGCCGATCCTGCGGTCGAGGGGCTGATCCTCGACAAGCACGGCCTCTTCACCTTCGGCGACAGCGCGCGCCAAGCCTACGAGCGCATGATCGATCTGGTCGACCGTGCCGAGACGCGGCTTCACCGCAATCGCAAGGCGGTGTTCGCGTCCGTGCGCCTGCCCCAGCAGGCGGCTCCGCTTGCGGCGGTCGCGCCGATCCTGCGCGGGGCCTGCGCGCGCAAGGCAGCCGACGGCGCGCATTGGCGCATGGTCCTCGAATTTCGCACGAGCGATGCCATCCTCAATTTCGTCAACGGCGAAGACCTGGCGCGCTATGCGGCGGCGGGGGTCGTCACGCCCGATCATGTGATCCGCACCAAGCCCTGGCCCTTGATCGTGCCCGCCCCGGAAGCGGGCAGGCTTGACGACTTCAAGCGCGCGGTCGCCGCGGCAGTGGCCGCCTTCATCGAGCGTTACACGGCCTATTTCGCGCGCAATGACGCGCGCGCAGGCTCCGGACGAAGCATGAGCGATCCGTTGCCGCGCGTCCTGCTCGTTCCGGGGCTCGGCCTGTTCGGGCTTGGCCGCTCGGCCAGGGATGCGCGCCTTGCCGCCGATCTTGCCGAAGCGGCCGTCGCCACCATCACCGACGCCGAAGCCATCGGCCGCTTCCAGCCGATCTCGGATGCCGACATGTTCGACTGCGAATACTGGCCGATCGAGCGCGCCAAGCTTGGCGCGGAGGCGGAGGCCCCGCTCGCAGGCCAGGTGGCGCTGATCACCGGCGCGGGCGGCGCGATCGGTGCGGCGACCGCGCGCGCCTTCGCCAGGGCCGGTGCCGAGGTCGCTCTCCTCGACGTGGACGTCGCCGCCGCAACGGCGCAGGCCAAGGCGGTCGGCGGGGCGGCGCTGGCCGTGCCCTGCGACGTCACCGATGGGCGCGCCGTGGAGCAGGCTTTTGCGCAGGTCGTCGCCGCCTTCGGCGGCTTGGACATCGTCGTCTCCAATGCCGGCGCCGCCTGGCAGGGACGTATCGGCGAGGTGGACGAGGCGATCCTGCGCCGCAGCTTCGAGCTCAATTTCTTCGGTCATCAGCGCGTGGCACAGGCGGCGGTGAAGGTGATGCTGGCGCAGGACCTGGGCGGGTGCCTCTTGTTCAACGTCTCGAAGCAGGCGGTCAATCCCGGGCCCAATTTCGGCCCCTATGGGCTGCCCAAGGCCGCGACCCTGTTCCTGGTGCGGCAATATGCGCTGGACTACGGCCGCGACGGAATTCGCTCCAACGGCGTCAACGCCGATCGCGTGCGCTCGGGCCTGTTGACCGACGATTTCATCCGCGAGCGCGCGAGCGCGCGCGGCATCACGGAACAGGAATACATGAGCGGCAACCTGCTCGGCCGCGAGGTCACCGCCGAAGACGTGGCGCAGGCGTTCCTGCACCAGGCGCTGGAACTGAAGACCACGGGCGACATCACCACGGTCGACGGCGGCAATATCGCGGCGGCGCTGCGGTAGGAAGGCTCACGCGGGATCATCGACGGCGACCTGATCCAGGAGCCGCGCCACGAGTTGGTCGATGTGCGGGGCGATGCCGGACTCGGTCAGCGCGTCGCGGATCAGCTTGCGCGCGCGCTGGAACTTCACGCTCTCGGGCAGTTCGAAGGCGGCGGCGATGCGTTCCGCCTCGGCGGCGGCGGCGGCAAGCTCGTTGTGCAGCGGTTGCGAAGCATCGAAGCGCGGGATGGGCAGATTGAACATCACCTTGTCGAAGTGACGCGCGCCCCATTGGCCGCGTGCCTGCATGGCAGCGACACGGGCGCGGGACGTCTCGCTGTTCAGAGTTGCGGCGAGATAATAGCTTTCGGTTTCGCTCTGCGGAGCGGCCCAATAAAGCATGTGATCAATGACGGAGCTGTCTCTGATGATACAAGCCGCAGGCAATGTTCCGGCCTTCGCATAGACAACGCGAAGGCGCGGAATGGGAAACTGCGCGCTGAGTTTTCCGTAATAATCGAATTGCTCAACCAAGGAAATTTCGGACGGCCGGTGTGCATTCCACACCGCCTCCGCAGCGGACATCCAGCCGTGCAGTCCCGAATATCCCCGATTGGCGGCGGCGTCCGCATCCAGCACCGCCCCTTGTGCCGTCACCGGCACCACGCCCTCGAACGGCCGCCAGACGCGATAGGGCAGGATGCTCTCGCCCAGCAGCACCGGATGCAGGAATTCGGCCTCGACCCGGTGCTCGATGCCGGGCAGCGATTTCCACGGCTCTTTTTCCTGATTGTTGCGGCGGCTCGCGACAAAGGGCGCGGTCGGGTCGCCGCCGAGCCGGCCGTGGCTCTTGCGCTCGATGAGGCACAGCATGCGCGGCACCAGCGTCGCGCCCTGCCGGAAGGACTTGCGGTAGGCCGAGCCGCCGGTGAAGCGGCCTTCGGCCGGCTTCGGCGCGTTCTCCTGCACCGTCAGAACGGCATCCGCGACCGCTTCCGTCGCGTCGCGCATCGGCAATTGCCCGGAATAGGCACGCACCTTCTCCGGCAACGGCCTGCCGGTGGCGCGGCGGCGGCCGAACACCACGCAGGACGGCACCGGGAACAGCGGCTGCAGATCGTCGTTCATGGTCCAGGCTTCGTCCCATGCGATCCTCGCGCTGGCGAAGGAGCCTTTGCGGAATTTCTCGAATTGCCCGCGCGTCAGCGCCGCAAGCGGCAGCACAAAGGCGATCCGCCCGCCCGAGCGAAGGTAAAGCGCGGCCGCCCGCACCGTGAACAGGGCGGCGAGATCGTTCTGGGTTGCGAATTTGCCGCCCACATAGACCCGCTCAGCCTTCGCCAGCTCGCGGAACCGCGTCTGCAAATCCGCGCTCATGTGGCGAAAGGCGACCCAGGGCGGATTGCCGACGACCACATTGGCCCAGCCGGCACCGAAGGAGAGCGCCAGCGGCCGCGACAGGTTGCGCGCATAATAGGTCCAGACCGAATCCCGCCCCTGCCGGCACAATTCGTCGAAGGTGGCGTAGGTCGCCACCATCTCGCGCACGCCCTCGGCCTCGGCCTTGGTCATGTCGCGCTTGTAATGCCGCTCGACTTCCAGTTTGAACGCCTGCTCGATCTGCCGCGCCGACATCTTCTGTTCCGAGCCCTGCCGCATGCGCGCAACCAGCTTGTCGAACAGATGGATGTCCTTGCAGAAGATTTCCGGAAACTTCAGCTCGGTACCCTCCGGCGGCGGCGGCACGCGAATGACCAGTTCCTTCAGATGCATGGTCGTCGCGGTGGACAATTGCAGCGCATCGCCGAGATAGACCGGGATCGACAGCGGCCCGGCGCGCCGCGCGATGACAGGCGCGAGCGCGAGAAGATAGGTCACGCGCGCGATGATCACCGCGACCGGATGGATGTCCATTCCGGCGATATGGTTGGTCGCCTCTTGCGCCCGCAGCGCCTCGTCGAGTCCCGCTTCGTCGGCTTCCCGAAGGAAATTGCGGATGGCGTGAAACAGAAAGGTGCCCGAACCGCAGGCGGGATCAAGCACGCGCTGCTCGATGGGACGCTCCACCGCGTGACGCACGATTTTCGCCGCCAGCCAGTCCGGCGTGTAGTATTCGCCAAGGCCGTGGCGCTCCTCGCGGTCGATCAGCGATTCATAGAGTATCTTCAGCACGTCACTTTCGACCTGATCGAGACGGAAGCGACGCACATGCGCGAGAATGCGGCGGACCAGCGCTTCGCCCTCCGGTTCCGCAACAACCCAATCGAAGAAATCGCTTTCCGCCGCGCCGAAAATGCCGGCCGCCTCGAAGGCGGCGCCCGATAGGACGTGCCGCGGATTGTCGTCGCGCAGGCCCAGCACCGCCAGCGCGATGGCCTTGGCGACGATCACCAGGAACGTGTGCTGAAAGAACAGCGCGTCGCTCTCGATCTCCTTGCCGTAAACGAGCTTGAGAAGCTGCGCCCACAACTGCCGCTTCAGCGCGATTGCAGGATCGCCCTTGAGCTTGTCCCACAACGCGCGCAACCCCTCGTTGGCGCGCCGGAATGCAACCGACTCCTGACCGAGTTCGATCCGGACCGTGATCGGGTCGGGCGGGAGCGAGCTTTTGAGCGCGACGGCACCGTCGAGCCAGGCCAGAAACGGCTCCGGCTCGTCGGGATCGAGCGTCGTGTCCTTCAGCTTGACGAGCTGACCGCCGCTGCGCTCGAACACGACCCACTTCAGGCCGTCCGACGCAATGCCGATGAATTGCTCGTTTTCCTCCCGTTCGCGGTCGGCGAGATAGTCCGGCATGCGCCGGACCACGTCGCCCCATTCCTTGTCGAGATCGCGCTTGGCCTCGAAGACGGTGCGCCCGATCAGGGCGTCGAGCCGGCCCCGCACTTCCGGAACGCGGCGCTCGAAATCGAGCGCGCCAAGCTCGACGCCGAACTCCTCGACCAGAAGCTGGCGAAAATCCGACTTCACCTCGTCATGGCCCGGCCGGGTGGCGAGGTGGCGCAGAAGCTCGCGGGTGCGCGGGTTGATTCTCAACTTTTCCTCGGTGTCGGGCCATCGAGCGGATCAGCCCGTTCGCAGACGGCAAAACCGGTTGATAACGAGGGCACGGGGGAGACTCATGTTAGGCGTTCGAATTATGTACGCTATCGACAGGGCGAGGCGAAGCTCGTAACCCATGGCACGTCCAAGGCAACGGGACCTGTTCGAGGGCGAATCGCCTGTCGAACGATCCGAAACCGACCTGTCCCCTCCGTCCTACCGGCCCGACCTGGTGCAGGTCCGCGCGCGGCTGCACAAAATTCTGGCCGAAGCCCGGGCCGCGGAACAGCTCCCGTGGGACGCTGACCGGGTCTTGCTTTACAAGACCATCTTTCCGCATATGGCAGGGTGGTTGCCGGCGGAGGAGGCTGCGCAGTTGCGGCGCGAGTTCGATGCCGAAATGGCACGGCTTGCCTCTGCGTAATCTCCGTCGCCGCGCCCTCGCCGTTCCCATCCGCTCCCGCGCCACCTGCGAGATCCGTCATGCCCGAAGCCGACAAGGAAGGCGAACGCTACCAGGCCGAGATGCCGCAAATCACGCCGGGATTTTTTCTCAAGGGCTCGCACCAGTACGACTGGGGCATGAAGAACCGGCTTGCGCGCACCTTCAACCCGCAGTCCGGCCGCACCGTGATGCTCGCCATCGACCACGGCTATTTCCAGGGCCCGACCACCGGGCTTGAGCGCATCGATCTGTCGATCCTGCCGCTCTTGCCCTCCTGCGATGCGCTGTTCTGCACCCGCGGCGTGCTGCGCTCGCTCGTGCCGGCGGAGACGCAAAAGCCGATCTGCCTGCGCGCGAGCGGCGGGCCATCGATCCTGCGCGAGGAACTCTCCGACGAACAAATCGCGCTGGACATGGACGACGCGGTGCGACTCAACGCCGTCGGCGTCGGCATCCAGGTGTTCATCGGCGGCGAGCACGAAACGCGCTCGGTCCATAACATGACGCGGCTCGTCGACGCGGGACTGCGCGCGGGAATTCCGGTGATGGGGATCACGGCGGTCGGCAAGACCATGGCGCGCGACGCCAAGTACTTCCGGCTTGCCTGCCGCATCATCGCCGAGCTCGGCGCGCAATATGTCAAGACCTACTACGTGGATGACGGCTTCGAGACGGTGACCGCGTCCTGCCCGGTGCCGATCGTGATGGCCGGCGGCAAGAAGCTGCCCGAGCTCGAGGCGCTGACCATGGCCTACAACGCCGTGCAGCAGGGCGCCGCCGGCGTCGACATGGGCCGCAACATCTTTCAGTCGGAGGCGCCGCAGGCGATGATCGCCGCCATCCGGGCCGTCGTGCACGACAACATGCGGCCCAAGGAAGCCTTCGACCTGTTCAACGCGCTCAAGGCCAAGGGATGATCGCGTCCAGACCCGTGGTCGAATGGCCGGACGCGCTGCCGGCCCGGGCCGCTTGATTGGCCGCCGCGGAGCAGAGGGGGCCGCCGCGGACGGCCCCGCTCAAGCGCTCACGCTTTCGAGCTGAAAGTGCTCCACCACGCTCGGCTGAATGATGCCCGCGTGCAGGGTGAGGAGCACGAGTTTCGCATCGAGAGTAGAATTGAACTCCAGCGCCCGCTCGATGCGGCGCTCGACCGCAAGCGCAAGCTCGGGCGCATCGGCGGCGGCGAAGGCGGCCGGGCCCATGACGCAATAGCCGACAATCTCGGCCGCCGCGCGGTAGGCCTGCGGCGTGGGTTCCGCGCCCGCGGCGTGGTCCTGCAACAGGCTGATGACGGTGAGCTTCACCGCCTCGGGAACAAGCCGCGGGTGCACATCAAGCGCGCGCAGCGCGCCATCGAATTGCCGCAGCTCGGGCGAGCGGCCGAAGATTCCGAACAGACCAAGCGAGGGACGCCGACGGACCATCGCCAACCGCCTTGTGCGCGAACCAGGAGCAAGCCTAACACCTCGCCGCGCGCGGCGGAACCTCGCCGACCCGCGACATCGCGGTGCCGCCGCGGCCGCACTCGATTGGGGTTCACCGGCGTCGCAGCCAGTCGCCGATCCGCTCCACCGCCTCGCGCATATCGGCGGCGGAGCCCGCATAGCAGAAGCGCACGAAATGCTGGCCGTTCACCGGATCGAAATCCACGCCCGGCGTTGCCGCCACATGCGCTTGCGCAAGCAGCCGCTTGGCAAAATCGAGGCTGTCGTTGGAGAAGCGCGAGACATCGGCATAGAGATAGAAGGCGCCGTCGACCGGCAGAAACGTATCGAGCCCGGCCTTGGGAAGGCCCTCGATCAGAATCCTCCGGTTGTCCTCGTAGCCATGCTTGACCGCCTCGAGTTCGGCGCGGCCCTCGAAGGCGGCCTCGGCTGCGATCTGCGACAGGGTCGGCACCGAGATCGCAAGATTGCCCTGCAAGCGCTCGATCGGCCGCACCAGCGGCTCGGGTGCCACCATCCAGCCGATGCGCCAGCCGGTCATGCAGAAGTACTTCGAGAACGAATTGATCACGAGCGCGCGCTCCGACAGCGCAAGCGCCGTGGTCGCGGGCACCGCATAGTCGAGGCCATGATAGATTTCGTCGGAAATGACGCGGATGCCAAGGTCCTCGGCCGCCGCGATCAGGCTTGCGAGCGCCTCGCGGGTCATCATCGTTCCGGTGGGATTGGCGGGGCTCGCCACCAGCAGGCCGGCGAGGGGCGTATGCGCATGCGCGCTGCGCAACATCTCGGCGGTAATCGCCCAGCGCGTGGCCGCCGACGTTTCGATCAGCACCGGCTCACAGCCGAGCGCGGTCAGGATATGCCGATACGGCGGATAGCCCGGGTTGGCGATCGCAACGCGCTCGCCCGGCTCGAACAGGGCGAGAAAGGCCAGGATGAAAGCGCCCGAAGAGCCCGTGGTCACGATCACGCGCTCAGGGTCGACGGCAATGCCGTGCAATTCGGAATAGTGGCGCGCGATCCGCGCCCGCAGCGAGGGGATGCCGAGCGTCTCGGTGTATCCGAGCGGCCCCGCGCCCAGTGCCGCGCGCGCGGCGGCGATGGCGGGAGCGGGCGCCCCGGCCGCCGGCTGGCCGACCTCCATGTGAATCACCCGCCCGCCCGCCGCCTCGATGCGAGCGGCGGCGGCCATCACGTCCATGACCATGAACGGCGGCACGTTGCTGCGGCTCGAGGGCATGAGCAGCCGCTGCGCCGATTTGAGCATCATGGCGAGGCCTTTCGCCCGCGTTCGCCGAGGTTTGTCGCCCTGCCCCGCTGTTGCCGCATTCGGCCCGTCCTTTCCTGCCAGCGCCGGCTGCAACCAGACGTGATCGGCGGTCGCGTTGACCCTGTCGGGTCGCGCCACTAGGTTGGCCGAACCGGAAGCCTCCAGCGTCAAGTGAAGATGACCGAGGGCGAAACGACGATCAAGGCGGGCGGCCCGACGCGCACAAGGCGAGCGCTGGCGGCGGCCACCGCGTTTGCCATGGCGGTCACATCGACGGCGGCGCCGGCGCAAGAACAGCCGCGCGGCATACCGCTCATCCGCGACGCCGAAATCGAGCAATTGCTGCGCGAGTATACGCAGCCCATCCTGCGGGCCGCGGGGCTTGCCCAGCAGAACATTCAGATCGTCATCATCAACGATCGCAGCTTCAACGCCTTCGTGATGGACGGCCGCCGCATCTTCGTCAATGCCGGCGCGCTCATGGAATCGACGGTGCCGAACCAGATCATCGGCGTGCTGGCGCACGAGGCCGGCCATATCGCCGGCGGTCACCTGTCGCGGCTGCGCCAGCAGCTCGCCATGGCGCAGACGCAATCTATCATCGCCATGCTGCTCGGCGTCGGCGCGCTCATCGCCACGCGCGGCGGCGGCGATTCCGGCAACCCGGCCGCCGCCATCCTCGGCCCGCAGGAGGCGATCCGCCGCTCGCTGCTCTCCTATCAGCGCTCGCAGGAAGAGCAGGCCGACCGCGCCGGCGTGAAGTTCCTCAACGCCACCGGCCAGTCGCCCAAGGGGATGTACGACACCTTCAAGCGCATGGCCGATCAGATCCTGTTCATGGCGCAGCACGCGGACCCTTACGTGCAGTCGCATCCGATGCCGGCCGAGCGCGTCGCTGCGCTCGAGGCGCTCGCCAAGACCAGCCCGCACTGGGACAAGCGTGATCCGCCCGACCTGCAGATGCGCCACGATCTGATGCGCGCCAAGCTCTACGGCTTTCTCGACCGCGGCGATTCGGTGGCGCGGCGCTATCCCTTCAGCGACAACAGCCTGCCCGCCCGCTATGCGCGGGCAATCGCGACCTACCGTCACGCCGGGCTGCGCTCGGCGCTCGGCCAGATCGATGCGCTCATCCAGGCGCAGCCGAACAACCCCTATTTCCACGAGCTGAAGGGCCAGGCGCTGCTGGAGGGCGGCAAGCCCGCCGAAGCGATCGCACCCTTGCGGCGTGCCGCGCAGCTCGCCCGCTCGCCCGCGCTGATCCAGGTCATGCTGGCGCAGGCGCTCAACGGCACCAACGAGGCGAGCGCGGCGGACGAGGCGATCAAGCTCCTGCAGGCGGCACTGGCGCGCGAGCCGGAGTATGCGGAAGCCTATCTGCAGCTCGCCATGGCGTACGGCAAGAAGGGCGATCTCGCCCAGGCCGATCTCGCCTCCGCCCAGGCCGCCTTCGCCCGCGGCGACGCCAAGACCGCCCGCCAGCTTGCCGCCCGCGCCAAGACCCGTTTCCCGGTCGGCTCTCCCGGTTGGGTCAAGGCTGACGACATCGCCAGCTTCAAGCAGAAATCGCGCTGAACGCCGGAAGGACCCGCCATGCGCCCCGCCCTACGCCTCACCATCGCCGCCATCCTTGCGTTCGCCAGCGGCGCGGCCGTCGTTCGCGCCGAGGGCGTGACCGCCGCCCAGCGCAGCGAGATCGAACAGATCATCCGCGACTACCTCATCAGGAATCCCGAGGTGCTGCAGGAGGCGATCGCGGAGCTGGAGAAGCGACAGGCGGCCGCCGCCGCCGAGAAGCACAAGACTGCAGTTCAGGACAATGCCGAGGCGCTGTTCAACTCCTCGCGCCACGTGGTGGTCGGCAATCCGAAGGGCGATGTCACCTTCGTCGAATTCTTCGACTACAACTGCGGCTACTGCAAGCGCGCGCTCGCCGACATGATGACGCTCATGAAGAGCGATCCCAAGCTTCGCGTGGTGCTGAAGGAGTTTCCGGTGCTCGGTCCCGCCTCGGTCGAGGCCGCAAGCGTCGGCGTTGCGGTGCGCATGCAGGACAAGACCGGCAAGAAGTATCTCGAATTCCACCAGAAGCTGCTCAGCGGCCGCGGCCAGGCCGACCGCGCTCGCGCACTCGCCGTGGCCAAGGAGATCGGCCTCGACACCGCGCGCATCGAGCGCGACCTGTCGAGCCCCGAGGTGCGGGCGAGCCTCGAAGAAAGCTTCATGCTGGCGGAGAAGCTCGGGCTGAACGGCACGCCAAGCTATGTCATCGGCAGCAACGTCGTGGTGGGTGCGGTCGGCCTCGAATCGTTGAGGGCTTCGGTCAACACCGCGCGCTGCGGCCAGGCGACCTGCTGACGCGGTCCCGTCGGCCGCGGCCACGGCCACGGGACGCATGCTGTGCCACTGCGGCATGGTTGTGCTTTACACTGTTCACGTGATGGTCAACCATCGGAGCGAGGCGGTTGTCGTGCGCTCCGTTGAGAAGAGCGCAAACCGCGCCGTCCGCTCAGGGAGGAAGCCCATGCGCCTCATCAGAACGCTGCCCGTTGCCTTTGCCGCGTGCGGGCTGATGCTGTCGTCGCTTATGGCCTTGGCTCAAGACGCCGCCAAGGCCTGGCCGCAACGTCCCGTCAAGTTCATCCTCACGCTCGGTCCGGGCTCCGGCGCCGACATCGGCGCGCGCCTGATCGCCGACAAGCTGTCCGCACGATGGGGCCAGCCGGTCGTGGTCGAAAACCGCCCCGGCGGCGACGGCTTCGTCGCCATCAATGCCTTTGTCAGCGCCCGCGACGATCACACGCTGCTGTTCGGCCCGGCGTCCTCATTCACCGCGCATCCTTACCTGCACGAGAAACTGCCCTACGATCCGCGCGATCTTGCCCCGGTCGCACGCGTCAGCTCGACGCTCGTCTCGATCAGCGTCCCGCCCGCGCTCGGCGTCAACTCGCTGAAAGAGCTGTTCGCCATGGCGCGGGCGCAGCCGGGCAAGCTCAACTGGGCGACCATCACCGGGGCGACCGACCTCATTCTGCGCGCCTATCTCACCAAGACCGGGATCGACATGGCGCGCGTGCCCTACCGCAATCCGGTGCAGGCGCTGACCGACGCAGCCGAAGGCCGGCTGCACCTCTATTGGGCCGCCTATGCGATCGTGCGGGCGCAGGCCGAGGCAGGCAAACTCAAGGTGATCGCCATCACTGCGAGCGAGCCGACGTCGATTCTGCCGGGCGTTCCAACCGTGGCGCAGGCAGGCTTCCCGGACCTGACCTTCGACGGGCTGGTGGGCATCTACAGCACCCGCGACACGCCGATGGCGTTGCGCGAGCGCATCGCCGCCGACGTCAAGGCGGCGCTCGCTGATCCCGCCATCGTCAACCGCCTGCAGGCCACGGGACAGGTCGTGGTGCCCGGCTCGGCGGCCGAATTCGCTGCCTCGATCGACCGGCAGCGCGCCGCCGTCGCCGAGGTTGCCAAGGTCCTCGGCATCAAAGCGGCGACGCATTGAAAGCACGCATCCGCGCCGGCCCGCCGCCGTTGATGCGGTGGGCTTCCCCTTTGCGGGCGAGCTGCCTATAAAGCGAACAACGCCTTGGCGCGGCGCTGGATTCGGCGCGCCGGCGGACGTCAATTGCAGGCGCCGAGCATGGCCAAGACGATCTACGTGCTGAACGGGCCCAATCTCAATCTGCTCGGCACGCGCGAGCCGCAGATCTATGGTCGTTCCACGCTCAAGGACGTGGAGATGCTGTGCCGCAGGACGGCCCAAGCCCACGGACTTGGCGTCGAGTTCCGCCAATCCAATCATGAAGGCGAGATCGTCGACTGGATCCACGAGGCGGCCGCCAAGAAGGCCACCGGCATCGTGATCAATCCCGCGGGCTTCACCCACACCTCGGTCTCGATCCACGACGCGATCAAGGCCGTCGCGGTTCCCGTGGTCGAGACGCACATCACCAACATCCATGCGCGCGAGCCGTGGCGGCACCATTCCTATGTGTCGCTCGCCGCCAAGGCGGTGATCTGCGGCTTCGGCATCCAGGGCTATGCGCTCGCGATCGATGGCATCGCCGCCATGACCAACACGCGCAGGCGATGAGCGTGGCGCGCCAGGGCAAGAGCATGGGCGAGGAGAAGTCCGCGATCGATCCTGAGCTGATCCGCGATCTGGCCAAGCTTCTCGAGGAGACCGGGCTGACCGAGATCGAGGTGGAACGGGGCGGCTTTCGCGTGCGCGTGGCGCGCGCAGGCGCCGCTGCACACGCCCCGGCCCCTGTCACGGTCAATCCGCCACCAGCTCCGCCGCCGGTCGCCGCCCCCGCCGCGGCGGCGCCAATCGATCCGTCCAAGCATCCGGGCGTCGTCACCTCGCCGATGGTCGGCACCGCCTACGTCGGACCCGAGCCGGGCGCCATGCCGTTCGTCGACGTCGGCAGCAAGGTGCTCGCCGGCGACACGCTCTTGATCATCGAGGCGATGAAGACCATGAACCAGATCCCGGCGCCGCGCTCGGGCACGGTCACGCGGATCCTCATCGAGGACGGCCAGCCGGTGGAGTTCGGCGAGCCCTTGATGATCATCGAGTGAGCGGATGGAGAGCAAGCAGCGAATGGCGAGTGGCGATTAGCGCATGGAGGCCGCCAGCACCGCTCCACCAATCGCCCGTCGCCAGCCTCGTTTCGCCCCTGTGAGCCGGCGCATGTTCGACAAAATTCTCATCGCCAACCGCGGCGAAATCGCCTTGCGCGTGCTGCGCGCCTGCCAGGAACTCGGCATTGCGAGCGTGGCCGTGCATTCGACGGCCGACGCCGACGCCATGCACGTGCGGCTCGCCGACGAAAGCGTCTGCATCGGCCCTGCGCCGGCCAAGGACAGCTATCTCAACATTCCGGCGCTGCTTGCCGCCTGCGAGATCACCGGCGCCGATGCGGTGCATCCGGGCTACGGCTTTCTCTCCGAGAACGCGCGCTTTGCCGAGATCCTGGCCGAACACAATGTGCAGTTCATCGGCCCCAAGGCCGAGCATATCCGGCTGATGGGTGACAAGATCGAGGCCAAGCGCACCGCCAAGCGGCTCGGCATCCCGGTGGTGCCGGGCTCCGACGGCGCGGTGACCTCCGACCAGGATGCGCTTTCGCTCGCCCGCGACATCGGCTACCCGGTGCTGGTGAAGGCGGCCGCCGGCGGCGGCGGGCGCGGCATGAAGGTCGCTCATCACGAAGACGAACTCGCCAACGCCCTCGCGACTGCACGCGCCGAGGCGAAAGCCGCCTTCGCCGACGACGCGGTCTATCTAGAAAAGTACTTGCAGCGGCCGCGCCACATCGAAATCCAGGTGCTCGGCGACGGCAAGGGAAACGCCATCCACCTCGGCGAGCGCGACTGCTCGCTGCAGCGTCGCCATCAGAAAGTCTGGGAGGAAGGCCCCTCGCCCGCGCTCAACCGCGAGGGACGCGACTCGATCGGCGAAATCGCCGCCCGCGCCATGCGCGAACTGAGGTACCTCGGCGCCGGCACGATCGAGTTTCTCTACGAGGACGGTCAATTCTACTTCATCGAGATGAACACCCGCATCCAGGTGGAACATCCGGTGACCGAGATGATCACCGGCATCGACCTCGTGCTCGAGCAGATTCGCGTGGCGGCCGGCGCCGGCCTGCCTGCCGCCCAGCGCGAGATCGAGTTCCGCGGGCATGCCATCGAATGCCGGATCAATGCGGAGAATCCGCGGACGTTTCTGCCCTCGCCCGGCATGATCCGTTCCTACCATCCGCCGGGCGGACTTGGCGTGCGCGTCGATTCGGCAGTCTACCAGGGCTACACGATTCCGCCCTTCTACGACTCGCTGGTCGGCAAGCTGATCGTGCACGGCAAGAGCCGCACCGAATGCCTGATGCGGCTCAAGCGCGCGCTCGACGAGTTCGTGGTGGACGGTATCGACACCACGCTGCCACTGTTCCGGCGCCTCGTGCGCACGCAGGACATCATCGACGGCAACTACCACATCCACTGGCTCGAGCGCTTCCTCGCCGAAGGCGGCATGGACCATCCCTAGCCCGGCGTTGCCCGGCGCAGCGGGTGCGGGCGCCGCTGGACGCCAATCCAACAATGCCTATGTTATGGCATACGGGTCGTGCCCGGTCGTGGTGAGGCGCCGGGCGCGCCCGACGGGACGCGGGGACTTATGGCTCCGATCGACGCCGGCGTGGCGCGCGCCTTGACATTGCTGCGCATGTACGCGCCGTGGGTGGCGGCGATCCTGCTTGCGATCGCCGCCACGGGAGCGGCTTTTGCCCAGGGCACGGCCCGGGTCTACATGAGCGAGCTCTCCGGTGCGATCGGGGTCGCCACCACCCGTCAAGTCGCGCGCGCGATCGAAAAGGCGCAAACCGACCACGCCGTCGCCCTGATCCTGCGGCTCGACACGCCGGGCGGTCTTGTCAGCTCGACGCGCGAACTAATCAAACTCATCATCGCCTCGCCGGTGCCGATCATCGTCCACGTGGCGCCGAGCGGCGCCCAGGCGGCATCGGCCGGCACATTCGTGGTCTACGCCGCCCATATCGCGGCCATGGCGCCCGGCACCAATCTCGGCGCCGCAACCCCGATCGAAATCGGCGGCCTTCCCGGTATGCCGCAGCCGCAGCGGGAGCCGGGCAAAGGCGACAAGGACGCCGAGAAGCAACAGCCGCAGTCGGCCGCGCAACGCAAGGCGATCAACGACGTGGTTGCATTCCTGCGCAGCCTGGCCCAGTTGCGCGGGCGCGACGCCGATTTCGCCGAGAAGGCGGTGCGCGAAGCGGCGACGCTGACTGCCGAAGAAGCGGCGCGACAGGGCGTCATCGATGTGATGGCGGGCAGCGTCGAGGACCTGCTGGCACGAATCGATGGGCGCAAGGTCGCGGTAGCCGGCGGAGAACGCGTGCTTTCGACCAAGGGCGCGCAGGTTGTGACCATCGAGCCGGACTTGCGCACGCGGCTGTTGTCGGCAATTTCCAATCCGAACGTCGCCTTCCTGCTGTTGATGCTCGGCTTCTACGGGCTGATCCTCGAATTCTGGAATCCCGGATCGTTCGTGCCGGGTGTCATCGGCGGCATCAGCCTGATCCTTGCGCTGATCGCGCTGTCGGCGCTTCCCGTCAATTACGGCGCGCTCGGGCTGCTGGTGCTCGGGCTCGGGCTGATGATTGCCGAGGCCTTCACGCCCGGCATCGGCGTGCTCGGCATCGGTGGCGTGCTGGCGTTCGCCGTCGGCGCCTATTTCCTGTTCGAAGGCGCCGGCCGCGACGTCGGCCTTGCCGTCTCGCTGCCGGTGATCTTCGGTACCACCGCGACCACCGCGCTCCTCATCTTCGGCGTGATTGCCGCGGCGATGAAGGCGCGCCGGCGGGCCGCCGCCACCGGTCCCGAGCAGATGATCGGTGCGCAGGCCCGCGTCGTCGAGTGGCAGGGCGAGAGCGGGCAGGTTCGCGTCCACGGCGAGCTGTGGGCTGCGCGTTGCAGTCGGCCGCTCGAACGCGATCAGTTGGTGCGCGTGGTCGGCCGGGACGGCCTCGTCCTGATCGTGCAGCCATAGCAGCGGAGGTCCGTGATGTGGTTCGATATTCCAGGTTGGACGGGAATCGCCATCCCGGTGATCGCGCTTGCGGTGCTGTTGGCCTATTCGATCCGCATCCTGCGCGAGTACGAGCGTGCGGTCGTCTTCCTGCTCGGGCGGCTGTGGAAGATCAAGGGTCCGGGCCTCGTCATCATCGTGCCGGTCATCCAGCAGATGGTACGCGTCGATTTGCGCACACGCGTGTTCGACGTGCCACCGCAGGACGTCATTTCCCGCGACAACGTGTCGGTGCGGGTTAATGCCGTCGTCTATTACCGGGTGATCGATCCGGAGAAGGCGATCATCCAGGTCGAGCATTTCGATGAAGCGACGAGCCAGCTTGCGCAGACCACCTTGCGTTCCGTTCTCGGCCAGCACGAACTCGACGAGATGCTGGCCGAGCGCGAGAAGCTCAACAACGACATCCGTCGCATCCTCGACGAACAGACCGACGCCTGGGGCATCAAGGTGTCCATCGTCGAGCTCAAGCACGTCGACATCAACGAGACCATGGTGCGCGCGATCGCCCGCCAGGCCGAGGCCGAGCGCATCCGGCGCGCCAAGGTGATCGACGCGGAAGGCGAATTCCAGGCCGCCGAGAAGCTCGTGCAGGCCGGGCAGATTCTTGCCGCGCGCCCCGAGGCGATGCAGCTGCGCTATCTCACCGCGCTGCAGAACATCGCGGGCGAGCGCGCCTCCACCATCGTCTTTCCGGTGCCGATGAATCTGATGGAGAAGCTGGCGCGCGACTGACGGATTCGCGCGGCTCCCGATCCGGCCGGAACCGGCCCATGCGACCCGTGCCAACGACGCCGGCCATGCTTATGATGCAGCCGTTGCGCCGTCCGCCAGCCTGAGTCCATTCCCCATGGCCAACCGCGAAACCGCCTTCGTCGACATCACCCCCGAAGTGCTGCTCAAGGCCTATGCCTGCGGCATCTTCCCGATGGCCGAGAGCGCCGACGATCCGGCGCTCTACTGGATCGAGCCCGACCAGCGCGGCATCATTCCGATCGACGAGTTCCACGTCCCGTCGCGGCTGGCGCGGACCGTCCGCTCCGATCGCTTCGAGATCCGCGTCGATCATGATTTCGAAGGCGTGCTCGACGGCTGCGCCGAGCCGCAGCCGGGCCGCACGCGCACCTGGATCAACCAGCGCATCCGCGCGCTGTATTGCCGGCTGCACGAAATCGGCCATTGCCACAGCGTGGAGGCCTACGAAAACGGCACGCTCGTCGGCGGGCTCTACGGCGTCTGCCTCGGGCGGGCGTTCTTCGGCGAAAGCATGTTCCATCGCGCGCGTGACGCCTCGAAGGTGGCACTGGTGCATCTGGTCGCACGGCTGCGCGCGGGCGGCTTCCGGCTGCTCGACACCCAGTTCGTGACCGAGCACTTGCGCACCTTCGGCGCGATCGAGGTATCGCGGCGCCAGTATCACAAGCTCTTGGAAGCGGCGCTTGTCGGCGAGGCCGATTTTGCGGCGCTGCCGTTCGAGCGCATCGTGCCGGGCCGCGAGGCGCTGGCGCTGCTGCGCGGCGAGGGGAAAAGCGCAGCCGGATAGTGGAAGGGTCAGCGCCGCGGCGGCGGCGGAAGCTGCTGGGTTGCCCGCCTCGGCGGCTGCGCGCGCGTGGGCGGGCGCGACTGTGGCGCCGGCTCGGGAGCGGTCTCCGCCGTGAGGGTCGGTTGAGCCCCGCCTTTGCAGTCGATCAGCCAGACGTCATAGATCGGGTGCTCGACGGCGTTGAGCCCCGGGCTCGCCGCGAACATCCAGCCGGTGAAAATGCGGCGCAATTCGCCCTGCAGCGTCAATTCGTCGACTTCGACGAAGCCGTCGGTGTTGGCGTTCTCGGTCGGCGGACGCGTGTAGCAGGCACGCGGGGTGACTTCGAGCGCACCAAAGCGCACCGTCTCATCGAGCGCCACCTCGAAGGTGATGATGCGGCCGGTGATCTTGTCGAGCCCCGAGAACACCGCTGTGGGATTGGCAATCTTGACCGCCGGCGGCGTGATGACGACCTCGTCGTTCGGCGCCGGTGCGGACGCGGGCTGCGGCGTGCCGCGCGACGGGCGGGTTCCCTGGGCCGGCGCGCGCGGTGGCGTGTCCTGCGGGCGCGTGGCCGCGGGCGGCGCGGTCGCAACTCCCGGCGGTGGCGGCAACGGCTCGGTCTGGATGCGGCTGCGCGGCGGGGGACCCGGCGGCAATCCGCCGGGCGGCGGTCCGCGATCGAGGTCCATGGGCGGCCGGTCGGGCACGTTGCCCGGCGGGCGCGGCGGATCGTTGCCGAAGATCGTGCCCCATTGTGCAACGACGGGCGAAGCCGCGAGCAAACCCGCCGTCAGTGCCAGCGCAATGAGCAACAATCGGGCCATCGACGGGACTGCATCAGCCTTGGGCGGTCGCCATCGCCGCCGCAGCGTCGCCGGTTAACATGGGGAATGCGGCAGGGGAAGGGCGTATCGCCCGACCGCGCCGCCAAGCGACCGGTCGGCGCTGCCGGCTGGCCCGACTGCGACTAATGATGCCCCGGCCGCCAGGCCTTGTAGTCGCCGGTCGCCCTCGGCCGACGCCCCTGCGCCAATGTCGAGCCGATCGGCCGCTGCGCGGCGGGCGTTCCGGTGAGGTTGGGCCGGTGCGGCTTCTCCCAGGGACGCGGCTGGTAGCGTTCCTGCGTCGGCGGCACGTCGACGGTATGATGCAGCCAGCCGTGCCAGGATGGCGGAACCCGCGACGCCTCGGCGAGCCCGTTATAGATCACCCAGCGGCGTTCCATCTTCAGCACCGGATCGATCTTGCCGCCGCGCGTGCGGTAGTAGCGGTTGCCGAATTCGTCCTGCCCGACGAATTCGCCATACAGCCAGGTCCAAAGCTGGGTGCCGAACGTCTGGCCGTTCCACCACGTGAACAGGCGCAGCAGGAAACTTCTCATCGGTGGCCGCATTCGTTGAGTGGGCTGGCGCGTTCATGCCACCGCCCTGCCCCGATGTCCAGGCCGCGCGATTCCGACCCGGCCGGGGCGGATCGGGCCGCCGCAACGGAGCGCGCGCTGCTGGCGCTCCATCTCGCCACCGCGGCGGCACTGATCAAGGCCGAGTTGATCGCATGTTTGTCGAGCGCATTGCAGCTTGGCAGCTTCCCTTCATCGCCTTCATCGGCCGGGTGGCGCTCACCGTCATCACCATCGCGGGCAAGCTTTACCGTCGCCGTTTCGACGCTGTCGCCACCGAACCTTCACGCAACGCCGAAGCCCTTCGCCATGACTGCGTGCGCAGATCGTGGAACATGCATCGTCCTCTTCCGAGGGCCCGTGTCGCCGCCCAGACCGAGCCCTCAAACCTGATGTCGGCGGGAATCGGCGCACGCCCGCTGCCGCGGGGCAAGGCTGCGACAGCGCTCTCGACGAACCTGCGGTCGGGCGGAGGCCCTATGTTTGGTACAATATTACCGTACGACTCTGCCGCATCAGCCATTGACTGTGACTTTGCGACAGCAAGATCACAGCCGCGTTGCATGGGGGGACTTCCCCATTCCGCTCGACTCGGCCGATACTTTTGCGGCTGCCGCCGAGTCGTCCCCAACTTCCCCATAGTTCACAGTTGGGCACAAGACTTAGTATTTCATTCAGACTTGGCGCCTATAGCTTGACGTATGCAGCGTGTTTGTCCTAGCGTTCATCCGTCCGGCAGCAGTCCGTTGCGTGTTGCTGCCGAACCCCTCGCGATCACCGTGGATGGTCTTCCGCCGGACCCTGGTTCCGGCGGGCGGCGTCTTCGTGTCGCCAAGCCCGGGGGCAGGCCCGGATAGGAAGGATCGACCGTGCAATCGGTGGGGCGAACACCAAATTAGGTGTGTGGCGTCGGCGGGGTCACCAAGGGTTGGGGTCAACCCAACCACGCGATACGATGTCGGCGCCGGGCGGCGTCCGACCAAGAAGGGGCAAGGACGATGCGGATTGAACGGCGCTACACCAAGGACGGCCAGTCACCTTATGCGGATATCGCCTTCCGCATCACCACGAGCGAAATCCGCAATCCGGACGGCTCGGTGGTGTTCCGCGCCGACCGCGTGGAGGTGCCGGAGTCCTGGTCGCAGGTCGCCTCCGACGTGCTGGCACAGAAATATTTCCGCAAGGCCGGCGTACCCACCCGTCTGCGGAAGGTGGAGGAGGAGACCGTCCCCTCCTGGCTCTGGCGATCGGAACCCGACCAGGCCGCGCTCGAACAGCTTCCCGAGCCCGAGCGCACCACGGGCGAGCACTCCGCCAAGCAGGTGTTCGACCGGCTCGCCGGCGCCTGGACCTACTGGGGCTGGAAGGGCGGCTATTTCGATGCGGAAGCCGACGCGCGCGCCTTCTTCGACGAACTGCGCTACATGCTCGCCATGCAGATGGCGGCGCCGAACTCGCCGCAATGGTTCAACACCGGCCTGCATTGGGCCTACGGCATCGACGGCCCGAGCCAGGGTCATTACTACGTCGATTTCCGGACCGGCAAGCTCGTCAAGTCGAAGTCGGCCTACGAGCACCCGCAGCCGCATGCCTGCTTCATCCAGTCGATCGCCGACGATCTCGTCAACGAAGGCGGCATCATGGATCTGTGGGTGCGCGAGGCGCGGCTGTTCAAGTACGGCTCCGGCACCGGCACCAATTTCTCCCGGCTGCGCGCCGAGAATGAGAAGCTGGCCGGCGGCGGCAAGTCGTCGGGACTGATGAGCTTTCTCAAGATCGGCGACCGTGCCGCGGGCGCGATCAAGTCGGGCGGGACCACGCGGCGCGCCGCCAAGATGGTGATCGTCGACACCGATCATCCCGATATCGAGCAATTCATCGACTGGAAGGTGATCGAGGAGCAGAAGGTGGCCAATCTGGTCACGGGCTCCAAGATCAACCAGAAGCACCTGCGTGCGATTCTGAAGGCCTGCATCAATTGCGAGGGCTCGGGCGACGATTGCTTCACGCCGGAGAAGAACCCCGCGCTCAAGCGCGAGATCAAGCTCGCGCGCAAGAATCACGTGCCCGACAATTACATCAAGCGGGTGATCCAGTTCGCCAAGCAGGGCTACACTGACATCCACTTCCCGATCTATGACACCGACTGGGACAGCGAGGCCTATCTCACCGTCTCCGGCCAGAACTCCAACAATTCGGTGCGCGTCACCGACGAGTTTCTCAAGGCGGTGGAGGCCGACGGCGACTGGGACCTGACCTGGCGGACCACGCGCAAGGTCGCAAAGACGGTCAAGGCGCGCGAGCTGTGGGAGAAGATCGGCTACGCCGCCTGGGCCTGCGCCGACCCGGGTTTGCAGTTTCACACCACCATCAACGACTGGCACACCTGCCCGGCGTCGGGGCCGATCGTCGCCTCCAATCCTTGTTCCGAGTACATGTTCCTCGACGACACCGCCTGCAATCTCGCCTCGCTCAATCTGCTGGCATTCCGCCAAACGACGGGCGAGACGCGGGGGAGCGCCGCGGCCGTGTCCGCCTTGCGTTCGGCGTCTGCCGCCCTCGGTTTTGACATCGAGGGTTACGAGCACGCCGTCCGGCTGTGGACCATGGTGCTGGAAATCTCGGTGCTGATGGCGCAGTTCCCCTCGCGGCAGATCGCGCAGCTCTCCTACGAATACCGCACGCTCGGCCTCGGCTACGCCAACATCGGCGGGCTGTTGATGTCGTCGGGCATTGCCTACGATTCGGACGCCGCGCGCGCGATCTGCGGCGCACTCACCGCCGTCATGACCGGCATCGCCTATGCCACGTCGGCCGAGATGGCCAAGGAGCTTGGTGCCTTCCCCGGCTTCAAGAAGAATCGCGAGCACATGCTGCGGGTAATCCGCAATCACCGCCGCGCGGCCTATGGCGAGAAGACGGGCTACGAGAAGCTTTCCACCCCGCCGGTGCGGCTCGACCACGCCGCCTGCCCCGACAAGACGCTGATCGAGCACGCCAAGCGCGCCTGGGACCTCGCGCTCTCGCTCGGGCAGGCGCACGGCTACCGCAACGCGCAGGCCACCGTGATCGCGCCGACCGGCACCATCGGCCTGGTCATGGACTGCGATACCACCGGCATCGAGCCCGATTTTGCCCTGGTGAAGTTCAAGAAACTCGCCGGCGGCGGCTATTTCAAGATCATCAACCGCGCCGTGCCCGAGGCTCTGCGCGTGCTGGGCTACAGCGAAAGCCAGATCGCCGAGATCGAGAGCTACGCCGTCGGCCACGGCTCGCTCGGCCAGGCACCCGGCATCAACCACGCGACGCTGCGCGCCAAGGGCTTCACCGACGAGGCGATCGCCAAGGTGGAAAAGGCGCTCCCGACCGCCTTCGACATCAAATTCGCCTTCAACAAGTGGACGCTCGGCGAGGAGTTCCTGCGCGAGACGCTGAAGGTGCCGGCCGAGGAGCTCGTGTCGCCAAGCTTCGACCTGCTCGCCCATCTCGGCTTCACCAAGCGCGAGATCGAGGCCGCCAACATCCATGTCTGCGGCGCGATGACGATCGAGGGCGCGCCGCACCTGAAGCCCGAGCACTATCCGGTGTTCGACTGCGCCAACCCCTGCGGCAGGATCGGCAAGCGCTATCTGTCGGTGGAGAGCCACATCCGCATGCTGGCGGCGGCGCAGCCGTTCATTTCCGGCGCCATCTCCAAGACCATCAACATGCCGAACGAGGCCACGGTCGAGGACTGCAAGGCCGCCTATCTGCTCTCGTGGAAGCTCGGCCTCAAGGCCAACGCGCTCTATCGCGACGGCTCAAAGCTCAGCCAGCCGCTGCAGAGCCAGCTCATCGCCGACGAGGACGAGGAGGACGAGACCGAGGCGGTCGCGGCCTTCCTGGAGAAGCCCGCGGCAGCGCGCGCTGCGGCAGCGGCCGAGCGCGTGGTGGAGAAAATCGTCGAGCGCATCACCGTCTTGCGCGAGCGCGAGCGGCTGCCCGAGCGGCGCAAGGGCTATACCCAGAAGGCCGTGGTCGGCGGTCACAAGGTGTATCTGCGCACCGGTGAATACGAGGACGGCCGGCTCGGCGAAATCTTCATCGACATGCACAAGGAAGGCGCGGCGCTGCGTTCGCTCCTCAACAACTTCGCCATCGCCATTTCGCTCGGCCTGCAGTACGGCGTGCCGCTCGAGGAGTATGTCGACGCCTTCACCTTCACCCGCTTCGAGCCGTCGGGGCCGGTGCAGGGCAACGACTCAATCAAGTATGCCACCTCGATCCTCGATTATGTCTTCCGCGAGCTTGCGATCTCGTACCTGTCGCGATTCGACCTTGCGCATGTGGAGCCGAGCGAGGCCGGCTTTGACGCGCTCGGCCGCGGCGTCGAGGAGGGCAAGCCCGACCCGCGCGTGAAATACGTCTCCAAGGGGCTGACCCGCAGCCGCAGCGACAAGCTCGGCGTGATCGCGGGCGGCGCGGGCACCCCCACACCCGCCGCCCCTGCCGTATCCGCTCCCTCCCCCCTCGCCTCGCCTGCTCCCTCCTCCCTTGTGGGCGAGGGTCGGGGTGGAGGGTCGAAGGCCAGCGGCACGTCGAAGGTGACGGCGCTGCACGCAGCCGGCGCCACCGCGCTCAAGAGCGAACCGGAAACCAAACTCTCCCCGACGCAGGCGCTCGAAGCGCTCAACGCGACCGACGCGCGCGCCCATGCCCGCGCCGCGGCCTCGGAGAAACGCGCCGAGGCGCGCGCCAAGGGCTACGAGGGCGAAGCCTGCTCCGAATGCGGCAACTTCACGCTGGTGCGCAACGGCACCTGCATGAAGTGCGACACGTGCGGGAGCACCACGGGGTGTTCGTGAGAATCTCTGTTCCTCTCCCCTACGCGAGGGCGCTCTCATTTGCCGAAATTGTTGCACTGAGCGTAGAGTGGGCAACGGCGTGAAGCGCGCCGTGTCCACCGACGATGTTCGCGCCATGACGCGAGGCAGGCGGTGGGCTTTGCCAGCGAAGCCCACCCCACAGCGCCGAATGGCGCAAGCGCGCAGGCCAAGGCCTTCGCACGCCTGCCACAATTGGCGCGTCACACTTGGGCGCCACATCGCCGGTGCTGGGCCGGGCCAACGACTCAAATGGCGACGCGAGCCAGACCGCATTGCACGGCAGTCGCGTCGTGCGTACCAAAGGGCGCCGGCATCCACCATCCCAAGGAGATCGATCCCATGCTGAAGACCATCGTACTGGCAGCCGCCATCGCCGCGGGCACGGCACTCATGCCGGCCGGCGCTGGCGCATTCCCGCTCGGCCAGGACAAGAGCGGGGTTGCCGCGGCTACGGACATGCTGCTGGTGCGCGAAGGCTGCGGCCCCGGACGGCAGTGGAGCGAGCGCCTGCGTCGCTGCACCCGCGACACGCCGCGCGCGCGGGCGCGCGACGTGATCCAGGATGTGCGCTGCGGCCCGGGCTTCCGTTACAGCGACCGACTCAGGCGCTGCGTGCGCCGCTGAGCGCCGCGCGGGCGGATGCGGTCGCAGGCACGCGACCGCAATCGCCGCGGGCGCCAGGGCGCGACTCGACATCCCACATTCACGCAATTGCCCTGCGCGTGCCGCGCATGCGGGGAACCTTGCCGTGTGCAATGGATTTCCTCCACGGCCGCTTGACCGGAGAGGAGGAACTTCATGCGCATGGGAACCTTTGTGTGCGTTGCGTTGCTCGGCACAGCGGTGATCGCGATCGGCTCGACCGGCACGCTCGCGCAAGGCCGCGGCGGCGGGCCGGGCAAGGCCGGCTGGAGCGGTGGCCAACCGCCCGGCTTCGCCATGGGCCAGAAACGGGGATGGATCGCCGGCCAGCCGCCGGGATTCACCCAGGGCAAGAAGAAGGGTTGGCAGGGCCGCAACGTGCCGCCTGGCTGGCGGCGTTGACGCAACCGCGCCGAAGCCCCAGCCGCCCCAGAGCTACTCCTCCGGCTCCGTCGTGAAGAACAGGGGATAACCCCTGCTCTTGCCGAGTTCAGTGCCCTCCTTCGCCTTGGTCTCGGCCACGTCGCGCGTGTAGACCGCGATCACGCAGGCCCCGCGCATGTGCGCCGTCATCATCACGCGATAGGCTTGGCTCTCGCTCATGCGGAACACCGCTTCCAGCACCTTCACCACGAACTCGCGCGGCGTGTAGTCGTCATTGAGCAGAATGACCTTGTAGAGCTTGGGCCGCTCGGTCTTCGGCTTGACCTTGGTCCGCGGCTTCTCGACGGTCTTGCTGGCCATGGCTTGCGTCCCGCGCGCCGGCTGACACGCGAGTATAGGCCAGGTGCCGCTGCAGGTGAACCGCAGTCCCCCGCTCGCTGCGCGCCAATGAACAACCGCCTCGGCGGTTCAGCCAAGGCTGACGAGCACAATTGTGATGTTGTCATGCCCGCCCGCCCGCATCGCCCGCGCGAACAGTTCCGGCACCGCCTCCGCATCCGGTGCCGCAAGGCATGCGGCGATCTCGTCATCGTCGAGCATGTCGGTGAGCCCGTCGCTGCACAGGAGGAACCGCGCCGGTGTCTCGACTGCGATTTCGCCGGCGTGCGGAACAATGCCCGCCCGCGACGGCGCGCCGCCGCCGAGGCATTGCGTCAACAGGCCGCTGCGTGGGCCGGGCGGAGTGTCGTCGATGCTGATCTGCAGGAGCGCCTCGCCGCAGCGGTAGAGCCGGCTGTCGCCGACGTTGAACCAGACGAGCCGCGGCGCAAGTACAAGGCCGACCACGGTCGTACCCATGCCCATCTGGCGAGGATCCGCGGCCATGGCCCGATAGAGCTCGGCGTTGACGGCACGCAAGGCGGCGACCGCGGCGTCGGCGCTCGTAATCTGTGCGCCGCGCTCGGCAAGCCGCTCCGCGACCAGCCGGCTTGCCACCTCCCCGGCCCGATGCCCCCCCATGCCGTCGGCGACGGCGCACAGGAGCGGCGCGGACAACACCTCCTCAAAAGCGTGCGGTGCCGGCATCGACGGCTCGCTGACGAATTGGCCGACAACAAACGTATCTTCGTTGTGCGCACGCACGCGACCCCGGTGGGTAAAGGCGGTAATGCGGGCGATCTCCGGCATGCCATCATTCTAGGGCAATCGAGTCGGCGGTTGGACCGTGTGCCGCCCGGCGGCCTCCAAATCGCCCTGCGTTGCCATGGGACGCACTTGTGCGGCGATGTGATGTATCGGTCATCGCACATGGTCGCGCCCCGCGGGCCGCGCTGGGTCCCGCGACAGCCTTGCCCGCGATGATGCGCTGCCTAATCCTTCGTGCCGGCCGGTGCCGGATATCGGACGAGCGTCTCGAACGCGTAGCCGCAGCTCGTGCAGTTCCACAGATGCCGCACCCGCCGTTCGTCCAGGTATTCGGTCCATTCCGGGGCGAACAGCATGACGCCGCACTGGGCGCAGGCCACGATCGGTTGCGATTGATGGAAGGGATGAGACTTACCGGTCCGCAGCTCCATGGCACTTCCCCTCCGTGGCGCCCCCAGCCGCCGACGGGAAATCCTGTCCTATGGTCGTGACCAGATCGTGACCACGTATTGGGGCGAAGTGAAGCAGCCGGACTGACGAAATCGCGGGAACATGCCGCAACGACGCAATATGGAACCCGCCCTGAAAAATTCGTCGCGGCTGCACCCGGTGAGATCGGCCTCCCCCGACCGCATGAACGGCACGCGCGGCGGTGCCGGACCGCATGCCACCTTGCGAGGGCAGCGGAAACCCATCAGGCTAGGGCTTGGTTGCCGAGAGAACCATTCGCGGAGCGTCCCATGACTTGGCTCAAGACTTTGGGGGCGGCCTGCCTTGCCGCATGCCTCTTTGCCCTGACCGGGAACGGCGCCTGGCCGCAGGCCAGGGGCATGAAGATCATCGTGCCTTATCCGCCGGGCAGCGGCCCAGACATCCTGTCGCGGCTGATGTCGGAGCAGATTGCCCGCGCCGGCGGCCCGACCTTCGTGATCGAGAACCGCCCCGGCGGCGGCACCAACATCGGCACCGAAGCGGCCATGCGCGCAGACCCCGACGGCAACACCGTGCTGCTCGTGGCCAATTCATTTGTGGTCAATCCGGCGCTCAAGCGCGGCAACTACACGCCGGCCAATTTCGAGCCGGTATGCTATCTCGCGGCAACGCCCATGGTGCTCGTCGTGCGCGGCGAGTCGCCCTACAAGACCCTGCAGGACCTGATCGCCGACGCCCGCGCCAATCCGGGAAAGATCATCTTCTCGAGCGGCGGCCCCGCCTCCTCCCTGCATGTGTCGATCGAGGTACTCCGGCTCGCCGCCAAGCTCGACATCGTCTACGTACCCTATCCGGGCAACGGTCCTGCGGTGAATGCGCTCATGGGCGGCCACGTCACCACGGTCTGGGCCGACTACCCGACAGTCGTCTCGCAATTGCAGGCGGGTACATTGCGCGGCCTTGTCACCACTTCGGGCAAGCGGGTCCCGATGCTGCCCAACGTGCCGACGCTGAAGGAAACCGGCCTGTCGAACTACGAAGCCGACATCTTCTACGGCATTGTTGCTCCCGCGAAGACTCCCACCGACAAGCTCAAGCAATTGTCCGATTGGTTCTCGGGCGCACTGAAGGCGCCCGATATGCAGCCAAAGCTCGACAAGCAAGGGTTGCTGCCGGTCGGCACCTGCGGCACGCCGTTCGGTCAATACCTGCAGTCGATGGTCGACGACTACGCCAGGATCATCAAGGAGGCCAACATCAAGGCCAATTAGCCCGCCTTGAGCGGGTGCGCTCCGTCACCCGCACGCGGCGACCGGACGATCGGCACACGGCCGCACGAGTTCCGTCCAGCCGCACGGCCTATTCGGGCTGCAGACTGAGGATGTAGGCAACGATGTCGGCGCGTTCGCCGGCATCGAGCATGATATTCGGCATCGTGCGGTGCGGCGACAACAGCGCCACGTTCAGCGCCATGGCCGACATTCCCTTGGCCGCAGCGATCGCCGCAAAGGGCGTCGCTTGCGGGTTGACCGAGTCCTCGCCCGGGCGCACCCCGTGACAGGCGATGCACACGCGCAAGGCCAGAACCGAGCCGCGGCCCGCATCGCCGAATTCCTGTGCTCTCAACGGCGTGCCGGCGAGCGCCACGCCTGCCGTAACCGCTGCCAGGATTGTTCGTCGTGCGTTGCGCATCATGTGAGGCCCTTGCCAAGCGCAAATCTGGCCGGTCCGGCGGCGGCAGCCTTGATCCAGCGCAATAGGGCAATCGCCGCGCATCGCGCGCTGCAAGCTCATCTGAGCCCGTTGCTGCAATAACAGCGACGCGGCGCTGTTGCTTCAATGCGGCAACACGGATCGAGTGCATCGCGAGGATCGGCGATGGCGTTTCTTTGCGGCAAGCTCTGCGCTACGCTCGACGCGCTGGCTGCCGTTCGCCAGGGGAGGTCACATCCATGATCGACCGCAGGCTGTTTGGGATTCTGCTTGGCTCGCTCATTGCCCGTCCCGCGGCCGCCGAGGGACCCGCCATGAGCCGTCCGACCGCCTATGCCTTCTCATTCAAGACACTCGACGGCGGCACGGTGCGACTGGTCGATCACGCCGGCAAGCCGATCCTCGTCGTCAACACCGCCTCGCTGTGCGGCTACACTCCGCAGTATGCCGGCCTGCAGGAACTATGGACCCGCTACCGCGCGCGCGGTCTGCTTGTGCTCGGCGTGCCTTCGAACGACTTCGGCGGGCAGGAACCGGGCGGGCCGGACGACATCGACAGGACCGCGAACGGTCGCTACGGCGTGACCTTTCCACTCGCAGCCAAGGTGGAAGTGAAGGGCCCGTCGGCGCATCCGTTCTACCAATGGGCCGCACTCGAACGACCGGGCGAATCCCCGCGTTGGAACTTCCACAAGTATCTGGTCGGGCGCGACGGCCGGATCGCGGCGGCATTTTCGACGCAGACCGAGCCGAACGATCCGCGGCTGATCGCCGTGATCGAGCGCGAACTCGGAAACTGACACGCCTGCCAGCCGACGATTTGCCGCAGCGTCAATCGGTCGAATGGCAATATTCGGTGGCGGCCGATCTATGAACCATAAGGGCGACCTCACACGACCGGGCTTCGCGACCCGGCGGGAGGCAATCCATGGCCGTGCTGGCGGTCTTCGTTGTGCTCGTGCTTATCGGCGACACCATTGCAATCGGGATTGCTTCGATCGTCGAGCAATACTCGAAAACGGCAAGCCTTCTGGTCTTTCTTTGCCTGTTCGTGGCCGTGTTCTGCGTCGCCTGGGTGCTGGCGGTTCGCATCACCGAGCGCCACCTTGTCACAAAAGAATAGGTACGCAGGGAAACTAAGGTTAACGCGGCTGTGCCCACAGTCCCCATGGGCGGTTGATTGACTCGACCGTCGATTGCGGTCAATTGATTGGAGGGCCTTAGAGGGTGGCTCGCCTTCGGTCAGTCGGGGAGGTTCGTATGCGTGTTGCGGCGGCACTCGTTCTGGTCGTGTCGGTGTCCCTGTCATCGCTCGGACCCGCGTCGGCTCAGAAATCCACAACCACCGGCGCCGCCCCGCCGCTGGTCCCGGCGCCTCCGCTTGTCCCACCGGCGCCGGCGCTGGTTCCTCCGGCTCCCTCGATCGAGCCTGCCCCTGCCCTTGCGCCCGCTCCGGCATCGGCTCCGGCCCCAAGCCTCGCCCCGTCGACAGCGAGCACACCGACAGGAGCCGCCCCGGCCATCGCCGCCGCTCCCGCATCGACGCCCGCGCCGCCTCTGGTTCCGGCCATGGGTCAGGGCCAGGGTTCAGGCCCGGCGCCGAGCCTCGTCAGCGCGCCCGCCGCGACAGCGCCGACCAGCGCTGCGGCTCCGGCGCGCGCTCCCGCCCTCGGCTCGGCCCCGCCTCCCGCTCCCGCACGCACGCCGGCGTTCGCGCGGCCGCAGTCGCCGGCCATGGCTCCCGCCGCGGCGCCGTCCGCGGCTCCGCCCTCGCTCGCCCCGCGCGGCGCGGCCGCCGCAACGACGGCGGTTCCCAAGTGTGAAAATCCGAACGCGCTCGGCGTCAGCCGCACGGTCGAAATCGACACCACCGGCGGCCCGGGCTTCGGCTTCGAGCACTTCCGTCAGCACGATTTCCTGCGCAACAACGAGGTGATCCTCACCTTCGACGATGGGCCGTGGGTCACCACGCCGCTGGTGCTCAAGGCGCTGGCCGAGGAATGCGTGCGCGCCACCTTCTTCCCGATCGGAAAGCACGCCACCTACTACCCGGAAATCCTGCGCCAGGTGGCGGCGGCCGGCCACAGCGTCGGCTCCCACACATGGTCGCATGTCAATCTGGAAAAGAAGCCGCTGGAAGAGGCGATCGACGAGATCGAGAAGGGCCTCAGCGCGGTGCAATGGGCGCTGGAGGACCATGCCGCGACGCCGTTCTTCCGCTTCCCGGCGCTGCGTCATCCGCCGGAACTCGTCACCTATCTCGGCAAGCGCAACATTGGCATCTTCTCCACCGATATGGACTCCTTCGACTTCAAGATGCGCAAGCCCGAGCAGGTCATCAATTCGATCATGGCCAAACTCAAGAAGCACGGTAAAGGCATCGTGCTGATGCACGACTTCCAGCAGGCCACAGCGCATGCGGTGCCCGAGCTTTTGCGCCAGCTCAAGGCCGGCGGCTACAAGATCGTCCACATGCGCGCGCGCGATCCGGTCAAGACGCTGCCGAAATACGACGAGGAGCTGAAGAAGGATCAGAAGCTTCCGACCGTGAGCCAGCGTCCGACCTCGAGCGTGGTGCGCACCGTCGAATAGGCCCGAGCCGCGCAAATCGCCAAAGGGCGGCCGATCCGGCCGCCCATTTGTTTTTTGCCGCCAACCGGGCGCTGACGGCGCAGGTTTTCCACCGCTGTGGGTAACCTGTGGAAACCACTATCGATCAGAATTAACGTGACGAATCGTCGCGAATCAGTATTTATCCACAGGGACATTCGAATCGCAGTCACGCGGGCCGGCGGCGTTCGGGGCCGACCCGTCCGAGGTTCCTCCCGCGTGGCGTATCAACTTGGGGCGGCCGCAAGGCCGCCCCCTTTCCATGGCGCCGCGGGATCGCGTGCCTGGCGGTGATGGCGCCCCTGATTCGGGTCAGCCGGAAAGTGTTGCGGCGTTTCCGTATTCGCGCTCGCCCTGATCGGCGAAGTGGTCGTCCGTTCGCCCGATTTGCAGCTTAGCGTTGACGCCGGCTGGTCGGCGCCTCCTCCTGCGGCCTACCGAGCCGTGGATTTTGCACACAGGTGCCGCCGACGCCGGAGATCGCGGTGTTGCATTCTCGCAGCGTCTCGTATTCGCAATACAGGTTGCTGCGGTCGGCGACGACGGCGCACCACGGTGCCGACATCGGACGCCGGCTGGAGCAGGCGCTGAGCGCAAGGATGAGCGCCACGGCGAGCGAAAGGGTTGCGTTAAAGGGCGCGGCCCGCATGACGATCACGCGCGGCGATCCAATGCGGACGGACCGGAGCCGCAGGCCACGACCAGCAGCAACCCGCCGATGACGGAAAGGTACATGAGGGCCTGCAGCCGGTTTGACGCGGCGGCGGCTCCCTCCATCTCCCAGAAATTGTGGGTGAAGATGACGGTCGAGGCCGCATAGACGATCAGCACCAGTGCCGCCCAGCGGGCCTTGAGCCCGACCAGGACCATGGCTGCGCACACCACCTCGACCGCACCGACGAGGTAGGCCAGGGCCACGTACCGCGACAGCCCGCCGAGATAGGGCTCGATGTCGGCCGGCAAGGACACATAGCCGGCCAGCGTCCTGGCGAGGTCGTCAGCGTTCAGGATGTTCTGAACGCCCAGCCAGATGAACAGGATCGGCAGCAGGATGCGACCGAGAGTGTAGGCGGTGTTCATGACGTGCTCCTTCCCGCCGCCGGCGCAGGAGATGGGCCGATCCTGAGCGGCCCAACGCGGCCATCGGCGATCCGGCGTCCCGCGCCGGCCGACTGCAAGTGGCCAACGAAGACGTCGCGATTCGCGGCAGCCCGCGCATCACGCCTCATAGCGCGCAGCCACCCGCAAGGCAAAGGCGCCCTCCCGCGGGAGGGCGCCGGTTGCCGCAGCTTTCGTCGAAATCTGCTGTCACCAGTCACAGTGACGGCGGGAAACACGCAGGTAACTGCCGTCGCCGCGCCGCAGCCAGCACCGGCCCTCATACCAGTAGTAGCCGCGCCGGCGCGGCTCCATCGAGCCGGCGATCGCAGCGCCGGCCGCTGCCCCGATGATGCCGCCGGCGATCGCGCCGCCGGCCCGTCCGGTCGCCGCTCCGCCGATGATGGCGCCGGCGGCCCCGCCGAGCAGGGCGCCGCCGAGCGCATCCTGCGCCATGACCGGTTGCGGCGCCATGGCCGAGACGAGTGCGAGCAGGCCTGCAGCCGCAATGAAGTGCTTCATAGGAATCTCCTCGATCTGCGTCCCACCCGCGCCGAATGTAGTGCTTTTCGCCCGCAGGTTCAAACACCTGTCCGAGGAATTTGACTTAGGCTGCCGCCCCTTCACTGGCGGCCTCGTCCGCCTGCTTGAGCGGATCGATCGCATCGACCAGCTGCTTGAACAGCGAGCCGGGCAGCGGCGGCGCGAAGACGTAGCCTTGCGCCGCGCGGATGCCGAGGTCGCGCAGCTGCACGACCTGCTCGAAACTCTCGACCCCCTCGGCCACCACCTCCATGCGCATGTTCTGCGCCAGATCGATGAGGGTCTCGATGATGGTGTGCGAATGGCGTTCGGTGCCGATCGAATCGACGAACATCTTGTCGATCTTGATGATGTCGACGCCGAGCTTGAGCATGTAGGACAGGCCGCTGTGACCGGTTCCCACGTCGTCGATGGCGATGCGAACACCGAGCCCCTGCAACGCAGCGACCACCCGCCGCGTCTCGGTCAGATTTTCCAGCGGCTGGCGCTCGGTCACCTCCAGCACGAGCTGCGACAGCCGCAGCGGCGACTTCTTGAAGATCTTGCTCACGTCATCGACGATGCTTTCATCGGCGAAGTGTTGCGCGGTCAGATTGAACCCGAGCCTGAGATGCGGCCGCTGGCCGAGCGTCGCCGCCATCTCCCTGCACGCACGCCGCATCAGCGCGCGCGTGAGCTCGATGATCAGCCCGCTCGATTCGGCAAGCGGGATGAAGGCGGCCGGCGACACGATGCTGCCGTCGGGCTTGCGCCAGCGCACCAGCACCTCGGCCCCCCGCAACCGCCCCGAGCGGATGTCCACGATCGGCTGATAATAGGGAACGAACTGGCCCGCTTTCAGCGCCCGCTCGATCTCGGCGATCGGGTTGTCGCGGTCGCGGCGCGGCAGAAGGATCAACAGGGCCAGCACCAGAATGGCAATGAATCCGCTCGCCGCCGCCGCGAGATTGCGAAAATCCTCCTGCCTCGTCTTGAGCGCCGCGCGTGACGCCGACATGGTCAGGTTGAGGCCATAGCGCGAGGAACTGCGCCGGGCGCTCAGTCGCTCGTGGTCGGGGGCAGCCGCGTGCTGCGGATCGGCCTCGGCCACGAGGGTCCCGTTTATCGTTTCCATGCGGGCGCTGATCATGCGCGGATCGTCCGGCGTGGACGCCGCCGGCAGAAACAGATCGGCGGGAATGAGCGCGGCAAGTCCCGGCGCCGCGCCGGCACCGGGACGGCGGATGCGGACCCATCGTCCGGGGCGATCACCGAGCAGAACCACTTCCAAGAGCTTGCGGCTCCCGTTTGCAATCGGCTCGGAGCCGATCACGTTGCGCATTTCGCCTGGGCCGCCCACGTCGCTGCACAGCGTCCGGCCGTCGGCGGCCACGACGGAAAGCTCCTTCACCGGGGTCGTGTCGAAGGTCGCCTGACGCAGCGCCTCAATGTGCGCCGCGCGGCAGCTCTCGATGCCGCGACCGGCCAGTTCGTCGAGAATCGCCTCCGCGCGCGCGAGGCCGGCCTCGGCCGCAGCCATGGTGCGCAGTGCCGACTGTTCCAGTTGCTCGCGCGCTTGGTGCTCCACCAGCCGGTCGAGCCAATGGTTCAGCGCGACCACGGGTGGTCCGGCAAGCACCACGCCGATGGCGATCGCTACGAGAAGTTTTCGTCTCGGCGCCAGCAAATGCCCCCCATCGATCGGCGTAGCCTGTGCGACGGGCGTAAAGGCTCGCTTAAGCATAAGCGGCTGTGACGGCCCATAGCGGCCCGCGAGTTCCGCTTCCTGTTTGCATGGTTAACAGCGCGTATCGTGGTTTCGCGCCTGGGCGAACTCAGCTCGCCGCGGCGATGGCCACCGTCGTTTCCGCCGGCACCTGCCGCTCGGCGCGGCGGTCCTTTTCGGAAGGCCCCTGCGGAGCCGGTTCCGAGCATGGCTCCATGGCATCCAGCAGCCGCAGGAAGGTTGCCGCCGGCAGCGCCGGCGCAAAGATGAACCCCTGCGCCGCCTTGATGCCGCGCTCGCGCAGATACGTGACTTGGTCGAAGGTCTCGACCCCCTCGGCGACGATCTCCATGCGCATGTTGGCGGCCAGATCGATCAGCGTCTCGATGATCGCCTTGGAGCGGCTTTCGGTGCCGATCGCCTCGACGAAGATGCGGTCGATCTTGATGATGTCGACGCCGAGCTTGAGCATGTAGGACAGCCCGCTGTGTCCGGTGCCGGCGTCGTCGATGGCGACCTTGCAGCCCAGGCCCTGCAACGCGGCGATGGTCCGGCGCATGCCGCTGAGGTCCGCCACCTCGTGCCGCTCGGTCAGCTCCAGCACGATCTGCGACAACCTGATCGGCGAGCCGCCGAAGATGGTGCCGATATCATTGAGAATGAGCGCATCGTCGAAGTGCTTCGGCGCGACGTTGAAGGCGATCGTCAGCTCCGGCCGCCGGCCGATCGCCTCGCCGACGTCGCCGAGCGCGCGCCGCATCAGCAGGCGCGTCATCTCCAGCACGAGTCCGTGCGACTCCATCAGCGGCACGAAGGCATCGGGTTCGAGCATGCTGCCGTCCGGCCGGCGCCAGCGCGCCAGCACCTCGGCGCCGAGCAGCCGGCCCGACTGAATGTCCACCACCGGCTGATAGTAGGGCACGAACTCCTCGGCCATGATGGCCCTGGTCATCTCGGCGACCGGATTTCGGCCGTGCTGCCGCGGCCGGATCAGCGCCAACAGCAGGACGACGATGGCAACGGCTCCGGTCACGACCATGCCGAGCCGGCGCAATTCGTCGTAGCTCGCGATCAGTCCGCTGCGCGCAAGCGACACCGCGATGGCGAACGGATAGTGCTCGGACTGGATGCGGTGCTGGTACCAGCTGCCCTGTGCCTGGGCCTCGTCGGAAGCGATGCCCGCCTCGGCCACCAGCGCGCCGCCGGCAAGGGTCATGCGGGCGTGGCCGAACGCGTTGCCGATCTGGACCGGAATCTGCGGCAACAGCAGGCTCGACGGCAGCAGGGCGGCGACCTGGGGCCGGTCCGATTTCTTGAACCCGCGCACGCGCAGGAAACGCTCGCTGCGGTCCGGCAGGCGGACGAGATCGAGCATGACGTTGCCCTTCGACGCCGAACTGACGAGCTGGACCGGCCCGATCAGGGCCCCGGTATCGGTACAGAGCACCTGGCCGTTGGAGGCGAGCAGCATCATTTCCTTGATGGGCGCCGTCATGACGGCCGCCTGGCGCATGGCATCGAGATGGGCCGGCCGGCAGGAATCGATCCCGCGCGCCGCCAGCGCCCGCAGCGTCTCGACCGTGCGGGTGAGCTGCACCTCGGCCGACGCCAGCGCCCAGGTGGCGGCCGCGGACACCTCGTCTTCGCCCTGCTTCTTGAGCCACACGTTGAACGCCACGACCGGAGCGCCGAGGGCTACGATCCCCAGGACCACGGCCGCCGATCTCAGGCTGGTGCGCTTGGGCGGGAGCAACGAACGCCTCACGTGATGACCGCGCAAGTTCGCGCATTCGCGTAAAGGTCGGTTTAACCGCGATAACGCGCCGCGCCCGCGACCGTCCGCGGATGCGGCCGGCATGGTTAGCGCACCCTTAACCCGGGCCCTCCCCTCATCGGCCCAATTCCCGCACGGCTCAGGGGCGAGCTGTCCTATCGCGGCGGCATTACCGACGGCGCCGGACGACTGAGCGGGGACTGGCGCGATCTGTTTGCGCGCCATTCGGACCGGATTTTGCTCGGCTCCGACACCGGATCAACGAGCGCTGGCTCGGCTACGACGCGAACATGCGTTCCTGCCGCGCCTGGCTGGCGCAGCTTCCGCCCGAGCAGGCGCGGCGGATCGCAAGCGGCCACGCGCGGCGTCTGTTCCGACCGAAGCCGGCCGATTGAGCCTGCAGAACCGCGCGGTCGCCTGACCGGACGCCTTGGCCCCTGCGGCGAATCAATCCGATCGCGGGAATGCCGAAGTCGATCAAGTCCTTTGGAGAAGCGCAATCATCGCCACATCGAGACAGATCGGGCTCGTGTCGATTGCGGCCGGTCGACGTTTGGTCGCCGGATCCGGATCAAGAACGGGCCTTGCATCGTCGACAGCCGGTGTGGGAAGTCTTATGCAAGACAACAGCTTCCAAGGCAGTGCAGGCAACGTCCCGGCACCAAATGCGATGGCCGAAGGCGATCAAGCCTTACGACCATCGCGATGTGCCTTGCCTCTCTCTTTCATCATCACGTTGCGGGAGATGCAATCGGCGTGACGATGGACATTTAGCGCTTTTGCGGATTGTTCCGCTCGCCGTTCGTGCCGCCGACCTTGGTTGTTTCGCGCGCTTGAACGGCCATCGGCGCATTCGCGCCAGAGCAGTTCGGGTTGCTACTCGAGGTATAGCGCGCCATCCACAGCCTGAAGTCGTAGGTGCCGGCAACGCCGGACCAATGGTTGACGTGAACCGTGTACAGGCCACGTGTCGTCGCTGCAATCTTCAAGAGCGAGCAGTTGGTGCACCCCGAAATCGGCGCATCGTCATTGCGCCAGACCGCGCCTGACGGTGAAATGACGACAAGCTCCAGGTCGGACTCCTGCCAATCGGTCCAGAGCTTGAGACACTGGCCCGGTGCCGCCCACACTTGCATGACAAACGGCACATTTTCGCCAAGCGAATCCGTCGCATTCACGACAGTCCCGTAGAACGCCATCGCCCCGCAATTGTTGGTCGTGCAGTTTGACGCCGGCGTCCAAAGCAGGGCGCCAGCAAATGCCAACGTTGCGCTGAACAGAAGACTGGAGATAGCGAGGATGGAACGCCAAACATGCATCATGTAAACCCCCTTAGATTTGTTCATCAAGTGTTGCTGTGACTATTCCAAGCGCATCGTGCGCCGATAAGTGGAAGAATCAATGCGAAAGAATTCAATATGTCAGCTTGACTCCAATCGTTTTTTGACCTACCGGCCAAAATCGACTAAACGCGGTTTCGCACCGCCCAAGTGCGAGGCATGCAACGGGGGCGGCAATTCCTCCATCGCATTAAGCTTGCGCGGTCGCCGCGCGCCTGACACAACTTCCCCCTCACCGCCTCGCGCGCGCGACGATGTCGGCGATGAAGCGCGGCTGTGCGAAGGCGGCGCGCTGCACCGCCGGCGTCCAATAGCGCGTCTTGAAGGCGCCCGCCCGCCGGTGACGCGCGGCAATGGCAGCCTCCGAGGTGCGCGCCAGCGCCGCGTTGTCGCTGGCAAAGCCCATGGCCATATGGCCGCCGACGTAGGTCGGAATGGCGGCGACATAGCAGGTGGCGAGGCGGAACAGCCGCTGCAGATGACGCATGCTGGCGGCAAGCTCGGCCGGCTGCAGGAACGGCACGCCGTTCTGCGTCACCAGCACGCCGCCGGGCTTCAGACAGCGCTTGCAGCGCGCATAGAACGCCTTGGTGAACAGAACGGCGCCCGGGCCTTGCGGGTCGGTCGAATCGACGATGATGACGTCGAAGCGCCGGTCGGTTGCGCCGACATAGTGCATGCCGTCATCGATCACGCTCTCGAAGCGCCGGTCTGCGAACACCGGCCGGGTGAATTCGGGAAAGTGCCGCTTGGCGAACGTCAGCACCGAGGCATCGATCTCGACCTGGGTCACACGCCGGACCGACCGGTGCTTGAGCACTTCCTTGGCGATGCCGCAGTCGCCGCCGCCGATGATCAAGACGTCGCGCGCGCGCCCGTGCGCGAAGATCGGCACATGCGTCATCATCTCATGATAGATGAACTCGTCGCCGACCGCGACCTGGGTGGCGCCGTCGAGCATCAACATCTTGCCCAGTCGGCGGTGGCGGAACAGGACGAGATGCTGGTGCCCGGTTTGCGTCTCCAGGATCACCCTGTCTGCGGCATACGCCATGCGCAGGCCGAGCGGCTCGAACAGCGTTTCCGCAATCCAGCGCTTGCGCGCCATGGCTGCCTCCGCCCAGCACAATCGGTGCAGGCCAAGCCCGCGGCCGGCCGCCGCCTCGTCGCGATCTGTCGGCTCAGAGTCCTTGGCCGCGCAGCAACTCGCTGACCGCGATCTGCTTGGCCTTGAATGCCTCGCGCAGGATCGGGATGCAAGCATCCGGGTTGGCCTTGCCGCACATGAACACGTCGAGCGCGGCATAGCCGGCGTCCGGCCAAGTGTGGATCGAGATGTGGCTTTCCGCCAGCACGGCCACCCCGGAGACGCCGTTGGGCTGGAAGCGATGCAGGTGCAGGTGCAGCAGTGTCGCGTTGGCCGCGACCACGCACTGGCGCAGCGTCGCCTCGATATGATCGATGTCGTTGAGACACTCGGCGTTGTACAGATCGACGATCAGATGCGCGCCGGCGCAGCGCACGCCGTTGCGCACGCACAAGTGGCCGGCGTCCCCACGAGGCTCGGCCGGCGTCGGCCGCCGTTGCGCAGCGGCCGCCCGCGGCGCAGCGTGACCCGATCGCAAGGCGGCATTCCTGGGCATTGCCTTCCCCTCCAACCTCAACGCGCTGACCCAAGATCGGAGGCCGACATCCCGGACAGCAAAACGCCGCCTGGAGCCATTCCGCGTCCGGACCCGCCCAAGCGGCTTGGCCCCATATAACCCAAGTTCCCCCAATCGCAAGGGGAATCTACGCCGCGGGCGTTAACGCGGCGCTGCCCGGCGCGCCGGGATTGCCGGGGCGTCTTGACGTGACTTGCGCCTGCGCGCCAACTGGCGGCATTCAGCCGCATCGCCAACGCGCGGCGAGGGACGAAGCACCGGGCCGCCGAACGCGGGCCGCCAGACGTCTTGGCCGCTGCCGAGCCGAGACCATTCCGCCACCAGCAAGGACGCGACCGATGAAGCTCTACATGCACCCGGTCTCCATGACCAGCCGGCCCGTGCGCCTGTTCGCCGCCGAAAACCGCATCGCCATGGACGAAGAGGTGATCGATCTGATGAGCGGCGCGCATCTGCGGCCGCCGTACGCGGAGATCAACCCCAATGGCCTCGTTCCGATGCTGGAGGATGGGGATCTCAGGCTCACCGAGAGCTCGGCGATCCTGAAATATCTCGCCGACAAGATCGATTCGCCGGCGTATCCGAAGGACCTCAAGGCCCGCGCCAAGGTCAACGAGATGATGGATTGGATCAACACCAACTTCTACCGCGACTGGGGTTACAACCTCTGCTATCCGCAGGTCTTTCCGCATCTGAAGCGGCGCAGCGAGGAAGCGCAGGCGGCGACGCTCGAATTCGGCCGCGAGAACGCCAAGCGCTGGCTGCGCCTCCTGGACCAGTATTGGCTTGGCCCGAACAAGGCCTATCTATGCGGCAACGACATCACCATCGCCGACTATTTCGGCAGCGGGATTGTCACGCTGGGTGAGGTGATCGGCGTCGATTTCTCGCCCTATCCGAACGTGAAACGCTGGCTCGGCCGGATGAAGGCGCTACCCTCCTGGCCCAAGATCAACGAGGCGTTCGACGGGCTGGTCGCCTCGCTCAAGGGCCGGACATTCGTTACGCTGAGTTGACGCAGCGGGCGGCCGTTGGGGGCCGATCGACCAAGGAGGAGCAGGCCATGAGCTTCTTTCCCGGACCCGACCCCGCCCCCGGCGACAAGTACGCCTGCGAGGCGATCCAGCAGGTGATCGTGCCGCGCACGGCCGATCTCGGCGACGGCTTTAGCGTGCGGCGCGCCCTGCCCTCCGCGCGCTCGCGCATGGTCGGTCCCTTCGTATTCTTCGACCATTTCGGGCCGGCCGTGTTCCGTTCGGGCAACGGCCTCGACGTGCGGCCGCATCCGCACATCGGGCTTGCCACCGTCACCTATCTGTTCGACGGCGAGATCATGCACCGCGACAGTCTCGGCACCGCGGCGCCGATCCTGCCAGGCGAAGTCAACTGGATGACCGCGGGCCGCGGCATCGTGCATTCGGAACGCACCGGGCCCGAGCGCAGGGCCAAGGGCGACAGCTTGCACGGATTGCAGATGTGGGTGGCGCTGCCCGCCGAGCGCGAGGAGATGCCGCCGGCCTTTGCCCATTACGCAGCGTCCGCCTTCCCCGAGCTGCGCGACGACGGCACGACGGTGCGGGTGGTGGTCGGCTCCGCCTACGGCGCACGCTCCCCGGTTGCCACCACCTCCGAGACGCTGTTCGCCGATGCCACGCTCGCGGCCGGCAGCACGCTGCCGCTCGACGCCGATCAGGAGGAGCGCGCGATCTATCTGCTGCGCGGCGAGATCGACATCGCCGGCGACCGTTTCGGACCCGACCGCCTGCTGGTGTTCCGGCGCGGCGACCGCATCACGGTTCGCGCCCTTGTCGACACGCATCTTGTCGTCTTCGGCGGCGCCACCCTGGACGGACCGCGTCACATCTGGTGGAACTTCGTCTCCTCGCGCAAGGAGCGCATCGAGCAGGCCAAGGCGGACTGGGCCGCCGGGCATTTCGGCAAGGTACCGGGCGACGAGATCGAGTTCATCCCGCTGCCGGAACGATAGGCGAAGCGGAGTGCCGCGAGCCAGGGGCGGAAGCGGCCGCACAATCAGCGCGAATCCCGCGGCTTCGGGCTCGACGACGGGCGCGCCAGGCTGGCGCCGGCCGCGATCGCGCGCTATTTCCGGCGCAGGGGCCGCGCCGCCCCGGTTTGGACCGAGCATGACCTTCCTCTACATCGTCCGCTGCAATTTCGCCGCGCGCGCACGCGAAGCGGCGTGGAATGCCTGGTACAGCGGGCCGAAGATCGCGCAGATGCTGCGGCTGCCGCACTTTCTGTCCTGCCAGCGCTTCCGCCGCGCCGCGGGCCAAGGCCGCGATTACCTCGCGCTGTGGACCATGCGGTCGCCGCAGGCGATGCAGACGCCCGAGTATCTCGCGCAATGGGGCTTCGACGAGTGGACATCGCTGATTAGCGACTGGAGCCGAGACCTGTTTGATGCCGGTTCCATCCCCGCCGCGGCCTTTGCAGTCCCGGCCGGCGGGGCGCTGCGCACGATCGCCTTTGACGGCCTGTCGGAGGACGAGGCAGACCGATTGAGTTCGGCCGTCGCCCGATCCGACCCGGGCGTGGTTTGGCTGCCGATCGCCGGGCTTGACGCGCACACGCCGCTGATCGGATTGCAGGTGCTGGCGGCGCCCTCGCCGGCTCCCGTCCCGGCCCACGATCGCGATCCGCGGGTGCAGGAGGTGATCTACCGGCCGGTATCGGAATTTCGCACCGCCGCCGTCAATCCCTAGGCCTTGTCCGGCAGCACCACCCGAATGTGCAGTTCGCGCAGCTGCTTCGGGCTGACCTCCGAGGGCGCGCCCATCATCAGATCCTCGGCGCGCTGGTTCATGGGGAACAGCACCACTTCGCGCAGATTCTCCTCGCCGCAGAGCAGCATGACGATACGGTCGATGCCCGGAGCGATGCCGCCGTGCGGCGGCGCGCCAAGCGAGAACGCCCGCAGCATCCCTCCGAATTTCTTTTCCAACACGTCCTCGCTGTAGCCGGCGATCGCAAAGG
>Ga0073934_10001269_pt1 | contig 62109 bp, 52 predicted proteins | sample LarsenN4metaG_FD_76834 | JGI IMG/M metagenome (GOLD analysis project Ga0073934, IMG submission 76834) | Hot spring sediment bacterial and archeal communities from British Columbia, Canada, to study Microbial Dark Matter (Phase II) - Larsen... ... | reverse complement strand
GCTCGTCGGCCTGCCGGAAATCCGCCCCAAGGGCGAGCGTGGAGCGATGGTGCGGACGGGCATCTACGGACGTGTACGTCATCCCCGTTACCTCGAGTTTATGATCACGTTCTTGGGCTTCGCGCTGCTGACCGGGGCGCACGGGATTTTTGCACTGGCAATTGTGACCATCCTGATGTATGTAATTGTCGCACCGCTGGAAGAGCGGGAACTCCGGGAATGCTACGGCGCCGAGTATGAAGCCTACGCCCGAGAAGTCCCGCGATTCATACCCAACTTGCGGCGAAAATCCAGACCCCCGATGTCGTCCTGAATGGGAGGTTGTTATGCGCAAGGCACTCGTCACAGTCCTGCTGATAGGCGCAGGAGTCTCGCTGCCCCCGCAAGCCCCGGCCCAGGCGGTTTGCCCGGGATATTCAATCATCGTCAACACCCCGGAAGACGAACTGACGCTGGCTTACAACGGGGCGGAAACTCCGCAGGAGCAGATCGCTGCCCTCGACAAGTTCATGCAGGAGCACGCGGACTCGAAATTCATCCCCTGCGCGCACGAATACTACACTATGACCTATCTCAAATTGAATGATTACGAGAAGGTGATTGAGCACGGCGAGAAGGCGCTCGCGCTCAACCATCGCGACGTGATGACGCTCCTGAATCTGGTCAAGGCCTATGTGGCCAGCGGAAGGACGAACGACACGGCCTTTGAAGCCATCGTCAGCGCTCCCGAGCCCATCCGGGCGGAGAGCACCCCAGGCAAACCGGCCCATATCAGCGACGAGGAGTGGAAGAAGGAACTGGACGCCGCGGCCCAGCAGGCCACCGAGTGGCGCGCCTACATGGAGTACGCCTTCTTCCAGCTCATCCAGCGCGAGGCGGACGGAAACAAGCGCCTGCAGTGGCTGGACAAGTTTTCACAGGCTTACCCTGATAGCCCCAATGTCGGCCAACTGAATTTCCAATACTTTCTGGGCTACAAGCTGGCCGGTCAGGCGGAGAAAGCTCTGGAGGCGGGCGAGAAAACGGTGGCCATTGATCCGAACAACCTGGTGGCCACTAATCTCCTCGCCTACGATCACGCCTTCATCAAGAATAACCCCGACCGGTCCTCGGAACTGGCCACGAAAGCCTTGGCCCTCGCCCAAGCCATGACGAAGCCGGAAAGCGTCCCGGAGGATCAGTTCAAAGCCGACCAGAACAATCAATTGGGCATGGCGCGGCTGACGTTGGGATATGCGGAATTCGTGCGAGCGAGTAAAACGAAGAAGGTCGCACCGGCCATCGATCACTTGAAGGCAGCGGGTGACTTGCTCCAGGCCAATCCCGCCTTGCAGGCCCAGGCGCTCTACCTGCTGGGGAATGCGTACGAATTCCAGTATCCTCCCAATCACAAAGGGGCTATCGAGGCCCTGAGCCGAGCCGCCGCGATCCCCAGCCCGTGGCAGGCTCAGGCCCAGGACTTGCTGGGGAAGGTGAAGAAGGCAGCAGGACAGTAGTGCAGTGAACAGTGGACTGTGAATAGTGAACAGCAGGGACCCAGCTCAACAGCCATTCCCTCAGGCATCCTTGCCGCCTGCAAGGAGCCACCAGGAAGGTTGATCTGTTCACTGTTCACTGTTCACTGTTCACTGTTCCCTGTTCCCTGTTCCCTGTTCCCTCTTCGCTTGTCTTTGACCGCCCCGCCTCCAGAACAAGTACACCGGCACTCCCAGCGCGACCATCAGAGTCCCCAAACCGGATTCCGCAGGCTTTTCGATAAGCGTGTTGGCGATGAACCACGCCGAGGTCAAGACAAAAGCAATGGGAATCCAGGGGTAGCCAAAGACCCGATACGGGCGAGGCAACTCGGGCAGCTTGCGGCGCAGGACGACGACCGCGTACCCCGTCAAGGCGTAAAAAATCCAGCCGGCGAACACCACGTAGGTGAAGAGTTCTTCGTAGGTTCCCATCACCACCAGCAGCACGGCCCAGATGCACTGGATAATGAGCGCCCAGTGGGGTGTGTGGTATTTCGGATGGATGGCGGCGCACCACCGGAAGAAGAGGCCATCCTTGGCCATCGCGTAGTAGACGCGGGGTGCGGCCAGAACGCTGCCATTCAAGCTCCCGAGAGTGGAAATGATGATGAGCAGGCTGACGAATTGCGAGCCGGCACGGCCGAAGATGCGCACCGCCGCGTCCGCACCCACGCGCGTGGATTGAGCGACCTCGGAAAGTGTCAACACCCGGTAGTAAACCAGATTCAAGGCTATATACAGGCCAATGACCGCGAGGGTGCCAACGATCAGTGCCAGGGGCAGATCGCGCTGCGGGTTCTTCACTTCGCCCGCGGCGAACGTGCAGGTGTTCCATCCCTCGAAGGCCCAGAGCACTCCCACCAACGCCAGGCCGAATGAGGCTACAAATCCGCCACCGCTGCGCGTGGGCAGCGACGCCGGCGCCGCCTCCAGGCCTCGCACGAGAACAAAGCCCATGATGATGAGCGCCACAATCGCCCCGACCTTTAGCCCCGTGAGGAGCGACTGCACGCGTCCACCCTCTTTGACGCCCCGATAGTTGATGAGGGTGAACAGCATGATCGAGGCGGCCGCCGCCGCTTTGTGCTGCCAGGGGGTGAGGGGGAAAAACTCTCCCAGGTACTCCGCAAAGCCGACGGCCAACACCGAGATGCCACCGCCTTGCGCCGCCAGAAAGAATGCCCAGCCGCAAAGGAAGCTGACCAGCGGGCCGTAGGCCTCGCGCAGATAAACGTATTGGCCGCCAGCCGCCGGCATCATCGCCGCCATCTCGGCAAACGATAGCGCGCCGAAAAGGCTCAGCAGCCCGCCCACGATCCAGACGCCGAGCGCCGCGGCCGGACTCCCCACGGAGCGCGTGACGTCCGCCGGCACGATGAAGATGGCGGTGCCAATCATGATCCCCATCGCGATCGACGTCGTCTCCCACCAACCGAGCGCGCGTAGGAGTTGCGGCGGTTCGGAAGGGGTTGCGGCTTGATGATTGGCTTGAGGTTCGGTCATGCGTAGGGGATCCGTCCAATGAAGCATCGCCCGAGTCGAGGCCCTGCCTCCGCCCTTTTCGGCCAATGCCCGCGCAACAATAGTGGATTCCCGCGGCAGGGTCAATGGCGGTGGCCGATGGAGGCTTAGCACGGCGGGCCGGGAACCTCACAGTCGCTCCGCCTCGAAGCGTAGCACGGCCATCCCGGCCTGAGGCGCCGGGAATTTGACAATCCCCCTACGCTACCGCACAATGAAGGCTCTCAGGGGTTCGCATGGCCAACAAAATCAGCCCGCAGGATGTGTTAAATGCGCTGCGGGCAGTGAAAGACCCGGACCTGAACCGCGACATCGTGGCGCTCGGGTTCGTCAAAGATCTCGAGATCGGCGACCATCGCGTCTCGTTCACCATTCAGCTGACCACGCCCGCCTGTCCGGTGCGCAATCAGATAGCCGCCGCGGCCAAGCAGGCCGTCGAGGCGCTGGGCGTCCGCGACGTGGACGTGCGCCTGACGTCGCAGGTCGTCGCCACGGCGGCGGGGAAGAGTCCCCTGATTCCTCAAGTCAGGAACACCGTGGCGGTGGCGAGCGGCAAGGGCGGCGTGGGGAAATCCACCGTCGCGGCGAATCTCGCGATTGCGCTCCGGCGCGCCGGCGCCAAAGTCGGCCTGATGGATACCGACGTCTATGGGCCGAGCGTCCCCATGCTTATGGGCGGAAGCGAGCCGCCGCATGTGGTCGAAGGCAAGATCGAGCCCCCTGTGGAATACGGCATCAAGATCATCTCCATGGCATATTTCCTGCCCAAGGACGAAGCCGTCATCTGGCGCGGACCCATGCTGCACAAGACGATTCAACAGTTTCTGGGCGAGGTGCGCTGGGGCGAACTCGATTACCTCATCATGGATTTGCCGCCGGGCACGGGCGATATCCAACTGAGCCTTTCCCAGACGATTCCCCTCACCGGCGCCGTGATTGTCTCGACGCCGCAGGACCTCGCGCTTACGGTGGCCGCCAAGGCCATGGCGATGTTTCAGAAATTGAACGTGCCGATCCTCGGCATCATCGAGAACATGAGCTACTACGTCTGCCCGCAATGCGGACACCGGGAGGAAATCTTCGGCCACGGCGGGGCGCGCGCGGCGGCGAACAGACTCGGCTGCCCCTTCCTGGGAGAGATTCCCCTCGATGTCAACGTGCGCATGCAGAGCGACAGCGGCAAGCCCGTTGCGCTCGACGACACGACCCCCTACGGCAAAGCGTTTCAGGAAGTCGCCGGCGCGGTCGCGGCCCAGATCAGTATTGCCGGCTACAGGGTGGAGGAGGGGATCAGCATTGAATAGCTGTCAGCCCGCAGCTATCAGCAATCAGCGAGCACGCGTAGGCGGCTGACTGCTGAGGGCTGATAGCTGAGGGCTGACCGCTGAGAGCTGCCAGCTTGAAATGCCTGATACACCGAGAAAAATCAAGCTCGCCGCCGGTGACAACACGCTCGCCATCGAGTGGTCGGACGGACACGTCAGCCTCTACCCCTACCGCTACCTGCGCGACCATTGCCCCTGCGCGACGTGCACGGATGCGAGCCCGCCGCGAGCCTCGGAACTCAGCCCTTTCCCGATTCTGGGCGTGAAGCCGCTTAAGCCCGAGAGCGCCGAGCTGGTGGGGCGCTACGCGGTCCAAATCCATTGGAGCGACAATCACTCTTCGGGGATCTACGCATTCGAATATCTCCGCGAGCTTTGTCCTTGCGCGGAGTGCAGCAAGATTGAGTGATTGAGCCATTGAGTGATTGGTGGATTGAGCCAATGAAAAAACTTGGCAATTCCTGATCCGTTCCCGCAATCACTCAATGGCTCAATGAACCCTGATGGAGGCAAGCTATGAAAGGCGCGTGCCTCGTCCTTATTCTCTTTTGCTTCACGCCCGGCCTCGCACAAGCTCCCAGCGGTCCGCAGAAGCCCCTCACGCAAGCGCAGCTCCGGCAGCTTGTCGAAGCCGGAGTGGATAACGAGCGGCTGGCGAGGACCGTAGATGAGCGCGGCATTGATTTCGAGCTCACGGGGGATTATCTTGCGACGCTTCGTGCTCGAGGCGCGCTGCCCGGCTTGCTCAAAGCGGTGGGCGCGAGCGGACTCCGGACCGGGCAGATTCCGCTGGATAAAGATCTCGTCCGCGAGCTGGTAGCCGCAGGGGTGGACAGCCTCACTCTCGTCAAAGCGGTTCTCGAGCGTGGGATAGATTTCCACCCCGCCGCCGACTATTTGCAGGCTCTGCAGGAAGCCGGGGCCCTCGAGCCGCTGCTCAAAGCGCTGCGCGAGGCCCTCCCAAAGCCTCTGACCAAAGAGCAAGTGCTCAACCTGCTCGCGAGCGGCGTGAGCCACGAGCGCGTGGCGGGGCTCGTCCGTCGTCGCGGCCTCAATTTCAAACCCCACGACGAGTATCTGGATACCCTGCGCGTCGCCGGCGCCGACGATGCCGTCGTGAAGGCCATCCAGGAAGCCAAACGCCCACCTGCGTTCACGCTGATTCACAAGCTGGAGAGCGGGCAGGGCGGGGTTCGCGCGGTGGCCTTTAGTTCGGACGGGCACCTGCTCGCTTCAGCCGGTGGCAACAAGACCGTAAAGTTGTGGGACGTGGCCGAAGGGCGGGAGGCGCGGACCCTCGAAGGTCACACGGCCGACGTTCGCGCGGTGGCTTTCAGTCCCGACGGGATTCACCTCGCCTCCGGCGGTTACGACGAGACCATCAAGGTTTGGGAAATACGCACGGGGCGCGAGCCCAGGACCTTGACCGGCCATACCGACGACGTCAATTCCGTGGCCTTCAGCCCCGATGGGCGATACCTCGCCTCCGCGAGCCTTGATGGCACGATCCGGCTGTGGGATGTGGAGGCGGGGATTACGGTTCGCACTCTCAAGGGGGAGATCGGCCGATCGGTCACCTTCAGCCCCGACGGCCGGCTCTTGGCGGGAGGAGGGTATGACTCTACAGTCAAAGTCTGGGAGGCGAACACGGGCAACGAGATCCGAGTGCTGACCGGCCACAGGGAGATGGTTGATTGCGTGGCCTTCAGCTCCGACGGGCGCTACGTTGCGTCGTCAAGCTCGGACGGCAGCATCCGGCTATGGGAGGCGCGTACCGGCCGCGAGCTGCGGACGCTCCGCGACCACATGCGGTCCGTCTGGGGGGTGGCCTTCACTCCCGACGGACGCTATCTCGCCTCCGCAAGCGCCGATGCCAAGCTCCGCTTGTGGGAAGTCGAATCCGGACTCGAGGTGAATCGCCTGCTCGATGGGACGATGGGCACGGTTCCCACCCTGGCCCTCAGCGCGGACGGCAAATACCTGGCCGCGGCGGAGGATGGCACGCTGCATGTGTGGAAAGCGGAAGACTGAGTCCAGCAATCGAATGATTGTGTGATGGGGTGAGGGAGCGAAAGAATGAAGGCATGTCCCCGCCCTCTATTCACACAATCGCTCAGTCACCCAATCGCTAAAGGATCTCGACCTGGCAGTTCTTCACGAGCGACTTAAATTTTTTCGCATCGGCGTCGCTCCCCACGATGGCCCCGTAGTGCATCGGCACAGCGATCTTGGGGTTGATGGCCTTGGCCGCTTCCGCCGCTTCCTCCGCCGTCATCACGTAGGTGCCCGAGACGGGCAGCAGCGCGATATCACACCGGATCGATTTCATCTCCGGAATGAAATCCGTGTCGCCGGCGAAATAGACGCGCGTGCCGTCCAGGGTGATGACGAAGCCGAGTCGCTTCTCCTCCTTGGGGTGAAAGAACTTTCCCGGCGCGGGTCCCTTGTTAGTGTTGTAGGCCCGAACGGCCTCGATCGTAGCCGTCCCCAACGTCAACTTCCCGCCCGCCTCGAGATAGTGAATCGCCTTGACCTTGAGCCCTTCCAGACCCGCGCGGCAGAGGGGGCTCGCGACGATGGTGGTCTGCGCGGTCACAATCTTGTGGAGGTCCTCCATCACCAGATGATCGAAGTGCTCATGGCTGATCAGGACGATATCGGCCTTGTCGTGCTTCGTCACCTTATAAGGATCGGTGTAGAGCACCTGGGATCCTGCAATCCGAAATGTGTCATGAGCAATGCGGGTGATGTCAAGATTCAGGAGTTTCATCAGCCAACCTCCTTGCACAATCCTATTCTCGGCCGCCGCCCGGCCCTCAGACATCGGGTAGGGGTCCCCGGCAAGCACAAGGTAGGAGACAGCATACCACCATCAGGGCGGGTAGCGCAGCGCTCAGGCCGTCCATCAGGGGGTGTCGGAGCGGCCAGCGCGCCTTGGCGTACAAGCCCCGGCGCAGCGCATGGCAGGCCTCGCACCTTAATCCTCTTGACCCTGCTGTGGCTTTGGGAAACAATAAGCACGCGGGTTCGACGACGATGGGCGCAGCGACACCCCGACCGCCACACGCCGAACAGGAGCACAAGTACGAGCTCGAATGGACGACGATCTCGTATCGCACGATTGCTTTCTATGCGAGCCTGGCCCTGGTCGGGATGGCGCTCATTCTTTACCTCATCGCGCCCAAGTACTTCGGCCAGAAAGCGCGCGCCCTTTTGGAGGCGATTTCCGCCGGCCTGGTGAAGACGGGAGCCACGGAGGCGGCGGCCTCCAAGCGCGAGGCGCACTTCGTGAACATTGACGGCACGGTGCGGGTGCGCAAGGCGCAATCGGCGCAGTGGGTCCGCGCCGATTACAACACGAACCTCGAGAAGGGGGATTACATCCAGACGGCCAACGACGGTGTGGCGCGCATCATTTTCGCCGACGGCACGAACTATGTGCTCAAGCCCGACTCGCTGATCGTGGTGGAGGAGAGCCGCGAAGACCCGGTGACGAAAGCCACGCGCGTCGCGGTGCAGGTTTCGGCCGGAACGGTAGACCTCTCGACGGGGCGATTCGAAGTGCCGGGCTCGACCTCGCGGGTGATGATTGAAGACGCCGTGGCCCACCTGAGCGAGGACACCCGCGCCATGGTGCGCAACGACCCGAGCCGCAACTTGCACGAGCTCACCGTGAACCAGGGTACGGCCGATGTGACGCGAGGGGCCACCACCGTGCGCCTGGGCCAGTTCGACCAGGTGACTTTCGATCGCGACAAACCCGGCCTGGCCCGCCAGCGCGTCATTGCGCCCCCCACCCTGGTGAGTCCACCCAATATGGACTTGACGATCACGCCCGACCCCAAAACTGCCGACGTGGAGTTCTCCTGGAGCAGGGTTCCGGGCGCCGAGGCCTACCGCCTGCAGGTCTCGCCCTCGGGGATGTTCGCGAACCTGGTCGTGGACAAGAGAGTTGTGGGCAAGACCTCGCTGAAGATTGCCGGCCTCGAGGAAGGGACCTACTACTGGATTGTCACGTCGTTTGATGCCAAGGGCGGGGAGAGCCAGCCCAGTCTCGCCAACCGCTTCACCTTGGTCCGCCAGGTCGAGTCGGGCGCCAAGGCGTTTCTCGAGATTGCGAACATCGTCCAGCATGGCCGCGTGCTGGAGGTGGTGGGCCGCACAGAGCCGGGCTCCTCGGTCATCATCAACAACGAGCAGGTGTTCTCGATCGCCTCGGACGGAACGTTCCGGCACTTCACGTCGCAGCCGGCCAAGAGCGGCCTGAACCAAATCACCATCACGGCCCAAAATCGCAAGGGAGATTTGCACACGATCCGCAAGAGCATTGTGGTCGAATGACACATCCCGCCGTGCGCTTTTCCGGTCAACAGAGTGGGGTAGGTAATCCGTGGGAATGAATTTTCGCTCGCTCTTTAGTCTCTTCTCCTCCGATCTCGCCATTGATCTGGGGACGGCCAACACGCTCGTCTATGCGCGGGGGAAAGGCATCGTGGTCAATGAGCCGTCGATTGTGGCCATCAACAAAGTCACCGGCGACATCGAAGCCGTGGGTCGCGAAGCCAAGGAGATGCTGGGTCGCACGCCGGGCAACATCGTGGCCATCCGTCCCTTGAAGGACGGCGTCATCGCCGACTTCAAGGTGACGGAGAAGATGCTCAACTACTTCATCCAGAAGGCGCACAACCGCAAGATGTTTGTCCACCCGCGGATCGTGATCGGCGTGCCCGCGGAAATCACCCAGGTGGAGAAACGCGCCGTGCAGGACTCCGCCATGCGCGCCAAGGCGAGCGAGGTCTATCTGGTCGAGCAGGCGATGATGGCCGCAATCGGCGCCGGACTGCCCATCACCGAGCCCTCCGGAAGCATGATCGTGGACATTGGCGGCGGCACCACGGATATTGCGGTGATTTCGCTCTCCGGCATCGTCTATGCCCGTTCCGTGCGGGTGGCCGGGAACGAAATGGATGAAGCCATCATCGCCTACCTGAAGCGCAAGTACAACCTGCTGATCGGGGAGAGGACCGCCGAACAGGTCAAGGTTGAAATCGGCTCGGCCTACCCCCTCGAGAAACCCCTGACCATGGAGATCAAAGGCCGCCACCTGTTGGAAGGCATTCCCAAGACGCTCACCATCGACGATTCCGAGATCCGCGACGCTCTTTCGGAATGCGTGGCGACCATCGTCAACGCCATTCGCGTGGCGCTCGAGCGCACCCCGCCGGAGCTTTCCGCCGATATCTCCGATCGGGGCATTGTGCTGACCGGCGGAGGCGCACTGCTCAAGAACCTCGACAAGCGCATTCGTGAGGAGACCGGCTTGCCGGTGTCCATTGCGGAAGACCCGCTCGCTTCCGTGGTGCTCGGGACAGGCCGCATGCTGACGGACTTTAACCTCTTGAAGCGTGTGGCCATCGAATAGCACTCTGGAATTAGACCGAGGGCTCGGTGTTAGCCGAATGACCAACTGCAGGCGCTGCGGCAGCGCCTGCTCAGCAGGGGACGGATGGGAGCTAGAAGCATGTTCGACCCCCAAGGCTCCGACCTCCTTCCTCCGGACCGCCTTCCCGAGCGCGAGGCTCCGGAAAAGGTCCAGCTCTTTGTGGTCCGGCATCGCGCCTTCTTTGTGCTGCTCGTCGTCCTCGTGGCGCAACTCCTGCTTCTCTCCGCGCAAATCACGCGCAACCACAAGGTGCGGCTGATTCAGGTCTGGGCCGTGGCGGTTTTTGACCCCTTTGGGCGGGCGCTCCACGGCGCCACCGAAACCGCCATGGGCACGTGGCGGGCCTATCGGGACCTCCTCACGACCAGCGAACAAAACCGTGAGCTCCAACTCCAACTGGCGAGTGCGCGGGCGGAAATCCAGCGCCTCGCCGAACAAGCCGCCGAGGGCCGTCGCCTGCGGGAATTGTTGGAGTTCAAAAACCAGTTGCCTTTTCCGTCGGTCGCCGCCGAGGTAATCGCTACCAGCCCGGGCGAAGCCGCCAACGCCATTTTCATCGATAAAGGCGCGGACGCCGGTCTGGTCCCCGATCTGGCGGTCACCACCCCCGCGGGCATTGTGGGGAAGACGATCGCCGTCTTCCCGCGCACGTCCCAGGTTCTGCTGATGACGGCAACCTCCAGTGGCGTGGCCGCGGCCCTCGCGCGCAGCCGCGTGCAGGGCATCGTGAAGGGCGCCGGACCGAATCTTTGCGAGCTCCGTTACGTGATGAATGAGACTCCCGTGAGCACGGGCGAGATCATTCTGACTTCCGGCCTCGACCAGATCTACCCCAAGGGCCTGCCCGTCGGGACGGTCACGCAGGTCGGCAACGGGAACATTTACAAAGACATCCGACTGAAACCCGCCGCCGCGCTCGACCGGCTGGAAGCCGTCCTCGTCATCCTCAAGCCCCGTTCCAGCGAAATGCCGGCGCTCACCTCGCCTGCCCAGCCGTGATCGTCAACTTGCCGCTGGTTTGACTGGAGGCGATGAGCGGCCGGCTGCGTCGGATGCGCACACGATTCCGAACTGAACTCTCTCATTGACTGCCCTGCCAAAACGGCCTAGCATGATTGCCGGGCTTACTAAAGCGCAAATGATTGGGAATACAATCGCCCACTATCGGATTGTGGAGAAGCTCGGGGGCGGCGGCATGGGCGTGGTGTACCGGGCGGAAGACACCAAGCTGCGTCGCTCCGTGGCGCTCAAATTCCTACCCGAGGGGCTCTCCAAGGACCACCAAGCCTTGGAGCGTTTCCAGCGTGAAGCCCAGGCTGCGTCCGCGCTCAACCATCCAAATATCTGTACGATCCACGATATTGACGAGCACGCGGGCCAACCGTTCATCGCCATGGAATTGTTGGAGGGGCGGACGCTCAAGCACCGCATTGCCGCCAAGCCCTTCAAGGTTGACGAGCTTCTGGAGCTGGGCATCCAGCTTGCCGATGCGCTGGACGCCGCGCACTCGAAGGGCATTGTTCATCGCGACATCAAGCCGGCGAATATCTTTGTGACGGAGCGCGGGCAGGCCAAAATCCTGGACTTCGGATTGGCCAAGCTGGCACCAACCCCCAAACCCGTGGCGGAGGCGGTCGGCGCGACAGCGATGCCCACGATTGGCGCCGAGGAGCACCTCACCAGCCCGGGGACGGCCATCGGCACGGTGGCTTACATGTCTCCCGAGCAGGCGCTGGGCGAGGAACTCGATGCGCGCACGGACGTGTTTAGCCTGGGCGTGGTGCTGTATGAGATGGCCACGGGCCGGCAAGCGTTTGCGGGCAGCACCACGGCGGCGATCTTCGACGGGATTCTCCACAAGGCTCCCACTTCCCCGGTACGGCTGAATCCCGACTGTCCGATTGAGCTGGAGCGAATCATCAATAAGGCGTTGGAAAAAGACCGCGACCTACGCTACCAGCACGCCGCCGAATTGCGTGCCGACCTGAAGCGGCTGAAGCGGGATACGGATTCCGGTCGCTCGGGGTCGACCGCTGCTCTATCAGATGCGGTCCAGCAGGTTCGCGAAACCCGCCCACATCGCCGATGGCACACCTGGGCAGCGATATCCGGCAGCGCACTCATCGCCATCACTGCAATTCTCGGGTATCTTCTAACGCGCCCGGTTGCGCCGCCGCGCGTTCTGCGCACCGTTCAAATCACCAACACGAATCGGCGTAAATCAGGGCCACTCACAGACGGGTCGCGGCTCTATTTCATGGATGGCCAATTAGGCCTCGCCCAAGTCTCCGTCACCGGCGGCGAGACGGTACCCCTACCGAACTCGCTTCAGAACGCTGGCGATTATTCCTTGTTGGATATCTCACCCGACGGGTCTGAGCTTCTGCTGGCTGCTTTCCCAGGGACGCTACCCGAGGGGCCGCTCTGGACGCTTCCCGTGCTGGGCGGTTCGCCTCGCCGATTGGGCAACCTCGAAGTCTCCACCGCGGCGTGCTCGCCGGACGGAAAGAGGCTTGCCTACTCCAAGCACAACGTGATATTCCTGGCCAAAAGCGACGGGAGCGAACCACGGCGGCTGTTGATGATGACCGCCGGAATGCCATCTCAGCTTCGCTGGTCGCCCGACGGAACGATTCTGCGCTTTACCGTGGGCGATCCTCAGACCAATAGCCGTTCCCTCTGGCAAGCATCCGCGGATGGAACCAATCTTCATCCCCTGCTCCCAGGGTGGAACAACCCAGCCAACGAATGCTGCGGCAACTGGACGCCGGACGGAAGGTATTTCGTCTTCCAGGCGGTGCGCGAGGGCACGGCAAGCGTTTGGGCCCTGCGCGAAGGCGGTGGTTTTTTCCGCCCTGCCCGCCACGAGCCTGTGCAGTTGACGACCGGGCCCTTGAATATTGGCGAACCGCTCCCCAGTAAGGACGGCAAGAAGCTCTTCGTTCAAGGCTGGCAGCCTCGGGCCGAATTGGTTCGATATGATCTGAAATCAGAACAGTTTGTGCCCTACCTTTCGGGAATCTCGGGGGTAGGATTCGATTTTTCACGGGATGGTGAGTGGGTGGCCTTTACCGATTACGCCACAGGCAACATGTGGCGCAGCAGAGTGGACGGAACAGAAAAGCTCCAGCTCACTTTTCCTCCCATGGAGGCATATCTTCCCCGATGGTCACCGCACGGGAAGCAGATTGCCTTCTTTGCACGACGGCCCGGCAAGCCCTGGCAAATCTATCTTATCCCCACCGCGGGAGGCTCAGCTGAGCAACTCCATCGAAGCGAGTCGAATGAGGCGGACCCGAACTGGTCCCCGGACGGGAACTCGTTGGTTTTCGGCGGGCTCTTCGGTCTCCAAGTGTCAACCTCGGCCGTATATGTCCTGGACCTGAAAACGCGAAACGTCTCAAAACTGCCCGGCTCCGAGGGCCTGTTTTCTCCCCGCTGGTCCCCGGACGGTCGCTATGTCGCCGCCATGACGCTGGGTTCGGACAAGCTCCGGCTTTTCAATTTCTCGACTACGAAGTGGACTGATTTGGCCGATCAATATGTCGCTTATCCGAACTGGTCCAGGGATGGGCGTTACATATATTGCCGTGGGCGCGGGATTCTCGAAAACCAACCAGGTTACTTCCGCGTGCGAATTAGTGACCACAAGGTGGAGCGAATCCTCTCCCTAGAGGGGTTTCCGCAAGCAACTAGAGTTTTCGGCGAATGGTCCGGGCTCGCCCCCGACGAGTCTCCGCTGTTTGTCCGCGACGCCAGCATCCAGGAAATCTACGCCCTCGACTGGGAAGCGCCCTAGGAGCAGTGACGAGTGACAAGTGGCGAGTAACGAGAATAGCGACTGACAGCGAAGGTGAGTGGTAGACGCACCACACCGCCCTTGTAGAATCCCCCTCGATTCGATATCGTTCACAACTCTGCTGTTCTAATTTCGCTCTTCGCGAGGAGTCGAACCGAATCGAGGTGCATTCATGAAACGCTGGCTGACTTGCCTGCCGGTTTTGATCGGGATCTGCTATTCACCGCCCCTTCTGAGCGCGGCGGCATCTGCGCCGCTTCCCGTGCGCGGGCTCAACCTGATGGCCCCGAAGCCGGCGGATGTCCCTTTGCTGGTTCGTTTCATTCGCGAGGCGCTGCCCAGAGAGGGCGTCAACGTGCTCGTGCTGGAAATCGGCTACCGCTACCAGTACACGAGCCATCCCGAAGTCGTGGACGCCGACGCGCTGGCGAAAGAAGACCTCAAAGCCATTGTCGCAGCGTGCCGTGCGGCGGGCGTGCGGCTGATCCCGCTCATTAACCTGCTCGGGCATCAGTCCTGGGCGGAGACGACTTTTGGCCTGCTCCGTTCGCATCCCGAGTTCGATGAGACGCCGGGAAAGTATCCGGCGAACAAAGACATTTACTGTCGCAGCTACTGCCCGCTTCATCCCGAGCTGCACAAGATCGTCTTCGATTTGATGGATGAGCTGGCCGACGCCTGCGAGGCCGACGCGGTCCACGTCGGAATGGATGAGGTATTCATTCTTGCCGACCCGGATTGCCCGCGCTGCAAGTCCCGCAGCAAGGCGGAGCTCTTCGCGCAGGAAGTGCGCACCCTGCACGACCACCTGTTGACTCAGAACCGTGAAATGTGGATGTGGGGGGACCGGTTTCTCGACGGCACCGTCACCGGTCTCGGCAAGTGGGAAGCGAGCGAAGATGGCACGGCCTGGGCAATCAACATGGTGCCGCGCGATATGGTCATCTGCGACTGGCATTACGATTCGGTCCCACCCACCGCCGCCCACTTTGCCGTCGAAGGGTTCCGCGTCCTGGCCGCCCCATGGCGAAAGACAAATGTAGCCCTCGGCCAACTCGAATTGATCCGCGCGGTGCGGGCCCATGCCGATCAGACCGTCGCGCCACGGATGCTCGGCGTGCTGCAAACCTCCTGGGTCAACCCCGCCGATTTCATCCGCGCTTACCACGGTGAGACTTCGACTCCACCGCCCGGCATCGAAGCCCAGGAAGCCGCCGCCACATTCAAGGCGTTGTTCAGCGCCATCCGGGCCATGAACTAGCGGACACAGGTTGGTGAGACCTTGGCGGAAATACTGGATTGGGGGCATGATTCGGCGTGGCCGATCACGGCCCGCGCGATGGACGAGCATGAGAAAAGACTCTTCCGCAGAAAATAACTGCCGCCGTCTGGGCCGGAAGCTCACCTACGTGAAGTCCACGGGGGAGGTCCCCGATTTCAAGTCCGACGACGAGGTCGCCCGGTCGTCTCCACATAGCCCAGTGCTGATTCAAGACGGGCTCGAGACCCTGTCCGCCAAGAGAGGTGGAATTTGCGCGCCCGCGTTGTGACACGCCGCCGCAAGGTCCGCCGCGGGCGCAAAGCGCGAATCAGCTAGCTTTCCCCACGCCTCTACCCAATCCTGGCCGCGTCTGCTACTCTTCCCCGCGATGGGAAGGGAATTCCGGCGCGCAATCACAGCGTTCCGTGTACATCCGGCCGCCTTGTATTTGGCGGCGTTTGTCGCACTCCTGCTCCAGACCTTCCTGCCGGTCCGGATTCCGTCGGCGAGATTGTTTGACTTCCCGCTCCTCGTGGCAATCTACTTCGCGGTCGTGCGCCGCAACAAGATCTTCGCGATTGGGCTCGGCATGGTCATCGGCCTTCTCCAGGACGCACTGTCGAGCGGCTTGATCGGTATGTTCGGCATGGCCAAAGCCCTGATCGGGTACCTGGCCGCTACCGCCAGTGTGAAATTCGAACTCGAGGATATCCTCGCGCGGCTGGGGCTCACCGCCAGCCTCGTCTTGATGCATGGTTTGGCCCTCGCCCTTCTGCATCGCGTCCTTCTCGAGCCGCCCCCGCCGTTTTACATCCTCGATCTGGCTAGCAGCACGCTCGTCAACGCAGGATGCGGGTTGGTCCTCTTCCTGGCGCTGGATGAGCTGAGAAAGCAGTGAACAGGGTCCAGTAAACAGCAAGACAGGGAGCGGGCGGACAAGCAGGCAAACCAGACAGGGTCGCTTCCAGGTATTTCTCCCGAAGCGCTGGATCTGGACGATTTTTCTCTGTTCACTGTCCTTTGGGGAAAGCGTTTGCATTGAATTTATATTTTGCCGTGGTAATATAGCGCGCTGGTTCTGCTCCGTTCATCGAATCGTAACGTACCATCCGAGGAGGAACTAAGCATGCCTACAACATTTGGTGTCATCATTGGCAACCGCGGCTTTTTCCCGGACGTGCTGGCCCGGGACGGTCGGGAGGAAGTCCTGCGCGTTTTGGAGCAAGAAGGATTCAAGACTGTCTGCCTGACTCCCGAGGAGACCAAATTCGGCTCGGTGGAAACGCTCAACGACGCGCGCAAATGCGCCGAGCTTTTCAAGAAGCACCGGGATGAAATTGACGGCATTCTGGTCAGCCTCCCCAATTTTGGTGACGAACGCGGCGTGGCGAACAGCATACGGATGGCCGGCCTGGATGTGCCCGTCCTGGTGCAGGCCTACCCGGATGACCCCGACAAGATGTTGATGGGCAGCCGCCGCGACAGCTTCTGCGGGAAAATGTCGGTCTGCAATAACCTCTGGCAATACGGCATCAAATTCACCCTCACCGAGTCGCACACCGTGGCGCCGGACACCGACTCTTTCAAGGCGGATTTGAAAGCGTTTGCGGCTACCTGTCGCATTGTGAAAGGCCTGAAGAATGTGCGCATTGGCGCGCTCGGCGCCCGGCCCGCGGCTTTTAACACCGTCCGCTACAGCGAGAAGCTTCTCGAGAACAACGGCATCTCGGTCGAGACACTGGACCTCTCGGAAGTCTTCGGGCGTGTCGCCCGCCTGAAGGACGACGATTCCAAAGTGCAGGCGCGCCTCGCCGGAATCTCCAGCTACGTCCCCACCCAGGGCATTCCGGCCGCTTCGCTCCTGAAGATGGCAAAATTCGGCGTGGTCATGGACGAATGGATGGCCGCCAACGCGCTCGTGGGCACCTCGATCCAATGCTGGACGGCCATGGAAGAATTCTTCGGCGTCGTTCCCTGCACGCTGATGAGCATGATGTCAAACAGCCTGCTGCCCAGCGCCTGTGAGACGGACATGGCGGGCATGGTCGCCATGTATATCCTGCAACTGGCCTCGGGTGAGCCAAGCGCCATCGTCGATTGGAACAACAACTACGGCGCCGATCCCGACAAGTGCGTCATCTTCCACTGCTCGAACCTCCCCAAGCACTTCTTCGAGGACGTGAAGATGGATTTCCAGGAAATCATCGCGGGCTCGGTGGGCAAGGAGAACACCTTCGGCACCGTGGTCGGGCAACTCAAGGCCGGCCCGCTCACCTATTGCCGCCTCTCCACCGACGATCTCGGCGGCAAGATCCGTGCCTACACCGGCGAGGGCGAAATCACGCCCGACAAATTCCGCAGCTTCGGCGGCTATGGCGTGATCCGCGTGCCCAATCTGCAGGGGCTGCTCCAGTACATCTGCAGGAACGGCTACGAGCACCACGTCGCCGTTAACCGCAGCCATTACGGCCGCGCCGTCGCGGACGCCCTGGCCAATTACAAGGGCTGGGACGTCTACCACCACGGGGCGTAGGCTCGGATCTGTCATCCTGAGCGCAGCGAAGAATCCCGGCAGCATTTTGTAACTGGGAACTGCCGAGATCCTTCGTCGTCCCAGGGAACGGACTTCTCAGGATGACAGCGCTGGGCGGTTGACAGTCGAGAGTGGAGAGTCAACAGTCGAAAGTCGAAAACACTGTGGGGGCGGGCCTGGTGCCCGCCCTTTTTTGTTGCTCGATCCCGAACTCCGCAGCGAGGAAGAGGACAAGACTGTATTGTTGGGGATATCGAGTCCCCTGTAACGCCTCCGGAGGACTGGGAAGCGAATCGCGAGTTCTTCTCGGAATCCGCGCGCTGATTACCTTTCCACAGAATTTCCACACCCTTGCCTGTTACTAGTTGAATTCGCAACAGGTTAGGGCTACACTGCGCGAGAGGTGTTCCGGCCGCAAGTCAGCGGGCCGGAGCTCCGATCGGAGCCACTCGAGGCCGGGCCACAGATCGGTCTCGGGAAACGCAGGCAGATGGAATTCCGATTTCCGGAAGATGACCGCTCTTCGCTCCCGCGCATCACGATCCTGCAGTACGTCATTGCGGCTACATTTCTGGCCCTGTTGATTGGCTACTGGCGCTTGCAAATCGGGCAGCATCGCCAATACCTGGAAGCGGCGGAGCGCAACCGCATCCGCAACCTGCCGATCATTGCCCCGCGCGGACGGATTCTTGACCGCCAGGGGCGCATTCTCGCCGACAACTTTCCGGCGTTCAGCGTGCTCCTCATGCGAGAGAGTCCCGCCAAGCTCACTCCCGCGCGAGTAGAAGGCTTGGCCCGCGGGCTCGGTCTTGACCCGGCCGACCTGCGTCGCCAACTCGAGCGCACCGCCCGCCTGCCGCGCTTCCAGCCCATCGTGCTGAAGCAGTCGGCCACCATGGAGGACATTGCCTTTGTCGAGGCGCACCGGGTGGAATACCCCGAGCTGGACCTCCTGCAGGTGCAGCAGCGTTCCTACCCCAGGCAGACGATCGCCGCGTCGGTTCTAGGCTACGTGGGGGAGGTTTCGGAAGAGGCCATCGCCAAGCCAGGTTCGAAATACCGGCCGGGCGACGTCGTGGGGAAAAGCGGGATCGAGCGCTCCTACGACGCGATCTTGGCTGGCCGCGACGGGATGCGCCGGGTGGTCGTGAACAGCCGCGGGCAGGAAATGGGCTCGATCACCACCATCAACGCCCTGCCCGGGAATGATCTGCGGCTGACGCTCGACCTCGACATTCAGATGGCCGCCGAAGCCGCCTTGGGAGGCAGGCCGGGGGCGGTTGTGGCCCTCGACCCGGCAACGGGCGAAGTGCTCGCCATGGTCAGCCACCCCTCGTTCAACCCCAATGATTTCGCCGGTCGAATCGACAGCGCGACTTGGCATCAATTGAATACGGACCCCAACCACCCCTTGATGAACAAAGCGATCCAGGCTCACCTGGCTCCCGGTTCGGTCTTCAAGATCATCACCGCGGCGGCGGCACTGGAAACTGGCACCATCAAGCCAGACTTCACGGTGAGTTGTCCGGGGCAGGTCACCATCTACGGACATACCTATCGTGACTGGACCTGGAAGAAGGGGCACGGCCACGGCAGCGTAAATCTGCACCGGGCCATCGTACACTCCTGCGACGTCTATTTTTACACGCTGGGGAAAATGCTGGGGATTGAGAAGATCGCATTCTTTGCCAAGCGCCTCGGGCTGGGCGCCCGCACCGGGATTGACCTTCCGGGTGAGGACCCGGGGCTGGTCCCTTCGCCAGAATGGGCGCGCAGGGCCCTCAAGCGTCAGTGGTGGGCGGGAGAGACCATCTCGGTGGCGATCGGGCAGGGAGCCGTGGCGGTAACCCCGTTGCAGCTCGCCTATGCCATCAGCGGTGTGCTCTCGGGAGGAACCCTGCGGCAGCCGCATGTCGCCTTCCGCGACCAGTTGCGGGTTCTGGGGGTCGCGCGGGAGGAAGAAACCACACGCCCCTTCCCACTACGGGCAAACACGGTGGAGGCCCTCGCGCAGGGGATGTGGGGTGTTGTCAACGAGGGGGGCACGGGCGCCGGCGCTTACGAAGACGGCCTCGATATTGCCGGCAAGACCGGCACGGCGCAAGTGGTCAGCCTGCGACTCCAGGACGCTGCGAAAAAAACACAATATCGGAGCAACGCGTGGTTTGTGGGCTATTCGCCCAGTACGAAGCCGGAGATCGTGGTCTGTGCCTTGGTTTTGCACGGCGAGCACTCCGCCGTCGCGGTGCCCCTCGTGCGTGACGTTATCAAGGCCTACCTGGCCAACAGGACTCCTCGAAGGCCGTTGCCGGAGCAACTTCAGACGCAGATTCGGGTGTTGAGTGAACTTCGGCAACCTGCGCCGGGCAGCGGAGGGGAGTAGCTGAGAATCGGATCATGAAGAGGACGGTTCGTTTTCGCGATGCAGGTTGGGGCATGCTTATTCTGGCTCTGGCCATAGCCGCTATCGGCATCATGGAGATCTATAGTACGACAACCCGTAGCGCGCTGGCCGGCCAGGCGCACAAACAGATCTACTGGGTCCTGCTGGGGACTGCGCTTGCCATGCTCATCAGCCGGCTGGACTACCATCTTGTATTGGAACAGGCCCCTTGGCTTTACGGTTTGATGATTATTGCTTTGACAGTGCTTCTGATTGTCGGGCCTCGCATTGCCGGCGCGAGGCGCTGGTTTGTCCTCGGTGGGATGACTTTCCAGGTGTCAGAGTTCGCAAAGTTGGTTATAATAGTAAGTGTCGCGGCGTATTTCGCCGACCGGGGTGGGAAGTTTGTTGGCTGGGGAGACATTCTGAAGGTGGGAGTTTTGGTTGGCCTGCCGGCTGTCCTGGTGGCCAGGCAACCCGACCTCGGCACAGCTTTGACGTTTTGCCCGATCGCGGCCGCCGGACTTTTCCTGGCGGGCATTCGTGCACGGCAGATTGTCGTGCTGGCCCTGCTGGGTGCCATGATGCTGCCGGTCGGTTGGCACTTCCTGAAACCCTACCAGCGTGAGCGGATCAGCAGTTTCCTTCACCCGTCGCAGGACACCCAGCGCTCCGGTTATCAAGCCATCCAGTCGAAGATCGCCATTGGCTCAGGCGGATTCTGGGGGAAAGGATTCGGAAACGGCACGCAAAGCCGGCTCGGATTCGTCCCCGTTTCCCATTCCGATTTCGTCTTCGCAGCCTTGGCCGAAGAACAGGGGTTTGTCGGCACGCTCGTTGTTCTGTTGCTCTACCTCGCCTTGCTGCTGCGGCTGCTCGACGCGGCGCAGACGGCAGGCGACCGTGCCGGGCGTTTTGTATGCGTCGGCTTTGCGGCGGTTATGTTCTTCCAAGTTGTCATCAATATTGGCATGACGATCGGTTTATTCCCGATTACCGGCATTCCGCTACCCTTGATGAGTCAGGGAGGTTCGGCGACGCTCGCCTGCTTCCTGGGTCTCGGGCTGGCGATGAGCGTCAACATGCGGCGATTTGTCAACTGAGCGCCTCCGTCGCCCTTCGAGTATCGCAAACGTGCGGCTTCTGGAAGCCGCACCCAAGGACAGAGTGGGTCCTGATCGCCCCTTGGGGCTGAGGGGGTGATCGAAACCACTCAAGCATTGTGATGCCGCGGCTCCGATATCCCGCTCCAGCGAGAGCGAGGACGAGCCGGCGGCGGGACCCTTTGGGAGTCGATCCCCCGATAAATCGGGGTTGATCCTCTGAGGGGTTCCCGAAAAGGAGTTCCCCATGGCAAAGGAATTGTTTGTTTCCTCGTCTCCCCACGAGACGAAGGTTGCAGTGTTGGAAGACGACCAGTTGGTCGAGGTCTACTATGAACGCGCGACCGATACCGGCCTCGTGGGTGGGATTTACAAGGGCCGCGTGAGCCGCGTGTTGCCCGGCATGCAGTCAGCGTTCGTGAACATCGGCCTCGAGCGCGACGCCTTCCTCTACGTCTCGGATTTTGTCGAGGACGAGGAGGAATACGACAAAATCTTCTCTGATGCCGAAGCGCGGGCCACGCGTTTTGTCGAGACGGGCCAAGTCACGCCGGTGGAGACGCCCCCTGCCCCGCCGCCTGAGCCGCCCGCGGCTGAGGCTCCCGTGGCCGCCCCTACGGCGAGTGTGCCTGGGCCCGAACCGAGTGAGGTCCCCATGGCGGCACCCACTCCCCCGCCATCCCCGCCGCCCGCACGCCCTGGCGAACAACGCGACTACCGACGCCAGGAACCCCGCGGTCGGTCTCGCCGGCGCGGCGGCCGACGGGATTTTCGATTCACTCCCAAGCCCGAAGTCCATGAACGCGGACCAGCCGATTGGAGCTTCGAGATCCTCCCGGGTGAGTCTTTGGCCAAATACCGAGGCGCGGGGCCGTCCGTCGCGGAAGTCGAACCGCCGGCACTCACCTCGGCGGGGCCTGCCGCGAGTGAAATCGGAGGCGAGACAGCACCGGAAGTCCCGCCCTCGACTCTGGCAGAGGGTCAGGTGTCCGCTGTGGAGTCCCCGGCCCCCGTGGATCAGTCAGCCCATGTTCAGGAAGTGGCTGAGGTGCAGGCGGCGTCCGAGACAACCGGCATCTTCTCCCCCGCCCAATTGGGGTCACTCGCGCCACCGCAGCCCGAACCTGCTGTAAGCCAGGCCCCGCAACCCGCGGCGATGCCTGCACCGAGCGTCAGCGAGCCTCTGACGGAGGCGGCGGAAACGGATTCGACCGCGATCTTCTCACCTGTCCAAGTCTTTACGCCGGCCGAGATGCCACCTCCGCAGCCGCCAGAAGAAGCGAGAGCAGCGACAGCGACAGCGACGGCGGAGCCCACCGAAGCCCAAGCCTCTGCTGAGCCTGCATCGCTCTCTGAACCGGCTGGTGTCGGTGCGGCGCCGGGCGAATCAACTGAAGCCTCCGTCGGCGAAGGCGAAGAGCAGGAGGCTCTTGAGTCTGCCGAGGAGCAAGAAGAAGGAGAGGCCGTGGAAAGCGAGGCGGGCCCGGATGAGAACATGAAGCCGGTGGAGCCGATGCCCGCACCGGCCAGCGAGACGGTCACGGAACCCCCCGAAAAGAAATACATCTTGCGCGAGCCATATCAGCGCCCGCGCTTCGCGCCACGGCGGCGACGCGGCCGTCGTGGCCTGGGGCGCCGCCCCGAACGGACCGAACCCTCGCGGCCGGGCAACTATCAGCCCGTCCAGATCAGCGATCTACTCAAAGAAGGCCAGGAAATCATCGTTCAGATCGCCAAGGAGCCGCTGGGTACAAAGGGTGCGCGGATCACCTCCCACATCGCCCTGCCCGGCCGCTACCTGGTCTTCATGCCCACGATCAGCCACATCGGGGTATCACGAAAGATTACTTCCGAAGAGGAGAGGCTCCGCCTGCGGAATATCATTCTTGAAAACCGCGGATCGCTCACCGGCGGCTTCATCGTGCGCACGGCGGGCGCCGGCCGTTCGGAGGAGGAGTTCAAGACCGACCTGAAGTTTCTTTCCACGTTGTGGAATGAGATTCGTTCGAAGGCCGAGCGCACCAGGGCTCCGGCTCTGCTCCACCGCGATCTGGACCTCGTGCAGCGCATCCTGCGCGACATCCTGTCCCCTGACTTCAAACAAGTGCGCGTGGACAACGAAGTGGAATACGAGCGCTGCGTTGAGTTCGTGAACCGGTGCCAGCCCTCACTGGTAGGCCATGTCAAGCTCTATACCCGTCCCACCCCCATGTTCGAGGAATTCGGCATTCAGCAGGAGGTGGACAAGGCGCTGCGACCCAAGGTGTGGCTGAAATCCGGCGGCTATATCGTCATCAACCAGACAGAAGCACTGGTGGCCATTGACGTTAACACTGGAAAATTCGTCGGCAAGACCAATCGCCTCGAGGACACGATCGTCAAGACTAATGTCGATGCGGTCAACGAGATCGTCCGACAGATCCGCCTGCGTGACCTCGGGGGAATCATTGTGATTGACTTCATCGACATGGACGAGCGCAAGAACCGCCTCAAGGTTGTGCAGGCTCTTGAAGAAGCGCTGCGCCGCGACCGCGCCCCCACGAAGATTCTCTCCTTCAACGATTTCGGACTGGTGGCCCTCACCCGGAAACGCGTCAAGCAATCGCTTGAGCGTACCCTGTGCCAGCCCTGCAACTATTGCTCGGGCTCAGGCTGGGTCAAATCGGTGACCACAATCTGTTATGAAATCATGGGCGAGGTAAAGAAGATGGCGCGGGAACTGGAAGGCGACACCATCAGGCTGCGGGTCAACCCGGACGTCGCCCAGGCGCTCAAGTCGCGGCAGGGAGCCTTGCTGTCCGAGCTCGAGGCCCAGACCCACAAGGACATCATTGTCAAGGGCGATCCCCTGGTCCACCAGGAAAGGTTCGAGATTTACTGAACCCGACACGGGGCGATGTGCTCTCCCAGGCGGAGGGGACATCGCCCCTGCCCGATCGTGCGGCCCTTGAGCGAGGCGAGCCTCTTCTCCGTTTTTTCCTAGCTATCCCCTGCCACGCGTGCTAGTGTCGGGCAGGGCCTCCGCAACTGATGGGTGGCACCAGCAGGCGCGGTGCCCGAATCGAGCCCCTGCGACCATGCATATTCTCTTCTATGTGCCGGACAATGAAGTCACGGGCAACTTCATCCCGCAACTCTGGCCCTTCCTGCTTCAGACCCTGACACCCAAGGGCTACCGCGTCACGATCATCGATGGCAACGCTCAACACGTTCGTCCGCACGAATTGGTCCAGTTCATAACCAACAACCAGATCGATCTGGTGGGCATGGGTTTCATGACCCGTATGGCGCAGAGCGCCTACCGCATGGCGGCTGCGATCCGCCAGGGGAGCAAGGTGCCGGTCATCATGGGAGGACCTCACGTCAGCGCCGTGCCGGACGAACCTCTGGGTTTGACGGGTCAGCCGCGGCTCGCCGACGCGGTCGTGGTCGGCGAAGCCGACGAGATTTGGCCGACGGTTGTGCAGGACGCGGCGAACGGAAAGCTGCAGCGCGTTTATCGTCCGGAAATGGTGCATGGCAAAGAGGTCAAACCCACTCTCGACAATTACCCCGCGATCCCCTGGGATCAGGCGGATCTGAAGCTCTTCAACCTGATGCGGTTTGTGCCGCAGAGCGTCAAGAAATTCCTGCGGCATGTCGGCTTCACCTACGACAACGTCTATGCGATTCCGATGGAGACGGGCCGCGGCTGCCCTTACGGATGCGAGTTCTGCACCGTCACCGGTTTCTTCGGAACCACCATCCGCTACCGGCGCAATGAGGACGTGGTGGCGGAAATTCACCGGGTCAAGGCCATGGCGAGGCGGAACAACGGCCTGCCCATGGTCTTTTTTGTGGACGACAACTTTGCCATCAACCGAAACCGCACCAAGGCTCTCCTCCGCGCCATGATCGAGAACGACGCCTGCATCCCTTGGACCGGTCAGATCAGCATCAACCTGCTGCAGGACGAAGAGCTGGTGCAACTGATGGCAGCGAGCGGCGCCCGCTGGATTTTCATGGGGCTCGAATCCGTGGACGCCAACAGCCTGAAGCTCGCTCGCAAGGAGTTCAACAAGCCTGCGCAGTACGCGCGTGTGCTCAACCTGCTCGCCCGATACAATCTCTACGGCATTACGTCGTTTATCTACGGCCTGGACGGTGACGCGCCGGGCGTCTCGCGCCGCACCGTCGAGCAGATTGATCAGTGGCCGCCGGGCTTGTCGGTGTTTGGGCTGCTCACCCCCTACCCGGCGACGCCGTTGTATGACCGACTTCTGGCGGAAGGTCGGCTGACCCGCCCGCAACATTGGCTCGACTTCCGCGCTTTCAAAACGGCGTATCAACCTATGCACATGACGCCGGAGCAGGCGGAAGCCGAGGTTCGCCAATCCTGGCAGCACTGCTACGCGCCCGCGGCTTTCCGGCGGGCGCAGAAATGGATGCTGGAGAACAACAAGTCGTTCGGCTACCAGCTGATGCTCTTCGTGGCACGCCTGCTCTTCCGGGGAATCTACTTCCCCCAGATGACACGCTGGGCGTGGGTCAAACTCCTGGCCCAGAACGCGCCGACGATCGCCAGCCTGGCCCATTCCGGGTGGCGCTCCGAGCGAAGAAACAAAACCATAAGGCCATTGCCCCAGCCCCAAGCTGTGCCCTAGCAGGTTGCTGAAAGACCCGATATCATTGTTATTGTGAGCCCTTCGCTCGTCATCCTGAGCGCAGGAAAGGATCGTTTGCATTTGGTTCAGGGGAAGCCCGCACGAAGAATCCCGGCCTTTGCGGAATCAGGCAAATGCAGAGATCCTGCGTCGCCTTCGGCTCCACGGGATGACAGCGTCGGGAATTTTTCAGCAACCTGCGAGATCCTGAATCCCGGTGCTTGGTCGGAGTCGTCATCCCGGGCTGTCTGTGCACCCCACCGTGGCCGAGGGGATTCGGCTTTTCAATGCGCAGAAGTTTTTCGAAGCCCACGAAGCGCTCGAAAGGCTCTGGCTGAAGCAACGCGGGGAGGAGAAACTGCTCCTTCATGGGTTGATCCAGGTGGCGGCGGCATTTCATCACTACCAGGGGGGTAACTGGGAAGGCTTCCGCCGCGTGCTGGCGAAGGGCGCGAGTAAACTGAGCCAATTGCAGAGGACGAGACACGGGATCGACGTCCGTGAGTTCCGAAGGCAGATCGCGCTATGGCTCGCAGCGTCTTCCCCAGGGGACCTCGCTGCATCCTCCGCCGCCTTGCCTTTTCCGCAAATTCGTATTACCCGCGGTCGTGGTGCGCGTCGGGAGGTTGACCAGATTTGACTTTCCGTATTTCTCGCATAGAATCAATCTGCCGCGAAGCCCGGCAAGGAGTTCTTTATGGTGACGCGCGAACAGGTCTATGACGCATTGCGGGAGTGCTACGACCCGGAAATCCCCATCAATATTGTCGATTTGGGACTCGTTTACGACGTCGCCATCGACGACGACCACGTCAATGTGGTCATGACGCTCACGGCGCGCGGCTGCCCCGCCCACACCTTCATCAGCGAGTCTGTGCGCCGGCGCGTGGCGCAGGTTCCCGGCGTGAAATCCGCGAATGTGCAGGTGGTCTGGGATCCCCCCTGGGACATCAGCCGTATCAGCGAGGCCGGCAAGAAGCGGTTGGGGCTCCTCTGACTGTCTCCGGACTCGGGCGAGCGGACCGGCGGACGGCTTCGGAGCTCGCAGTGCTCCTCCCTCAGCCTCGAATTAGATTGCGCATCAAGAATAAGAGGTTCGCGGGCCGCTCGGCAAGGCGGCGCATGAAGTAGGCGTACCATTGGTGTCCGAAGGGGACGTAGACGCGCACCCGATAGCCCTGTCGAAGAAGTTCGCGCTGCAGTCGCCGGCGAATGCCGTAGAGCATTTGGAACTCGAACCGCTCGGGGCCGAGGCGGTGGGCGTGCGCGAAATCCTGGGTGGCTCGAATGATCTTCGGGTCATGCGTGGCGATGGCGTGATAGAGGCCGCTCGCCAGCATCTTTTCCATCAGCCGGATATAGTTTCCATCCACGTCGGCTTTCCTGGGAAAGGCCACGCTCGGCGGTTCGTTGTAGGCGCCTTTGCAGAGGCGAATGCGCGCGCCGCACTTCAACAACTCCTCAACATCCTGCTCACTCCGATAAAGGTACGACTGAATGACAATCCCCAGGACGTCGCGGGGCGCGCCGGCGGCATGGAAGATGCGCAGCGTGGCGTCCGTATGGGCGGAGCTCTCCATGTCGATGCGGACGAAGGTGCCGTACCGCGCGGCGCGTTTCCACAAAGCCTCCAGATTTCGCTGCGCCAGCCCCTCGTCGATTTCGAGGCCCAGTTGCGTCAGCTTGATGGAGATATGGGACCGCAGCCTCTCGGAGGCGATTCGATCCAGAAGGCTCAGATAAACCCGGCAAGCTTCTTCGGCCGCCGCCGCCTCGTGGACGCTCTCCCCCAGATAATCGAGCGTGCTTTCAAATCCCTCCTCGTTCAGGCGCCGAACGACGCGCATGGCATCATCGAGTTCTTCACCGGCGATGAATCGCGCCGCGAGCTTCCGCCCGAGGGAGGAGCGCAGGAGCCACTGCTTGGGGGTGTCACGTTCGGAAAGGAAAAGCAGCAGGGAGCGGAGCATCGAGAGCAGGTTACAGGGACCAGGGTTTAGGTTACGCAGGACAGGGTGCTGGGAGGGAAGTGCCGTCTATACTCCCTGGCGATAGCCTCTCCGCTACCCCTCTCGTCCCCTAATCTTCAGTGTTGGGTTTCCAAAAACTTTTCCGCATCCATGGCGGCCATACAGCCGGAGGCCGCCGCGGTGATGGCCTGGCGATAGACAGGATCTTGCACGTCCCCTGCCGCAAACACGCCCGGGACGCTGGTCTTCGCACCCCCGCGCGTGAGGATATAGCCCACCTCGTTCATCTCCAGTTGGCCGCGAAACAGGCTCGTGTTCGGGGAGTGTCCGATGCCGATAAAGACGCCGTCCAGGGGCTTCAGCGTTTCCTCGCCGGTCTTCGTGTTTTTGAGTTTCAATCCTGTCACTTCCCCTTGGGCGGGATCGAGGATGTCGGCCACCACGGTGTTCCAGATTGGTTTGATCTTCGGGTTGCGCAGGAGTCTGTCCTGCATGATTTTCGAGGCGCGCAACTGGTCACGACGATGAATCAGGTTGACCTGGGTGGCATAGCGCGTCAGGAAGAGCGCCTCTTCAGCCGCCGTGTCTCCACCCCCGACCACCGCCACTTCTTTGCCGCGGAAGAAGTATCCATCGCACGTGGCGCAGGTCGAAACCCCATGCCCCAGGAGCTTGCGCTCCGACTCCAATCCGAGCAGCTTGGCCGATGCGCCGCAGGCAATGATGAGCGTCTGGGTGTGGATCTTCTCCTCGCCGAGCTCCACGAGGAAGGGGCGAGTGGATAGGTCCACGCGCGTGACGTCGCCTTCTTTGAATTCGGCGCCAAATTGCTCGGCCTGCTTCTGCATCCGTTCGATAAGCTCCGGCCCCTGCACGCCCTTGGGGAATCCCGGAAAATTCTCCACCAGCGTGGTCAGCGTCAACTGCCCGCCGGCTTCCACTCCCCGTATCACCAACGGCTGAAGATTGCCGCGGCCGGCGTAAAGCGCCGCCGTCAGTCCTGCCGGACCGGAACCGATGATGACCACGTTGCGCATCGGAGCTGCTCCCCCAGAGGACGAAGATGATCTCTGAGCCGAATATCTTACCCTGAAGGTTCGGAAATCGTACAGCCACTTCCAGAACACAAACGCGAATCGCCCATCTCTCCTCCTGGCCGTTGCTCGCCACGCGGCTTTAATGATACAAACAGAGGCGCGGATTTCGAGCGCTCCGAAAGGGGGGAAGGGTTGCTGTCGTCTCTGCGGCGACGCACGGCAGGATGAGGCAAGAATCCTCATGGACGCGGTGATTCTGGAAGGCGTAACCAAGCGCTTTAACTCCCTCGTCGCGGTGGACGATCTGCACTTGCGGGTCAGGGAGGGCGCGCTGTTTGGATTGCTCGGCCCGAACGGCGCCGGCAAGACGACCACTCTGCGCATGGCGATGCGCATGCTTATCCCCGACGCCGGCGCCGTGCGCATCTTCGGCCAGCCTCTGGACGATCGCGCCCAAGACCTGATCGGCTACCTTCCGGAGGAGCGCGGCCTCTACCCCAAGATGAAGGTGATCCAGGTCCTCGTCTTCCTTGGCGCGCTGAAGGGCCTCTCGGAAGCCGAGGCAGGGCGGCGCGCCCTCGAGTGGCTGGAGCGGCTGGAACTCGGTCCCTGGGCCGGCAGGAAAATCAACGATCTTTCCAAGGGCATGCAGCAGAAAATCCAATTCATTGCCGCGGTCCTGCATCGCCCGCCCCTTTTGATTCTGGATGAGCCCTTCAGCGGCCTCGACCCCCTCAATGCCGCGTTGATCAAGGACATCATGCTCGAACTGCGCGCGCGCGGCGCGACCATCATTCTCTCCACCCATCGCATGGAGCAGGTGGAGATGATGTGTGACGGCATCTGCCTGATTCACCGCGGGCGCAAAGTCCTGGAGGGCGAGCTGCAGGCCATCAAGCGCGCCTACGGCAAGAATACGCTTCGGATGCAATACACGGGCGACGACGGTTTTCTGAACCACCCCGCCCTGATCGAAAGCGCCAATCATCACGGCGCGATGGTGGATATCCGGCTGCGGGCAGGGGCCGACCCGCAGGAAATTCTCCAAGCCGCCCTCGCCGGGGGCGCGCGCATTACGCGCTTCGAGCTGATCGAGCCGCCGCTCAACGACATTTTCATCGAGAAGGTTTCGCAGCCCCATGCGTAAGGTCTGGCTAGTCTTCAAACGCGAATACCTGACGCGCGTGCGGACGAAGGGCTTCCTCTTCGGCACCTTCGTGGTGCCGTTGATGCTGGTGGCGATGATTGCCATTCCCGCCTACGTCGGCGCGCATCAGACCACACGCACGATGAAGCTCGCCGTGGTCGACGCCACCGGCCGCCTCGCGGCGGCGATCGTTCAAGGTCTCGACCAGAAACTGGCCGGCGGCGAGCCGGCCTATCGCGTTGTCCGTCAAGTCACCGGCGCGCTTGCCGAGGAAGCGAAACTGCGCAACGAACTCCACGACCAGGTCAACCGCAGTGAGCTCGACGGTTTCCTGCTGATCCCCGCCGAGGTCATGGGCGGGGAGGCGGCGACGTTCCACACCCGCAACCCCGGCGATGTGGGCCTTTCGGGTGCCGTGCGACGCGCCCTCGACGACGCCGTCACCGCCCAGCGCCTCAAGGAACGCGGCCTGGAAGTGGAGAACGTCCGCCAACTGCTCAAGGGCGTGAAGCTCACCATCATCAAGGTCACCCAGGACGGTCAGGTCGTAGAGCGAGGCCAGACGGTCGGGCTGGCCATCGTTTTGATGCTCTTTCTTTACATGACGATTTTTGTGTACGGGCTCGCCACCATGCAATCGGTGCAGGAAGAGAAGAGCACGCGGGTGGTGGAGCTTCTGGTCTCTTCCCTGCATCCCACGCACCTCCTGTGGGGGAAAATGATCGGGGTGGGGGCAGTCGGACTCACTCAGTTGGCCGTCTGGATAACCACCGGCGCGATGGTAGGGACCTATGGAACATCCGCCGCCGCCATTTTCTGGCCCGGCTCCACCTTGCCCCGGATTGAATTGCCCTTCTTGGTCATTCTCGCCATCGCGGTGTTCTTCATCGCGGGTTACTTCCTTTACGCATCCCTCTACGCCGCCATCGGCGCCATGGTGTCGAGCACCGAGGAAAGTCAGCAGGTCTCCACCCCGATCAACATCCTCCTTGGATTCAGCCCCGTGATGCTGGGCTTGATCCTGCGCAGTCCGAACTCGCCCACCGCCGTGACGCTTTCGATGATCCCCTTCTTTTCGCCCGTCCACATGGTGCTGCGCATGACCCTGCAAATGCCCCCCCTGTGGCAGGTTCTGCTCTCGTTGTTCATCATCGTCTCCACAACCAGCGTGATCATGTGGTTTTCCGCCCGCATCTACCGCGTGGGCATCCTGATGTACGGCAAGCGGCCGTCGCTCAGGGAACTGGCGCGCTGGGTAAGGTACACGTGAGTTGGGGATGGAGTAGGGGGCAGGTTCCAGAGGATAAAGAACAACAACTCGCGAACGAAACAGAAAATGTCATTCTTTCCGTTAGGACCACAGGCAGCGAAGGCCGAGTTTCCCCTGTAACCTGTACCCTAATACTCCTCGGTTCCTTCGACAGGTGAGACAGTGCAATCCCGAAAGGCCACGTCCTGGACGTGGCGGCAATCGCTGTTCCCGCATTCCAGGTCCTCGAATTTGTTCGGCCAGCCCTCCTCTTCGCTGATGCCGCGACGGAACTTCTGCCGCTGGCCGCAATTCACGCATTCCCACTCAACCTGATAAACCTGCATCTTCCGCTCCCGAGGTTGGAGATTGATCCCATGCCGGCGCGCGGCGCACATTCTTGCCGAATCGCGAATCAATGTCAAAGGTTCGTTGGTCGTGGAATTGCCTTGGTACATCGTATCCCCCCTGGGGGTTGAAGTGCTTGAGTGAGATGAGGAGACGAGAGATGACGGCCTTGCTGGGGGGAGAGCAAGTAGTGCGGCCCGAAGTATGGCCAGAAGTGCCCCGCGGGCGAAAACCTCATGTCGCCCAGCAACAAGCACCGCGCGGGATGGGCGAGCCGTGGGGACAGGTCTCAGGATGCTTCAGGAATATACAGAGCTTCTCGGTGACTTCGGGACTGAGGGTGTGCTCGATGCGGCAGGCGTTGGCGTCGAGCAGCGCGGCGTCCAGACCGAACGTGTCGAAGAAGAGTCGCTCCGCCAGGCGATGCCGGCGAATCACCTCGCGGGCCCGCTGTTCACCCTGCCGGCTCAGTGTGAGCGTGTTGCCCTCCAGGCGGATGAGCTCTTCCTGGGCCATCAGCAGGAAGGTAGCGCGGTTCTTGGCGTACTGGGGGAACGTCTCCGGCATGACCACATTCGCACCGGAATCTTCGCGGGCGTGCCAGACGGCTTTCAGGAGATTGTCGATCAATTCCTCCTCGCCGGCAGGGAAGACGGAGACGTCGGTCAGCCGTCCGTGATGGAGCTCGATGCGGCGCTCGGCCATGCGGCCGATTTCCGGGTCGTGCGTGACCATGACGATCGTGTGCCCGGCCCGATGGAGTTCGGTGAACAGGCCCATGACGATCGCCTCGTTGACTTCGTCGAGATTGCCGGTGGGCTCGTCGGCCAGAATCAGGTTGGGCTGATTGATCAGCGCGCGGGCCACGCACACCCGCTGTTGCTCGCCCCCCGAAAGTTGGCTGGGCAGGTGATGCATCCGGTCGCCAAGCCCGACCCGCGCAAGCGCGTCGGCCGCTTCTGGCTCATCGGCGAGGCTGTGGAAGTACTGCGCCAGCATCACGTTTTCAAGCGCCGTAAGGTAAGGCACCAGATGAAACTGCTGGAATACGAATCCGATCTTCTCGGCGCGAAAGCGCGCCAGAGCGTCGCCGGAGAGCTGCGCGAGGTCTTGGCCGTCCACCAGGAGGCGTCCGGCGCTCGGCGCATCGAGACAGCCGAGGAGATGGAGCAAGGTGCTCTTGCCGGAACCCGACGGGCCCATGACGGCCAGCCACTCGCCTTTCTCCACCGCGAAGGAAACGGCGTTCAGGGCGTAAACCGAATCGCTGAACTTCTTGGTGAGTCCTTCCACTTCGACGAATGCCAACGACCTAATCTCCCTTCAGCACCCCGGCCGGCTGGACCGCGCGCGCCGCGCCGACGGGGAAAGCGGTGGCGAGAACCGCAATGAGGATGCTCACCAGGCCAATCCCGGGGAGCGTCCACCAGCTTGGACTGAGGATCACACCGAACAGGCTGCGGCCGAGGGCGCGAGCCAGCAAGAGGCCCAGTCCAAAGCCCGCGAGGCCTCCAATCAATCCGAGTCCCGCAGCTTCACTCAACAGGAGGCGCATCACGAGAGCGTCCGTGGCGCCCAGCGCCTTCATGACGGCGACGTCCTTCCGGCGCTCCAGAACGATCGCCGTCATCGCGGCCATCACGCAGAGTCCCACAATCACCAGGATCAACCCCGTGAGCGATATCAACAACCAGCGAATCGTCCCGAGGACCCGCCCTTGCGATTCCACAATGGCCCGCACCGGGCGCACGTCCACCGAGGGAAAGCTGCGCGCCAAGTCCTCCACGTGCCATTTGATCTCGGCGGCCTCACCCGGGAGGCTGATTTCTACCACGCTGATCTTCCCCTCGAGCCCGGTGTGTCGCTGCAACGCGGCCAGCGGGACAAACACTTGGTCCTCTTCCGCCGCGCCCGTGGAAAGAAGCCCCGAAACCCGGCACCGAAGGGGCGTGCGCTGCGCCGCCGCGTTCGCTTCGGCGGACTCGAGCGCCAACGCATCTCCCATCTTCAGGCGAAGCTGGCTCGCCACATGAGCGCCCACAACGCACTCGCCTTCTGGCAAGGAAGTCGTCCCCGGGGCCACACGCCAGTTCGGATACATCCTGCGGAGGGCCTGGAAGTCCGTTCCGACCGCGACCACGTTCTGGAATTCCGGCAGCCGCGGGTCGGCCTCCGCCGCGCGCAGGCGCATAACCACGTGGAGCAACGGCGCAAACGCCGGGCCACCGGCTCGCTCCCGCCATTCTGCGAGGGGGGTGAAAATCTCGCCGCTGAGCAGGTTGACTTCGGGCCCGGCCGTCGCCCCCGCGCGCGCCGCCAGGACGACATTGGCACCATAGGCCCGGAACTCCCGGGTCATCTGGCGCCGCACGCCGCCGTGCAGATTCAGCAGCGCTGCCGCCAGCGCTGCTCCCACGAGCAAGGCCGCGAGGGCCAGTCCCGCCTGCGCACGCTTCACCGTGAGCGCCCGAAACCACAGACGCATAAACAGAGAGCGCCGCCTGCCGCCGAACTGTGAAGGTTGCCTATACATCGTGAAGCACTGCCGCCGGCGCAAGTTTCAGGCCGCGGGCCAGGGGCAGCGCGCTGCCTGCGAAGGTCACAAGCAAAGCGAGGGTCACTGCTCCCGGCAGGATCACCCAATGCATTCCCGCCGGCACACCGAATATGAGCGCGCCAAGGTGATGGGCCATCAGGCTGCCGCCGAAATACCCGGCCACGCCACCCAGCAATCCCACCACCAGCGCTTCGAGAAGGAATATGGCCGCCACGTGGGCATTCGTGGCTCCGAGCGATTTGAACAAGCCAATCTCGGTGCGGCGCTCGAGCACGGTCGCGAGCATCAGGGTTGCCACGGCCAGGGTGGCGCTGATCAAGGCCCCGCCGGCCAGCATCCCCATCAGGATGCCCACCTGGTCAAGGATTCGCCCCTCGGTTTCCGCCACGCGATAGACGGGTCGCGCCGCCGCACCAGGAATCGCTTGCTGGATCTGGTAGCAGATCGCGGTCACGTATGGCGTGCAATACCAGCGGTCGAATTCCTCTGGGCTCAGCTTGGTGACGTCGGAGCGCGCGAAGTCATCCTCCGGCTTGGTCAAGGCGCTGACCTCCGCGCGGCGAATCTTCCCCTCCGCTCGGGCGAGCGACTGCACCATGGCGAGCGGTGCGATAATCTGATCGTCCTGTTCTCCGCCCGCTTCGAGGATGCCGCGGACGGTAAGCTGAACTCTCCTTGCCGGTGCGGAGCTGCCTCCCGCCCCATCGGTCACGAATTCGATCGTCGTGCCCGGCGTCACACCCAACGCCATCGCCAGCCGCTGTCCGACGAGACAGACTGGGCGATCATCGTCCGCAGGCCACTCGCCGCGAACTCGCCACGTGGGGTGCAGACGCTTCAGGCCGGCGCGAAACGATTCCGCTTTGTCCACGGCGAGCTGCTGGTCAAACCACGAGCCCACCAATACCACCCTGCGACCCTCGACGGTCCCCGGCAAATACAGGTACGGCGCAAAGGCGATGATGTTGTTGCGCCAGAAGATCCGCTTGAGTTTCACAAGGTCATCTTGGCGAAGAAACGCGCCCGACCCGACGGGACGAAAATCAACTCCGCCCACCGTAACGGGGATTCCATCGGCCGCGGGGGTGAGTGCGATATTCGCGCCGAACGACCGGAGTTCGCGCCCGACACGGTCGCCCACGTCGAGGGCAATCGTCGCGACCGCCGTCGTCACTGCGATACCGAGCGCCACGGCGACAAGGGTCAGGAATTTGCGGCGTCTGCGACGGACCAGAGAGCGGCCGATTACGGAAGCAAGCATGGATTAACGGAAATGCTCCGCGCCTTGCGCAAGAGCCCCCTCCGTGAGGATCAGCGTCTCGCCCTCGACGTGATAGTCGATGTGAATCGGATTGCAGCCCCCCGCCATGCCGATCGTCGGCACGTAAACGGCGGCGGCGCAATGACGGCAGATAACATTCGGGCCGTCCTGGTAGTAGCCCTGCGTTCCGCAGATCAAACAGGCATCGAGCCCGGCCCGCACCGTATTCGAACCATCCAGGATGGCGACGAAGCGGACGCTCACGCCTCCCACCTGGACCACGTAACGGTGCAGCTTGCGGTCTCCCAACTGGGAGACCGGGATGCGCACCTCGCCCCCCTCCAGGAATACGGGCTCGGCGGGCGAGAGGGTTTGTGCCGAACGCGAATAGACAAACTCCGCGCTGATTGAGATGATGGCGACTACGCCCACGGTGAGCCCGGCCATTTTCCAGAACTGCGCGCGGCGCCGTTCTGCCAGCAACTTGCGGCGCGCGGGCGCCGACATTGAGACGGTCTCAGCAGCCGGCTCCGAAGCCCGAAACCCCTGCGCCGCGACCAGGAAGAGCGCGAGAGCCACAACCGTTATGAAGAAGAGCGCGTCGTGGTTGACGATGGGCCCGATCACTGCCATCTCGCGCGGGCCCGATGGCAAGACGCGCGCTTCGGAGAGTTCGTGGAGGCCGGAGACAAGAAGTTGCGCCGCCACCACTAGCAACACGAGTGTGGTGACGGCGAAGAATCTGCGCAGGTTGACTTTCAGGCTGCCCTTGAAGAATGCGATGCCCAGTCCGATGGCCACGGCCAAACCCAGCAGGCCGCCGATGAAGTTGAGGATCTCTCTGGTACGCAGCGAGACGGCGGCCAGGAACAGCATGGTCTCGACCCCCTCGCGGAATACCATCAGGAAAACAAAGACGAACAAGCCCACCGCACCCGCCCGTGACGGCGCCAGGCGCGTGAGCTTGGTTTCGATCTCCTGCTTCAGGCGCTTGCCGGTGCGCCACATCCAAACCACCATACTCGTCACGAACAGCGCGCCCGCCAGCATCAGCCAGCCCTCCAGCGCCTCCTGGTTGACCTCGATCCGGCTCAAAAGGAAGGCGCCCACAATACTAGCCAGCAGGGCTGCCGCCAACCCCGCATAGACAGTCCGCCGCCAGGGCTCGCGCCCGCTTCTCTTCAGGTGGCCGAGAACGATGCCGATAATGAGGGCGGCTTCAACCCCCTCGCGCAGCGTGATGACGAATGACTGAAACATGGTCTGAACGCAGTGAGACCAGCATGCCTTGGAGCATTAGCTGTACAGTCCAATCCTACGGCAGGCCGGCGGCTCTGTCAATCAGTCCACTGAAAAATAAGGGGTTAACTTTGGGGAGGGCGGGGTTAGTTGCAATCGGGTGGCAACTAGGCCCAAATCCGTGCCGGTCGAATTCCTACCGGTGGGCGGGCGCCGGGCCGGTCGGCGCGAGGAAGCGAAACGAACCGATGATCTTGTTGAGCACCGCCTCGTGGAATTGCAGAGTCTCGGAGGAGGTCAGACCAATCAGTCCAAAGACCGTGTTGCCCTCCGCCACACGCACGGCGATGCCTCGCCATAGCGCGCCATCCAGCTCGCCTTCAAACTCTCGGCGCACGGCAGCGCGGCTATCGAGCTGAAGGGTGGTTTCGGAGAGGATACGGTATTTTTGGTAGGTGCGCCGCAACTGCAGCTCCGTGGGATCGATCTGGAGATTCGGCGCGCCACTCCAGACCTGGCGATCCACAAGAAGCAATGTATGTTCGTTCTCCGGACCAATCGCCACAATGGCGCGGCCGGTCTCCCGCGGCGCGTTCTCATGGATCTTCCATCCGGGAGGCTTGAAGAAACTGAACTGAAACGTCTCATTGACGTAGGTGGTTCCCTCCATCCGCTCGCGAATCTCAACCGGAAGCGGCTGGTCGATAGGACGGCTGACGGCGCGAGGGGGCGGGGCGGACTTGGCCTCCGCCAGAATAGCGCCCTGGGGCGCGGTGGGTTGGGGCGTTCCCCCCGCCTCTCGGCCGGAAGCACTCTCCTTGACAGGGTCTTCCGCTAACGTCTTCCTCGGCTCGTCCTTCTTGGCCGCGGCGCTCGCCGGGAAGCTGATGGACTTGACTCGGTCTTTACGGACCAGGGCAAAACCGAACTCGGTCTCCACCTTGAACATGTCGTTCTCGAAACCCACGATTGTGCCCGCGATCTTTTGGCCGTCGTGCAAGGTGAGCTCTTCCGCTCGTCCCAGACACACGACGCACGCAAGAACCACACTCAGGCGTATCAGCACGTCTAATGGCCGCCCACGACTCATCGTTGTCAATCCCGAATCTTCGCTGCTACGTTTCCGGCCAAGGACTGTTTTCGCCTTCTGGCTTCTGACTCATGAGTTCTGCCTTTGTCAGTATTTTCGCAGAACTCCAATAACGCGGCCTTGGATTTTGACCTCGCGGGCCGGAAGCACGATGGGGTCCATCTGGGCGTTGGCGGGCTGCAAGCGCACTTTGCCGTTGGGCTCGCGGAAGAGGCGTTTGAGCGTCGCATCGGTGCCGCCCGTGAGCGCGACGACGATCTCGCCATTATCCGCTGTCTCCGTGCCTTCGACGAGGATGTAGTCCCCGTTGCAAATATGGTCGTCGATCATCGAATCGCCCTTCACGCGCAGCACATAGATATTGCCGCGCCCGCCGGTGAAGTCGCCGAAGGAAAAGGTTTCGGGATTGGGAATAGCCTCGACGGGCTGGCCCGCGGCGATGCGTCCCAGCAACGGAAACTCGATATTGCCGAGGAGCGTCGGGGGGACTTCGGCCATGGGCACCGCCCGGGACGCCGCCTTGCTCCGGCCCTGACGGGGCGCGAAAGGCTGCAGCGCGGTCTTCGCGAACGGAACCGAGCCCGGCACGGCCACCACTTCCACCGAACGGCTCTGATTGTACCCGCGGCGGATGAAGCCTTTGCGTTCGAGCGTCTGCATGTGCTTGTGCACGGTGGCGAGCGAGGAGAGCTCGAGCGCCTCGCCGATCTCCTCAAAGCTCGGCGAGTAACCATGCTTGTTGATGAACCCGACCAAAAAATCGAGAACCTGCTTTTGCCGACGTGTTAGTGCCATGAGTGCACCTCGAACTCCGTGATAGCTCCTTGGCCCGGAAAACACTCCACGAGCAAGGGGCCGAGATCCAAGTCCATAGTAGGCGAATAAAAAGCGAAAAACAAGAGAAAAAATTCCTCTCTGCCGCCCTTGGCCGAATTTTCCCCGCGCGGCCCAAGCTCGCTGGCCTTCGCGCATTGCGGTGGGCCTGCCGCGCGTCCAGATTTCGCGGGAGAGGCCGGAGCGCCGCGGTGTTGCCGGTATTCGCTCGCAATGACGCACTGCTTGCACCCGCCGGAGGGTGGAAGCAGCACCCCCATGCTGATGCTCCTGATCAGCGCCCGAGGCTGGGAAACCGCCGAGCGGGCCGCCCTGTCTGAAAGCGCGAGGCCGTGTGCCGCCGGTTTTGGGAAACGGCGTGGGGCGGGGGTCAGGAGGTCCAGCGGTCAACCCAAGCATCTTGCCACGGCGTGTAGGCGACCCCGTAGGTGCGCTCGGGATGGCCGGGCTCCTCGCCAACGTATTTGATCTTGGCGGCGGAGAAGATATTGGCACCGCCGTGGGAGTAGGGAAGCGCCACTTCGATTGTCCAATCCGTAGAGTAGTACTTCGGGCTCTTGAAGCGAAATCCTCCGCGCGAGACATTCTCGGTGCGCACCACCTCTTCCCAGCCCTGGGGATCGCGCAGGAGGGCTTCCATCCGGATATCCAGCCGTGCATGTTTGCGGTCGTCCTTGGTCCGCTTGGGAGGCGCCGCAGTGACGGGGCCGGGGGTCTCCTCCGGCGCCGGCAGTTCCTCGTGAGGTTTCAGCCAGGTCTCTTTCCACAAGCTGGCTTCGCCGCAGCGCTTGCAACCCCGCCAGAGGGTGCGGCTGCGTTCCAGCACTTCCGCCTCGAACTCGTTCAGATAGACCAGTTCCCGGCGGTTGCAGCGGATGCATTCCACGAGCACGCGCCCGACAGCCTTTTCGGACTCCTCGATGGGGGGAAACTCCACGCCCCACAGGTTGGTCTCCGGGTCGAGGAGTGCGATGCCGTAGTAAGTGCCCGTGGCATCTTCGCGCACGCGCCCCACGACGCGCGCTTCCGCGTCCTCATTGGTCATCAGGCAGTGGATGACGACTTCGAGCTGGGGCGCGAGCTTCCGTTGGCAAAGGATCTTCGCCCCGTAACGCGCGATGACGATGGTGCGCCCGGACTCCACAAATGTCTCACCCAGAACGTCCACTCCGCTGATGACGATAGGGAGCTGAACGGAAATGCGGTCACTGCGGCGTTTGATCGGCGTTTCCAAGATGCTCCACCCCAAGAAAGATTTCGAACCAGACCTGCCAGCTTTTCCTCATGGCCTCGGCGCGTCGCGGCCGCGCACCTTGATGCCCCGCGATTTCACGAAGGGTGCTTTATCCTGATCGTCCTGTGCGCTCTCGCCGCAGACCCCCTTACGCAGCCCGTCGCCTCAACCCCTGCCAGGCTCGCACAGGTGCTCTCTTTTTAGCGGCTTTGGCGACGCTTTGCAAGTAGCGGGGTGGTTACCCGGCGCGGACGCTCGGGCCGTGACACGCCCCGGAGAGCCGCCCGCGGGCCGGAGAGATAATAGAGGCGGAGGGTTTCTCCGGTGCGGGCGTCGGTTCTCCCTCGGCCGCGACCGCGGTTTCATGCTTTACCTGCTGCCCAGTCTCGTATAATCTGGCAAGGTTTAGCGCCGTTCTGACTATTTGCGGAATGGTGCTCTCAGTAACGTCGCCTCGTGCGAGACGAGGGCAGAGAGGTGAAGTCGATCGTCTCAACACACTTGGAACGGCGTTAGGCAGCAGACAGCAGGCATCGCCATTCCCCTAGAGGTTGCGCATGGGTGAGACGAACGTTACGGATCTCCGCAAGGAGGAGCGCTTTCCGGAGCGCATCCCCTTGGTGTTGCGTGTCCAGACCAAAGGCGGCGACGTCGAGCACGGCGCCACGACCATTGACATCTCCGTCCTCGGACTCCAGGTCGAGACGAACGGCGATCTTGTGCCGGGACAATTGGTTTCGGTCCCGCAATTCGGCCAATGTCGCGTCGTGTGGGTCCGCAGCCAGGGGCGCGGCAAACCCATCCAGGCCGGCCTTAGAGTCGTGACGTAAGGGCGGGGTTTACGCCCCCCGGTTGGGGATATGTAATCCTCCGAGCGGGGCCGCCGTTACTCGACGACCAGCGTGACGGTGCCGGAGTTCGTGAGTGTGCCGGCGGTGCCGACGATGTCAATCGAATAGGTCCCCGCCGCGGTTCCGGCCAGACCCGTTCCGGTCAAACTCACCGTGTGCGGGCTGCCTAAAGCGTTGTCCGCGACGCTGAGTGTCCCGCTGCGTTCGCCGGCCGCCGTGGGTGTGAACGTCACGTTGATTGTGCAGTTGGCGCCGGCGGCGAGCGTGGCCCCGCAGTCGTTGGTCTGGCCGAAGTCGCCGCTGGCGGAAATACTCGCGATGGCGAGCGATGCATTCCCGGTGTTACTGAGTGTCACCGATTTTGCCGCGCTCGTCGTTCCCACACCCTGAGGACTGAATGTGAGGCTAGATGGCGAAAGTCGCGCTGTGGGAGTCGGCACAGGAACGCTGCTCCCCGCGCCGCACGCCATCAAGGTCCCCAGCCCGGCGAGCGTGACTGCTGCCAGAGCCCCTAAACCAACTGCCGGCGCCACCCTCGTTGACTGATACCGGCGATTGAGAAAGGCTGCAAGACCGGCCCGCGCTCCTGGCGCTACACACGGGCAATAGAGGATTCCCACGCCCATCCCCACGCACAAAAACAGAAGCAGGATGCGGCGCAGGGGCCAGCCATGCGGCGCCCATCGTGCGAGCGGCTCCGGCGGCGCAACAAATGCGGACGGCGTCTGGGCCGGACGAGGTGTAGTGGCGATCGTCAGCGTGGAGGTGGCCGAAGAAGCGCCGGGGGTGACGGTCAAGGGATCGAAAGAGCAAGCGGTCTCCGCCGGCAGATTCGCGCAACTGAGCGTGACGGGATTGGTATAGGCCCCGCCCTCGGCCGAGACCGTCACCGTGTAGCTCGCCGACTCCCCGGCAGTCACCGTCTGCGAGGCGGGCGAGGCTCCCACCGCGAAATTTGTCACCACGATTTGAATGCCCACCGGGGACGAAAACGATACGCCGTTATTGCTGGCGCTGACGCTCACGTTGTGAGCTCCGAAAGGGCAGTTCATGCGCGCGGCGGGACCCGTGCCACAGCCGCCGCTCCAGTTGAGCGTGGTCAGCGGGCAGGAGTTCGGGTCATTGAAGCCGAGTTGAGAGGCCGTGAAACTGGCGCCAGTGGGCGTTGTGCCACTCACGGAAATGGTCGATGGTCCGCCGAACGTGGGCAGCGTTTGCTCGACCGAGGCGAGGGCATCGGCGCGGCCGTAGCCAAAAGTATTGTTGGGAATTGTTCCACCGAGCGGCACGGCGTTATCCAGAATCACACTGCGCAGATGGGTGCGCGCGGTGACGTCGTCGAGGGCCCCGGGTTTGCCGTCGAGCAGGCAGGGCGCGGACTCGAGCACCAGCGCTGCCATCCCCGCCACATGCGGCGCGGCGGCGGAGCTGCCGAAGAAAGGATTCACGAAGCTCCCCGCGCCTGTGACTGAAACTCCATCGATGCCGGAGATGTCGGGCTTCGTGCGGCCATCCAGCGTTGGCCCGAGGCTGCTGAAGAACTCAATCGTTGAATGGGTTGTGTCGCTGCAGGATTCAGTAAACCCGAAGACCCGGGACGAGGCGGAGCAGATGGCGCCGACCGAGACCACACTGACGGGCAAGCCGCCGGCGTCGCTTTGCGCCAACAGACTGCGCGTGGCGGTATTGAAGTTGAGCCGTTCGTGGCGCGCCGGGGCAAGCGGTCGCGGCCCATCGGTTGCGCACTGGGGCTCGAAAGAAATCATATTGAGATGCTTCGCTTGGGCCAGATTTTGAACATTCTGAACGACGACGCGGAAGGGCCCCTGGCTGCCGGGGTTGACGTGGTTGACGCAGCGAACTGGGTCCTGGGAGCCGAAGAAGCTCTTGCAGACGTCGCTTGCCACAACCTGATTGGTATCTTCGCGAACCAAGTAAAGCTCATAGTTGTTGGTGGAGGCCCCAAACGGGTCATCCCAGGTTAGGAAGACCCAGACCTCGCCGCCGGTAGGAAGGACGAGGAGGTTGTAGGGCTGGGGGCCGAGCCCAAGGACGTCCACGGTATCGGTATCCGCCTGAAAGCGATGCAGGTTGCCGGCCGTCGTGATGCCGCCGATGGTGGTTCCACTGACGCCGGAATCGGCGTAAAGACCAAAGTAATGATGATGGGCGGAGTTACCGACCGAGGTGTAGTAGCCGCGGATGCGGTTGGCCGGATTATTGAGCGCGGCGGCGGTGTTTTGGGAGACCTCGCTGGTGCCATCGGTGGGCAGGCCCAGAAAGCCCAGGTCGTCCACGACAATGTCATTCGAGGCGGCCAGGAAGTTGACGGCTTGCATCATCGCCATGTCCGTATCGATATTCGCAAATGACAACTGCGCGCCCGGCGCGATGTCGTGGACGATTTCGAGCAACGCGGTGCCCTCCGCGCCCGCGCCCGCAAAGCCGCATCCCGGGGGCGGAAGCCCCTCCAGGTCATTGTTCGATGTAAACGTCCGCCCGGTGATTCCGCCGCTCGAAGCTGTGAGCACGCCCGAGGTATTCCGCGTGCCGGTAGCGGCGGGCAGGTCGCCCGTCGCGATCGGCCCGCCGGCAACGCCGCTGCACGTCGTGCAGCCTGTGGCAAAAATCCCTTTGATGCCGTCGGAGATTACCCCGACGCGCACGCCAGTGCCATTTAGACCGAGCTGCTGCCGCGCCTGATCGGAGCCAAGGATCGCGTCGCCCTCGGTCGCGACCGAACCAGTCCAGTGCACGGCGTAGTTGGGCAGCCGGATGAAATTGACACGAGCCAACCCGGCCACTCCCTCGAGCCGCGTCACGGGAATCCGTGCCTGGACGCGATGACCCTTGGCGTCGGCGATCTCAACGGTCACGCCATGGGCGGCCAGCTCGCGCAGGCCCTCGTCCGTCACCGGATTCATCAGGATGTAAACCTGGACTTCGGCGTTGGCGTTGATGCGCAACATGCGGCCGCGAGCCGCGTCGCGCACCGACCGGGGCATGGAGGCGAGCGAGAACTCCGGGGGCGGAGGCTCGCGCAACGCCGGAGCCACGCCTGCCTCCGGGGCTAACGCGCGCGCCAGGTCCGCCAGCACTGGCGCGAGTTTGGCGGTCGCCGGTCGCGCCTCCGTTGCGTGATTGCGCGGGACAGAAACGGACAGGGGGGCCAGGAGCACGAACGCCAATCCGAAGCGAAGGCCACAACGGGCGGTGCTGGCAGAGATCATGAGGCCTCCTTCCGATCAACCGGAATCGTCACTAGGGCGGAAGGGATTATATCTTGCAGCGGTCAGGCATAACACCCTGGCCAGGCAGAGACTGAAGTGGGTCCCTCGCCGGAATGTGTCAGGTTGTGCTGTTACGCACGCCACTTATCTCCCCCACGAACCTACTTCCGCCCTGCGCGGAATCTGATACTCTAGCACGTTGCGGAAAAACCCTTGGTCGGTGTCATTGTGAGCCCCTCGATGTCACTCGGAGCGAGGCAAAGGGCTGTGGCCTCCGCTCCGGGTAAACTTCGCGAAGAATCTCGGCATTGGTCGAAGCAAGCCAATAGTGAAATCCTTCGTCGCTTTCGGATCCTTACGATGGCAGCGTCCTGGGTTTTTCAATAGCCTGGCAAGAGAAAAGATGACGAGGCAAAGAAAATGTTCAGGGTGCTGAGAGTATGGCTGGCGACGGCGCTGCTGGTGGGCATCACGGCCGGATGCACGCGCGACCCCGAGGTGCGCAAGCGGGAATACCTGGAGAGCGGCCAGCGGCATTTCAACCAAGGGCGATACCGCGAGGCGGCGATTCAGTTCCAGAACGCCCTCCAGGCGGACTCTCGCTTCGCGGCGGCGCACTATGAACTGGGGCGCTGCTACTTGAAGCTGGAGCTCTGGAACAGCGCTTATAACTCGCTGCAGCGGGCCGTGGAGCTCGATCCCTCGAATCGACAGGCCCAGCTCGAACTCGGCCAGTTGTTTGTCCGCGGCCGGGAGTTCGGCCGCGCCCGGGAGAAGGCGGAACTGCTGCTCAAGCAGAACCCGCAGGATGTCGAGGCGCGCGTTGTTCTGGCCAAGGCTTTGGCGGGATTGCGCAACCCGGACGCCGCCGTGCCGGAACTCGAGGAAGCGCTCCGCCTCGCCCCCAACCGCGCGCAAACCTACCTCGAGCTCGCCCGTGTGCACGCGGACGCCGAACGGATGAAACCCGCCGAGGAGAACTTCCGCAAAGCCGTCGCACTCGATCCCCAGTCTGTACAAGCACGCCTGGAACTCGCGAACTTTCTTGCCCGCGCCAAGCGCTGGCAGGAGGCCGAGGAGCAAATCCGGAAAGCCATCGAGCTCGACCCCAAGGCGGTCAATCCACGGGCCGTCCTCTCGCGGCTCTTTCTGGCGCAAGGCCGCAAAGCCGAAGCTGAACAGGTGCTGGTGGAGGCCAAGAAAGCCCTTCCCGATGTCTCGGAAGGGTATCGCATGCTCGCCGACTACTACGTGACCTCGGGCGACATGGAAAAAGGGCTGGCCGAGTACGCCTCCCTTCTCCGGGAGCATCCCCAAGACCTGAAGGTGAAGAAGAACTACATCCAACTCCTGATTCTGCAGAACCGGATTGACGACGCCACCAAGCTCAACGACGAGATCCTCAAGGGAAACCCCAAGGATGTGGAAGGGTTGATCCACAAGGGGCAGATTCTGACACGGCGCGGCCGTCCGAACGAAGCGGTGCAGCCGCTTGAAGCAGCCTTGACGGTCGAGCCAGACAACCCCGTCGCGCGCTATAACCTCGGGGAAGCCTATCGCTTGCTGGGCAATACCGAGCGCGCCGAGCGGGAGTGGCGCGAAGCAATCCGCCTGCGGCCCGGCATGGCCTCTGCGCACGAGGCTCTGGCTGCGGCCGCCATGGACAAGGGGGATGTGCAAGGGGTCCTGCAGAGCGGCGAAGCGTTGATCACCATCCAGCCCTCCTCGGCCATGGGCTATACGTTGCGCGGCATGGCCCGCACCGCACGCCAGGAGTGGGCCGGCGCGGAGGAAGACTTGAAGAAAGCTCTCGAGTTGGCGCCCGCCAGCCCCGCGCCCTACTCCAAGCTGGGCGCCCTGCGCGCCGCCCAGAAACGCTTTGCGGAGGCCGAGAAATACTATGAGCAGGCGTTGGACCGCGAGCCGAATTTCGCCGAGGCGCTGCGCGGCCTGCTGAGGGTTTACGGAGGGCAGAGGCAGCCGGGCAAATCACTGCCCCGCGTCCTCGACCAGATCAACAAGGCCCCCCAAAACAGCGAATACCAGGTCATTCTCGGCGGCCTCTACCTCGGAAACAAGCAGATCGATAAGGCCGAGGCCGCCTTCGCCAAGGCGACTGAGCTGAACCCTTACTACCTGGATGCCTACTACCTGCTGGCGCAGGCGCAGAAAGACCAGGGGGGAACTGAGAGGGCTGTGGCCACCTACCAGCGGGCGCTCGTCGTGGCCCCCGCAAGCGCCCGCACGCATGTGATGCTCGGCGCGCTCGAGAACGAACGCGGCAACTGGCAGCGCGCCGAAGAGCTCTACCGCAAGGCCATGCAGTTGGACCCCGACAACCCCCTCGCTGCCAACAACCTAGCCTACCTCCTGCTGGAACACGGGGGTAACGTGGACTATGCGCTTTCACTCGCTCAAGAAGCCCGACGGAAGATGCCGGAGGCGTCTTTTAGTGCGGATACGCTCGGCTGGGCCTATTACAAAAAGGGAAATGCCGTGCTGGCGATCGATCTGCTGGAGGAGGCCGTAAAGAAAGCTCCCAGAAACGTGACCTACCTCTATCATCTGGGACTTGCTCACCAGAAAGCAGGAAACCTCTCGAAGGCAAAGTCCCTCTTGGAAAAGGCGCTCAAGATCAACCCTGATTCTCCGCGCGCGGAGGAGATTCGAACTGCCCTCAGTGACCTGGAGTGACCGTCTTCGTCGGGACCGCGCCGTGAGAGGAAACATCGCCATGCTCCCTTGGCTCTGCGCCCTGAGATTCCAAGGGGGGTAGTCTTGGGAACCGTGCGGGCTGCCTGAAAGATTCCTTCCCCTTCTTTGTTCCTTTTCATATTCATACCCCGCGTCGCAACGGTCATGCTCCGCGGAATCCGAGAGCCTGGTGAGTGGCATGGGATGGGGACTCTACTTCGCCCATATGTTTGGCAGGATAAATCGTGCATCCCCTCCGTTGAACAGGATTGCGACGGGGGTATCGCGAAGGCGAGTCGCCCTCGAGAAAGAAATGGGGCGACCTCGCGGTCGCCCCTGATGCCGCCTTGGAGATGGGTCCTTGAGCCGGTAAGCTATTTCGACTTCTTCCGACGTCGGATCAAGCCACCGAGACCGACGAGGCCTGTGCCGAGCAAGGTCAGCGTGGCAGGTTCCGGAACCTCCGAGAAGTTCTGGTTAATGATCGAGGCAGTGGCGAAACTGATTTCGCAGGGGTTGTCGAACGTGCAGTCGCCAGCCGTGAGGAGTATATCTTTCTCGACAGTGACCATCATAACTGGATCAAAGGTCACGTGGTCGGAAAGTTGGTCGTTTTCGGTGCCGGGGAAATTCCAGGCTTCGAGTTGTACGCTGGGTTCACAGGGGCCCGGGCAATTCAGCCAGATTGTCTCACCCGCGATGACTGAGCCGCCGCCCCCGGCGGTGGAACCCGGGATGGAAAGGCTCGCGTCCTCGATGGCACCGCCACCGGGCATGACGGTAACCACAAAGCCGATCAATATATCGCTTGTCTGGCCAGCCGCCGTGGCACCCCAACCGCCCTGGAATGTGAGGCCTGGATTGAGAGGCGTGGAATCAGGAGTGACCCAAATGCTCGAGGCGGGCTGTGACAGCGCCCCCCCCGACACCACGTTGTTGTACTGGAAATCAGAAAAAATCTTGTCCCCGATCGTGCACCCACCCTCAAGCTCCATGTAATACTCGAGCGTGGCCTCTATGCACGGTGGCGGCGCCCCGTCATCAGCCCATGCCGCAAGGGGCATCGCCAAAGCAAGGATCACTACAGCCAGCGTCTTTTTCATAGCCTATCCCCTCTCCAAAATCGCGGTCCAACCGTTCCAGTTGACACCGCTTCGGTGCTAACAAATTGGTTGGTGCCTTTCCAATAGCAAGGAGGGGGCCAAATCAAACTAAAACTCTGCTTTTAAATTCAATAAGTTGGACAGCACACCCGGGAGTGGCGATCTATATGTGTGAAACTGTTTGCATATGAAACGATGCACGACGGCATTTCATCGGTAAATAACCTCATAATGTGCTTCCCCCACCAATGAGCTAGAAACTTTCGCCTACCTCCCGAGTGTTGAACCAAGGTTGCCCGAACGAGTGGGAGACGTATTTGGCAATCGTGCGTGCGGCCTGCTACGGGAGATCCGCAGGCGCTCGGCAACGTAGGCCGCCTAGACGCAAGCGAACACGTTCTCAAGGCGACCGTTCGAGTACCTGCTTTGCACTCTTCCCGTGGTCACGGTGCCGGCGATTCGCAACCCTTATAATGTAGGCTGAGGATGTCTGCCGCGGCTATGGTGCAGGGGCGCTCGGCTCTGGGGGCGCGGCACTCTTGGCGGGTACCCCCGCGCGCAAGGAGGCAATCTCCCGCTGGAGTTCCGTGCAGAGGTCGCTGAGGGTCTTCAGCCTTTCTTTCTGGCGCTCGATCGTCGCTTCCAGCCTATCCACCTGCCGCCGGAGCTTGGCGTTGTCGCGGCGTAGCAGGACCAAGTTTTCATTGGGGCGGATAGGTGGAAGGGGGGGAACCTTCGTCGCCCCGGGTTCCCCTTTCTCCTTGGGGGCGCCCACGCGGATCGGTGCGACCTCGGACTGGACCTGCCGGATTAGCGCTTCCAAATCTTTGCGCTCGGGGCCCGGCGGGCAGAGTTGCCGCAGGGCCAGCAGGCGGGCCAAGTCCGGATTGTTCCTGCCCCGCTCCCAGTGCTGAATCGCCCCCTTGGTGGCGTTCAGAAGGCGGGAGAGCCCCTCCTGGCTGACTTCCAGCCGCTGACGCACTCTGCGAATGATCTTGGGAGTATTCAAATTGGTCATCTGTCTGGCCTCATGACAAATTTTACTTGACAGTTACAAGTGTTCGTGGTACTATATCAAATTAATCCCCGGTGGCCAGCCATGTAACACCCGGCGGCCCACGGCCGGGGCCGCTCTCGCCCGCTCGGCGGGCCGAGGGTCACCCTGGGAGGGAGGAAGCTGCCGCTGTTACACCTGCATCGCCGGTCCGGTCATGTCTTTCGGCTGCGAACCTCTAGGCCACTGCTGTAAGCTCCAAGCCTGAGGGCAACGGGCCGGGAACCGCTACCGCTCGGTGCCCGCCGCCGAATCGTTGTTTCATCCTCCGGTTGGTTCAGGCCACCGCGGACCCGGCGCAGCAGGGAACATCCTCCTATCCCCGACAAGGAGGCAAATCATGGCCAGAGGTCATTTCGCCAATCCCAACCCCCGCTGTGCAGAACCACTGCAGGCTACCACCCTCGAGGGGGAGGCCTCAATTCCTTCCCTCCGGGGATCGGACACCAGTCTGCCGCTCGCCCCTTCCGCCCCAACGCCACCGGACCCAACCCCGGGTCAGTCCGCCATCACACCGCGGCCCCTCCGCTGCGGGGTGAAGGGTTGCATTTTCCCGGCAGCAAGCGTCAGTACAGGACGGTGCCTGGTGCACGACCGGGCCGAGAAGGAGCCCAAGCACTTCCTCTCGGTACAGCCTTCGATTCTGCTCCTGGACCAGGCCAAATTCGGCATTCCTGATCCGGACTACGAGGACCTACGGGCCCAGGACCGGCGGCGCCTGGCTGCCCTGCGCGAGCGCTTCCGTGAAGAGGTAGCCTAGAGTATTTAGAACGGCTTTGCAAGAGTTTTTTCTTGGCAACCGGCGGGCCGCCAGAGGACCTTTTCGAAATCTTCCTTGAGCGACGCCGGAATCGGCGCGGCAGCAACATCGGCGCTCAGACATCCCAAGATACACCACGCCGCCGCGCAGGGAGTTTTCTATGGCCATTGATCCAAAAATCGTTGCCCGGTCAACCGCCCCGCGCGCGGAGGAATTCCCCGTGGGCGCTGGCAGCGCGATGCTGGTCCCTCAGAACGCCTTGCGGATCCTCCGCCGGAGAACCGGCGGCTCCGTCTCGAAGGCCACCTTCTACCGCTGGGTCAACAGCGGTAAGGTTCCTTCCATCCGCCTCGGGGCACGAATTCTGATCCCTTGGAATGCCCTGGAGGAGTTCATTCGAAAATGTTTTGAGGGGGAATAAGACTTGCCCACGACGGGCAGATCACGCGGCTGAGAAACAGGCGGCAGTGCCGGCCCCGCATGGTTCTCCAGACTTAGTTGTGAGAAATGACACCGGCCACCTTGAGGCCTGCCTTTTCGATGGCCTTCTCCAGCTGGGCGCGGTCCACCACCATCGGATTGAACTCGACAAGCGCCCGCTTGTCCTGATAACTGACCTCGGCCTTGAGCACTCCCGGCAGCGCGCGAAGGTGGTTCTGCAACCCCGCGGCACACATGAGGCAGTCCATCCCCTGAATGTCTATCTCGACGCGCGCGTGTTGCGTCACTTCATACGAAGGCGGGAACATAGCAGGCTGGATTTCCCCGCCCGATTGAGTGGCCCGCCACCCCAGTGCCCCCGCAGCCAGCAGGACTGCGGCTAGCAGAATCCCTCGGATTATCCGATAACTCTTGGAACCTTCTTGCTGGTTGCCCACAGCATTCCACCTCGACCCGAACCAGCGCGCCTCATTCGAAGTTGATCCGTTGCTGAGGCGGCAGTTCTATGCTCGCGCACTGACCCTAACCTTGTGAAGCCACGCGCCGCCACCGGCGGGCAAGGTTGTGGCTGTCGCTGACGGAGTTGGCCGCGATCAGCTTCTCGGTCTGAGTCCCGTGCACGTTGTGGCAGCTCGCGCAATCGATCCGGTTTCGCAAATGCTCGTCGCGGAACAGGTGTGTGGACCGCTGAAGCTGAGCCTTACGAACGTTCTGATGACAGGTGAAGCAGAGACCCGCCTGCTTCGGAGATCTTAGAAGTGCTTCCTCGCTCTTCGCATGGTGCGCGGAATGGCAGGAGAGGCAACCGTTCCCCGCCAGGTCGTGTTGACTGCCGCGCCAGAACATCTGGTGCTTCTCGGTCTGGTGGCATTTGAGGCAAGTTTCACTCGCCTCGAGCGCGGAAAGCGTTGCGGGGTTTGCAATCTTGGTGGGATCGGCGCTCTCGATGTGCGCTGCTCCGTACCCATGGCAGGCCTGGCAGTCACCGACGAACCGTCCGGGCTCGAATCTCATTGCCTTGCCATGCGGTGTCGAATCGAATGACTTGCCGATCGCTTCATGGCAGCTCAGACAGGGGTTCTCCCGCGGAGCGTTCGCCGAAGGTCTTGCCATAATCGGGGCAAGAGGACTCAACAGGCCTAACCAGATTATGACAGCCGTCAGGTCAATTCTGCTCATATCAGCAGCTCCGAGCCTCGACGACGGATTCGTTTCCAAGACCACTTCGTGCGAGGGGCACAGTAATTCTGTCGCTGGATTGATGACGCTAAGCCTCAGGCACTTTTCCCTCTTCAGGCTGAGACCACTCCATTAGGCACCTGATCTCGACCCGGTTCGAACCACGCCCTCAAAAGAGTGCGAATTTTCGCGCAAGGTGAGCGTGCGTGGGGGACTTTCCAACAGGTTCTCCCGCCCGAGGTGAAAAACGTCACTGCATCAGTAAGCTCCCGCTGAGTTTTTCCTCAGCCCGGATCACCAGCTTCCGTTGACTTGACGCGGTTTCGTGGCGTTCAACGGTCAGATTTGCTGGCATCTTGGCGCATCTTTTGCCGAGTTTGGTGTTGTCGAAGATTCCGACCAGAAAAACCGGAATCAAGCTTCGAAGGCGGAATGGGCGACTTGGCCTCGAAAAGCGGTCAAAATGCCCGAAAACTCGTTGGCACCCCAAGTGCTGGATACAACCAATGGCTTGATAGGCACGGGCTTAGTTTCGAAAAGGAAGGGTTAGCCGCATGAACAAATTGATGAGAAACCGCCAAATCTGGATCGCGCTCCTGGCCTGTGCGGCTCTGACCGGCCTGGTGGCCGTTCGCCTCGCGGCGCAGAAGCAGCCCGCTCCGGCGGCCCCATCATCGGTGGCGTGGAAGGCACCGGCGGAGGGCAAGGCCGACCAATACGTTGGAGTGGAAATATGTTCGGGCTGTCACGCTGACCAAGCCCGGCAGTTCGCCAAGACAGCCCACGCGGGAGCCGGGGTGGAAGGGGCGCAATATGGAACGGGTTGCGAATCCTGCCACGGGCCCGGCAAAGCCCACGCCGACGCCCAGTTGGAGGCCGGCGGTGAGGCGGCCAAAATCGAGACGGCCAAGAAGCTGATCTTTGGCTTCAAGGGCAAGCCGGAGGAGAACGCCGCGCATTGTTTGGCCTGCCACAGCACCAGCAAAGATCAGGACCTCTACAGCCGATCGGAGCACAAGCTTAACGGCGTGGCCTGCAACGACTGCCACGCCTCCCACTTGCTGGAGGGAACGGCGAAGCGCGAGCGCATGGAACCTTCCATCGCCCAGGCGCAATTCTTCACGGTTCCAAAATTGAACGAGGAGAACCGGTGGCTGAGCGAGAGCCTATTGAAGAAAACGCAGCCGGATCTCTGCTACACCTGTCATCGGACGATCCAGGCGCAGTTTGCCCTTCCCACCCACCATCGGGTGCCGGAAGGCTTCATGAAATGCACGGATTGCCACAACGCGCACGGCACGATGCAGCGTCCATTGTTGAAGAAATCGAATTGGGAAGCCTGCGTTTCCTGCCACATGGAGAAACGCGGCCCCTTCGTTTTCGAACACGCGGCGGTGAAAGTGGAAGGCTGCGCCATCTGCCACACCCCGCACGGGAGCGTAACGCGCAACTTGCTGACTCGGCGTGAAGACCGCTTCACCTGCCTCGAGTGCCACGTGGATCCCCAGGCCATAAACGTCCCGCACCCGCGCCTGGGCTGGTCGACCCGGGGCGAATGTACACGCTGCCACGCGACGATTCACGGATCCAATGTCAGCCCGTACTTCATCCAGTAAGGGAGGCCCTCATGAAACTGTACTCTCTTGGCTTCATTATATGTTCTCTGATGATACCTGTTGCATCGCTCGCCCAGTCGCAACTTCCGGAGCGCGTGAGTCTGGGGCCTTATGACACGGAAGGTTCCGTGACGGTCGGTTACCGCTTCACCGACATTGGGGGACGGGAGCAGAAGTTCACGGAGCTGTTCACCTTGGATCAAGGCTTCCGGCTCATGGACTTCAATCTGACGGGGCGAACCACCGACGGCCTCAACATGTTCGCCGACAGTTTTTCGGTCCACGCCAGCGGATTGGGCGGCGACCCGTTTGCGGGCGGGCAATTCACCATGCGGAAGGACAAGATCTACGACCTGCGGGTCAACTACCGACAGAGTCAATACTACTGGGACCGCAATGACGCCGTCCTGGCGCCCGCTCCGGCGGGCTTCCCGCAGCAGGGCAACCTCACCTCGAACCACGACTGGGCGACGGTGCGGCGGTTCGGATCGGCCAACCTCACCGTGAACGTCGCCAACAATTTCCGCCTCCTATTCGAGTATGGCCGCAACAGCCGGCGAGGGGTCAACTACACGACGCGCACGCTGGAGTATTTCGGGATGTCCTCCATCTGGGAGTCGTTCCTCCGCACCAATCCCTACTACCTCGAAGCGCCCCTCTATGACCACGGCCAACGGTTCACGGGCGGTTTCAGCTATTCACCCCGGAACTGGAGTCTCCATTACAGACTCGGTTACCAGTCCTTCGGGCAGATCATCGATTGGGACAACGTCGCCTCCCCGCAGCGAACCATTAATCCCACCAAGACCGCCGCCCAGAACGCGGGCGAGGAGCTCAATTATGCCCGCTGGAGGGAATCGCGGGAGCTCAAGTCGCCAGTGAGCGAGTTTTCCGTTCGGGGCCGACCGCATCGCCGCCTGGATTTACGCGGCGGGTACATGTTCTACCGTTACAACGGCCCCGCTTCGATGCAGTCGGTGTTCGATGGCAACGCGCGCACCAATAGCGGCGGCACGGTCTTTGCGCCGTACCATATCGAGTACCGGAACCAAGCCGATCTGAAAGAACCCAACCACGTGGCCGATGCCGGGGCCTCCGTCGCGATCACCGACTGGTGGAACCTGCACACCGACTACCGTTACTCGCGCTTCACGCTGGATAGCCTGGTTGACTTCCACAGCCTGCGCGACAAAACCATCGAGACCGAAGGGGAAGAGGAATTCCAGTGGAAGCATGAAACCCACCAGATGGACGTGAACATGGAATTCCTGCCCAAGCGCGGCCTGATCCTGCGTCCGGGTGTGCGCTTCATCCGGCGGGATATCCAGGTCCTGGAGGACGGCGCGCTAGACCCCGCGATGAGCCGACGCATCAATACCGTCTGGCCGACTCTGGGCGCCTACTATCAACCCCACAAGAAATTCAGCGTGCGCGGCGATATCCAGAGCATCACCAACGGCGCGTCCTACACCCGCATCAGTCCGCACACGGATGTGGGAGGCCGCGTCGTATTCCGCTTCAAGCCCACGGAGAAACTGACGATCGAAGATAGCCTCGTCCTCCGCAATCGAAAATTCCTGGAGACGGAATTCCAGAACAACCTCCGCCTTAACTCCTTCAACATTGCTTACGACATGAACGAGCGCTTCGGAGTCTACGGCGGGTTCAGCTACGATAGCTGGTTCGCTACGGCTTCGGTAAGGTACATTCGCGGGACCGTGCCGACGCGGGTCGCGGAGTGGCGCGACCAGACGGTGAACCGCGTGTGGACAATGGGGCTCGCCGTCAAACCCATCCGCCGGCTGGGATTCAACTTTAGCGGGAACTTCGTGCGGACTACCGGCGCGGGCGAACTCCTCGGCGATCCTCCCGAGCCTCCTTATTTCGGCCCGCTCACCTGGCCGATGGCGACGGGGACGATCTACTACGATTTCGCCAAGGCTGGGCGGCTCTCCCTCGATCTCCAGCGCACCTATTACATCGAGGAGATCATCCGCGGCAACGATTTCCAGGCCAGCATCCTGGCCATCCGCTGGACGAGGGATTTCTAACGTTCCCCAACTCGCCTCGCGCGGCCTCCCCTCCGCCGCGCGAGGCGATCACTCTCGTCCACTCCGCACGCCATTAGCGCAGATTCTCATACCAGACGACATTTCCGGTCGAAGCACCGATGGCGATGATGTCGCGCAACCCGTCGCCGTTGATATCTTCGATGACGATACACGCCGCCGCCATGTTGCTGTCAAGGGTCTGGCGCCGCCACCTCACACCTGAGGAATCTGCGGAATAAACGTGAAGGCTCGTTCCCTGCCCGCGATAACCGGCCACGATTTCGTCGTTGCCGTCGCCGTCGAGGTCTGCCACGGCGAGCGCATGGCCATCGCGAAAACTCGCGTCGATGACGTGGCGCTTCCACAACTCACCGGCCTTTAGTTCGAAATAGACCACCACCTGCTCGCCGTGCCAGGGTTCGAGGGTGGCGATGAAGCGTCGGCCACGCAGGGTTCCTGCCGCCACTTCACTCGAGCCGCGTCGTGGGCGGGAGACTTGATCGCCTTCGCCCAGTCGCGCCTTAATCCACTTCAGTTCCGGAATGCGGCCCGTGGACTTGAACAGATGCACGCCTTCGAAGCTTGCAGTGAGGATCTCGTCGCGGCCGTCGCCATCCCAATCCATGACGTGAATGCCGTGCACGACCGTGAGGGAGTCGTCAATCACGTGGGATGACCAAACAATTTGCTTTTCCTGCGCCGCGGAGGCGTGCCCGCGCTGGAGCTCTTCCGGAATCTCATACCAGATGAGCGGGGCGCCGACCTGGTATTCCGGCGCCTCCGCGCCAATCCCGAGGATCGGTGCGTTCACCAGCGCCAGGCGGCCCGTGCCATCGAGGTTCGCCCAGCGCAACCGATGCGACGTGGGGTAGCGGCCGATCAGGTGCAAAGACCACTCCTCCTCACGCGCCTTCGGCGGAACGGCCCACCAGACTTCCCCGCCGTCGCGGCTGTCCTCAAGCGCAAATTCGCTGGCGAGCGCCAGGCCGCGCGCGGCACTTCCCAACCTGAGCAGCGGCGCGAAGCTGATGTTCCTGCGGGTCTGGGTGGTGATGGTGTGCGGCGCCCAGGAGGGATTCTCGTACCAGGCAACGAGGCTCTCGGTAGAGCTCAGCCCGAGGATGTCCGGCCGGCCGTCGCCGTTTACGTCCGCCACGGCGACCTGATAACCGTTCGTAATCACCGCCACCGCGTGCGCTTGCCAGCGCAAGGCTTTGTTTCCCGCCACCGGATTCCGCCTCCCGGCCGCAGCGCCCGTTGCCGCCAGAACCAGCAAGGACACCACGGCGACCGCCCTCAACCCGAGCATGAACGATTTCACCTGGCCTCTCGCGTCCCGCTCCATCCCTCGCGATTCTAACCGATCTTGGCGGATCAAGTGGGTTGGAAACCCGGCGACGGTGGCCTATAATGAGGTGGTTGCAGGGTAAAGCACAAAGAGCGCAGGAACCAAGGAATCCATGCCAGCACGCACGATGTATGAAAAAATCTGGGACGCCCATGTGGTGCGGGAAGAACCCGGTCAGCCTGCAATCCTTTACATTGACCGCCATCTCATTCACGAAGGGACCTCGGCCCAGGCGTTCTCCGGCTTGCGGGCGGCGGGGCGCAAGGTGCGACGGCCGGACCTCACCTTTGCGACCATGGACCACTCCGTCCCCACCAAGGACCGCCACCTCCCGCTCCTGGATGATGTGGCCGCAGCCCAGTTCGCCGCCCTCGAGAAGAACTGCGGCGATTTCGGCATCCGGCTTTTCGACATGAAGAGCCCGCAGCAGGGCATCGTGCACGTGATCGGGCCGGAGCTCGGCATCACGCAGCCGGGCCAGACGATTGTCTGCGGCGACAGCCACACCGCCACGCATGGCGCCCTCGGCGCGCTCGCCTTCGGCATTGGCACGAGCGAAGTCGAGCACGTGCTCGCCACGCAGTGCCTATTGCAGTTCCGCTCTAGGACCATGTTGGTCCGTGTGGAGGGCAAGCGCCCCCGCGGCGTCACGGCCAAGGACATCATTCTCGCCATCATCGGCAAGATCGGCATTGGCGGCGGCAACGGCCATGTGGTCGAGTACGCGGGTGAAGCGATTCGGGCGCTCTCGATGGAAGGCCGCATGACTGTCTGCAACATGTCGATCGAAGCAGGGGCCCGCGCCGGCATGGTGGCGCCGGATGAGACCACGTTTGCCTATCTTGAAGGCCGACCCTACGTGCCGCGCGGCAAAGATTTTCAGGTGGCGGTGGACTATTGGAAATCCATCGCCGCCGATGTGGGCGCCCGCTACGACCGCGTCGTCGAACTCGACGCCACGCGGATGGCCCCCCAGGTCACCTGGGGCACCAATCCGGGCATGGTCACGCACGTCACCGGCTGCGTCCCCGACCCCAATTCCTTCAATGACCCGGTTGATCGTCGTGCCGCTGAGCGCGCGCTGGACTACATGGGTCTTGAACCCGGAACGAGAATCATGGATATTCGCATCGATCGTGTCTTCCTCGGCTCGTGCACCAATTCCCGGATTGAGGATCTGCGCGCCGCGGCGCGCGTGGTGGCGGGCAAGAAGGTCGCTCGCACCGTCAAGAGCGCGCTGGCCGTTCCCGGATCGATGGCGGTGAAGGTCCAGGCGGAAAAGGAAGGGCTCGACAAGATCTTCCGTGATGCCGGCTTCGAATGGCGCGATGCCGGTTGCAGCATGTGCATCGCTATGAACGCCGACGTTCTGCCCAGCGGCGAACGCAGCGCCAGCACCTCGAACCGGAACTTCGAAGGTCGTCAAGGCAAGGGCGGGCGCACGCATCTCGTCAGCCCCATCATGGCGGCGGCCGCAGCCATCGAAGGGCACTTCGTGGATATTCGGAACTGGAATCTGGAAACAAGTGACGAGTGACAAGTGACGAGTGACGAGTCAAAACCTGAGCGCATGAGAGAAGGCAAGGATGTCGAAGGCTTATAAGGACCTGCTCGTCTGGCAAAAAGGGATTGAGTTGGTCAAAGAGGTCTGGAAGCTGACGAAGCCTTTTCCAAGCGATGAGCGATTTGGCCTGATTTCACAAATGAGGCGGGCGGCAGTTTCAGTGCCTTCCAATATTGCAGAGGGTCAGGCGCGGCACACAACCAAAGAGTTCATTCAATTCCTATCTCACGCCGAAGGCTCGCTTGCAGAACTCGAAACGCAAATCATCGTTTCGATGGAACTCGGTTTTGGTGCGCCGGATAGTGCGTCACGACCTCAAGAACTTGGTGGGGAACTCAAGAGGATGTTGAACGCCCTGCGGCGAAAGCTCGAAGATAAGTCCGGTTAAGCACCGGCTTTTTGCTTGTCACTCGTCACTCGTCACTTGTCACTTCGAGGAACTATGCAACCGTTCAGGAAACACACCGGACTCGTCGCTCCACTCGACCGTGTCAACGTGGACACGGACCAGGTGGTGCCCAAGCAATTCTTGAAGTGGGTGACGCGCGAGGGGTATGGTCGAGTACTGTTCTATGACTGGCGCTACAGGGAAGGCGAGGTCCCCAATCCGGACTTCGTCCTGAACCAGCCGCGCTACAAGGGGGCGTCGATTCTTCTGGCGCGCGCCAATTTCGGCTGCGGCTCAAGCCGCGAGCACGCGCCGTGGGCCATTCTCGACTACGGCTTCCGGGCCATCCTCGCGCCCAGCTTCGCCGACATCTTCTACAACAATTGTTTCAAGAACGGCCTCCTCCCGGTCACGCTTCCCGACGCCCAGGTGGACGAACTCTTTCGCAAGACCGAGCAGACCGAGGGCTATCGGCTCACCGTTGATCTGGAGACACAAACCATTGCGGATGACTCCGGGCTCACGTTACCTTTCCAGGTTGATCCCTTCCGTCGGGACTGCCTGCTCAACGGCTGGGACGATATCGGCCTGACGCTGCGCTTTGAAGACCAGATTACAGCCTACGAACGCGCGCATCCGCAGCGCGCCGAAATTCACGAAGCGGCGGATACTAACGGCTCAGGGCTCGAGCGATAGAACGGCGAAACAAAATTCCTTCGGTCCAGAGAGGTGGATGATGCCCAAGTATGTGATCGAACGTGAAATCCCTGGCGCGGGTAAACTCTCTTCCCAGGAGCTGCATGCCATCTCGCAGAAATCGTGCAGCGTGCTAGGGAAACTGGGGCCTCAGATTCAGTGGCTCCACAGCTATGTTACGGACGACAAGATCTATTGCGTCTATATCGCGCCGAACGAGGAGATAGTGCGCGAGCACGCCCGGCAGGGCGGTTTCCCGGCCAACCGTGTTTCCGAGGTCAAGACGATGATTGATCCCACGACCGCGGAGGGTTGAGCGGACGCGGCGCGCCGTCGCAGATTCTTTCGGGATGCGAAGTGGAGGGCTATCCCACCGGGCGATTGAGTTGCAGCGCCATCAAGGCGAATGATGCGGCGATGATCAGGACGGAGATCAACGCTAGAGCATTCCAGACGGTCTCACTGGTCCGCGTCTCGGGCTCGCCTTCCGGGACGAAGTAGCCGAGCGCCAGGCCACTGACCAATCCGCCCAAGTGGGCCGCATTGTCCGTCCGCGAAAACAAACCGATGACGGCGATGAAGATGACCCAGCGCCAGAGCTGGCTGCGATACTCGCGGCCGAACTGGCCGTGGTGAAACGTTGCCCCCATCAAGACCCCGATCAGGCCCAGCACCGAACCCGACGCGCCAATTGAGAGTCCGTAGGGGCTCCACACCAGACTGAAGATGAAGCCGATGACGCCCGTGACGAGAAATAGAACGACGAACTTGGTGGTCGAAAACAACTGCTCAACCGTCGGGCCAAGGTCAATCAGGCACCAGAGGTTCATGCCGATGTGAATCAAGCCGGCGTGCAGGAAGATCGCCGTGACCAATCGCCACCATTCCCCGGAGACAATCAGCGGTCCGAACTTCGCACCCAAACGTATCAGGACGCCCGGGTCGATGTCTCCCATGCTAGCGACGGCGCCGGATTCCCCGCCTTTCCCGGTCAGGTACCAGCCCAGGGCATAGAGTATGACGTTCGCAGCCACCAGCGCGGAGGTGGCGGTGGAGGGAAGGGGGATCAGGCCTCCCAGCACGCGGTCGGAGGCAGCCCCGGCCCGCGCGCGAGGAGCACGCACGGAAGCGCCGCAAAGAGGGCAAAGCGACGTATCGCGCCCGATCAGACCGCGGCAGTGCGGGCACATGCGGTGGGCGGACTCCGCCGATTGCTCCTGCACACCGAAGGCGGCGCGCAGCGTCGCCCTCAGGCGCTGCCACTTGAACCAAAACTTTGCGGGCATTGGCATGGATCAACCGAAACAAGCTATCTCCGCCTCCGTCATTATAGCCGAGCGCTTCGGCCCGGCCGGTAAATTCGTTTGTGCCCCGCGAGGGTGTTGAATAGAATAGCCGCTGACCGAGGGAGGCTGCGAGATGAAACTCGAAGACGCTGCAAAAGCCATTGATCGGGAAGTGGCCAAGCTGGCCGATTACCTCGACAAGAAACTGAAGCCTGCCTCGCGGGAGGAGACGGCCAAGCTGCTACGCCGTGCCGCCCGGCAGTTGTCGAAAATGGCGAACGGCCTGGAAAAGGAAGAAAGCTGACCTTGGGCCAAGTGCGGGCTGATGTCATCCGTTACCCCAGGGTGCTGCGTGCTGCCGGCGCCGGCCTGCTGGCCTGTTTCGTCATGTTCATCTCCGCCTGCGCTCCGCGCCGGCGCCCTTCGCCCACGGCCACGCGCCGGCCTCCTCCGGCGCCGACCCGCCCTCAACCCGCTCCTGCCCCGGCCCCGACGCGTCCACCCGGAGCTCCGCCCGTCCTTCAAGGCGAAACCGGCATCGCCTCCTGGTACGGCCATCCCTACCACGGGCGCCGCACCGCGAACGGCGAGATTTACAACATGTACGAGATGACTGCAGCGCATCGCACGCTGGCTTTTAACACGATGGTTAAAGTCCACAACCTTGAAAACGGCCGCGACGTTACGGTGCGCATCAACGACCGCGGGCCGTTTGTCGAGGGCCGCATCATCGATCTATCCTTCGCGTCTGCCCAGGCTATGGGCATGCCCTCGACGGCCCTCGTCCGCCTGGAGGTTCTCAGCCAATCGGCGCGGGGCGGGGAGGATAGCGCCCCCGCGGTTTTTGCCGTGCAAGTCGGATCCTTCCAAGATCGCCAGAATGCGGAACGATTGAAGGGCTCGATCGAGGAGCGTTACGCGCCGGTCGCGATACAGGTTTTTGATCGCGGCGACGAAGTCTTCTACCGCGTTCGCGTCGGCCGCGAGAAGACCGAGGAGGCGGCGCGCGCGCTGGCTCAGAAACTCGTTCAAGCAGGATTTGCGATCCAAACCTTCGTCATAAGGTTGGACTAGGACCAATGGATAATTGCGTCTTCTGCCGCATCATCGAACGCCGTGCCCCCGCCCGGTTCGTGTATGAGGATGAAGCGGTGGTGGCGATCGAAGATGCGCATCCACAGGCGCCGGTGCACCTGCTGGTATTTCCGCGTGAGCACCTGCCCTCGCTCAGTCAGGTCACCCGCGCGCAAGAGCCGTTGCTGGGGCGGCTGTTGACGGTGGCGGCCAAAGTCGCAGCGGAACGGGGCCTTGATTCCAAAGGCTATCGTACCGTGATCAACACCGGCTCGTTCGCCGGCCAGTCGGTGTTTCACCTGCATCTCCACGTCCTGGGGGGACGTGTCTTTCGCTGGCCGCCAGGCTGATTTGTGATTGCGGATTTGTGATTGGTGATTGCCTCTTGACCGCGTTCAGGGGGCGAATCCCCCAAGGCGGAAGGAGCGGACTAGTTCACCACAGCGAGGATGCTGTCCTCATCGATCGTGACTCGCGAAGGTTTTTCCGCCACCGTGAAGCGGAACTTGCCTCCTCTTTCTCCCACCGCCACCCAGCCCAGTCGCACAGTTCTATCCCGGCTGAAGTGCGCGAGGAGCGGCACGGGCATCTCGAAATGCCGTGACACTTCACTCTGTTCGATTGTCCCTTCGATGCGGTGCTTCCCGGCGGCGGTGCGCTTCACATTCACCTCGAGTTTGTAAATCGGAATCCCCGTACCATAAACCCAGTCGTTGAAGAACCAATCCAGCCGCCGGTTGCGGTCCAGGTCCATCGCCGGTGTCATGTATTTCTCGGCATGGCGGATGAAGTCCCCGGTGGAGGGGTTCTGGCCCTGATAGGTGGCGGTGAAATCCCGCAACATGCGGAAAAAGCGTTCTTCCCGGCCGGGGGCGCCGTCGGCCATCAGGGTGCGCAGCATGTGGATCACCCAGCAGGCTTTCTTGTAGATGATTCCCGCGTAGCCTCCCGGATTGAGGGAATTGGAGAGCCGTTGCCCGAGCAGCATGGGCCCACCGGCTTCCACGCGGGAACCGCTCGGCGTTTTGGCCAAAAGAGCGGCCTTGTAGTCGCGCAGCAGCTCACGGAGCTTGCGCTCGCCGTCTTTTCCGGCGGCCATCTCCAGGGCGGCGGAGTAGCTGGCAAATCCTTCTGACAGCCACTGGTCGCGGTAGGTCTGCCAGCCCACATGGTTGCCCCACCACTGGTGGGCGATCTCATGGGCCAAGGTAAGTTCGTTGGCGAATTCCTCGGACCGGCTGTCCCGGCCTAACCGGAGGCGTTCGGACTTGGGAAGGAAG
>Ga0073934_10001268_pt1 | contig 62119 bp, 63 predicted proteins | sample LarsenN4metaG_FD_76834 | JGI IMG/M metagenome (GOLD analysis project Ga0073934, IMG submission 76834) | Hot spring sediment bacterial and archeal communities from British Columbia, Canada, to study Microbial Dark Matter (Phase II) - Larsen... ... | reverse complement strand
TCACTACCCGCTTCCTTCAGCGCCGGCCTCACGACCGGTCGCCTTGCGGTTCGTGTGGGTCGCTGCGACCAGCTTCCCAGAGGACTTGCACCTCCTATCCACTCCCATGCTGGGCGCACAAAAGAAAGGGCGGCAGGCTGGAGAGCCTGCCGCCCTCTGATGTTGAGCGACGATCGGCCTACGGCTCAGTGCCCGCCGGCGATCGTATCCTCGTTCGCGCTCCAGGGCGTAAGGCCCGAAGCATAGGTCTTGCCGCCGGGCAGCACGACATCATACTGCATCGCCGTGGCGTCACGGCCCTTACCGGCAGTGTTGAACTTCTTCTTCGCCTCGTAGCACGCCTTGTCGAACTCGCTCTTCGCCTCGTAGCATTCCTTCGTGCGCAGCGCGTTGATGCCCCGCGGCTTGCCCATGTCGCCAGAGATCTCGCTCAGTTTCTTGACCGACGTGATCACCCGGTGGTTCTGCTCCGTTTCCTGGGCGACGAACTCGATCAACGTGGTGGCGGACGCCGGGGGCACTTCCTTCGCCGCGGCCGGTCCCGCGTGCGGGCGGGCCATGGACTTGAGCTCGTCCCACACTGCCTTGTCAGCCGCGTAGAACTTGAGCGTCTTGCCCGGGTGAATCTTCTGCCAGAACAGGCCGCTCTCGGCGTTACCGCCGAACACGGCGATGTTGATCCACACGGCCTCGTCATAGGGATCCAGGATGATGACCCGGCCCTGGATCGTGGTCGGCTTGCTCATGTCCCCCCATTCAAACCGCTCCTGGAACGCTTCGATCGCCAGCGCGGCGGACGCGACGCTGACCACCAGAGCGACGGCGGCAAGGACCGCCCAGCCTTTCGTATGAAGTCTCATAATCGGTTCCCTCCTTGGCAGAACGAGATCAGTGATGAAAATCGTCCAGCTCCTGCCCGCGCAACCCGTCGGTCCTGCATGGCAGCCGCCCAATAATCAATCAGTCCTTGGCGAGGACCTTGAACCCGGTGATCGTGCGCCCGTCCAGGGTGACCTCCAGGGCCACCAGATCCTGCGAGGCCTTGATGATCTGGTCCATGAGCGCCTTGTCCTTCACCGACAGACGAACGGTCTGGGCCGCATGGTACCACCCGGCATACGGGTTGTTCTTCTCCGTGCCGCCCGTGAAGCCCCACGCGCAGCAGACGAACAGCGGATCGGGCGGACGCACGTCCAGATCCGAAGAGGCCCGCCCGGTCGGGGTGCCCGAGGCCGGCTCGCCGGTGTTCCAGTACTGGATGCCGAACAGCAGCTCCTGGTCGGGATTGTCCGCCCACTGAGCCCACACACGACCCTTGAGCGTCTTCACGGCCTGGCCCTTCAGTGGGACGCCGCCGTACTGTGCCACGCCGCCCTTCGGTGGCTCGGCCGCCGCAACGAAGTCGGCCGCCACCACGCCCGCGATGAACAGCACTACGACTGCCGCTATGACTACGACCCTATTCATCCCTCGCACCTCCTTCATGAAAGTCAGAACCGCTTGGTATGAATCAGAGCACCTGCGTACGCTCAAAGAAGACCGAAAGGAAACCCTCAGGAAGATGCTCACACGACAGAACTGCGGCGCCACCTCCTTCCCAGTTTGGAATTGAGCCCGCGCTCACAGGGCCTGCTTTCAATGAGCGGTCGTCACCGGTTGGATTAGGACAGGGCGGCATACTACTCAATCGCCAGGGGGACTGTCAAGGACTTATTTGCCCTCGCTCTCGCCGTATCCCGCCCACGTCTGCAGACGTTTCTACTGCAAGAACAATGGCTTAGCTGACTTGCCGCAGTGAGGGGATGGGGCTAGGGAAAGGCTTGGATCAGGGCGCGGTGCGATACCGGTCCGAGCGCCGTCAGTGAGAGCCGCTCGTCCTCGAACAGCTCCTGCGCGCAGGCCAGGACGTCCTCAGCGGAGACGCGATCGATCTCTGCCATCGTGTCATCCAGCGTGAAATGCCGGCCGTGGGTCAACTCATCCTTGGCCAGCCGGCTCATGCGGCTCTGCGTCGTCTCCAGACTGAGCATCAAGCTGCCTTTCATCTGATTCTTCGCGACCTCGAGTTCGTGCCGATCCACGCCCCGGCTTCGCAACCGGCGGATCTCGCGCCAGACGAGCTCGACGACCCGCGGGGCCTCTCGCGGCCGCGTCGCTGCGTACACGGTGAACGTGCCGCTGTCGGAATAGCACGCCAGGTATGAATAGATGGAATAGGCCAGCCCCCGCTTTTCGCGGATTTCCTGGAACAACCGCGAGCTCACGCTGCCACCCAGCACGGCGTTGAGCGCGAAGGCCGCGGCCCGGTCTTTCCGGGTCGCCGCAATGCCCGGAAACCCGAAGCTGAGATGCACCTGCTCCAGCGGTTTGCGCTGGACCAGCAGACCTCCGACGATACTGGGCGGACGCCGGTTCACCTGCGGCGTCGAGGTCCGCTCAAACGAACCGAACGCGCGCTCGATCAGCGGTACCAGCGCATCGAACTCGAAGTCACCGGCGACCGCGATCACGGTCCGCTGCGGGAGGTAATGGGCCTGGATGTACCGGAGCAGGTCCGCGCGACGGAACGCGCGCACGCTCGTTCCGCTGCCCAGGATCGGGCGACCCAACGGATGCCGGCTCAGCATCTGGGCGATATGCAACTCCTGCACGAGGTCCTCCGGGTCGTCCTGCAGCATGCGGATTTCCTCGAGCACGACCTGTTTCTCGCGTTCGACGGCCCGGGGAGCGAAACGGGAATGATGGAAGAGGTCGGCAAGCAGGTCCACCGCAGGCACCAGGTGCTCGTTCAGCACTTTGGTATAGAAGGTGGTCGTTTCGCGGGTGGTGAAGGCGTTCAGCTCGCCGCCGAGCCCGTCGATCTCGTGCGAGATCTGCGCGGCCGACCGGGACGCCGTTCCCTTGAAGAACATGTGCTCGAGGAAGTGGGACAGCCCCTCTTCCCCCGCACCCTCGTCCCGGGATCCGACGTTCAGCCAGACGCCCACCGCCACGGACTTGACCGCAGGCATGCGCTCCGCGACGAGGCGGACCCCATTGTGCAGAACGACCTTCCGGTACATGGCCGTCAGGACGCGGACGGCTCCTTGGCAGGCGAGGCGGCAGGGGCGGCCATGGCTTCCTTCCGGCTGAGGCGGATTTTCCCCTGCTTGTCCACCTCGAGCACCTTCACCATGACCTGGTCGCCCTCCGCGACCTCATCGGCGACGCTCTTCACCCGGTGATGGGCGAGCTGCGAAATGTGGACCAGCCCGTCGGTGCCGGGCAGGATCTCCACGAAGGCGCCGAAGTCCATGATCTTGCGCACGGTGCCGAGGTAGATTTTGCCGACCTCGACCTCTTCCGTGAGGCGCTTGATCATCTCGATGGCCTTGTTGGCCGACGCTTCGTCCACCGCGGCGATAGAGATGTCGCCGGTGTCCTCGACGTTGATCTTCACGCCGGTGTCCGCGATGATTCCGCGGATGACCTTGCCGCCCGGCCCGATCACGTCGCGAATCTTATCCGGTTTGATCTTCATCGTGAAGATGCGGGGCGCAAACGGCGAGAGGTGCGGGCGGGGCTGGACGAGGGCCTCACGCATCCGCTCCAGAATATGGAGCCGGCCCACGCGGGCCTGCTCGAGCGCCTGCCGCATCAACGCCGGCGTGATGCCGGCGATCTTGATGTCCATCTGCAGGGCTGTCACGCCGTTCTTCGTGCCGGTGACCTTGAAATCCATGTCGCCCAGATGGTCCTCCAGCCCCAGGATGTCGGACAGCACCATGACGCGGTCCCGTTCCTTGATCAGGCCCATCGCGATTCCCGCGACCGGCTCCTTGATCGGGACACCCGCATCCATCATCGCCAGCGTACCGCCGCAGACGGTCGCCATCGAGGACGAACCGTTCGACTCCAGGATGTCGGACACGAGACGCAGCGTGTAGGGGAACACGTCTTTGCCCGGGACCACCGGCCGGAGCGCCCGTTCCGCCAGAGCCCCGTGGCCCACTTCGCGCCGTCCCGGAGAACGCAGCGGCCGGGCTTCGCCGACACTGAAGGGCGGGAAATTGTAGTGGAGCATGAAGGTCCGGTAGTACTCACCCTCCAGGGCATCAATGCGCTGCTCGTCCTCGGTCGTGCCCAGCGTCACCACCGCCAGGCTTTGCGTCTCGCCCCGGGTGAAGAGCGCGGAGCCGTGCGTGCGCGGCAGCACGCCGACCTCGCAGGTGATCGGCCGGATATCGGACGGGCCGCGGCCGTCCGCGCGCACACCTCGCTCGAGGATCATGCCCCGGACTTCCGTGTATTCGAGCGAGTGAAAGATCAGCTTGATGTGCCGCGTCCGGTTCTCATCCTCGGTCCTCAGCTTCTCGATCGTCTCCTCGAGGACCTGATCCAGCCGCTCCTGCCGAGCGCTCTTGTTGGGGATCAGGATGGCCTCGCGGATCGCCGCCGCGCAGTGGCGGCGCACGTCCGCCTCCAGCGCCGGGTCGAAGTGTTCGACCTGAACAGCCCGCTTCGGCCGCCCCGCGAGCTTGTGCAGCTCCAGGATCTTCGCCACGATCATTTTGATCGCGCCGTGACCCGCTTCGATCGCATCGATCATGACCGATTCGGGCAGCTCATTGCCGCCCCCCTCCACCATCATGACGGCGTCCGCAGTGCCCGCGACCACGAGGTTGAGATCGCTTTGCTCCAACGTATCCAGGTCGGGATTGATGACGAACCGGCCGTCGACACGACCGATCCGCACGCCCGCGACCGGGCCGTTGAACGGGATGTCAGAGAGGGTCAGCGCGGCCGAGGCTGCCGTGATCCCCACCACATCCGAGGTGCCGGTCTGGTCCGCCGACAGGACGGACGCGATGACCTGCGTGTCGTAATAAAAGCCCTCGGGGAAGAGCGGCCGCAGCGGCCGATCGATCAGCCGACTCGTGAGCACTTCCTTCTCGGACGGCCGGCCCTCACGCTTGAAATATCCACCGGGAATCTTTCCCGCGGCGTACGCTTTTTCCTGATAGTCCACCGTCAACGGCAGAAAGTCCGTGCCCGGCTTGACGGTCTGTGAGGCAACGGCGGTGGCGAGCACCACCGTATCAGCATAGGAGGCCAGCACAGCCCCGTGCGCCTGTTTTGCGACGCGACCGGTCTCCAGGCGAAGCACCCGCCCCGCCACATCCAGTTCGACTCCATGCATCATACGGTACGGTCTCCTTCTCTCGTGCCTGCGCCACAGATGCCCACAGAGAAACGCTCTCGAGGAACGTGATTCGTGATCCGTCAATCGTACCGAGTCAGAAGTCCCTCGTTTCGCCGATCCACCCCGGATAACGGATCACTGACCACGGTTCACGGTGAAAGCGTATTTCCGTGTTCACCTGTGTCGGCAGTCCCGACCCAGCTCGCGCCCGCGGGCGCGAGCCTGCCGGGGTTGCTTACTTGCGGATCCCGAGCCGGTCGAGCACCACCCGATAGCGGTCCTCGTCCGTCCGACGCAGATAATCCAGTAACCGGCGGCGCCGGCCCACCAACTGCAGCAAGCCACGCCGCGAATGGTGGTCCTTCTTATGCAGCTTGAAATGCTCCGTCAGGTACGCAATCCGATTCGTCAGGATCGCGATCTGCACCTCGGGCGATCCTGTATCCGTTCCATGCTGCCGGAACGACCGGATCGTCTCGGTCTTGGCCTCTCTCGTCAAGGACATCGAACCCTCCTCTTCAGACTGATGTGCTGAGTGCTGAGTTCCTAGTTCTGCGTGGTCACGAACGGATCCGCCAACACTTTGATCACCGGGAGCCCCTTGTCGCCAGGCTCGGGGACGCGCCCGAGCGCCAACAGACGCCCCGTCGCGTCTTTGAGCCGGACGACCTGTCCCGGCCTCGGGAGTCCGCGGTCGGCGGACACCTCGGGCCATATGGCCTCGCAGGGCACCGGCACGCCGTGCACCAGACGCGCAGCGGTCGCCATCTCCACGACCAGCGCCGGCAACGGTTCCAGGGCCGCATCCAGCGTCATCAGTGCCTCGCCAAGCCGTCCGAGCAGCAACTGTTCGCCCACCGCGTCGACGGTCACGGCCCGGGCGATCATCAGCGGGCCGACGCGGGTCCGGACGAGCGACAGCAGGTGACCGCCCACACCGAGCACGTGACCGATGTCCGCGCACAGCGTTCGAATGTACGTGCCTTTCGAGCAGACGATCCGGAGATCCACTTCGCGCCCCGCGATGCCGAGGATTTCGATCGCATGGATCGTCACCTCCCGCGCCCCGCGCTCCACCGACCGGCCAGCCCTCGCCGAGCGATAGAGCGGCACGCCGCCGACCTTGACCGCAGAGTACATCGGGGGAACCTGGGTGAACCGCCCCTGAAAGCGCGCCACCGCCATCCGGATCATGTCCGCGGTCAGGTGCTCGGTCGCATGACGCGCCAGCACCGTGCCGGTGGCGTCCTGCGTGTCGGTGATCTCGCCGAGGCGCAGGACCGCACGGTACTCCTTGTCCCAGTTCACCAGGTATTCGGCGATCCGCGTGGCGCGGCCCACCAGGATCGGCAACACGCCCGTGGCCGCCGGATCGAGCGTGCCGGCGTGGCCGATCTTCGGCCCGCGCAGCAGGGCGCGCACCTTGGCCACGACGTCATGCGAGGTCCAGCCTACCTCCTTGCAGACGTTCAGAATACCGTCGCCGACCATCGGCTTGACCGGAGCGCTTACTGTCATACCTCGTGCCGTGGTGCGTGCCCGACCACCCTCTTACGAAGCGGGGTGCTCTTCTTCCTCTGTCGCAGCCGGCCGCGCCTTCTTCTCGGCTTCCTCCAGCAATGCCAGGACCCGGTCGCCGCGCGGTCCGCTGGTGTCCTTCACGAACATCACCTCGGGCGTATAGCGCAAGCGCAGACGCCGGCCCAGCTCCGTCCGGACGAAACCGGCGGCCTTCGCCAGGCCTTCCATGACCTCGCCCTCCCGGGCAGAATCGAGCGTCGTGACGAAGACCCGCGCGATCCGGAGGTCATCGCCGACCTCGACGTCCGTGACCGTGACGAACCGGACCCTGGGGTCCTTCGTCTTCCGCATGAGGATGTCGGCGACCTCCACACGGATCTGGTCCGCGACGCGCGTCGCCCGCTTGTACGCAGCCTTGGACATCGTGACAGAGCCGTTGGGCCAGTTCAGCCCGTTAGGCCCGTTAGTCCAACGGCCCAAACGGGCTCAACGGACGAGCCCAGCGAAACAGCCACTTCTAGAGCAGCTCGATCCGGAATTGCACGAGCTCCACGGCCGGCATGGACCGGATCAGATTCAGCGCCTGATCCAGCACCTGGTTCACGTGGGTCCCTTCATTGGCGACGCACGCGATCCCCAGCACCGAGCGCTGCCACAGATCCTGCCCGTCCACTTCCGCGACCGAGACGTTGAACTTGTCCCGCAGGCGCGTCTTGAGACTCAGCAAGACCTGCCGTTTCGCTTTCAGGGACTGGCCGTCCGGGATGTGCAACTCGACCGTGCAGAGTCCAAGAGTCATGCCGGTGCGGACACCCGATTCTGTCGGCGGGTCAGAGCTTCGTCGCAATCTTGTCTATGGCGTACACTTCGAGAATGTCTCCAGTCTTCACGTCGTTGAAGTTCTCGACGCCGATCCCGCATTCGTACCCCTGCTGCACCTCCCGCACGTCGTCCTTGAAGCGACGGAGCGAGCCGAGCTTGCCCGTGTACACGACCACGTTATCGCGGATCACCCGGACGCCCGCACTCGCGCGCGAGATCGTGCCGTCCAGCACATAGCACCCCGCGACCGCCCCGACCTTGGAGATCGTGAACACCTGCCGCACCTCGGCGCGGCCCAGCACGCGCTCCTTCAGCGTCGGCTCCAGCAGGCCCTCCATCGCGGCCTTGATGTCGGCGATCGCGTCATAGATGATCGTGTACAGGCGGATGTCCACGCCCTCGCGCTCAGCCAGCGCCGCAGCCTTCGGCTCGGGCCGGATGTTGAACCCGATCACGATGGCGCGTGAGGCGGAGGCGAGCAGAATGTCGGTCTCCGTGATCCCACCAACCCCCGTGTGAATGACGCGCAGCTTCACCAGGGGAGTGGAGAGCTTTTCAACGGCCACGGACAGCGCTTCGGCGGAGCCTTGTACGTCGGCCTTGATCACGAGCGCGAGCTCCTTGACGTCGCCTTCCTTGATCCGCGCGTACAAGTCGTCGAGCGTCACCCGGGCTGTGGCGGCGGCCAGGTCCGCGATCCGCTGCTTGTGCGCCCGCTCCTCCGCGATCTGGCGCGCGATCCGTTCGTCGTGGACCGAGACGAACGCGTCGCCGGCCTCCGGCACACCCAGCAGGCCGATGACCTCGACCGGCATGGAGGGGCCGGCCTCGTCGACCTTGGCGCCCGTATGGGTGATGAGCGCCCGTACGCGCCCGCTGTAGGTGCCGACCACGAACGCGTCGCCCACGCGCAGGGTGCCGTTCTGCACGAGGACCGTAGCCACCGGCCCGCGTCCGCGATCCAGCTTCGCCTCCACGACCACGCCTTTTGCCAGCCGGTGTGGGTCAGCCTTCAGCTCCAGCACCTCGGCCTGCAGGAGGATCATCTCCAGCAGGGCTTCCAGATTCAGCTTCTGCTTGGCGGAGACCTCTACGAAGATCGTCTGACCGCCCCAGGCTTCGGGGATCAGGCCATGCTCGGCCAGCGCGTTCCGGACCCGGTCGGGGTTCGCACCGGGCTTGTCGATCTTGTTGATCGCGACGATGATCGGCACGCCGGCCGCCGTGGCGTGGTTGATGGCCTCGATGGTCTGCGGCATGACGCCGTCGTCCGCGGCCACGACCAGGACGACGATATCCGTCACTTTTGCGCCGCGCGCCCGCATCGCGGTGAAGGCCTCGTGGCCCGGGGTGTCGAGGAAGGTGATCCGCTTCCCCTGCACCGGCACGGTGTAGGCGCCGATGTGCTGGGTGATGCCGCCCGCCTCCTGCTCGGTGACCCTCGTCTGCCGGATCGCATCGAGCAGCGAGGTCTTGCCGTGGTCCACATGGCCCATGATCGTGACCACCGGCGGGCGAGGCTCCGGCCGTTCTTCCTCCGTCGGCTCGATCGCCTCTTCGAGCAGTGCTTCCTCTGTTTTCTCGGTCGTGATCTCGACCTTCACGCCCAGCCCGTCCGCGATCAATTGGGCTGCGTCGAGGCTCATCGGCTGGTTCAAGGTGAGCATCTGGCCCATTTCCATCAGCTTCCTGATAATGTCGGCGGGACGCTGGCCGACCAGCTCAGCGAAATCCTTCACGGTGAGCCCGGGGCTCAAGGCGATCGCCTTCCTGCGCGGCTTGGTGATCTCGGCCGGCACGGTCGGAGCGGCATGACGCGCCCGCTCCTCCCGGCGGTGCACCGGGATTGCCCGCAGATCCTGCCAGCGCGCGGCATCCTCGCGAAAACGGACGTCCTCCTCCGCGCGCTGCCGGCCGGGCTTCCGCACCCGCTTGAGCTTCTCCTTCACGCCCGGCGCTTCGGCGGAAACCGGTTCGAAGGTCATGCCCTTTTTCTTCTCACCCTGACGCTCCTCGGCCTCCGCCACTCCGGCCGCCGCCGAGACGGGTGGGGCCGCCGGCGCCGGCGCGGCTGCCACCGGAGGAGCGGCCACCGATTCGAGCGCGGCACCATGAGCGACGGGCGCGGGCTGCTCCAGGCGTGCCGCGACGGGCGGGACCACGCGTGCCGGGGACGGCTCGTACACCGACGGCGGCACCGCAACGGCCGCGGCGGCGGCCTCTTCTTCCTCGCTCTTCTTGCGCTTGATCAGGATCCGTTTCTTGTCCGGCTTCTGGGGTTCTTCCGGCGGGACGGACTTGAGCGCGGCGGCTTTGGTGGTCTCGCGATCCGCGGCCTTGCGGAGCGTCGGTTCTTTTTTGGCATCGTGCGCGGTGGAACCGTCGTCCTTGGTCTTCGCTTTCGTCTTCGGTCCCAGCTGGGCCAGCACCCGCTCCACCGTCGCCCCGTCCAGCGCGCTGCTGTGCGACGCCACAGGGATGCCCATGCGCTTGAGTTCGGGAATCAGATCCCGATTCTCCATACCCAGAGTCTTGGCCAGTTCGTACACTCTCATAGGATGTGGGATGCGCGCTCCTCTCTAGATCTCCACGGATTCCGCCGGGGCTGCCGCGCCCGCTTCGCCCGCCTGCGGCGCGGACCCGGTCTCCTCGGCGAGCTTCCCCTCCACTTCCCGCTGCGCGCGCTCCGCCTCCTCTTGCACGCGCTGCGCCTCGGCTTCCTCCGCAAGCGCCGCCTTGATCTCACGGTCGCGCTCGACTTTTTCCTTCTCGTACTCCGTTGCGCTGATGATGTCGATCTTCCAGCCGGTCAGGCGCGCCGCAAGGCGCACATTCTGGCCGTTCTTCCCGATCGCCAGCGAGAGTTGGGAATCCGCCACGACCACGAGCGCCGACTTCTTTTCCTCGTCAATCCCCACCTTCTCGATGGTGGCTGGATTGAGCGCCTCGGCGATGAACACACGCGGATCGGACGTCCAGGCGATGATGTCGATCTTTTCGCCGCGCAGCTCGCGGACCACCGCCTGCACGCGCGAGCCCTTGATGCCCACACAGGCCCCGACCGGATCCACGGCCTTGTCGCGGGACCCCACGGCGATCTTCGTCCGGTCACCGGGTTCGCGGACGATCCCCTTGATCTCGACGATTTTCTCCGAGACTTCGGGCACCTCCAACTCGAACAGCTTGGCGACGAACTGAGGGTGGGTGCGCGACAGGACCACCTGCACGTCTTTGGGCGTGCGCCGGACTTCCAAGAGCATCGCCTTGATCCGGTCGCCCCGCCGGTACGATTCACGCGGGATCTGCTCCGACCACGGAAGGATCGCTTCGGTCTTGCCGAGGTCCACGAGGAAATTGCGGCGCTCCTGCCCAAGGATGATACCGTTGACGAGATCGCCCTGGCGCGTCGCGTATTCCTTCTGGACGGCCTCCCATTCGGCCTCCCGAACTTTCTGCGTGATGACCTGCTTGGCCGTCTGCGCAGCGATTCGCCCTAGCTCTTCCATCTCGATCAGCGAGCCAATCTCATCGCCCACCTCCGCTTCGGAATCCACCTTCCTGGCTTCCTGAAGCGAGATCTCGGACTTTGGGTTCGTCACGGTTTCGACGATCACCTTCTTTGAGACAACCGAGATGTCACCGGTCTTGGGATCGATCTCCACTTCGATGTTCTCGGCCTGGCCAAACCGCTTCTTCGCCGCGGTCTGGAGGGCCGTCTCCAAGGCCCCGATCACCTTGGCCTTGTCGATCCCTTTCTCGCGCCCGATCTGATCGATCACCGAAATGAGTTCCCTGTTCATAGCCTCGCTCTCATCGTTCAATCCATCCGAAGCCCGCCCACCGAGCCGGACCTAGAATTCGATTTCGAGTCTTGCCTCCGCGATCTCGTTCCACGCGAGGCGGATCAACTCCGCCCGCTCCGCGGGCCCGCACGCGAGGGTCAGACCCGATTCACCGACCTCCTGCACCTGGCCCATCAGTCGCCACTGCCCTTGCCGCGGCTGCGTCAGCTTGACATTGATCCGCTTTCCCAAGTTCCGCCGGAAGTCCTCGGGCCGTCTCAGGGGCCGGTCGAGCCCCGGCGACGATACCTCCAGCGTGTAGGCATGCGGGATCGGGTCCTCCACGTCCAGGGCATGCCCCAGGGACAAGTGAACCTGCTCGCAATCGCCGAGGGTGACGCCGCCCGGTTTGTCGATGAAGACGCGCAGAACGGTGCGGGAACCCTGCCCCGAGCACTCGACCCCAACCAGGTCCAGGTGCAGCGCACGCACGATAGGAGCGGCGATTGCTTCCACCTTCTCGGCCAGCTCTCGCCGATCCACCGACGCCCGCATGCCTTTGGCCCAAACAAAAAAGTGGGCGCAAGCCCACTTTCAACCGTTGGAATCTACCACTTTTGAGCAGTGCAAGCAAGAGGGCCAGTGGGCCGACTACTCGTGCGTGGCCCGGAACCACGCCTTCAGACGGGTGCTCAGCTCACCAGGACGCCCGGCGCCGATGGGTGATCCGTCCAGACAGATGAGCGGCAGGATCTCGACGGTGGTGCCGGTCAGGAAGGCCTCGTCGGCGATGCGGAGTTCCTCGATCCGAACCGCGCGCTCCTCGACCGGTACACCACCGTGGCGCGCAACCTCGAGCACCACCGTCCGTGTGACGCCCGATAGGATCCGCTCGCTCTCAGGAGGCGTCACAAGGACGCCGCGTCGGATCAGCATGACGTTGCTGACCGCGCCTTCCGTCACCTGCCCGCCTCGTACGAAGATCGTCTCGAACACGCCGGCGTCGCGGGCCATCTGTCGAGCCAGCACGTTGGCCAGGAGATTGACGCTCTTGATGTCGCACCGGCCCCAGCGGAAATCCTCGACCGTGATGGCCGCGACGCCGGCGGCCTGCATCGCCGGATCCATCGGCCTCATCTCCCGAAAGGTCATGACCGCGGTCGGCTGGACCTCCGTGGGAATCAGGTGGTCGCGAGGCGCGACGCCCCGCGTGAGCTGAAGATAGACTTTCGTGTCCCCATAGCCAGTCAGGCGGAGACCCTCGGTCACGAAGGAGCTCCATTGCGACATTGAGAACGGCATCGAGATGCCCAGCGCCTTGGCGCTGCGCTCCAAGCGCGCGAGGTGCGCTTCGAGTCGGTACGGCCGTCCGCCGTACGTCCGTATGACTTCGTAGACCCCATCGCCGAACTGAAACCCCCGGTCCTCGACGGACACCGTCGCCTCGGCAAGAGGCATGAATCGGCCGTTGACGAACCCGATATCGGGCATGGTGGTCTGTCAGCGTACGGGACTGGGTGTCGGTCCGGATCGGTCGGCAACGTGAATGAGGAACACGCGGCGATCTTCAGCGGTAAATTTCCAGCCGAGGCGCTTCTCGAATAGGACCCGATGCGTACCGGATGCCACGGCCCGGAACTCGAAGGTCCGGCGCCCCGTGTCCACCGCGTTGTTGCTCGCGGTGCGCAGAAAGTCGTCGGCGATGAGGGCCAGCGCTGCGGGGTTGTAAGCTGGAACCCAGAGCTCGCCGCGCGTGCGGTCCTCCCACAGATGGATCTGCACGCAGGCCCCCGCTGCGATGTGAATGGCCTTGGTCTGTCGTTCCAGCCCACTCTCCGCGCCGGAGTCGGGTCCGGCTGTCAGTGGTGAATCGCTCATGATCGAAGAGTCGTGACCTGCCGCGTTCGATCCACCGGTCGCCCGACGACCGACCCGGCCTCAGACCTTGCGCCGCCCGCCGACGAACACCTCGCGACCTTCCACACGCACCTCGTAGGTGCCGACGCAATAGCCACCCCGGTCTGTGCCCTGCCCGTTCCGTACGTCGAAGGCCAGGTCGTGCCAGGGGCAGGACACGATGTGTCCTTTCAGGTGGCCCTGTCCTAAGGGGCCTCCTTCGTGCGGGCAGAGATTGTAGATCGCATAGAAGGCTCCCTCGACGTTGAACACCGCGATCAGCTTGTTGCCGACTTGGACTATCTTGGCCGTCCCGGGTGGAATCTCCTCCACCTGAGCGACACGCTCGAACCCGTCCACCCTTCCCCCAGCCATGCTGACTCCGTACTGCCTAGGACGCTGCTCATGGCCCCCGCCCCTCCGCCTCCGGCGGGGATCCTCAAGCACTAGAGCCGAAGCGTGAACTTGAGCTCGACCCCCGTCTGGACCCGTTCCTCCTGGACGAAGCCCGCCACGGTCTGAATCACGTACCGAGCATTTTCCGGTGGGGGGCCGTAGGCAGGGCAGGGGTCGGTATGACAGGGTTCCGCCCGCTCGACGACGTGGACCACGTGCCGGCTCTCATCGACCCAGATCATATCCACCGGGATCTTGAATCCCTTCGTCCGGAGCCGGTGGCGGTCCGAGGTCGCGAAGATATACAGCATCCCTGAGCCCGGTGGCAATTCCTCCCGGAACGCGAGGCCGAAGAAGAGCTTTTCCGGCGTGTCGGCCACCTCCGCTTGAATCTCCGTGCCGCCGGGGAAGGTTACGATGACGATGTCAGCTCCGCTCCGGAAGTTCGTCATGTAGAAACTTCCGGCCAGCACCATCAACGCCAGGATGCTGAGCACGAACACGCGGCTCCGCTTCGGCGGCGATGGCCCTGACGCAGTGTTGGCATGACCGAAATGTTCTGTCATCGGGGACGACGACCTAGGCCCAAAGACCCATGGAAATCAAGCGATTGGGCCTTCTGCTCGTCCTTTTCGCTGTTGACTTGCCGGCGAAGCGCGGCATAGAATGCGGTGGTTGTTGTGCAGCCCGAATATGGGCGGGCGAACCCGCCCTTGTCAAGACGGTCTGAATCCCTGCACCGTGGCGTTGGAAGGAGGCGGAGATCATGGCGCTTCTCATCACCGATGAATGTATCTCTTGCGGAGCCTGTTTGCCCGAATGCCCGAACGAGGCCATTTTCGAGACTCGGAGCGACGCGGAAGCCAAGGGCTATCACGTAGGCGAAGGTCAGGGGGTCGGCGACAATATCTACGTCATCACGCACGACCGCTGTACGGAGTGCGTCGGCCACTTCGACGAACCGCAATGCGCGGCGGTCTGTCCGGTCGACAATTGCTGCATACCTGATCCCGCGTACCCGGAGACCACAGAAGTCTTGCTGGAGAAGGCCCGCAAGCTGAACCCCGACAAGCATATCGACGATTTGAAAGTCTGGAGCGGCGTCCGGAACTGACGCGCACTCCATTTCGTCTTCCACCTTCTGCGCGCTCACAGCCCCGACTCTCCTGAAGCCCATCCCCGCCAGGGATGGACCTTCGTATTTCTGGCACCGACTCCCCTACCACCCCTACCTCCTGCAGAAATTCGTCTTAAGTGCAGCGCTGGATCGCTTGCGTGGTATACTAGTTGCGTACTTACTGGCGGACAGCAAACCAAGAGCCCTGTCCGATTCCCGGCAGATGGAGGACCGGGCAATCTACGCTCTCGACGAGGAGGTCATGCCATGAGCCTCACACGCGCCTTCCTGGTGACCGCTGCCCTCGCGATGGTGCTGGCCGCGCCGGCGCAAGCGACGACGGGCGACTTGTCCACCGTGATCGACAGTTTCGTGGCCAAGCAATATCCGCAGGCGCACAGCCATTTCTGGGTGGTCAACAGCGCGCAGTGGCAGGATGAGAACGAGCTGGTAGTGGACCTGAACGCGTTCGCGTTCGATCGGATTCGCTCGACACCGACGGAGCGACGATTCCTGCTCTTGATCGTGGAAGGCAGGCTCGCGGCTTCCCAGAGCATCCCGCTCGACGCGAACGTGGACTGCCAGCCCGAGACCACCTGAGCGCAAAACCGTCCGAAGGCAGCAACGCCCCGCCCGCCGTTCTCCCGGCGCGCGGGGCGTTGCTATTTCGACAACCGGCGAAGGACCGATTTACTTGATCATGAGCAGCTTGCCGCCCACATGCTGCGGGTGCAGGTGGCAGCGATACACCAGCGTCATGCCCTGCGTGGCGTAGAACAGATCGCTGGTGGGAATGCCGATGTACTTGGTTTCTCCGGGCTTGAGCACCAGTTGGGCCTTCAGTACCGTCGGGGCCGCGAATTCCGTGTCGGCGCTCAGAAAGAAGCCGTGTTCGGCGCTGGAGCTATTCGTCACCTTGAGCACCACCGGACGGCCGGGACGCACCTTGAAATCGATAACTGTCACCGGCGGATACCAGGTCTTCAGGTTCCCAACCTCAATGGCGTGCAACTCCTGATCGACCACGAGCTCCTTGAACGATTGGCCGACGACCGACCCGGTCTCCAGGTCGCCGATCTCGACACCGCCGGCCTGCAAGGCGTAAGAACTGGAGGTCCCCGCGACAATGAGGACCAGTCCCAGCAGAATGGCCAGAATCACCTTGTTCATAATGAACCTCCCTTGGAATGAAGAACGATGTGATGGATGCTGTAAAGGTTAATGCCGAGAGAGTCTGCCGCTCACCGCACTAGTTCGGACACTCTGATCACGCGCAGCCCGGAAATACCGTCGCCCCTTATAGCACAGGCTTTCGCAAGGAAGCAAGGCCGTTGTTGAACTCCGCGGCAATTCCTGATTTCACGGTCTTTTCTTATGGACTCCGATGTCTTAGACGCCTTCTTTCGGATGGTCTCCCCTTAGGGGCGGGCCCCGGACTGAGCCGGGATGTCGCCAGCAACCTCCCCGGCTCCCCCACCCATTAACAGGTCGAAGGGCGCATAGTCATCGGTCAGCACGATACCCCGTGGCCACGCGTGCAGCCGGCGGAACGCGAGCAGCCCCGGCACCGAGTCCGGCAAGCGTCGCTGCGCGATCAACTGTTGGACCTTTGTGAGAAATTCCGGTTGCCGCAGGGCAGCGACCGGCTCTCCGGCAAAAAAGATGATGTTCTCCGCACCCGGTCGCTCCGTCTTCCAGGGGCCCTGCACACCGTAGGCCTCGAACTGGGGGAACACAGTCCGCAGGGTCGCTGCCACCGCCTGCGCCCGTTGCCGATCGGAGCCCTCACCGCTCGACGAGAGATTCACCGCTACGATTCCCCCCGGCTTCAAACGTCCGCGCAGCTCGGCAAAAAACTCCTGCGTCGTCACATGAAACGGAATCAGGTGGCGTGCGAAGACGTCCACCCAGATGATGTCGTATCGCGCGTCGGTCGTCCGGAGGAAGGCCCTGGCATCTTTGACGTAGACGTGATGCTTCGGCGGCCTGCTATAGCCGAAGTACTGTTCCGCCGCCCACACGACCGAGCCGTCCACTTCGACGGCATCGAGTTCCAACTCGGGCCAGTAGCGCGCCAGCCATTTGGCGATGGACCCCCCGCCATGGCCGAGGAGCAGCGCCTGTTTCGGCTCACTTGGCAGCGCCAGCGCCGCGACCATGAGCTGGCTGTAAGGAAGAAACAGCTCCACCGGTTCGACTTTCCACATCACCGTGTGAAACGTGCGATCAAGGATGAGATACCGCAGCAGATCATCGTCCCGAACGCGGACTTGCTGGTAGGGGCTGTCTTCCTGGTACAGCGGCGCAGGCAGGACCAGCACCGGATGCAGCGCCAGCCACGCGAGCACCCCAAGGCCACCCACCACCGGCACGGCCGCCCGCGCGCGCACTGCCACCGCGTGCCACCACCAGGCCAGTCCCAGCAGAACCTGAATGCCGCCGAGTAGGGCGACCAACGTCAGGCTGCCCAGCCACGTGAGCAGGTAGAAGGCGGTGCCCCAGGTCCCGGCCAGGCTGCCCACCGTCGAGACCGCGATCATGAACCCCGTGTGTCGGCCCAGATGGCCCATATCGCCGATGGAAAGCCGCAGCAAGGCCGGCAGCACGCCGCTGAGACCAAAGGCCGGTGGGGCTAGCAGGAGGCTCGCCGCGAGGCAGGGGCCCCACCGCGGATCGGCGATCCAGGCGGATACCTTGAGCATGACCGGTTGGCCAAGCCACGCGAGCAGGAAAGTCCAGGCGCCCGAGGCTAAGAGCAGACCCGCCAGGACGAGCCCGCCGTGATGCCGGTCGGCGAGCCAGCCGCCCATCGCATAGCCGCTGCTCATCGCGGCGAGGATCACACCGATCAGCGCGCCCCAGACGAAGAGCGAATTCCCGAACACGGGCGCGAGCAGGCGGCTGCCGAGAATCTCCAGCGCCATCACGACCGCGCCGGTGACGAAGGCGGTCGCAAAAAGCCATAGGCGGGGCCACTGCGCCTTGTGCGGGAACTCACTCATTGCGACAGCAGGAAACGAGATGGTCGAGATTCGGCGGGTGCGCCCACCGGGAGCCTGGGCGCCGTCACAACGTGCCCCAGTTCTTGAAATAGCGCAGAAGGTCGCGCACGGAGATAATGCCAACGACCGTGCCGTCCTGAGTCACGGCGAGGTGCCGGATGCCCTTTTCGGCCATCAGGTCGCTGGCCTCGTGAGCCGACCGATCGATCTCGATCGTAATCACCGGGCTGCTCATGATCGCCGGCACCGTCGTCTGGGTAGGGTCCAGCCCCAAAGCCATGGCCTTCCGGACGAGATCGGTCTCGCTCACGACACCGACGTAGGCGCCGCGCTCCTGCACCAGCAGGGCCCCGACCCGTGTAGTCTGCATAACTCGGGCGACCTCGGTGAGGGTCGCCTCCGGGCCGATGGTGCGGATCTCCCGGCTCATCATGACGGCCAGGGGTCGTAGCATCGCCCCGCTTTGCAGCGCCATGATCCATGACCTCCCGGCCGGGAAAAACGGCAAAATTGTACTCCGAACAAGGGTGGGAGTGTCAATCGCGCGCGGGACGGCTCGAACAACCGGAGGAGGGACCCTCACCCCCATACGTATTGCTTGTCGCCCCCTAAAAGCCTTGTTATACTCCGTCGCCTGAGAGCTTGGATGGGCCTTGATCGGCGGCGCAGGAAGAGGTCGGGGGTATGCACATCAGTGTGATCGGAACGGGGTACGTCGGGCTGGTGACCGGAGCCTGCTTCGCGGAGTTCGGCTTGCATGTCGTGTGCATGGACATGGACGCCAGGCGCATTGCCCGACTGGAGAAGGCCGACGTACCGTTCTACGAGCCAGGACTCGTGGAACTCGTCGCCAAGGGGCTCCGGGATAACCGACTGGCCTTCAGCACCGACATCGCCAAGGCGGTGGACCAGGCCCTGGTGATCTTCATTGCCGTGGGGACTCCCTCGCGGCCCGATGGCTCCGCGGACCTGTCCTACATCGAGGAGGTCAGCCGCGGCATTGCCGAACATATGACCGGGTACAAAGTGATTGCCACCAAGTCCACCGTGCCCGTCGGCACCGGCGAGCGGATCCGCCAGGTGATTCAAACACACCAGACCGAATCGCACCGATTCGACGTCGTCTCCAACCCCGAGTTCCTGCGCGAGGGTTCGGCCATCGAGGACTTCTTGCGGCCGAATCGGGTGGTGATCGGCGCAGACAGTCCCCAGGCCATCGCCATCATGAGGGACTTGTACCGGCCGCTCTACCTGCTTGAAACCCCGTTCGTGATCACGGACATTCCGACCGCCGAGATGATCAAGTACGCCTCCAATGCGTTTCTCGCGACGAAGGTGTCCTTTATCAACGAGATCGCCCTCCTCTGCGAAAAAGTCGGCGCGGATGTGCAGGTGGTCGCGAAAGGCATGGGGCTCGACTACCGAATCGGCTCCAAGTTCCTGCACGCGGGGCCCGGCTTCGGCGGCTCCTGCTTTCCGAAGGACGTCGCCGCGCTGGTGCAGGCGGGCGAGTGCGCCGGCTGCGACATGCTGATCGCCAAGGCCGCAGCGCAGGCCAATGATCGCCAGCGGCAGTTGATGGTGGAGAAGATCCGCGAGACTCTCGGCGGACTTAACGGAAAGACGATCGCCGTCCTCGGCCTGTCCTTCAAGCCCAACACCAACGATCTGCGCGAGGCGCCGAGCCTCACGATCCTACCGAGAATGATGGCAGAAGGGGCGCGGGTGCGGGCGTCCGATCCGGCTGCCCTCGAAGAGGGCACGAAGCTCCTGCCGGAGATCATCCCTTGCGCGGATGCGTACCAGGCGGCCCAGGGGGCCGATGCGGTCGTGCTGCTCACCGAATGGAACCAGTTCCGTAACCTGGAATGGGACCGGCTCAAGGCCGCCGTGCGGCAGCCGGTGTTCATTGATCTGCGGAACGTCTATGAGCCGGCCCGCGTGGTCGCGGCGGGATTCCGCTACGTCTCAGTGGGACGGCGCCCTGTCGGGCCGTTGAAGGACTGAGGCCTGAGTGCTGAGGACTGAGAGGTAGGAGAGGAGTTCGTCCTCCGTCCTCACGGGTCAGTCGCGACCCCGATCTTTTTCACGTCCTCCTTCTCATCCTTCGGCTTCGGCTTGTAGCCCATTCGATCGAGCACCTTGAGAATCCGGGTCTTAAGCCGGTCATCGGCTTCAGGGAGCGCGATCGCCAGCGGCTCCACGGCGGGTTTCCCGATTTTCCGGATGATCTCGGTCGCCGCCTGGCGCAACTCCTCCTCCTCCGACATCAACAACGGCACCAAGAGCGGAACCGAGGGCGCGCCCAATTTGATGAGCGAGTCATAGGCACGCTGCCGCACGTCACCGACCTCGTCGGTCAACGCGTCCACGAGGGGGCCGACCGCCCGCACGTCTTTCAACTCTCCCAGGGCCTCCGCCGCATACTTCCGGTTCAGCCAGTGGCTGTCCTTGAGGTCCTGGAGCATCGCGTCCATCTTGGCGGCATTCGGATCCTTGGCACGGATCTTGAGCTGCTTCGCGATGCGCTTCCCGCCCTCCTCGACCACCCGAATCGTCGCGCCGTCGCCCGGCTTGATTTTTCTGAGATCCTCGAGTGCCTCGTCGGTCACCTCCAGGACGACGGTCTTGCCGTCATACGCCAGCAGCTCCACCTCCAGTTGCTTGGCCTCGACGTTGACCGTGACGACCTTTTCGGTGACGAGATTGAACCCGTCCTTTTTCGGCCCGCCCTTGGGCCCGATCTGAATCAGCGTTGCTGGCTGGCTCTGAGTCTCATCCGCCATTGTGCATCCTCTTTCCTCTCTTCATCGGAGTCCTGAGCCCCGATTCGTCATCCGGCTCGTCCCGGCTGGCCGCTTCAAGCCTAGCACACTCACGCGTCCGCCATCACCATCACTCCTCAGGCATCGCGGGTGCCTTCCCGTTTCCATCCTAAGCTCGCCAAGGCGGCCTCCGCCGTCTCCTGCACGAGCTCGTTCTCATCCTCGAGCAATGCGCGTAAGGGTTCCACGGCCCGCCGGTCGCCCAGACGGGCCAACGATTCGGCCGCATTGCGACGCACGAGCCAGTCTTCGTCCTTGAGGGCCCCCACCAACGGCCCGAAGCCGCGCGCATCACCGATCCGACCGAGCGCCTCGGCCGCGTGACGGCGCACCATCCAGTTGGTGCCCATCAGCCCGTCAACCAGGGCCTCCACTGCCCGGACATCCCCGATCTTCTTCAGCACACGTGCGACGTCCTCCATGAGATTGCGGTCTCCCAGCGCCTCGATCAATGCCGGGACCGCCCGCGCGTCGCCGATCCGCTCCAACGCCCACACCGCAGCCGTCCGGACGGCGCCATCCTTGTCCTTCAAAGCCTTAGTGAGCGGGGCCACGCCGCGCGGATCTTGGAGCTTGCCGAGCGCGCTTGCCGCCTGCTCGCGGACCGACCACTCCTCGTCTTCCAGCGCCTCGATCAGGTAGTCCACCGCCGTCGGGCCGACCCGGACGATCGCGCTCGCGGCCGCTTCGCGAATCACTACGTCTTCGTCGGCCATCAGCCCGATAAGGCGGGGCACCGCCTCGATGCCGATCTGACCCAGCGTCACCGCTGCGTGATCGCGCAGCGCCTCGTTCTCATCCCGCAGTGCAGACAGCAGGGAATCGATCCGGTCCCGTTGCGGCTCGTCGCTCTCCACGTCACTCATGCTCTTCCAGGCTCTCCCGGCTTTCCGCAGGCTCCGCTTGGGCGGCCAATGCGGCCAGCTTGTCGACGATCATGCCGGCGTTGTAGGACACCAACCCGTCCCGATCCGTCTTCAATCGCTCGAATAGCTCCTGATACGGGCGGAGTTTCTCCACATCCTTCACCTTCGCAAGGGCCTCCACGGCGACGATTCGCAGCGGGCGCATGGGGATCAATTCGACCAGCAGCGGGACGGGCCGGGCGTCGCCGATCAGCCCCAAGCTCTTCACCGCCAATTCCTTGACCCCCGCGTCCTTGTCCACCTGCAGTCGTCGCATGAGCGGCTCGACGGCCCGCACGTCCCCGATCTTGCCCAGGAGGTCCGCCGCCGCCTCGCGCACGAGCCAGTCTTCGTCTTCGAGGTATTCGATCAGGATCTCGACGCTCGGCCGTCCGATCGGAAGCAGATCCAGGAGCGTCGCCATCCGGGCTTCTTCACGCTCGCTGGCGTCCTCGATCTCTCGCAGGACCGAAAAGCTCCGATCGATGCGCTCGCGGATTGCGCCCAGCTTCTTGAGCGCGCCCACGGCGATCTCCTGCAGCGCCGGGTCGCCCATGGCTTCCACCCAGGCATCGGCGGCGCGCGAATCTAAGAGCTGGTCTAGAATCGTCGCCGCCATGACGCGCGCTGCGGCGTCCGGATGCCTGAGCATGGCGCCCAGCGGCCCGATCGCATTGGGCATGGCGCCCAGCAACCGGACCACCTCGTGACGCTGCGCGTCGTCGGCCACCTCATGAAGAAGATCAACCAGCGCGGCCGCCGTCGCCTCATCGAGGACTCCGGCCATCTGCTCGAGGGCGAGCGCCCCCGCCTTACGCACACCCTCATCTTCGTCCTTCAGCAAATGGACCAGCGGAATCCCTGCCTGAGGATCGCGGATCCGGGCCAGCATCCCTGCCGATTCCATCTTGAGCGCCGGGCCACCCGTCTCCAGCGCGCGAATCAGGCCTTCGACGGCCCTGGGCCCACCAGCGAGGCACGCGGCCGTGGCCCTCATGCGACGCCAGTCCTCCTCATGTACCAGCTCCGGAATGAGCGTCTCGAGCGGAATCTTGGCCATGGCTTACGCCGGGCACGAGGCGAGGGGCGAGGGGACTGGGCGACAGTCCCCCACCGCCCATCGCCTACAGCCTTACAGACGATTCGGACGCCACCCTAGCGCCGTGAGCGCCTCTTTCGTGTAAAAGAGAATATTTCCGTCCTTCTCTTTCCGAAGCACCTCGACGAGGAACGGGATCGCCACCGGCCCGAACGCGGCCAGCGCGGACGATGCCTCCGCACGGATGGCCGTATTCTGCAATGCCGCGATCAGCGTCGGGATCGCCCGCTCATCCCGGATCTTGCCGAGCGCCCGTACGGCTGCGCCCATGGCCGACATCTCCTCGTCCCAGCGGTCGCCGCAGCCATCGATCGTTCGCGTCTGGGCCGGTCTGCTGGCGCCGGTCACCACGTCCATCAGGGCCGGCACCGCCCGCCGATCCCCGATGCTCCCCAGCGCCTCGGCCGCCAGCGGACGCAATCCTGGTTCTTTCATGACCACCATGAGACACTCGATCGCCCGCGGGTCGCCGATCTCGCCCAGCGAGCGGACCGCGTCTTCACGCACCGCGGCATCCCGATCATTGAACAAGACCGACAGCAACGGCTCGACCGCCTCGGGCGACTTGGTCTTGCCCAGCGCCTCTACCGCATGCAGCCGGACCAGCCAGTCCACATGCCCCAACGCCTGGAGGAGCACCGGCACGGCCGCCCGACCGATTCGCGCCAGCGCGATGGCCGCCTCCACGCGAACCGCCTTGACCTTGTCCTGCAGCAAGAGAGTGAGGCTCGGGACCGCGCGCGCGTCCGCGATCCGCCCCAAGGCCTTGGCTGCATGCATCCGAACAATCCAGTCGGCGCTCCCGAGCGCGACCAGCAAGGGATCGATGGCTCGCAGGTCGGCGATCTCGGACAGAATGGCCGCGGCGGATTCCTGGACGGTTAAGCTGGAGGAGGCGAGGGAGGTGGTGACGGCCTGAACGGCCGCGTCGCCGATCGCCGCCAGCGCCGCGATCGCCGCCTCACGGACTGCGCGATCAGAGTCCTCGAGCAGGGCCAGCAGCGGCTGCACCGCCCGAGCGTCACGGGCCGCTCCCAGTGCCGTGGCTGCTTCCTGGCGGATGGCCCAGTCCTCGTCCTTGAGCGCGGCAATCTGTTCCAACACATTGTCCCCCATGCGATCCCTCTTGCTTGGCCACGCCGCCGCGCCACGCCGAAGCGAGCGCGTGAGGCAATAACGGGACCAACCCGGATGCAAGAGTGCTCACAACGGTCAGCGGTCAGGCCAGATTAGGCCAACCGCTACGTTAGCACAGCCATTTTTGGAGGGTCAACGGCCTCCAGAACGCGCCCGAGAGCATCGCGAGGCACCTCCCAGCGCGTGTTGACAGACCTTCGAAGGCTTGCTTACGATACTCCCGCAGGCTCGGCGTGCGACCCGAGCAGCGATCCGCGGCCACGAGGACGACAACCGAACGATCCTTTCATCCCATCTGCACAATCCGTCCGATAACGAAGGAGGCAACGTCATGAGACAGTCATGGGCGCATACAGTGCACCGGATGGCGCGTGCGCTGACCATCTGGAGTGTGCTGCTGGGACTCGCCGGCGCGGCCGACGCGTACGAAGTCTGGATCACCGATCAATCCGACACGGCCAAGGAGAGCGGCGGGTTCCTCTACATCTATGACGGCGCGCAGTTGGCGGCGAACCCGTCCGGGGCCAAGCCGGCCGCCACCATCGATCTGGGCGGCGAGGTCAACAAGTTCTGCGAGCAGGCGACGAAGAAAGCGGTCCGCCGTCCCCATATGTTGTTTTTCACGACCGATCAGTCCCACGCGATCCTGTCTTTCTTAAGCGGGCAGGTGCTGTTCATGGACGCCGCGACGCGGAAACCCGAAGCCTGCCTGTCCATGGGCAAGAACGTGCACGCGGCCTGGCCCACCCCGGACATGAAAATGGCGATCGCCGCCAATATCGCGGAGAAGAAGTTCATCCGGATCTGGACCGACTACACGGCCCACAAGTTCAGCTTTGACCCGCAGAAGGACGTCCTGGACCTGGGTGCGCTCGAGCGGGGCGAGCAGCCGGATACGGCGCCGATCTGCCCGATCACCGAATCGGGCAGCAAGTATGCGTTCGTCACGCTGCGCGGCGGCGGGCTGTTCGTCGTCGATGTCACGGAAACGCCCATGAAAGTCGTGACCTCCCTGAACAACGTGGACATCCATCCGGCGGGCTGCGGCGGGATCCAGGTTGGGAACACGATGTATATCAACTCCGGCGGGGGGTGGCCAGTGGCGCCGCTGTCCTACGACGTCTATGCGCTCGACATCTCGAATCTTCCCAAGTCGATCTCGGCCCGGCTGATTACGTCACGGGACACCAAGTTCGCCGACTCGCACGGGATGGCACGTGTCGGGCGGTATCTCTGGAGCGCGGACCGCGCCGGCAACAACATCGAGATCATCGACACGGTGACGAACCTGAGTGTGGGCGGGATCGAGCTCGCGGGCTCCGTCAGCGAGGACCCGGCGCCGGACCTCATGGACGTCTCGCCCGACGAGGCCTACGTGTTCGTCGGGACGCGCGGCCCCAATCCGCTGACGGGCAATGACAAGAATGTCAACAACGCGAAGGGCGCAACGCCGGGCGTGGGCGTGCTCAAGGTGACAGACGGCGGCCGGGGCGGTGCGTTGGTCGGAATCGCGAAGATCTCCAACATGAAGGAGGGAAAGGAAACGGCCGACACGCACGGGGTCGCGGTCCGAAAACGATAGGGAGGGACAGGGGCGCTACATCGCGCCTTTGGCGAGATCCCCGGCAGGACCGAACCGGCCAGTCTGGCCCAGGGGGGAGTCCACCCGGAGGTTGTCGGCCTGACTGGAGCCTACCGCCTCGTCCTCGAGCGGTGGCTCCCAGCCGAGTTTCTTGAGGGTCTCGACGGTCAGGCTTCGCAACGCGTCGGCGGCGGTCATGCGGGTCGTGGCAAAGGACATCACGCGCTCGCTCTCCGCCTCCACCTCCGCCGCCTTCGGATCATGGAGGAACGCCACCAGCGGCTCAATAGCCGTGTCCCCGATCAAGACTAGCGATGCGGCCGCCCGCTCCCGCAGGCTTTGATCTTTCAGCAACATGATCAGCTCGGGGATCACACGCGGATCCCGGAAGTGTCCCAGCGCGGTCGCCGCTGCTTCTTTGATGAACGCTTCTTCACTCACGATGCAGCCGGGCGTCGGCGTGCCTTCCTGACGGATCCCCTTCCCCTTCAGCGCATTCAGCACCGCCGGCAGCGCCCGGGCGTCCCCGATCATCCCTAACGACATGATCGCGTGCCGCTTGACCGCCCCGTCCTTCATCGCGTCGATCAAGGCATCAATGGCACGCGGATCGCCGATCATCCCCAGGGCGATCGTCGCATCTTCCCGGACTGCGCGGTCGGGATCCTTGAGCGCCGCACAGAGCGCGTCCACGACGCGAGGAGCTTTGACCCACGCCCGGCCAATCTGATAGTCGGTCGTCATCCCGCCCAGCGCGCGCGCGGCATGGCACCGCACGACGAAATCCTTGTCGTGGATGGCCTCGAGCAATGCCTCCACCGAGGCCTCCCCGATCGTGACCAGCGCGGTGCCCGCCGTTTCGCGAACCGTCTTGGAGGAGTCCCGGAACAACTTCACGAGGGCCGGTACCGCCTTCGGATCGCCGATCTTGCCCAGCGCCTCGGCGGCCGCACTCTTCACCGCTCCGTCCCGGTCGCGGCAGGCGACCGTCAGCGCCTCCACCGCGCGCCGGTCCTTCAGATCACCGAGGGTCTTCGCCGCATGCTCCCGCACCCGCCATCGCTCATCCTTCAGACAGGTGAGCAGACGATCCACCGTCGCCGATCCCATCGAAGCCATGGCGGCCACGGCCTCGTTCCGGACTTCCATGATCGGATCGTTGAAGAGCTTGATCAGCGTCTCCACCGCCTGCGTCCCGCCGATGCGCGAGACCGCGCGGGCGACATGCGCGCGCACCGACCAGAAATCGTCCTCCGCCGCCCGGATCAAAGATTCCAGCGTGCAGGCATCCGCGAGGTCGGCCAAGGTCTTGGCCGCCTCTTCGCGCGTCGCATCGTCGACGTCTTCGAGCGCGTCCAGAAGATCGTGGACATCAGGGGCCATACGTCACTCCGTCCTCAGAACAACGATGAACGCTGAATGCTGAACGAGGAACTTTGTCCGTCGCTCATCGTTCATCGTTCCGCGTTAGTAGTCGTACTCGCGAGTCCCCCCATAGGGCATCGTCCGGCTGCATCGGATCGTCAGCGATTGCGTCCCGCGTCCGTCCACGCATTCGTCCAGGGTGGAGGGGAACTCGAGCTTGCCTTCCAGCGTGATGACGAAGGGGAAGTCGAACGTGAATGTCCCGAAGCGGTACGCCCCAGGTTTCAGCCTGATCTGGCGCACGTCGGTCGTGCGGTAGGCCTCGGTGCTGTCCGGATCCAAACTCCAGATGATCGGCGTGATGCCCGGAACGTACCACCACGTTGGCGGCTCCAGCGCCGTCGCATTAATGGTGATGAGGTGTTCGGTCGTGTGCGGGGACACCGCGGATGCAGCGACCGTGGCTTCAACCCCTGCCGCCACGACACCGACGAGCACGGCACAGAGGCCGAATCCCAAGGATCCCGTCCCGGGTGCGTCACCGCGTGTTCGCATGGCCTGCCCCCGGCTTACCGTTCTGCGCGACGCCCGGCCCGCCCGATCCATGGAAGATTTCCTCCACCGGCCGACTTTCCCACTCGGTAAAGGTCTCCAGGCCGAGCGTGCGGAGGATGGTCGCCCCCGTGTCGAGAATCGAGACTGGCTGCGTGATCACATGACCCGCCTTGATGCCGGCACCCGACGCCGCCCATAACACCTGCGGGAGCTCATGGCCATTCGACGCGCTGGGCGAAGGCCCGCTGCTCAGCGTCGTGACGAAGACGGTGGTCCGCTTGAGCAGGCCCAGCTCTTTATAGAGGTCGAGGACTGCGCCCATCGCATGGTCGACCGCGCCGAGGGCCTGCTGGTAGGCGCGAGAGGTCCAGCCTTGCATCTGACCGGCTCGAGCCGGCGCCGGCAGGTGCACGACGAGGAAATGCGGCAACGACAGGATCGCGTGGCCGTAGCCTTCGCCGCTCGTGGCCTTCTTGAAATAGTCACGGATATACTTGACGAGGGTCTGAGGCGTGCACTCCGGCCGTAGCTGACCGCAGATCTGATAGTCGGTGTAGGGTTCCGGCTTGGCCAACTGATAGAGCGACTCATCCATGAAGAAGATCGCGCTGTCCTTGCCGCCGCTCAGGTCCAAGTAATCAAAGACCGTCGGCGGCCTCGGGTACCCGCGCGCGAAATCGAATGAGTCCCAGGTCACGCCGTGCTTCTGCACAGGGACACCGGTGAGGAGGGAGGCCATCGTGGGGAGACGCAGCGCCGGCGTGACGGCGTTCGCCGACCACGTCACCGATCCATCCTTGACCAGCCGCTTCAGCACGGGCATCGGACCGGTTTTGGGAGAGCTCTGATTGACCCCTTCCAGCACGAACAGAATGACATGCTCGGCACTGGCCGCCGGGACAGGCGAGGCACTAGAGGGCGCGGCCTGAGCCGTCCCGCCCGGGACCGCATGCAGCAGGCAGATCGCAGCGCCGGCCATCAGCGTTTTCCGCAGAACCGGTTGAGGCTGTCTGCTGGGTACCATGGCGCGTTGGAATGGCGTCGGCAACAAAAGAGAATCCCGCTCACAACCACTTCGGTCTGAAAAACACATTACACTAGCACGTGATTTTCAGAGCGGTCAACCGGCGGAACCCCTGGCCTCTCGGCGCGTTGCTGGTCGGGCGCATTGCGCATGGCTTAGGAGATCAGGTATGAGAGGACGAGAGAGGACTGATGCCGGACAGCAATAACTTTCAGCATGCCCCCTATTCCCGGTCGGACCCGGGCGAGCGAGTGCGCTATCGCGAAGTCGGGCCGAGCGCGCCTCCCGACACGCTGGCCTGGCAGGACGCCATGGCGCAGCTCGGTGTGCAACTGGCCCAGGCTGGGGTCCGGGCCGTCCTCTTCATGCACGGCTCGATTCTGAACTCCGATTTGTTCGGCGTGCAGCGTCTGGATGACGTCGGCGGGCTCAAGCGCGGCTATTCACGCGGGATATCGGGATTGGAAGCCTTGCTGGCGCTCATGCGCCAGGACACGAACGGCTTGCCGGCCTTGAAAGGAGGGGCGACGCCGCCATATCCGGATGATGACCAGACCAAACGCCTGCTCGATGACCAGATCGGGGATGCCGGCAATTTCACCAGTGCCTATGTCGAGACCTTCCGTAAAGCGGTCAATCGACAGGCGCCCCGTCCCATCGCCTGCTTGCGTTCTCTCTGGGCCTCGGAACATCATCATCTGGGTCGGGCGGACGCCGCGTGGCGCCTGATCGATCGGCTGCGGGCATGGGCAACGGATTTGGCGCTCGGCCCCGGCGACCGGATTCTCGTGCAGGCGCACGGGCAGGCCGGCCTCGTCCTGGCCCTCGTGTCCAACCTCCTCGCACCGGGGAACACGTCCGGCAAGAAGCTTTTCTTCCAGGCGCTCGCAGGGTACTACCTGCAAGGATCGCCGACGCCGGGCACTCTCGACCGTTTCCACCAGGTTGAATCGTGGCTGGCCGGCGGCCGGGCGCTGAACGGTGCAGTCCTGGATGTGGCCACGTTTGGCACGCCAATCCGGTATGGCTGGGATCCGTCCGGCCTCGGCCGCCTGCTGCACATCGTCAACCATCGGCCGATGCGTGCTGACGGCAAGCGCTGGCTCGCCAAAATGGAACTGCCGCAGATCACGATGGAGATGCCGTACGTCTGGGGCGGGGATTACGTCCAGCAATTGGCGGTGGCGGTCACCGATGCCCTGCCCGCGACGCCGGGGGCCAACGCGGCCAACAAAGCCATGTGGGAGCTGCTGGAGCCTTACGACGGGTTCGAACGGTGGCTGGAGTGCGCGCGCAAATGCGTGCGCTGCGCGAGCGACGGCCTGTGCCTGCTGGTGGATTACAAGGACATGCTCACAGAGCCTGCGCCGAACGTCCTGTCACACGTCTACGGTCACGCCGCCTATACCCGTCTCACTTCTCTGCTGTTCAACACAACAGAGATCGTGCAGGCGCTGTATGGCCTGACGTCAGTACCTCGCTAGTGCTCCGGTTCAGAAAATCGACGTCTTGGTTCGGAGGACCATACGTGCCGTTCAGTCCCCCATGGCAAGCGGCTTGATGCCCTCCTACCCAGCACGGCTCACACGGATACGCTTCCCGCGGGATCAAGGCAGATTCAATATCGCGTTGTCCCCTTTCGCTCCAGCTCGAGCAGGACGCGCAAGCCATAATAGAAGCATTCCTTCTGGTATCGCTCTTCCCATTTGCGCAACGTGGAGAGTCCCTTCCTGCCGCCTTTTTGCAGGATGCGCGCGACTTCCCGATGAAGTCCGCATCGGGATTCAGAGGCTCGATCAATCCACATGGGAGGAATATTCGCCCCTCGTTTTCTGATGAGGCGATAGCCTTTCAAGACGCTGCCATTGGCACGCTCGAACAATTCGGCTCTGCGCGGCATGGTCAACCTCCCTTATCCTACGGATGCGCTTGACGCCAGTTGCGGCCGACCCCAAGCTCCACTTTGAGCGGTACCGACAAGCCGAGGCGAACGCCGGTCTGTTCCATCTCCTCCCGCACGAGTTGCTTCGTCTGCTCCAGCTCCTGCTCCGGCGTTTCGAAGATCAGCTCATCGTGGACCTGCAGGATCATTTTCGTCTGCGAGAGCTCCGCGTGGAGCCGCCGGTTCACGGCGATCATTGCGACTTTGATTAGGTCGGCCGCCGAGCCCTGGATCGGGCTGTTCACCGCCATCCGCTCGCCGAAGCTGCGCTGCGTCTGATCGGGACTGTTGAGCTCCGGAATCGGCCGGCGGCGGCCCAGGACGGTCGTGACATAGCCCTTCTGCCGCGCCTCCTCGATCGTCCGATCCAGGAATGCCTTCACTTCCGCGTACCGCTCAAAATACGTGTCGATGTACCGCTTGGCCTCCTGTTGCGACACACCGAGCGTCGTGGACAGGCCATACGGGCTGATGCCGTACACGATCCCGAACACGACGGTCTTGGCCGCACGCCGCATCTCGCGGGTGATCTGCTCCGGAGGCAGGTTGAAGATCTCGACGGCTGTGGCGGTATGAATATCAGCGCCTTGCTCGAAAATCTTGAGCAGCCGCGCGTCACGCGACAGATGCGCCAGAATGCGCGGCTCGATCTGGCTGTAATCGGCGGAGAGCAGGATGCGCCCGGGCGGCGCGACGAAGGCCTCACGGATGCGCAGACCGTACTCGCCCTTGACCGGGATATTCTGCAAATTCGGATCCGCCGAGGAAAGCCGGCCCGTCGCGGCGACGGTCTGGTTGAGCGAGGTGTGCAGCCGGCCGGTCTCGGGATTCACCAGCGCCGGCAGCGCGTCCACGTACGTGGACTTGAGCTTGCTCAGGCTGCGATAGTTGAGAATCTGCGCGGGCAGCTCATGCTGCGTCGCCAACTGCGTGAGGGTCTCTTCATCCGTCGAGTAGCCGGTCTTGGTCTTCTTGATCGGCTTGAGGCCCAGCTTCTCAAACAGCACCCCCGCCAACTGCTTCGGCGAGTTGAGATTGAATTCCTGCCCGGCGAGCCGCGTGATCGTCTCCATCATCCGGTCCAGCTCGCGTTCCAGCTCCTTGCTGAGCGCCCCCAGCGCGGGCACATCGAGGCCGAAGCCGTTCTGCTCGATCTCCGCGAGCACGGGGACCAATGGCATTTCAACGTCCTCGAAGAGGCGCAGGACGCCTTGCTCCTGGAGCTTCGCCCTGAGCACGGGCATCAGCCGGCTGATCACCGCGGCCGCTTCGGCGGCGCTCCCTGCGACGCTCGATTCGCCCGCACAGCGATCCACCGCGCTGAACAGCTCCCCGGTCGGCTCCGGCGATGGCGCCGGCCGCTCGGCGCCCAGGTGGTACCCCAATGCGTCCAGCGCGGCCGCCTCCAGCGAGTGGGTGCGCCGGTTCGGATTGAGCAGGTACGTGGCGATCATCGTATCGAAGCACGGGCCCGCAAGGGCCACGTCTGCACGATGCAGCGCGAGCAACAGCGGCTTGAGATCGTGGGCGATCTTCGGATGTCCGGCGTCGGTGAGGAGCGCCACCAGCGTTTTCAACGGGCGGCCCTTTTGCCAGACGACGAACGCCGTCTTCCCCCCAGCCGCCACCGCCAGACCCCGCAAGTCAGCCCTCACGCTGATACCACCGCCCTCCCCGTCCAGCACCGGATGGAGTGCCACCGGTTCGGCCGATGCCAAGCCCGCGGCAAATCGTTGCGCGGCCTGTTCATCGCGCAGCACCTCCGCATCCTTCCCGAGAGCTTCCGTCGTCGCCGACGGCTGCACGATCTTGAGCAGCGTGGGGAATTCCAGCTCGCGCAGGAGGGCCACCAACGGTGCAGGAGGCGGTGGGGCTACGCGGAAGCGCGCAGGATCGAATACGACCGGCGCATCCAGAAGGATCGTGGCGAGCTGGCGGCTCAATCGCGCCTGCTCCGCCTGCTCGACGAGCAGCGTTTTCGTTTTGGCGGGGGCGACTTCTTCGATCCGTCGGAGCAGGTTATCGATGGTCCCGAACTCCCCGATCAGCTTGATGGCGGTTTTCTCGCCGATGCCCTTGACCCCGGGGATGTTGTCCGTCGCGTCGCCCATCAGCCCCATGACCTCGACGACGCGGGCCGGCTCCACGCCGAACCGCTCCCGGCAGTCAGCCTCGGTGAACCACTCGTCCCTGACCGGATCGTAGATGCGCACCGCCGGCGTCAGCAACTGGAACATGTCTTTATCGCCGGTGACGATCACGACCTCATAGCCGGCCTGTTCGGCCTGACGCGCGAGCGTGCCGATGAGATCGTCGGCTTCGTACCCGGCCTGCCGTGCCACGGGCAGCCCCAGCGCTTCGGTCACTCGGTGCACATAGGGGATCTGCACCTGCATGCCTTGGGGCATCTCGGGCCGGTGGGCTTTGTATTCCTTGAATTCTTCGTGCCGGTGCGTCGGGCCCTTTTCGTCGAAGGCGACCGCGAGGCAATCCGGCCGGTGCTCCCGAAGGATCTTCAGCATCATGGTCGTGAAGCCGTAGATCGCGTTCGTTTGGAGCCCCTTGGAATTGGAGAGCGGTGGGAGGGCGAAATACGCGCGGTAGACGTACGCGCTGCCGTCGATGAGATAGACAGTCGGCATAGGCACGAGGCGATGGGCTAGAGGCTATAGGAAAACGAAAAGAAAATCAGCCCCAGCCTATCACCTATGACCCCTTGCCTGTTTCACGGCGCGTCGGTGACGATCAGCGGCGGCTGGCCGAACTTCTTGCGAAGCTTGTTCACGGCCTCCAGCACCGCCGGCTGGCCGATCAGCTTGCGTTCGAGGCGTCGCTTCCCCGGCAAGTCCATCAGCGACACGCCGATCAGCATCGTCAGGATCCCCTGCCCCGGCAGCACCAGCATGGCGACCCCGGCCAGGAAGAACAGGGAACCGAAGAAGTTCTTGGCGAAGTGAAAGGTCAGGCGAAGGATCGGATGCGAGTCCCGAAGCCAGGCTCGCGGGTAGCGTTCGTCAAAGTATTCGGCCGGAAGCTGGACGATGATGAAGGGAATGGCGATCAGGCTGCCGATGAAGGAGACAATCGACAGAACGGTGAGGCCGATCCAGACGTCCCGGGGAAACAGCGCCTCGAGGGCTGAGACAAGACTTTCCATGCAGCGCACATCCTATCACGCGCACCAGGGCGCCTCAAGGCGCGCAGCGGCACGCCCCGGCACATGTCCATCGGTCCGCCCCTTTTGTTTTTTACTGTTGCCTTGCCTATAATTTCGGCACCGTGAAGCCCCTGGCCCTGACCGGAACCGATCTCACCCTCCAAGACTTCTACGAGGTCGTCCTCGGCAACCGGCCGGTTCGTCTCGCGCCGACCGCCCGGCGGCGCATGGCTGGGTCCGCGGCCGTGGTCCGCAAAGCGGCGAGCGGATCCGAACCTATTTACGGCATCACGACGGGGTTCGGCAAGCTGGCCACCCAGCGGATCTCCCCGTCCGAAATCCGGCAACTGCAACTGAACCTCGTGCGCAGCCATGCGGCGGGCGTCGGCGAGCCGTTGTCCTCGGAGGAGACCCGGGGCGTGCTGCTGCTCCGGGCCAACGTCCTGGCCCACGGCCATAGCGGGGTCCGGCCGATCGTCGCCGAGCACCTCGTGACGTTGCTGAATCGGGGTGTGCTGCCTGTGATTCCGTCCAAAGGCTCCGTGGGCGCGAGCGGGGACCTGGCCCCGCTTGCGCACCTCGCACTCGTCCTGATCGGCGAGGGTGCGGCACACGTCGGCGCCCGCCGTCTGTCCGGACGTGCGGCCCTGGCGGCGGCAGGCCTCACCCCGCTTCAACTCGAAGCAAAAGAAGGCCTGGCGCTCGTGAACGGCACGCAGGCCATGCTCGCGTTGGGCTTGCTGGCGCTCCGCCGATGCGACCGGCTCGTTGATGCGGCCGATGCGGCCGGCGCCCTGTCGGTAGAGGCGCTCAAGGGCACGCCGGTCGCCTTCGACCCCCGGATTCACCGGCTCCGGCCGTATCCCGGCCACGCTCGGACCGCCGCGCATCTGCGTGCCCTGGTCTCGGGGAGCGACATCCGCGTCTCGCATCTGCACTGTCCGCGCGTGCAGGACGCGTATAGTCTGCGGTGCATGCCACAGGTGCATGGTGCAGTGCGGGACGCCCTCGACCATGTGCGGACCACCCTGAGCGTGGAGCTCAACAGCGTCACGGACAACCCGCTCGTCTTCCCGGAGCGCGGAGAGATCCTGTCGGGCGGCAACTTCCATGGCCAGCCGCTCGGCCTGGTCCTCGATTATCTGGCCATCGCGATGACGGAACTGGCCAGCATCTCCGAGCGCCGAATCGAGCGCCTCACCAATCCCGAGTATGGCGACCTGCCGCCGTTCCTGAGTCCCCATCCGGGGCTCAACTCCGGCTTCATGCTGGCCCAGGTCACCGCGGCCGCCCTGGCCTCCGAAAACAAGGTGCTGGCGCACCCCGCCTCGGTCGATTCCATTCCGACCTCGGGCAATCAGGAAGACCACGTGAGCATGGGCATGGGCGCGGCCTTGAAGCTGAAGCCGATCCTCGACAACACGGAGCGTATCCTGGCCGTGGAGTTGCTCTGCGCCGCCCAGGGGGTGGACTTTCACCGCCCCTTGCGGCCAGGATGGGGCAATCGGCGCAGTTACCGGTTGATCCGGGATCGGGTCCCTCGCCTGGAGCAGGATCGGGTGCTCGCACCGGATATCGAGCGGATTCGCGCGCTGATCGCGAGCGGCGCCTTGTCCGACGTCCTGACCGCCGCGCGGCGCCGGCAAAGGAGCCCGTCATGATTTCGCGCAAGCCTGGCCGCACTCGGCCGCACGGAGCCGGCCGCTCTCGGTCCGCCCTGATCCTGCTCCTCCTACTCACGCTCGGAGGTTTGGCAGGGCCCGTCCCGTCACCCGCAGCGGAGCCCAGATTGGCGGGTGAGGACTTGCAGGTGGAGATCACCAAGAAAGGCCTGGGCAAGGAGGTGTCCATCCGCCAGGGGACCAAGGAATGGTTCATGCTGGTGGAGGTGACGCCGGAGAACACGGTCGTGATCCGCCAGGAAAAGGACCACGAGACCTACCTCGTGGATGAGAGCGAGACGCACGACCGCGCCATGACGCCCGCCGAGGTGGACGCGGTGATCCAGGATTTCGTCAACAGCGTGAAGACCCGGGCCAAGGCGAAAAAGAAATGATTCGTGCGCCACGTGGCACGACGCTGAGTTGCAAGGGCTGGCCGCAAGAAGCCGCCCTGCGCATGCTGATGAACAACCTCGACGACGAGGTCGCGGAGAACCCGCGCGAGCTGGTCGTGTACGGTGGAGCAGGCAAAGCGGCGCGCAACTGGGCCTGCTATCACGCGATCGTTCGCGAGCTCCAGCGACTCGAGGCTGACGAGACGTTGCTGGTGCAGTCGGGCAAACCGGTGGGGGTCCTGCGGACGCACCCCCTCGCGCCGCGCGTCCTGATCGCCAACTCCAATCTGGTCGGGCACTGGGCCACTTGGGATGAATTCCGCCGGCTCGAGGCGCTGGGCTTGATGATGTACGGCCAGATGACGGCGGGTTCTTGGATGTACATCGGGACGCAGGGGATCGTCCAGGGCACGTATCAGACCTTTGCCGCGGCCGCAGCCCAGCATTTCGGCGGCGATCTGGCCGGTCGGTTCCTGCTGACAGGCGGCATGGGCGGGATGGGCGGCGCGCAGCCGTTGGCCGCCACCATGAACGGGGCCGCGTGCTTGTGCATCGAGGTGAACCCGGCCCGCATCGAGCGTCGCATCAAGACCCGCTACTGCGACCGCATGACGACATCGCTCGAGGAAGCTCTCCAGTGGGTTGAGACCGCCCGGCGCGCGCGCCGGCCCCTGTCCGTGGGGCTGGTCGGCAATTGTGCCGACGTGCTGCCCGAGCTGGTCCGGCGCGGCGTTGTGCCGGATCTGGTCACCGATCAGACCTCGGCCCACGATCCGCTGAACGGGTACATTCCGCGCGGCCTGTCGCTGGAAGAGGCCACGCGGCTCCGCAAGGAGGATCCCAACGCCTATGTCGAACGCGCGCTCGATTCGATCGCAGTCCACGTGCGCGCTATGCTGGATTTCCAGAAAGCCGGATCGATCGTGTTCGACTACGGCAACAACATCCGCACGATGGCCTTTCAGCGCGGCGTCCGGGACGCCTACAGCTTCCCCGGGTTCGTGCCGGCGTTCATACGGCCGCTGTTCTGCGAAGGGCGCGGGCCCTTCCGGTGGGTCGCGCTCTCCGGCGAGGCCGCGGACATCCAGGTGACGGACGAGGCGGCCCTCGAGCTCTTTCCCGACCATGTTGCGCTGCAGCGCTGGATCCGCCTCGCGCGCGACCGGGTCGCCTTCCAGGGTCTACCCGCCCGAATTTGTTGGCTGGGTTATGGGGAACGCGCGGCGATGGGGTTGAAGCTCAACGAGCTGGTCGGCCACGGGCGACTCAAGGCGCCGGTCGTGATTGCGCGGGATCATCTGGACGCGGGGTCCGTGGCGTCGCCGTTTCGTGAAACCGAAGCGATGAAGGACGGCAGCGACGCCATCGCCGATTGGCCGATCCTGAACGCATTGCTCAATACGGCCTCCGGCGCCAGTTGGGTGTCGTTCCATCATGGCGGTGGTGTCGGCATCGGCTACTCCCTGCATGCCGGCCAGGCGACGGTCGCCGACGGGACGAAAGAAGGCGCGCGGCGCGTCGAGTGCGTCCTCACCAACGATCCCGGCCTGGGGATTCTGCGGCACGTCGACGCCGGCTACCCCGAGGCCCTCGCTGCGGCGCAGCGCCATGGTTTGCGCGTGCCGCTGCCACACGCTAGCGCGGGCTAGTGCCGTTCCAACGTGATGCAGCGAAGCGATGCAAGGCCTGCTGGCTCAACGCTCGGTACGGCGCGCGACATGAGCCGTTGCTCCCAGAAGTTGGAACGGCCCTAGCTTGTTACCGTTGGCAGGCCACCGTATAATCCGACGCCAGGTCGTTCTGTTAGGCCCGTGTTGCCGGTTGAGCCCGCGCACTCCGTCCTGTTCGTGGTTTGTTGACCCTGGCTCAACGGACTCACTGAGCGCAACGCGGGCCCCGTTGGAGTCGCTATGAAGCCCAAACCCAAGTTCGTACTGTTCGCACACAACGCGACCTATGACAAGCTCCACCAGGTCGCGACGCTAGCGATGACCGCGGCAGCTCTCGGGAAAGACGTGATCGTCGTCCTGCTGTTCTGGACGATCAAGAAGTTGGCGGAGGGCAAACTGGATGAGGTGGACTTTCCGCCGGAATACGCCCGCCATGCAGAGGACGTGGCTCGCTTGCTCAGTGAAAAGAAAGTCCCGCGGATATCGGAAATGCTTCAGGAAGCGAAACAGGTCGGCCAGGTCCGCGTCATCGCCTGCAGCGCCGGCCTCGAGTACATGGGCGTGGAAGCCGAGGTGGTCGCCAAGAACGTGGACGAGGTCATGGGCCTGCCCGCCATCTTATCCCTCACCGCCAACGCAGAGACGACGCTCTTCATCTGAGCAGGCGAGAGGCGTGCGCCCCTAGCCCTTGCCCTCGTTATCTCGATTTCGTCACTCCCACCCGATCGCAGTATCGCTCAATCTTACAGCGGCTGCAGAAGGGTGAAACGGGCTGGCAGAGATTCTGCCCGTACGGAACCAGCAGGTCATTGAAAGTGATCCAGTAACGGGGCGGCAGCTTGCGTCGCAGGGTCTCCTCGGTCTGCTCCGGCGTTTTGGTACTGACATAGCCCCAGCGATTCGTGATGCGGTGCACATGCGTGTCCACACAGATGCCCGGCTTTCCGTAGCCCACCGTGACCACAAGATTGGCCGTCTTGCGCCCGACTCCCGGAAGCGTCACCAGGGCTTCGATCGAGTCCGGCACGCGCCCCTCGAACTCCGTGAGGAGGCGCCGGCAGATCGCCTGAATGTGCTTGGCTTTGGTCCGGTAGAAACCGACGGGATAGATCGTGCGCGCGATGCGGGGAAGCGGCAGACGCAGCATCGCGGCGGGATTCTCGGCCAGCGCAAAGAGCCGGCGACTGGCCTCCGCAGTCGTCTGGTCCTTGGTCCGGAGGCTAAGCACGCAGGCGATCAGGATGCGGAACGGATCGCAGGATTCCTTTGCCACCGCGCCGACGACGGGTTCTTGCCACTGCCGGACTTCCCGCCTGAGAATCCGGATGACGGGATGAATATCGGCGTTACGCATCGCGCAGACACACGCACAGGCAGGCAGGACAACCGGGGGGACAAAGGCGGAGGGAGGACCGCTTACTCCATCTTGTGCTTGGCAAGCCACTTCTGGCGACGACGCTGGGCCTCGCGCTGCTTCGCTTTCCGCCGAACGCTTGGTTTCTCATAGAAGCGGCGACGCTTCAACTCACGAAACAGACCCTCGCCTGCCAGTTTTTTCTTGGCAACCTTCAGCGCCTTCTCGACGTTGTTGTTGAAAACTTTAATTTCCATTGCTCGACAATCGTGCCTTTCCTTCTAAGTCCACTCCCGACGGTTCAGAGGCCGAAACTGGTCACTCGATACCGCAGACAGTGGCGCAGTCTATCACAGGCCCTTGAGCTCTACAAGGCTCTGTTCGATCCCTTTGATCCGGTTTTGTACTGAGGACACAAAATCTTGATTTTGCTGACCTTTCAGGTTGACGAGCGCGTTGGCAAGCGCCCCTCGCGCTGCTGCGACTGCCATCAGCAAGCCCACCTCCAGGTCTGTCTTGACCGCGGGCTTGGCTTGGCTCGCGACGGCCCTGATCAGCGCTCCAACTGCAGCCGCTCTCGCAGCAGTCTCCAACGCAACTTCGGTCGCGGTACGGAGACTCTGGGCAATGGCCTGGGCTCGGCCCGTGTCAGACTTGGGCAGCCGATGGGCGGCCAGCACCCCTTCATAGGCGGCCGCATCGGCCACGATGAGTCGCTGCAACCGCTCCGCGTGCTCCTTCAACCGACGTGCCAGATCGGTCAGCGCTGCCAGTTCCGTTCGCTGCGCATTCGATTGAATGCGCTCTTGCGTTTTTTCCACGGAGGTCATGGTGATCCGGCACCCCATGACTCCTAACGCGGCGGCCAGCGCGCCCGCCAGCGCGGCGACGCTGCCTCCACCTGGTGTCGGGGTGCCAGCCGCCACCGCCTCCAGAAAGGGCGAAAGCGACGATGCGGCAGCAGGAGTGGGGCCCTCACGGGCCAGCACCAGGTCGAGCCGGTCCTCGAGCACCTGAGTCGGATCGAAGCGTTCCAACTTTAGGAAGAACTCGGAAGCCTGCAGGAGCGCCTTGCGCGGTACCAGACCGACGACTTCACTGCCGGCCACCGTGACTCCGCGCGCCTCGGCCTGCTGTCGCACGGCCTCGAACGCGACATGAATGGGGGTCTCCTCGAAGTTGGTCAGATTCATGGAGACCTGCACCATGCGGCGGCTGGCCAATTCCACTCCGATCGCTTTGACGTGGGGGAGCCCTCCGCTAGAAAACCGGACGGCCTTGGCGATGGCTTTGGCAATGGAGAGATCGTCCGTCGTGAGGTTCACGTTATAAGCAATCAGGGGCGGCCTCGCCCCGACCACCGTTGCGCCCGCGGTCGGGTGCAGCGCCCGAGGACCGAAGTCAGGAGTCCACGCAGGATCCCCCGCCATGCGCGCGCTCAGCCCTTCCGGCCCGCCTTTCCGGATCGCTTCGAGGTGTTCCCGCGCCGGATTCGCGGCCGCGCGCTGATAGAGAAAAACCGGAATCTCGAGCTCGCGCCCGATGCGCGCGCCAACCTGCCGGGCCAACGCGACACAGTCTTCCATCGTGATCCCGCGAATCGGAACGAACGGGACGACATCGGTCGCCCCCACCCGCGGATGCCCGCCCTGGTGACGGCGCAGATCAATCAAGCGTGACGCGATTTGCGCCGCGCGGAAGGCCGCTTCGCCGACCGCCTCCGGCGCGCCGACGAACGTGAGGACCGCACGGTGGTGATCATGGTCCATTTCCTGATCCAGGAGATAGACGCCCGGCACCTCGCGGATCGCGGACACCAGGGTTGCGATCGTGGCGGGATTGCGCCCTTCGCTGAAATTGGGCACGCATTCGACTAATCGGTCCATGACCCCCCGCCCGAGGCACGTAGCGCGGGACAAGCGGCGCTGGGTCCTTCCCTCTCGCCCCTAGCCGCTCGCCCCTCGCCCTTCTTTGTCATACGCGACCCGCCCATTCTTGATCGTCATCATACAGTGGTTCATGCCGAAAAAATACGGAATCTCGCGGTAATCGTCGACGTCCATGATCACCAGATCCGCCTGTTTGCCGGGCTCCAGCGAACCGACGCGCACGCCGCGCCCGACTGCGTAGGCGCCGTTGATCGTGGCAGCCACGATCGCTTCGGCCGGCGTCATCCGCATCTGGGAGCAGGCCAGGGCAAGGATCATCTGCATGTTGGGCGTCGGCGAGCTGCCCGGGTTGAAGTTCGTCGCCACCGCCACCGGCACACCGGCGCCAATCAGGCGCCGGGCCGGCGGGTACGGCCCGGTCCCCAGGTGCAGCACGCTGCCGGGGAGAAGCGTGGCGATCGTCCCCATGGCGCGTAACCGTCGAGCATCGCGCTCCGCCAAATGATCGAGATGATCTACGGACAGGGCACCCATCCGGGCGGCCAGCAGGGCGGCGCCGGACCGACCCAGTTGCTCGGCATGCAGCTTGAGCAGCAGTCCGGCGCGCGCCGCCGCCGTGAGCAGGCGGCGGGTCTCCGCTACGCTGAAGTACCCGCGATCGCAGAACACGTCGAAGCACTCGGCCAGGTGTGTTCGCGCGATCTCGGGAATGAACCGGCTCTCCCATAGCCGGAGAAACGCGGCGCGCCGGCGCCTGAAGCGGGCCGGTACATCATGGGCCAGCAGGGTCGGCACCAGATCCATCTCCCCTCGTGCGGCGACGCGCGCGATGACGCGCAACAGTTTGAGTTCCTGGGGGACGTCCAGACCATATCCACTCTTCACTTCCGCTGTCGTCGTCCCGTGTTCAAGGAACAATCTCACAGAACTCTGCAGGCGGGACACGAGCGCGGCTTCGTTGGCCCCGCGGACGCGCCGGGCACTGGCTTGTATGCCACCCCCGGACTTCGCAATCTGGCTATAGGTGGCCCCGCTGAGGCGGGTCACATACTCATCCACCCGGCTCGCGGCGAAGAGCGCGTGCGTATGGGAATCGACAAACCCCGGCAGGACGACCCTCCGCCGGGCATCCACTCGACGGGCCCCACGCGCCTCGGGCGAGCGGCTTACCCGGTCTGCCGCTCCCGCCCGGAGAATCCTTCCGTTCTGGATCAGCACGGCCCCGTTGCGGACGAGGCCGACGTCGGACATTTCCGCGCTCGCGCGGGGACGGGCCGGTCCGGCGAGAGTGAGCAATTGGCCGCAGTTGGAGACCAACAGCGGCGGTTGGGTACGGGAAGAGACCATGAACGCGTCGTTCGCTCTAGTCGGTCGTGTGGTCTGTCTGGTCGGCTGAGCTCATACGGGCGATAAAGGATCTTGTGCCGGAGACGAGGGGGAGAAAGCAAGCGACCAGAGTCGGCCTATCCCTGTGCGGATCGGGCGACACGGTGTGAAGCGGAGGTGGGGCGGCGCACCGCCGGGGAGGCGGGGGCCGCCTCGGTCAGATCCCGCTGCGTCGTCGGAGTGCACAGGAGGTGCACCCGGGCGTAGTACAACGCCAGCTCTCAGCGGAATTATGGGAGGGAGGGTAGGGATTATCGGTCGGGTGAAAGCGGTGGTACCACTGGTTCTCGAGCCAGTAGGCCTGTTCGGCAGATGACGCATAGGCGAACCAGAAGTAACGATACCCGGACTGGCTCACGAATCGGGCCAGGGTGTCGCCCACGTCATCGGCACTGGCCCCGACAAAATCCGCGGCCCGGCCCTTGCGTGAGAGGATAAAGGCCCCGGGCGCGCGGCGGCTCACGAAGATATGCAGATACCGGATGTTGAAGGGCCCTGCGATCACGCCGTTTTTCACGTTGTGGTCTCCCCCATTGATGAGCGACCTCACATCCGTGCCGATTGCCGCTCGTGCGGTTCCGATGAGTTGCGGTAAAAGGCTCGCGAGGCCGCGTGACCCCTCTCGCGTACGAACGAGCCTAGTCGTCAGGCCCGGCACTTGTGGCAGATCGCGTGGGAACGGCATCAGGCTTTCGCCACACGCACGACCCGGATTCGCGAGAGGGTGGCGAGCAGCATCACCGGGTTCGGGATCGTCGTCTCGACCGGCACGTAGAGCAGGGCCCGTCGCGCCTGGACTCGGGTCATGATTCGGCGTACATGGGCGACATCGGCCAGTTCGAGTTCTGCTTTTGGATGGCTGAACACCGCCACGCGCTCCAGCGAGGATTCCAGCAGCATGCCTTCCTGCTGGCCGTTCTCCATGTTGATGACCGGCTCTATTCTGGGCTCGTCCACATCGGTCATGGACTTGCTGGCGAGTTGTGTGACGAGCTCTTGAAAGACAATCTCACTCACCGCCATGGGACACCTCCTTGATGACGGTTGTCGCCGAGGGAACTGACGAGAGGCCTGAGGCGCATCCCGCTGGAACGTGCTCTGGAAATTGGATCGTGGGGCAGGGCCAGGTATGTGGAGCTGATGGCCAGGATCCGGTCGAGTCAGGCATCGAGACCCCAATCTCGCCCGCAAGAGACCCGGGGCTCACATCCTTCGATCCGACATGAGGCTACTTCGACCTGGGTAGGAAGCAAGTGACAAGCGACTTGTACTGAAAGTTAAACCCAAAGTCAAGAGGAAAATACCATTAGATGGATATGGTGGTAATTCGAGACCAATATCTTGTGGATAAGGTGGGGGCTGAAAAGCAAAAGAGCTAGAGAAGTCCACGCTTCTCCAGCCCTTTGCATCGTCGGTCCCCAGCCCTGCCGAGAGCTGGGGATACCTGTCAACTGGCTATTTGGTCTTCCTTATATAAGCTCTGAAAATAGGCTTTGAGTTCGAGGCGTCCTCTTCCAAGCCCACCATTTGGTGACCGGTGGTCTCGCACCATGCCGGCATGTCCTTCTTGATCCCTTCATCATCTGACACCACTTCCAGGACTTGCCCCATCGACAATTCCTTGATCTTCTTGGACGTCATGATGATCGGCATCGGACAGAAGTACCCGAGCGTATCGAGCTTGACATCAGCGTTCATGTGTTGTGTCTCGTTTGTTTGGTTTGTGGGGTTTGTTTGGTTCTCATTCAACTAAACAAACCAGAAAGACCAGATGAACTAGATAAACAGGTTTACTGAGCCTTGCCGGGCTTCGGCCAGATAGGTGCTCACGCCCGCCAACTGATCCACGCCCTCCACCAGGGTATCCTTGGTGATACCCATCAGGCCCATGGTGGTTGTGCAGGCGATGAACTGGACGCCCAGATCTTTGGCCGTGCCCATCAATTCCGGTACGCCCGGCATCCGGTGCTGACTCATGACCCGCTTCATCATGCTGCTGCCGAGCCCTCCGAAGTGGAACCGGGAGAGCGGCAACGATTCCGCGCCTCCCCTGTTCAGGAGCCCGAACAGGCGCTGCAGCCAATCCTTGCCACCGCTCATGGTTCCTTTGCGTCGAATCACGTTGAGTCCCCAGAAGGTAAAGAACATGGTGACCTGCATCCCCATGGCGGCTGCGCCGGTGGCGATGATGAACGCCGCCATCGCCCGATCCAGGTCTCCGCTCAGGAGCACGATCGTCACGCGATCCGGCCTGGTTTCTCTCAGCTCCGCCAGCGTCGTCGCCGGCTCGATCGCTGTGGTAGTCATGGTCGCACCTATGAGTGACCGTTGGGTCGGTTAAGCCCGTTGAGTCCGTTCGATCCGTGACCCGTACACCATCGACCGCCACCTCAGTGAAACCGCACGGCCTGAACGGACTGGATTGACTATATTCGTCGTTTCTTTTCGTTGTCAAGCCAGGCTCCTTGGACCCTTGCACTCCGGAATCGTTCCACGTAGGCTACCCGGCAATACCCGTGCTCGGCCCATCAGCTTTCCGTGGACTGCCTCATGCGAACCGCCGGCTACTTGATCGGGATGCTTGCTGTTTCCGCGCTCCCTTGCGGTGCGTCACCTGCCGGAGCCGACTCTCCCAGACTGACCACCGTACCCGCGCTGATCGTCGGGGAGGACCGCGGCCAGACGGTTGGGGGTCTGGAATTCATCGTCATCCAGGTTGACTTCGATCCGCAAGGGCGCGGGCCCACGATCCTGTTCAGCGAGAGAGCCCAAGGGTCGGCGGTCACCGAGGACTGGAAGGAGGGCGTGCGACTCGCGGTGCGGGCAGCCGCGGCAGCACTCGGGGAGGATGCCCGCGCGTGGCGCGTCACCATCAAGAACCGTGCGCCAGTCACCGTCACCGGCGGCACGAGCGCGAGCAGCGTCGTTGCCGTCGGGGTGATGGCGGCATGGCGCCGCGAGACTGTGCGCCCCGATATCGCGCTCACCGGCGAGATCGGTGCAGATGGACGAATTCGCGAGGTAGACATGCTGCCGGCCAAGCTCGCCGGAGCAGCCCGCGGGCGCATGCGCGCGCTCCTCGTGCCGAAAGGCCAGGCACGCACGGCGCAGTGGGATCTCTATCAACTCGGGCGCGAGCGAGACATCGCCGTGGTCGAAGTCGACTCGCTGCAGGAAGCGTACGAGCTGATGACGGGGAAACGTCCGATCAACTGAACAGTTTATCTGATTTGTTTGGTGTTTCTGGCTTGTCTCCCGCTCCGAACCACCAGGCAAACCCGACAAACCAAACAAACCGGACAAACATCCTGACTCAGGCCGTCTCGCCTTCCACCAGCAGCCCCATCGCCCGCCGGATCTGCTCCCTGGTGCCCAACAACACCACCACATCTCCCGAATCGAGCCGCACCTTTTCGGAAGGGTTGGATTCCGTGATCCCGCGCCGAGTGAGCGCCATTACGGAGGCGCCGGTACGTGGGCGAATAGACACCTCCCCGAGCGTTTTCCCCACGGCCGGCGACCCATCCTCGATCCGGCAGGTTTCGACCTCCACATCCTTCAACGTGCCACCCCGCAGGTGATGGGCCAGCTCCGGCAGGTCGGCCCGGCGCAGGAGGGCGTATCCTTCTCGCCGGATCTGCTCAGCCTTCTGCATGATCACCTCCTGCGGCATCTTGTAGGTCCGCAGGACCAGCGCGAAAATCTCGATCGAGGTCTCGAATTCCTCCGGCACGACCTCGTCGGCGCCGAGCTCATGCAGCTCGTCCAGTTCCTTGAGATATCGCGTGCGTACCACGATGTGTAGCTGGGGATTGAGCCCCCGAGCCACCTGGACCGTCCGTCGAGCCGCGAACGGATCCGAAATAGCGACGACGAGCACGCGAGCACCTTCGATCCGCATGTGGTGAAGAACGCTGGGATTGGTCCCATCCCCATAATAGATGGGCAGACCGGCCTTCGCCTCCCGACGAACGATGTCGCCGTTGAGGTCCAGCACCACGAACGGAATCTCCGTCTCTTCCAGCACGCGGGCCAGATTCCGCCCATTGAGCCCGTAACCGATGATGATCACGTGATCCCGCACCTTGGGGTGCTTGCTCTCGACGTGCTCCTGGTGCGTCACGGTCCGTCCGGGAAACCAGTGATGCAGCCGCTGGACCGCCTCCACCCGCCGGGCCACTGTCGGCGCCACCTGAATCAGGAACGGCGTCACGACCATCGTGACGACCGAAACGGCCAGGAACAACTGGTAGTCCTCGATGCCCAACAAGCCGGCCTCCCGGCCTTCCTGAGCGAGAATAAAGGCAAATTCTCCGACCTGCGCGAGCGCGATGCCGCCCAGGACCGCGACGCGAGGCGGGGCTTTCATGGCGAGGACCGATCCGGCTCCTGTTACGAACTTGCCGGCGAGGATCGCGATGACCAGCGCGATGACCAGCACCGGGTAGTCCAGGACGGTCCGGACGTCCATCAGCATCCCGACCGAGACGAAAAACAGGCTGTTGAAGCTGTCCCTGAAGGGCAACACCTCCGCGAGAGCTTGATGGCTGTACTCAGACTCGGAAATCACGAGACCCGCGACAAACGCGCCGAGCGCCAAGGACAGCCCCGTCAGGGAGGTGAGCCAGGCGATCCCGAGACACAGCACGATCACCGTGAGCAGGAAGAGCTCCCGGCTCCGGCTGTGGACGATATGTTCCAGCACGCGCGGCACGGCGAGCCACGCCGCCGTCACGATCAGCGCAACCAGGAAGGCCGATTTCGCCAGCGTGAGGATCACATCTCCATGGAACGCCTGATCGGGGCTCGCCAGGAGAGGAATCATCAACATCATCGGAACGACCGCCAGGTCCTGGAAGATCAGGATGCCCAGGGTGGTGCGTCCGTGGAGCGATTCCTGCTCGCCCCGTTCCGACAGCGCTTTCAGCACGATCGCGGTGCTGCTGAGCGAGACCAGACACCCCCAGAAGACCGCCTGCCGCATGGGGAACCCGGCCAGCATGGTCACGGCGGTAAAGAGCACTAGCGTGACGATCAGCTGCAACGGACCTCCAACGAGCAGCAACGCCCGTGAGGCCCTCAGATGGGCGAGCGAAAACTCGACGCCGATCGTAAACAACAGCAGCACGACGCCGATCTCCGCCAGCACCTTGACCTGTTCCTGATCCGAAACGAGGTTGAGCCCGTGGGGACCGATGATCGCGCCGGCAACCAGAAAGCCCGCGATCGACGGCAGTCGCAGCTTCTGGAACGCAAAGACGACGGCAATCGAGATCGTGAAGATGACCAGCAGATCGTTGAGGACGCGGTAGTCGGTCATATCTTCAAAACAAAGTGCGGAGTGCGGAGTGCCGAGCACTGAGTGACTGCTCTTGTGTCCGCAAGATCACACGCGGAGAATACAGCAGAGAGGACGGTTGAGCAAGGCGGGAGGGATGTTCGTTGCGCGCGATCATCTGTGATTTCAACGGCGTCATTGTCGACGACGAAACGCCCCATTTCGTCACCTACCAGCAGGCGCTAAACGAGTTCGGGATCGAGCTATCCAGGGACGACTATTACGGCGCCTATCACGGGATGGACGAGCGTAATTGCACGATCGCCCTCATGGAAAAGATCCGCGGCAGGGTGGATCCCGCTCTGCTTCGTGCGATCCTGGAGCGAAAGGCCGGCCTTTTCCGTGCCTACGCGTCCGTGCACAAGCCCCGTCTGTTCCCGGGAGTGGTGGCGTTTGTGAAAGCTGCGCGGCAACGCTACAGGCTGGCGATCGCGTCGGGAGGGCGGCGGGAACAGATCGAGGACGCCTTACGCGGAACCCGGATCGAGAGGGACTTCCCGGTGATCGTCACGGCCGAAGACACCGTGCTGGGCAAACCGGAGCCGACCATCTACCGGATCGCGCTTCAGCGACTCAACGAGACGGACCCTAGGCCTGAGCCTCCGATCAGCGCGGGCCAGGTGCTGGTCATCGAAGACTCGCAGGCGGGGCTCGCCTCGGCACGAGCAGCCGGCATGAAGGTCCTGGCCGTCGCCACGACCTACCCCGCCGACCGACTCACTGGCGCACACCTCGTGCTCCCTGATCTGAGGACCGCCACCCTCGACCGCCTCGAGGCACTTTTTCAATAGCACAGATCATGGGGGGTACTACGGCACGGAGACACGCGTCACGCGTCCAGTTCACTCCTCACATCACCGCGAGCCACGGCGGGACGAGACATGCCACGCCTGCAGGGCCTTGAGGCCGTCCTCGAGGTTCCTGAACGGCGGACAGCCGGTCGCCTGCAGCTTCCCGCAGTCGAGACGGACGCGGAGCGGGCGAGGGGCGGCCTGGCCCAACTCCTGGGTCGACCTCGGGATCAGATGGCGCGGGTGGAGGCCGAACCGGTCGCAGATCCTCCGGGCCAGAGCGCAACGATCGAGATATTCGGGCCCGACCGCATGAAACAGCCCGCTGGCTCCTCGTTCCACGAGATGGAGGGTCGCCTGCGCCAGGTCCTCCGTGTACGTCGGGGTGCCCCACTGGTCGGAGGGAATCACCACATCTTCCTCAGCCTGCAGACGCTGCACGAGGCGCAGCGCAAAGTTCTTCCGTGCCGGATCCGGTCCATACAGCCAGGCGGTTCGCAGGATCAGGTGGCCGTTCGGTAACAGTTCCTGCAGCCGGCGTTCGGCCTCGGCCTTGCACTGCGCGTAGTAGTTGAGGGGATGGATCGCGTCGCGCTCGCTGCAGCATTCGCGCGCACCGTCGAAGACCAGATCGGTCGAGTAAAATACGACGCGCGCGCCCTGCCCCGCCGCCCATGATCCTACGGTTTCCGGTCCGACGACGTTGACGCGTCGGCAGCGTTCGCGTTGGGTCTCGCACAGATCCACATGCGTGAACGCTCCGGCGAGCAGCACGAGATCAGGTTTGGCCTCACAGAGCGCCGCGAGGACGGTCCTCGGATCTCCAAGATCTACAAGGAGGTGGCCGACCGACGGGGTCTCGTATGCGGCCTGGACCACCTCGTGCGCTGGGGCACAAGCGGCGTTCAGTGCCCGGCCCAGTTGGCCATCTGCGCCGATGAGCAGGATTCGCATAGGGTACGGCCGGTCCGATTCGCCAGGTTGGTTAGGAGAGCATTACGTGCCAAGATTCTTGACGTACCAGGCCAGCGCCTCATTCAAGCCTTGGGCGACGGTGTGAGTGGGCTGATACCCAAGCAGTCGCGCGGCCTTCGAAATATCAGCCAGTGAATGGCGGACGTCGCCTGCACGGAAGGGTCCGAACTCCGGCTTGGCCTCGCGGAGCTCCGGCCGAGTTTTTGCCAGGCCGTCTCGAATGAACTCGAAGAGCTCTCGGAGCGTCGTCCGTTGCCCCACGGCGATGTTGTACACGCTGTTCTGGGCTTCACCCTTGTCGGTGATTGCGGCCTGAAGATTTGCCTGCAGGGCGTTGTCGATGTAACAGAAGTCGCGGCTGGTCTCTCCGTCTCCATTGATGATGCAGGGCTTCCCCCGGAGGAGGCTCGCGACCCAGATTGGAATCACCGCCGCATAGGGCCCTTCAGGGCTTTGCCGCTTCCCGAAGATGTTGAAGTACCGCAGGCCCACGCATGGCAAACCATAAATCTTCCCGAAGACGTCCGCGTACAGTTCGTTGACGACCTTCGTGACCGCGTAGGGGGAGAGCGGCGTGCCGAGCCGGTCTTCCACTTTCGGCAATCCGGGATGGTCGCCATACACCGCGCTCGAACTCGCATAAACAAAGCGCCGGACCTTGGCGTCCCGGGCCGCCACGAGCATATTCACGAACCCCTCGACATTGGCTCGATTGGTGCTCTGAGGGTCGGCGATCGAGCGCGGGACCGAGCCGAGCGCCGCCTGGTGCAGCACATAGTCGGCGCCCGCGCAGGCTTTCACGCAGACCGACGCGTCCGCAATATCGCCTTCAATGAAGGTGAAGCGGGTCCAGGACGCAGGCCCGACGGCCGCCCGCACGTCATCCAGATTCCGGCTCGAGCCGGTCATAAAGTTGTCGAGCCCGACAACCTGTTGGCCGCACCGGAGCAGAACCTCCAGAAGATTGGAGCCGATGAAGCCAGCCACCCCGGTGACGAGCCAGCGCCTCTTGGCAGCGGACACCGCCTGCTGGACTCGTTCGAACGTGTTCATTCTGGACAGCCGCGTGGTGACGTGGCTCGAGAGCAAGATGCGGGCGAAGTATCTCAGGTTCGTATCGGACCGTCAAACGGCTCGAGCACTCGTGACACGGGGCGATGTGAGCAAGGCTCCGGGGTGCAGCTCAGATCACGACGACGTCTGAGGCGGCGATCTCGACGGCCGCGGCTTGTTGGATGAGGTGAACGCCGAGGACGAGGCGGAACCGGTTGGCTTTGCGCAAGAGGATCCCTTTAACCCCCTGCAGCGGACCACGGACCACCTCCACCGTCATGCCTTCGCGCAGATAGGGATGAGAATCATAGGGCAAGGTACTGTGCATCAGGGTCTTCAGGGCTTCGATCTCCTCGTCGGGGATCGCTTGCGGACGCAGACCTCCTCCGACGATGTCCACGATGCCGGGGATCTTGAGGATGGTCAGCCGGTCCTGCCATAAGAACCTGGCAAAGCAGTAGCCGGAAAACAACGGCCACTCAACCTTCTTCTTGCGATCCTTCCACTGACTGAGCCGGACCACCGTCGGCAGGAGTTCTTCGATACGCTGTTTCGCGAGCCGATCCCGGACCAGCTTCTCGTGACGCGATCTCGTGCGGAGCGCGTACCAACGGGGCGTCTCGAGCGTCATACCGTCTGTTGCGCCACCTCTGTCAGCCCGTGACGCTTCACGCTTCACGTTTCACGCCTCACGCTTCAGAAACGGCGGGTCGGCGTGATCCAGGCGATACAGATGCAGCGGCGCCAGCACATCGGCGGCCGACAGGATCGCCGTGCCGCCGCCCGGGGCGGCCCGAAAGATGTCCAGGGCGCGACTGTAATGGTAGCCGCACCCGAGCGGCGCCAGCAGGTCACGCAGGCGCTCGTGCGGCTCCCAGGTGTGCGTCAGAAGCGCCGTCCGGGCCGGATTGCGTTCGCTGAACGTGAACGACAAGTGATCGGGATACCAGTCGGCGCCGCCGGTCGCGTAGGACACGAACTGCCGCGCCTTGGCCGCCGCGCACACCTCCGCCAGGTAGCCGTTGGTCAGATACCCGTTCTCGCCCGGCTCCAGCCACTTGCCCGGCGGGGACAGGCAGGCATGGGCCGCATACGTGCGCACCTCCTTGAGCTGTTGCTGGGATGCGCAGACCACGGCGATCGGGCCGTAGCGCGCCACCAGGTCGGTAATGACGCCGTCTTTCAGCGGGCTCCGGCCCGCATTCGTCGGGCCGCTGTCCGCGTGCACGAGCACGTTCCGGCCTCGATCCACGATGAGATAGCAGTTCCGCGGCATCTCCACGTCGCAGGGATCCTCACCATAAAACGGCACGGAAACGACGGCCCCGCCGTCGAACGTCCAGCTCTCTCCGTGCGCCAGCTCGATGACGTGGCTGAACCCCAGGTCACGCAGCAAGGACAGGTAATCGTAGTAGAGCGTTCGCCGATTGCGCCGGCTGGGCACCACGACCGGAATGTCCTTCGGCAGGTGCAGGAGCGTCCGCGGGTCCACATGATCATCATGATCGTGGGTTAAGAAGATCGCCGCCGGACGCGGGAGGAGGGCGCCCCAGAGCGACGGCACCGGGGACTCGGCAAACCAGGGCAAGAGCCACGGGTCGAACAGCAGGAAGGAGTCGCGCTGTCGGTACATCAACGCCGCGTGCCCCAGGTGAACGAGGTCCCGGTCTTGCGTTGCCTCGAGCCAACTGGCGCGGATGGTCGCCTGCTTCGCTACCGCGAGACAGTCATGCGCGTGGAGGGTCTCCAGCAGCCGGGTCAGGAACCGTTCCACCTCGCGGCCGGAAGCGGTAGCGACGGTCCGGATTTCCGATACAGTCCGTGTCCCGTCCAGGAAACCGAGAAATTTTCCGACGGCGGGCGCTGTGATCCGCTCGAACGCGAACGGCATGGCCTCCCGCTTCACGGCGTTGAACACGCGCAGCCCGGCGTAGGTCATGGCTGCGGATTTCGTTGGATCGAGCGGGTACTCCCATTGAAACGTCCCATCCCGTCGCCGGCCACACCGGATGTGCGCCTTCAGGTGCGGGCGGGAGTTGACGAGCTCCGCATAGGCGTCCTCCAACCGCTTCGACAGCGAGGGATCGTCCAGCGGAGCACGGCGAGCAAACACGTCGCTGATCGCGGAATCGATGCTGCTCAGGAACAACTCATGCGCCTCGTGCAGCGCGACGACAACCTCCGGCGCCACGCCCGCTATGAACGGCAGCGGCCCCGGCGTTTCGGCACTTTCCAACTGTGCCCAGACCCAGGGCACGAGGCTGAGGTAGGCAGTCTGTTGGAGTGCGTCCCAGATGGGGGCCATAGGGATCGCGATCTATTCAGTCTGTCTCGTCTGTCCGGCGAAAACCTCTTCACGTCACGCGCTTGCGCGCCGTAGCGCTTCAGCGCGCAGGCGCGTCACGGCTCACATCTTGGAAGAGATATTCGGCTCATACAGGATCTGAATCACGTTCCCATCCGGGTCCGTGAGATAAAACGACACGCTGCCGTCGCGATGCTGCTTGGGGCGTTTCACGATCCTGGCCCCGAATCGGGAAAGCTGGGGTTCCACCACGCTGAAGAGCCGGTCCACCGCCGTCGGTGAGTCGACGATCAACCCACAGTGATCGAGAAATTGCGGGCCGGGTTTTGCGTAGTCATGGAGCTCGTGTCCCGGGATCTGGTGCAACGCCAGGTTGTCGCTGCCGGAGCTCAGATAGACGCTGCCCGGATCGGGCTCCCAGACGACGCGAAAGCCGAAGAGCTGCTCGTAAAAGGCGCGCGACCGGGTGATGTCCGTGACTTTCAGCGCCAGGTGGCGCAACCCGCGAATGACAGGACGTGCCTGGTTCATCTGCTCAGCAATACTATGGCCGCCCGTGTGGGCGCGTCAATGTGGTTCCCGCAGGATTCCTCGACAGTGACCAAACGTTTGGACACTTGAGGGTCCCCTCAAGAGACCATCGCGACAGGATTTTCCATTGTGATACGATCGCGGCCTAGCAGGACTGTGAGTCAGAGTCGATACCGAAGGAGACCAACATGTTTCGGTTGTTGATGACTGCGTTGACGCTGTGCTCGCTGCTGTTTCCAACGGGCATTGCAGCTCTTGCAGCCCCAGCCTCTCAAACCCACCCCTCGGCCGGCCAGCTTGCCCCGGAGAGTACGGGCCAGGACGGCGCTCCCCTGATCCTCGTCCCAGCCGGGGCCTTCCCCATGGGCGTGCCGCCGGGCGACCGCGATGGCGGCCGGGACGAATATCCGCGGCACGAGGTGTATCTCGATGCCTTCTACATCGACAAGTACGAGGTCACCAACGGGCGCTACCTGGAGTTCGTCCGAACGACCGGGCACCGGGCTCCCCAGCATCCGAAGGATGCCACGCGGAACCTCTGGAAGGGCAACACGATGCCCGAATCGGTCGCCGACCGGCCCGTGGTCAACGTGGACTGGCAGGACGCCTCAGCCTACTGCACATGGGCCGGGAGACGACTGCCAACCGAAGCCGAATGGGAAAAGGCCGCGCGGGGATCGGATGACCGGCGCTTTCCATGGGGCAACGTCGAGCCCACGGACAAGCACCTGAACTACAAACAGCGCTGGATCGGAGAGAAGACGCTGATGCCGGTCGGGAGCTATGAAGCCGGGAAGAGCCCCTTTGGCGCTTATGACATGGCCGGCAATGTCTGGGAATGGGTCAACGATTGGTACGATCCGCTCTACTATGAGAAGAGCCCGCCGCGGAATCCCAAGGGGCCTGAGACGGGCTCACACAAGGTGATCCGGAGCTCCGGTTGGCAGGTCGAGACGCCGATGGTGCGCATCTTCACGCGCGTGAAGAGTGATCCTCTGATGCGAAACGAGTCGACGGGTTTTCGCTGCGCAGCGAGCCCCATCGAGACCACGCAACCACCACGATGAGTGAGCGTCTGGGTTTCGCCGGTCTTCGAGTGGCCGCCTTTGAGAGCCGGTTGGCGGACGAGATGCGTAGGCTGATCGAGCGGTATCAGGGCAGGCCGCTCGTCGCCCCGGCCATGCGGGAGATCCCGCTCTCACAGAATGCGGAAGCATTGGCGTTCGGCGCCCGGCTCCTCGCCGGGCAGTTCGAGATGGTCGTGCTCCTGACCGGGGTGGGGACCCGGACCCTGGTGGACATCCTCCGGACTCGCCACCCGCTCGAAGCGATCAAGACGGCGCTCGGCCGTGTCGTGCTGGTCGCGCGGGGCCCCAAGCCGATCGCCGCGCTCAAGGAACTGGGCTTGACGCCGCAGATCAGCGTGCCGGAGCCGAACACGTGGCGCGATTTACTGGACGCCCTGGACCGCTCAAAGCCGGTGGCGGGGCGTCGGATCGCCGTGCAGGAATACGGGGTCTCGAACCCGGAATTGCTCGAGGGGCTCGGCGCGCGCGGGGCCGCAGTGACGCGAGTGCCGGTCTACCGGTGGGCGCTCCCGGTAGACATCGGCCCGCTTCGGAGGGTGCTCGACGGCATCCTTGCCGGCGAGGTGGAGGTGCTGCTGATCACCAATGCTGCCCAGGTCGAGCATGTGGTCCACTTGGTGTCGCAGTCTGGTCAGCTCGATGCATTCAGGCTGGCGGCGAACCGGATGGTCGTGGGATCCATCGGTCCGATCGCCAGCGAGCGGCTTCGTGGCGAAGGCCTGCCGGTGGACCTGGAGCCGTCGCATCCGAAGATGGGGATTCTCGTGAAGGAGACCAGCGAGCGAGCGCACGCGATCCTCGCCAAGAAACGATGAACGCTGAATGCGGAACGATGAACCGCTGGACGGTGAAGGCCGCAGGAAAACACGGCACGCTATCGGCTGGCGTCTTTCGCGCAGCGGAATCCCAGCCAGTTCATCTTCGTGTCCGGATCCGTGCCGTTCCGCTGGGCCGCCCGCACGCTGGGTGAGCTGTCGATCCAGCCGCCCCCGCGAAACGCTTTCTGGGTCCCCTTCTCGGGTCCCTTCGGATTCCGATCCGGCGCCGACTTGTAATAGTCCTTGTCGTACCAATCGGCTACCCATTCGGCGACGTTGCCCGCCATCTGGTGTGTCCCGTAGGGGCTGACGGCGTTGTCGTATTTGTTCACCGAGATAATCGGCGGATACAGCAACAGCCGCTCGGGGCGATCCCGCACGGGGCCGGACAACCCCGTCCGTCCAAAGTTGGCGCGCGTCAGGCCGGCCATCTGGTTGCCCCAGGGATAGATGCGGCCGTCGTCGCCCCGCGCCGCCTTTTCCCATTCGGCTTCGGTCGGCAGCCGCTTCCCGGCCCATCGGCAGTAAGCGTCCGCGTCATACCACGAGACGTGCATGACCGGATGTGTGGCCATGCTTTCCTGGAAATTCCCGCCCTCGTAGCGCCAGTCGATGAGTGGCGACCGGCCGGTGGCCAGGACGAACCGCAAGAACTGTACCGTCGTGACTTCATACGTGTCGATCTCGAAGGCCTCCAGGTACACGCGGCGCTGCGGCATCTCCGCCTGATAGGCATTCCGATCAACCTTCTTGTCGCTGCCCATCAAGAATTCGCCTGCCGGCACGAGCACCATGTCGTCCATCGGCGGCAGCTTGGCTCGCTCCGCGGCAATTTTCTTCCCCTCCGGCGTCCACTCGATGCTGATATCCTGCACGTCCAGGCCCCACGCAAGTCCGGACAGACTGAGCAACGCCCAGAGGCTCACGAACATCACGCCACGCACGGCAAATCTCCTGGTTTGTCTCGTCGGTCTGGTTTGTCTGGTGTATTTGGTGCCTGCGGTGCGAGCCCCGAAGTTCTACATTTTTCCGCCGCGTAGCTTGTCCCGTGATCGGTCATCAAACTCTTCCAGCGGCCGGAAATTCACCGGCAGTTGGAACAGCAGATCAGACACAGCCCGCAGCTTCACGTGCTTGTACTCGACCACCCAGTTCCCGTCCTTCTTGGCCAGCTTGAGCGGGAACCGGATGTCGGTCGCCAGCCACTGGTAGTAGAGCTCGGTCGCCGGCGCCGCGCCGGTTTCCCCAGGTTTTTCCACCGTCACCAGGTACAGCGTCGTCGGATGCCCGTCCAGGACCTCAGTCCCGATCTCCTCGCGCGCGACTTCGCCCTCCAACCGCTCCGTGACTTTCGGTGCCTGCTCCGGATCGTACGGCACGGTCTTGAAATGCTTCATGCGGGACAAGAGCAGCCACATGACCTGCTTGTCCTTGCGCACGATCGTGACGTTCACCGGACCCGGATCGAAATGCTCGAGGCGCCACATCTCGTCGCGGTAGTAGATGTTGGCCTTGCGCGTTCGACCGTCTACGCGCGTGATCTGGTCGGCGGTAAACTCCAAGGCCCAGGCGCCGGCCGCGCCGAGTCCCCACAGTATCGCCGCCAGCGCGGCTCTGATCCACATGCGTCTCGCCATAGAGGAGCAGGACTGTAGCACAGGAGCACGCCTCATGACATGGCCTCGCGGACACAGGCTCAGACTCATTTCTCCGGCCATCTGGTCACTGACCCACCTGTCGCAGCACGATCGGCATCCGCTTGGGCCCCCATCGACCCGGACCGGCCTCGAACACCCCGGCGCAGACGGTGCCGCAGGCGGCGCAGGCGCCATCGGCCGTGAGGTTCCAGCGCGTCAGTAGGTACCAGTCTCGGCCGATGAGCACCCCACCGCATCCATGGCAGTAGGTGCTGCCCCCCGGTTCGTCATGTACGTTGCCGGTATAGGCGTAGCGGACCCCGTTCTTGAGGGCGATCCGCCGGGCCATGGTCAGCGTGGCCGGCGGCGTGGGCGGCGTGTCCAGCATCTTGAAGTCAGGGTGAAATGCGGTGAAGTGCAGCGGCACGTCCGGGCCGAGGTGTTCCACCACCCATTGCGTCAGTTCTTCGATCTCCTGTTCCGAGTCGTTCTCCCCGGGAATCAGCAAGGTGGTGATCTCGAACCAGACGGTGGTGTGGCGCTTCAGATAGACGAGGGTGTCCAGGACCGGTTGCAGGTGCCCGACGGTGAGCTCCCGGTAAAAGCGCTCGGTGAACCCTTTCAGGTCCACGTTCGCGGCGTCCATGTACCGGTAGAATTCTTCGCGCGGCGCCTCGCACACATAGCCGGCCGTGACGGCCACCGACTTGATGCCCGCCTCCCGGCAGGCCTGCGCCACGTCGATCGCGTACTCGTGAAAGATCACGGGATCGTTGTAGGTGAACGCGACGCTGCGGCAGCCCAGCTCCCGCGCGGCGCGTGCAATCGTCTCCGGGGAGGCGGCATCCGCCAGCGTATCCACTTCGCGGGACTTGCTGATGTCCCAGTTCTGGCAGAACCGGCACGACAGATTGCAACCCGCGGTGCCGAACGACAAAACCGGGGTTCCCGGCAGGTAATGATTCAGCGGTTTCTTCTCGATGGGGTCGACGCAGAACCCGCTCGACCGGCCGTAGGTCGTCAGGACGACCTGGTCATGCTCGCGCATGCGCACGAAGCACAGACCCCGTTGTCCCTCGCCCAGCTTGCAATAGCGGGGACAGACATCGCACTGGACGCGGCCGTCCTCGAGCCGATGCCAGTACTTGGTGGGGACAATGGTGCTGATCGGATGCGTCGCCATAGTTGCCGACAGATGAAGCTCCCCGCAGCAAGCTACGGGCTATGCGGCGTAAGGAGAATGCAACCCAATGCCGCACAGCGAGGAGCGCAGGATCGGATTATACCATCGGCATCACACCTTCGGCGATTGCGCGGACCCACCGGGGACCGGCCTCGCGACCCGCGTGGATCTGCAGGAAAGTTCAGCGTCCGGGACCGCGTGTGCTAGAATGAACCTTACTCAGATCGGAACAGGGAGGCACGACTCCTATGGCTACACAGGCTGGACTGCCGCAGGTCGCAAAACTCGTTGGGATCGTCGCGTGGATCGGACTCGCCGGGTTGATGGCCGGCTGCGCCAGCGAGCGGGCAACCACCGTGACGACAGATCAGACCATCAGGGAAGAGCGCGTGACGGAACCACTGGGGCATTTCCCCGCGATGCCGCGCGCGGAGAAGGAGCCCGCACCCGTCCCCACCCCCGCCCCATCGGCTCAAGCGACGCGCCCGTCCAGTGCCGCGGTCGCACCCGAGGCACTTCCGGCGACCCCGCCGGCTGTCAGCGCACCCATCGAGGCACTTGGCGCCGCCGCCCTCCTGGATATTCCCTTCGACTTCGACCGCTACACCTTTCGCCTCGACGCGAAGAACATCATCGAGGTGAACGCCCTCCGGCTGAAAGAACAATCGGGATGGAAGCTCCTGCTGGAAGGCCGATGCGATGAAGTGGGAACGGCGGACTACAACCTGGTGCTGGGGCAACAACGGGCCGACGCCGTGAAGAAGTATCTTGCCAGCCTCGATCTGCCTCCTTCCGCCATCCAGACGGTGAGCTACGGCAAGGAGCAGCCCCTGTGCACCGAGCACAGCACCGCCTGCTGGGAGAAGAATCGGAGCGTTCGCTTCGTCCTCAAGTAAAGACCCTCCACCCCTTCTCTACGAGCGTGCAAGTTGGACCGCCGCGTAGAGCACCGCCAAGGCGAGGACCAGCCCGACCCGCGCCAGCCAGGGCGACACCTGAATCAGCCATGCCCGCGCGCAGTTCTTCCCTGCGCCACCCTCACGCAGCATCCGCGCCACCTTTGGACCGACCCAGAAATCATGGACCGCGGTGAGTCCGAGCAGGACCACCACGAGAGCAAGCTTGATTTTCAGGATCGTCGACCAGGCGGACGGATCCCAGGGGGAGGCAACCTTCTGGGTCAACAACAGGGGACCGGTCACGAGCAGCACCACAACCGCAGACCAGACCACGAGACGGAAGCGCATGGCCACGCTCCGGATGAGCGCGCCGCGTACCGCCGCAAAGGCCTCCTCTTTCAGCCCCGGCACGAGCGCCAGAGAGAGGAACAGCATGCCGCCGATCCAGGCGACGGCAGCCACGAGGTGCAGCCATACCAGAACAATCATGGTGTCACCCCATGGCTCACGGCTTCCAAGATTCTTCTGGAATTAATCGTGGCCGGATGATCGGGACGAGCGGACGGGGTGGATCAAACGATGCGCAGACGAGCCGCCCGCGCTGCCGGCCACGACATCGGGTAGGTCGAACATGAGGCAGCACTTCAGCCGGCCGCAGACGCCGATCAGCCGGCTCTCGCTCAAGTCCATCCCCGCGGCGCGGGCCTTCTTGACGCTCACCGGTGTGAACTCGGTCATGAAGGAGGCGCAGCACAGCACCAGCCCGCAACTGTCCACCCCGCCGAGCCGCTTGGCCTCCTCACGCGAGCCGATCTGGAGCATCGCGATCCGGCCACCGAAGCGACGGGCGAGATCTTTCACCAACTGGCGGAAATCCACGCGTTCATCGGCGGTGTACACGAACGTGATCTCCCGCCGCTGAAACGAGCAGAACACCTCCACAAGCTTCATCTGAAGGCCCAGTGCTGTTGCGCGTTCTCGACAGTAGGCCAGGGCCTCACGCGCGATGCGTTCGTGACGCTCGATCGTCGCCTCGTCCTCCGCCGTCGCGCGGCGCAGAATCGTGCGCATGACCCGCATCTGGGGGATGAACGGCATGGCCTGCGGCTCGAGGTGCACGACCCCGTACGTCAGTTGCCCGTCCAGCTCCAGCATCACCCGGTCTCCCACGCGCAGAGCCGCGTCGCCGGCGCCCATCTTTTTCACTTCGCCGCAGTTCCGGACCTTCACCCCGACCACTCGGAGCGTGGATGGAGTCGCCTCATCAATCACTGTCAGCATCAACCGTATCGTCTCCTGCTTAGAGAATGCCACCCCCGCCCATCCCTCCCCCCGCCGAGGGGGAGGGTGAGGGAGGGGGGACGATTTTCATGTTGCAGGGTGAGCAAGTCACGCTCATGGGAAATAGTACGCACTTTTCAAGCAATACGCAGCATACACAATTCCGCTGGTTTAAAAAATAGCCCGCAGCGAACAGCGAGCAGTCTTCAGCTCCCCCACCCTCTCCTCCCGGGGACCCGTTATGCTTCCCAATGGCAACGGGTGATGAGGGGGAGGGCGAAGGAGGGGGGATCATCAGATCTGTGCGATGCGCGTGAGCGCCTGCTGATCCACCAGTGTAATCGCCTTGCCCTGCGTCAGGATGAGGCCCTCGTCGCGCAACGCGGACAGGAGCCGGATCACCGTCTCGACGGTCACGCCCGCCATCTCGGCCAGTTCCTCCCGCTTCAGCTTGATGTCCACCAGGACGCCCTCGGGTCCCGGCCGGCCAAATCGCCGCCCCAGATCGAGCAACACGCCGGCCACGCGTTGTCGTGCGTTCTTGAAGGCGAGATTGTCCAGACTCTCGACTTGCCGCCCCAACTCGCCGCTCAGGAACCGGATCAGCTTCACCGCCAGCTCCGCGTCGTGCCGGACGAGTTCAAGATACGGCTCGCGCTCGACCAGGCAGACCTGCGAGGGCTCGAGCGTCTCGCAGGTCACTTGGTGCATGGCGTCCTCCTGGAAGCCGTGCGTCTCGATCACCTCGCCGGCATCGAGAATGCGGATGAGCTGTCGTTGCCCCCGCGCCGAGGAGCGCGTGAGCTTGACCCGGCCCGCGCAGAGGAGATACAGCCCCAGACAGGCGTGGCCTTCATAAAACACCGTCTGGCGCGCGTCATACTGGAAGGTGTGGCGGATTTTCTGGAACGAGGCCAGTTCGTCGCCGCTCAGATCGCAGACAATTGCTTTCGCCCGGAGCGTGCAGGTCTCGCACTGCTCGGTCCCATTGGCCTTGCGCTTCATGTCGCTCCCGCCCGGACGTGGCTGGGCCCCCTGAGCAGACGGCCCAGCAGCCTGGTCCGATAAGGAGAACGGACACTCGGTGCAAGCCAAGGACCACCTCCCCGACTCCCCGACGCCGGTGCCTCGCCGGAGGCCACGCGACGCGAAGGGCCCGATTTTAGGTAGATTTCTCCTTGGACGGGATTGGGCAGACGACGGACACAGGTGGGTCATCGCGCTACAGTCCACACCCGTGAACCGCCGCGAAGTGCTACAAGCCCCGCCCTTCCCCTCGCTCGACTGAGCTCGTCGCAGGCCCCCATCGCCCGTTCGGTTCTTCAGAAGAGCAACGGGCCCCCAGGGGGAAGGCCAGGGAGGGGGCGACTATGCAGCGCCGCTGGTTCCTGTTGCGCGCATCGAAAGGCTGGCCGGCGGCAGGTATGTGCAGAACGGCTCCTCGCCTAGAATATCGCCGGTCTGGCCGAACGCCCGGGCCCGACACCCGCCGCACACCACCCGGTAGTCGCAGCTTCCGCACTTGCCGTGCAACCGATCCGCAGCGCGAAGCTCCGCGAACACCGGCGCCTGCTCCCAGACCTCGCCGAAGCGCTGCTGCCGGACATCCCCGGCCTGCACCGGCAGGTAGCCGCAGGGGAACACTTCTCCGCGGTGCGAGATGAAGCAGATCCCGGTCCCGGCGAGGCAGCCGCGGCGCGTCCCCCTCACCCCATCCCTCTCCCCTTGGGGGAGAGGGGAGGGTGAGGGGTGCATTGCTTGCCGCTGCAGGCGGATCCGCTGAATATGCGGCGCGCAGGTCGCGCGGATCTCGATCGGCTCGCTCTCGCGAAGCTCCTCGATCCAGTAGAGGACCGCTTCGTACTCGCGGGGCGTGAGCTGGGCGTTCTCGCTCAGCTCGAGCCCGCAGCCCACGGGCACCAAGAGGAAGAGATGCCAGGCATCGGCACCGAGCTTGCGGACCATCTCATGGATCTCGCCGAGCCGCTCCCGATCGTGCGCGGTCACCGTCGTGTTCACCTGCACGGAGAGGCCCAACTCCTTGAGATGGCGCAGGCCCTCGATCGCGCGGTCGAAGGCGCCTGGCACGCGGCGGAATCGGTCGTGAGTGTACGCGTCCGGGCCGTCCAGGCTGATCGAGGTACGTTGAAAGCCCGCATCGCGAATCTGCCAGGCCACCTGCGGCGTGATGAGCGTGCCGTTGGTCGCCAGCGCCATCGTCAGTCCGCGCCATGCGCCGTACGCCGCCAGGTCGAAGACATCCGGACGCAGCAGCGGCTCCCCGCCCGTCAGCACGAGGACCATGCGCCCGCACTCGCGGAGCGCATCGATCAGCCGGAAGCCATCAGCCAGCGTCAGCTCATCCGGAGACGCGCACTCCTGCGGCACCGCGCGACAATGCGCGCAGCGCAAGTTGCAGCGCTTCGTGATCTCCCAGTAAACCAACCGAGGAGGCGGTTGCATAAGTAGCGCTAACCGCGCCCCCTCACCTTTATCCTCTCCCCCTCCGAGGGGGAGAGGGAAGTGAGAGGGGAATCAGAACCCGATCCCGACGTA
>Ga0073934_10001267_pt1 | contig 62201 bp, 45 predicted proteins | sample LarsenN4metaG_FD_76834 | JGI IMG/M metagenome (GOLD analysis project Ga0073934, IMG submission 76834) | Hot spring sediment bacterial and archeal communities from British Columbia, Canada, to study Microbial Dark Matter (Phase II) - Larsen... ... | reverse complement strand
ATCCAGAGGCGCAGCTACGGATTGCACGATGAAGAATACTTGCGCCTTAAGATTCTCACTTGCATGCTTGAGCCGATCTGAAATCACGTAAAAAGTACCCACTCGATAGGGAGAAGACCCTTTTTAAGAAATAATCTAACTGGCAATCATCGCCGCGTTGACCAAACCTGGCCAGTTTCTCCACGGCTCAGTCTTAACAGCCCGACCATGGCGGAGCATGCCATGACGCAAAAATACAGAGGCACATACAGCGGAAAAATCAAATGATAGTCCTTACGAGCGAACAGGAATCCAATCAATGCGGTCACGTAGAATGCGAGCTGCAACGCAAAGGCGATCCGATAAAAAACAGACTCTAGGAGGAAAACATTCGAGGTTAATATCGCCATGAGAAAAATCGGCGTCAGCCAGCGAAGCAGGCGGGTGGAGATGAGCGATATCGAGATAAAACCATGCTTATAGGGATTCATGAGGCGCCACATATAAATCAGGCCGCGCATACCCCTGAGAGCGATGCGAGATCTACGGAGAAATTCATCTTTTAGATTCGGCGCCTGCCGATCAACGAGGGCGATGGCCTCGGGTTCGTATACGGTCCGATAACCTCTCTCGAGGAGTTGAAGCGGTCCGACAAAACCACTATCGAGGTCTGCACGCACAGGACGATAGAGCGCTCGGGGAATGGCGTATATGCAGTCCTGCGCGCCGAATAGACTCGCCACGCGGCCGAGTTTTTCGCGCAAATAGAACTCATATTTTTCGCGTTTGTTCAATCCCTGGGAAATCGCTCCTATATCTTGCTTAAAAATGGGTTTCCCGGTGACACATCCGACAGATGGATCCGATAAGTTCCGAACGAGACATTTTAGCGCATCTGGTGGATGGAGGACAGTGGCATCAGTGAAGAATAGAATCTCGTTTCGTGCCATCGTGGTCGCCAAGTTTTGGCATTCAGTTTTGCCCTTTTGCTCTGTCATTCGGGTAATGTGAAGACCGGGGTGTTTTATTGCCTTCAGGATTTTATCGGTATCATCCGTGGATCCATCCGAGACAACGATGAGCTCCAAACGATCCTTCGGATAGTCTAGTGCGTCACAGTTCGATAGTTTTTGCCGTATATGCTTTTGTTCGTTGAAAGCGCAGATGATTACGGAAACCGAGGGCGTCCAATCATGTTTCTGGACAGGCCTTTGTCTGAAACAGGCGATGATTGAAACGACGAAGAGGTTCCCAAAGAACACGTAGAACAAGACACCGAAAGAGCCCCAGAATAGAACTTCGAAAAGCATGTTTGAGGAGCTAAGTAGAATTGAGCTAAAAGTATGAACGTAGCACAAGCGAGAGACCGCCGAAGAGCAACGCGACCATTGTGACGATAACCCCGGGCAATACAAATCGCAGCTGTCCTCGAATCAAGGTCTCGCCGAGCTTGAATCGGTAAACCGCGCTCCGCAACATGTCGAGCCCTGTGGGTCCTAAGCAATGGAGAAGGAAATTCTGAACGGAGCTGGTCAAACGGAGGTAACATGCCGCCGCGGGCTGCAGGATCCGAGAAAAGTCTTCCAGAGTGAAATCGCGTCCGATGACTAACCGGCGCAGGGCGAAGGGATCCGTATCTTTATTATTAGTACCTTTTAACATGCAAAACGCTGCTCTGTAGCCGGCTTTCTTGACTAACCGCTTTACGGCTCGATCGTAGGCACCACTCGGTATCGCCAGATAATGAACCGGCTTCCCTAGAATATCCTGCAACCGGCTTTTGGATTCCTCCAACTCCCAGCGGGCAACCTCCGGCTTCAGTCGCGAGAGGTACGGATGCGTCATGCTGTGCGATTCTATCGCGATACCGTAGTCGCTCATTTCTTTGATTTGCTCCTGGGTGAGGGGTGAATCGATCCCGGCATATTTCCTGAAATTCCGACAATTGGGGTCCACGGTCGTAAAAATTGTGGCCGTCAAATCGTACTTCTTCAGCACTGGAAAGGCATAGAGATAATTGCTCATGAACCCGTCATCGAACGTGATAATGATGGGTTTGTCTGGTAAAGGCTGTTTCCCGTCCTGGAACGCAGTGAAATCATTGAGTGAGATTGTCCTGTAGCCTTCGCGATGAAGGTAGTTCATTTGCTCGTCGAAAGCTGTGTCGTAACAAAAATATACCGGATCATAATTATGTTGCTGATCTTCGGATTGCTGTGTTTTAGGGGCGAAATGATGATAAAGGAGCGCTGGAACTCGATCCTTTCGGTATTCCTGTAAGAGAGACCGAACTCCCCAGAGGACGATCGCAAGAACGAGTACGACCGTCAGGCCGGCGAAAATCAAGGCGAGGTCAACGGTCATTTTCCAGTCGCTTCAATGTGGCTTTTACCAGCCTCTGGAGTAGCGGGTTTTTCGCGACTCCCAGTCAAAAAGGGCAAGCATGTTTTCCAGGCAGAAGCCGAAGATCGGCCCCGGGTCTCGTAAAGATATGATCTGGTCGTGGAAATTCGCGCCGAAAAATTTGAAGAAACTCGGTTTGGCGACAAAGCGCTCAGGCGATTTGAGGAACCATAGGACATCTAAGGGGAAATAACGCAGATATACATTCAACTTGTAACCATGAATCTGGGGGATGGCCTCGCCCAACGCGAGTTTCGCTATGAGGTCTGAGAAATCGATATCGGCCGCACGGGTAATGCGAAAACAGGCGGGCACTCGCGGATTGATCTCGATAATTTTAGCGATTCCGTCCCGTGGATCGGTCACAAAATCGAAATCGGCGAAGCCATACCAGCCCATAGCCTTCAGAATGCGATGCGCATTCGCCAAAATTTCTGGCTTGAGCACCGTGCGGTTTACCACGCTGGAGCCTCCGTTAACCGGGAAGTAGCGAAGTTTGCTGTAAACGATTCCAGCCTTGAGCTCCTGATTGGTGTCCAAGAAGAGATCGGCTTTATATTGTAACCCACCCTTGGGAATGTACTCCTGGATATGACACTCGCCGTATGTTTTCTTAATCTCATCGTAAGTGTTGCAGAGTTCCGTTCGGTTCGTGACCAGCGAGATGCCGCGCGCTCCGCTGCTGATATTAGGTTTGACCAATATGGGGTAGGCGGCGCGCGCTGCAATGTCTTCGATATTTTCCTCATCCGGAAAGTAGGTTGTCGGGCAAGGCACGTCATTTTGCATGGCAATTTTTATCGTCTGGGATTTATCCCTCGCCTTCATGAAAATGTCGTAGGGCACCACAGGGAGCCGGGTATATTTTTCAAAGCGATCCTTGTCGGGCAGCAAGATTTCACTTGAAACATCATCTGTCGGCAAGATAAAGTCGTAACAGTGTTGCTGAGCTAGCTTCAGAACTCTTTCACTAAAATCGCGCGGGAATTTTTTTGGATCTGGATATAGGATTCTGCAACGCGGATATTTGGAAAAAAAGCCCATATTGATGCGCTTGTAACTTCCCGCAGTGACGTGGAAACCTCGTTTGTGGAGGGATTCGAGCACGGGGAGCGAGCATTGCATCTCTGCATCTAAAATCAGGCAAGTAGGCATTTTAACTCCTCGCGAGCAGCTCCTATGGGGCGGATATCGCGTCAAATACGACGCGCCTAAGTCTTAAGTAGCGCTTCACGCCCACAGTACCCCTGGCGACATCTCGGAACCATTGTCGAGACCTCATCATAAACAGAGTTGTGGCGTCAAACTTTAAAAGTTTTTTAAATCGCTCGTGAGATAGATCTCGTTTGACGGCTACCCGGTTTAGAGCGTATGGATTCGCGTTGTCCTGGACCAGCCCGACTCGACCGATACACAGCGCGTGGTAGCCGACTTCTCTAGCGATCCCGCACATTCGTTCGTCAAAAAACCCGGTCGGCGATGAGATCGATTTGACCGGTGAGCCCAAGCCGTCTTCTAAAATTTTTCGGCTTTCCGAAAGTTCGAGTCGCATTTCCTTATCGTTGAGTGTCGACGGAGGCCGATGGGTTAGCGTGTGGGATCCGATCTCCATGCCGGCCGCATGAAGTGAGCGGATCTGGCTCCAGTTCATCGTATCACCGACGCCGATCCTGCCTGCAGTGATAAAGAAAGTTGCCTTAAGTCCGTACTGGTTCAAAATAGGCAACGCTGTTTCGTAATTGCTGACGTGCCCGTCGTCAAACGTAAGGACGACAGCGCGCCACGGTTTGGGAGCCAAACACCATTTGTTTACGGTCAAAGCGCTTAAGTTGAATCTCGCGAAGGATCCGGCTTGGCGACGAAAAACGTTCGGGTTCAATACATACGGTTTATGGCCGGGCGCGACGGACCGCAGCTCGTCGCAAAGATCATGATACATCAGAAAAAGAGCAGGCATATTACCGCGAAAATGGGTGCAGGATTTACACTACATGGAGCTGGTTACTGTCTGATAACTGATCGGGCAACGTTCAAGATCCAGGGCAATTTGCAGGTTCGCCCGCATCTGCTTACAGGCTTCTCCCATTGTGAGGAAGCGAAAATCCTTTAGCAGCCGAGCGAGCTTCGACCGCACGGATCGTCGATTGGTAAACTGGCTCCATCGTAAACTAGTCGGTATGCGATAGGGCGTCTCGTTAAGCTCCGCCGTATCCAGTTCATACGGATGCAAGTAACACGCGGCCGTAGAGCCCTCGGCGCCGATCATGCCCAGCGCACGCTTAGTCCACCAATACGGGAAACATCTAAAATACCCCCCGCCCGCAACCGGCAAAGTGAGCGGTCCGAAACCGATGGTCGGAAGAGGAAATTCCACAAGTAATGCCTTAGATGATGCGCGGACTAAATGCGGCCGGCGACATGCCCCAGGGATACCGTAGCGGGGATGCTGAATCGGAAAAATACTGGAGTCGTAAATCAGGCCTTCTTCAACCAGACACTCCAGAATCGATAGCGATCGTTCGGAAATTGAAAAATCTGCTGCCCGATGACCGAGTATCGGTTTGCCTATTTGTTGCCTTAACACTTCGACCGATCTGTGTAGCTCTTCCTTAAACCGCTTTATCGGCATATCTTCGACCGACTCGTGGCTATAGCCGTGCGTTGCGACTTCATGGCCAGCAGCTGCTATCTCAAAAGATAACCTTCGATGTCGCTCAGCAACCCTGCCAAGCACGAAAAAAGTTCCTCTAACCCTATTCTGCGCGAGGATCTCAAGGAGGCGCTGCGTATTGGTCACGACCCGGTCCCCGATTGGGAGGTCATGATCGAGAGTTGACTGCGGCCAATCTTCCACGTCGACGGTCAAAAGGTGGGATGACGAGATCATAACGCAATAAATTCGACAATGTATGAAGGCATTACAGTTGCTCTAGAATCGACGATAAAATGAGGTTTTTTTGTACGTTTTGGAAGCAAAACAAATTGTAAGGGTAAAATTTGGTCTACGCGGGCGACACCTAGCCCACTCAACAGAATTGTTCTTATTGCCCTAGTTAAAGCGCCAATTCACGAGACGGTTTCAATTTTCACTGAACAGGGGGTTCCTTGAAATACGGAAATGGGGTAAAAATTCAAATCTGGCCCCTCGTGGCATTCGCTTTGCTGAAGGGGAGTTGTAGAAAGTAAAATCTCAGAACCGATAGCGTGAAGGTGATATGTGACAGAAAAGCAACCAACCATGTTGCATATTGCGCATGTTGATAGTATTTCAGTGCAGCAGCAAATTTCATGATCCAGGTAGAAAATGAAGTGATTCCGCGAGGAAAGCCATGAAAGTATTTAGATTCTCAATACTGTGCGTGGGGATTTTAGTTTTGCTAGACGGTCTTTCACTGGCTAGTACGTATTATGTCGCAACCAACGGAGATGATTCGCGCAGTTGCAGCACGGCGCAAAACATCGCTACGCCTAAACGGACAATTCCCTCCGCATTTGGATGCCTAGCACCAGGCGACACTCTATACACTCGTTCAGGATCTTATCCGACAATCGACAGTCACAGCACAGTTATCCCGACAGGCTCGTCCTGGAGCAATGCTCCTTTGATCGCTGCCTATCCCGGTGAGGCCGTCACATTGATCGGAGGTGCCAACATCGTTGCGCCATCTGCTCAAGGTCAATCAGAGATTAAATACGTTATACTTGATGGGTTTAAATTTGAGGCGTCGAGTGGAAATGCCCTATCAATCGGTGGCAACGTTCATCACATTCGGATCATAAATGGTGATGTTTATGGCGCTCGTGGATCGTACAGCGGAATCAACCTTCAACCCAAAAACTCGGTGATTCCGTCATATGTCGAGATAATTAAGACTAAAATCCACGACAACGGTCAGGGGGGGTCAGGGAGCGGCACGACCGGCCACGGCATCTATTGTGCTTGCACGAACTCGATTTTTGATGGACTTGATGTCTACAACAACGGCGACCGAGGTATCCAGTTGTTCTCCATGTATATTAGTCCTGATAACAATATCGTCAAAAACTCGAAGTGGCATCACAACGGTAGGGGGACGAGCATCACTGGATCGGGAGTTACCATTTACGGCGTGAACAATTTGGCATTCAACAATGTGATCTACGATAACCCGGGAAACGGCTTTGACGTGCGCGGTTCAGGAAGCCACAAGGTCTACAACAACACCGTAGCGCACAATGGCGGTAGTGCCATTGAGATTCAGAACGCGACAAACAATTTAATCACGAACAACATTCTGTGGAGCAATCGTAGTGTGATTACCACCTATTATGGGGGCAACTATTCTGGCCAATCGAATCTAACTACGGTCCCGTCTTTCGTGAATGAAGCAGGACGAGATTTGCGAATAAGCGCAACTAGTGCTGCCAAGGATGCCGGAGTTACAATTAGCGTTGTGGCAACGGATTATAACAATGTATCCCGTCCGCAGGATTCCGCTTATGATATTGGAGCGTGGGAGTATGTGGGCATACAGACTTTGGCACCGCCAGGTAACCTAATAGTTCAGCCGTAAATGGATGATAATTTACGTCGTATAGAAAACGCGTGGTATCTCTCGCTTTCTAATTCGTGACCGGGAGAAAGCTAGAGAATGACCGTTTTTCGTTTCTCGTCGCGCCGTCAATATTCCACTCCGAATACATCGAGCCATCGGTCGAAGAGAAAGATTCGGAATAAATTCTTACATTCTTCATCCCTTTTTGCCCCAGATTCCCAAGTTCGTTTTGCTAAATGTTCGATATCTGATCGCTCCAGATAACCCCAGATCGGTCGATCGGTTTTGAGCCATGTTTCGAAATGTGGACGCAACGAACCGCAAAGCCAACTATCCTGCGGCGCGAGGAAGCCAAACTTGGAACGTCTATCTCGTATCTTGGAAGGCAGGAGAGTATTTAAACCTAGCCTGAGTGGGTATTTAGTCCAGCCGTGTCTGTAGAGAATCTCGGGAGCGAACGATAAGCACAATTCGATCAACTCGTGATCAAGAAAAGGATAACGACTTTCGATCGAAAATGCCATCGCATTGCGGTCATCCCATTTAAGTAATTGAGGGAGAAACATCGTTCGAATCTCCCGTAGTCGGCGAGCCCGAGGGTCTAAAGCAAGCACGTTCTTCAAAACGTCGCCGTTATTCTTAACCCGTGAGTTTCGGAAACGGACCTGTATGGGCGGGTTGATGCGGGTCCAATACCGCCTGAGCATAGCAGGCACTTGATTGATTAGCGCGGGATTTCCGCTTCCCGCCAATGCACCTCCAAAATGACTTGCGAGATCTAGAAAACAGCCTTGCTTCCATAGGTCTCGTAGATGAAGAAAATAGGTTTCCCAATAACCGGAGAAGATCTCGTCGCCGCCTTGGCCGTTCAGTGTGACCGGCACCTGCCATTGGCGAGTAAGACGCGAGAGACAATAGCCGGCATACATCGAAAATGACCCCACGGGCTCGTCCTGGATCCACAAGAAGCGGTCGAGGTCTTCAAGAAATTCAATCGGGTCGGGAGTCACATAATGCGGCGACGCGCGTAAATTAGCAACAACGGCGTCGGCATATTCCCTCTCATCGACCGGGTGCCCAGGAAATGTCACAGAGAAAGTGTGGAGCGGGTCAGTTTCGCCATTCCTCAGCTCATTGATCAAAAGCGCGAGAGAGCTGGAATCGAGTCCTCCGCTCAGCGCGCAACCGACGGGAACGTCACTTCGCAAATGTATACGCACACATTCGCGCGCTTTCTCGACAAACAGTCGGCCGGCTTCTTTAGCATCGGTTACTCGAGCCTGGACGCGATCGGGGTGCCAATAATTTTCAGGTTCACTTGGGGCAAGAGTATCGAGTGGAATACGGAGCCATGAGCCGGCTCGAATTGGCTGAACGTCCTGGAAAAAGCTCCTCGTGGGATCTTCATAACTGGTTTGGAGATACTCCGCTGCTGCCGCAGGATTCAAACGAGGTTTAAATTCGGGAATTCTTACAAACTGTTTGATCTCTGAGGCTATTGCAATTAGGTGGGGCGCTTTCCATATGTATAATGGTTTGATCCCCATGCGATCACGGCAAAGAACGATTTCATTCTTGGCGCAGTCCAGAATAATGAGTCCCCACATTCCACGGAACCGCGCAAAACAGTCAGTTCCCCATTCGGCGTACGCAGCGAGAATGACCTCGGTGTCGGAAGTGGAACGGAAAATGTGTCCAAGTCGCTCGAGCTCAATGCGAAGTTCGACATAGTTGTAGACTTCTCCATTGTAGACGATCCAATACCTGTCGCGGTAAACCATGGGCTGGTGACCCGTGGGGCTCAAATCGAGAATGGACAACCGTCGATGCCCAAGTCCAACGTCCCACGATGAACATGAAGGTGGCACTTCGGTCAAAGCCGACCCCTTGCGACTAAAGAAAGCACTTCCGTAATCATCTGGGCCTCGGTATGCAACTTCGTCGCGCATGAGATTGACGACATTCTTGCTGCAAGAGATACCGGATAATTTAAGGATGGCAGCTATTCCACACATTACGACGTCAGAATTACTTGTCCGCAAAGGCTACAATGGTGTTGGATGCAACTGAGCTCTGAGAGTGCATTGGAGAGACGCAACGAACGTACAGCCCAACCAAACATTGCGCTGCCGTAAAAGGAGATTGAATGTTAAGTGCGACCGTTCTGTTGTAACTAAGGACGAAATCTCCATGCCAAAGCTGAAGATATCGATTTATTAGAGATGGAGTCCAATTTTTTGTACCGGCCGGGGTTACCGATCTGGTCATCAAAGCTACCTGGCAGATTCCGTGACAGCAGCCTTAGGGCGAGCGTGTATACTTTCTCCTGTGGAAGGTAACGTTCGTACCCCATCTACCGCCGTAGCCGCAACAAATGAGATTGGAATAAAGTCCGGGTGCGGGTGATCGCTTGCACGCCGAAGCGTGTCATAACCCGCCTCCTTAAACCAAGCGCATACTTGGTCGTTGGTGTGGCGGTGAACGTAACGTGGCGTAAATCGGTCTCGAGCAGCATGTACGGCCTCACGCCAACCATATCTGATATAACCGGAACTGCGGCGCAAGACGTAAAGATTTTGGTGAATTAAATAAAGAGGAATGATTGGTAGCAACGCAACTGCTTGAAGGCTCGCTGGTAAACGCCAGCAAAAGGGGCGAATAATATTCTCCAGGAGCATTAGAAGCCGACGTTTCAGTGTGCGCTGCTCATCAAAAGGGCTGTAGACCCAGATGTATAGCCGACCTCCAATTTTGGGAAGTGTGCATATTCGATCGAACGCAGCTTTTGTCGAAAAGGTATGATGAAGCACGCCCCAGCTGTATACGAGATCGAAAATACCGTCCTTGAATGGTGGGGTAAAAGCAGATGCCTGAACCAAGTGTAGAAATGGGTTGCGGCCAAAATGGTTGTACGCCGGATCCACTGCGTGGCTTAAGTCTATCCCAATTAACTCACATTCCTCGGTTTCTGCCATATAGTTGGCGATTCCCCCGATGCCCGTCCCAACTTCCAAAACGAGTTTATGTTTTACCGGTCTGCGAACGAGATCAAGCATAAACCGTATACATTTATACATTACTGCCGGAGTTAAGTTCCAATAGCTATCTTCCTCCCAATCATAGTTGACCCACTCGGTAGTAAAGGTCCGCAGAACAGTTTCCTCGCCGGGCATCGGATGGTTATGTGCCAACGTAAATCCCGGTAGTTCGCGTGTAATTCTTTTGGCATGTTTTTCCACGAATAACTTCGCAACCGCCGTTGGAAATGCCAGCATGCGTGGAATGCTTTCATGGACTGGGTAGAATATTTTTCTGGCGCGGTTCAATAGAACTCCGGTTATTATTTGCTTTGAGAAGAGAGCAGGATCGAGGCCAAGTCGCTGGATTCTCCGAAGATCGTTGCCGGAAAGCTCCACCGTTGATGATTCCCACTCAAGAAGTTCCAAGCGGTTCTTATCAATTGGACAAACGAGCAAATCAAGCAGTCGTGGTCTCATTTTTAGCTATTCCCTAGTGGTTACTATCGCGGCTGCGAGTATCCATTGCCTTCAGCTTGGTAGTTCTATAAAGGCGATCCGCGAGCAAACGTCCCTGACGCCAGAGATCAAATTGCTTTTCTACGTGAGCCCGGGCGGCCTTCGCAAATTGTTCGCGCAGACAACTGTTTCGGAGCAGCGTAGCGATGCCATCTGCTAAAGCCTTTACATCTTTTGGAGGCACCAACAGGCCGTATCTTCCGTCGCCGAGTAATTCGGGAATTCCCGCGACCCTGGAAGCGACTACGGGCGTTCCGACCGCCATCGATTCCTTGATCACGTTTGGCACACCATCTCCTAAATCAGGAGACGGGTGAACCAATAGGGCCGCTTGCGTCATGGCATCTGGAATAGCCCGAGGAACAAGCCATCCTCGGAATGTAACTCTGTCCGAAACTCCCAAATCCTTAGCCAAGTTCTCTAGATTGGATCGCTCCGTACCATCGCCGACGAATTGAAGTCTGCACTTTATTCCTCGGGTGTTGAGCTCCGCGACAGCCCTTACGAGATAATCGAAGCCTTTGTATTTTTCGAGTCTACCGACGGCTATCACGGTCTCGAAAGGCGTATCAGAGGGCCTAAACGGTAGCGATGCTAAATCCAGCCCGTGATGATGAACAAACAACTTGTGTACTAAATTGTCCCAATCGTTAAAATAGAGATTTTTAATAAACGTGCGATTAAACTCGCTACAGGTTATTATATTGTCAGCCGCAAGCAGCTTTTGGCGTAGGTAAAACTGTTTTTGATATAAATCGATGCCGGCGTGCAAGAAAATAGAAAAGGGTACAGATGAGCTGGTCGCGCTACGAAATAGGAAAGCGCAAGTTGCTGTGTAATTTCCCCAATACGCGAGAATATGATCGAATTCATGGCTGTAGCGTTGAGCCCAAGCCAATGACTTGACCGACACGTAACTGGTCTTTAAAAATTGCTGCGGGCCACTTTTTAATGCATCGGCATTGATGCTCACGGCATTCCTAAAGTAATCGCCTAAATTCGTTTGCCACAAGACTCCTGTCGGCCAAAAACATTGTCCAAGGCTTAGGTGGTGGACTCTATTTTTCGGTAATACATCCTCATTGAGAACCTCCGGAACATAGGACCATAACGATTTGGTTAGGGGATAAATGGCGAATACGTCAACTTCGATACCCGCATCGATCAGACCACGTATGTCACGAGCGAAGAATGTGCTCACACGGGTTGGGAATTCATTGGTGAAGACGGCGAGCCGCAATTGTAATGCTCCTTTTAAAACATTTGTGTCGCCTGATCGACACGATACCTAACCGACCAACCCGTAACGCCGCGCCTTGTTACGCACCGCTCCAGCCTGCGTTCTCGTACGCGGCGAGTGTTTGCTTAACAAATTGATCTACTCGAAACTCAGCCTCCGCCATCGCTCGCCCAGCCTCACCCATTGAACGACAAAGTTCGCCATCAATAATTAGTTGCGATAGCCGATCGACAAGAGCGTTGGTGTCTCCACGAGGAACGATAAAGCCAGTTCTTCCTTCTTGGACAAGAAACGACGTGTCGCCGGCATTAGTAGCTATCACTGCTCGGCCACAGGCCATTGCCTCCATTACAGAGTTAGGACAACCCTCGAGATCGGAGGTATGTACAAGAATTGCCGAATTGGCGAGAAAACTAGAAACGTCATCAATGTAACCAAGAAAATCGACTCGATCCGCTACCCCTAATTTTGTAGTTTGTAGTTGTAGCTGGCGGCGCAACGGGCCGTCCCCCGCTATCTGAATATGAAAATTTAGACCCTTGCTTTTCAATTCGGAGGCCGCTACCAGCAAGCGATCCCACCGCTTTACGGGTATCAGCGAACCTACTCCAGCGATCATACTCGAGTTGCCCTGAGAAAGCGGTAACATTCGAAATGTTTCAAAATCGATACAGTTGCGAATTATCGAAAAATTCCTGGGTGCGAAAAAAGTCCGTTCGCTGAACGCTCTTTTTACCGCCATTAGGTTGTTGGAAATTTGGTACCGAGGCCAGCGAGCACTCAAGCGGCCCACCACGGAACCACTATTGTTGCGGTTGAAAATTAGGTCGCTTCGTGATGAGCCGATTGCAGTTATTGGTCTGCCGCGAGCTGCCCAATACGCGGCGAAATTTAGGTAAAAGCTATAGGAATGGATCACTTTAGGTTTGAGATCGTCAATCAATCGGCAAAAACTGTGCAGCCTTGCAACCGCTGAGTAGCCGCGAGGAATCGGGTACAGAGGTACCCCAAGCGCCTCAAGCTGAGGCACATAGACATCGTTGTTACTGAAGTTCCATACCGCAACCGCTGGTTTGTGGCGTTTACGATCCATTGCTTTGAGTAGGTAGTAAAGCTGCCGCTCAGTGCCGCCACAATGGAGCTGCCCAATCAAATAGAGTAACGCCATTTGTTATCGATCAATAGAAGGGAAATACAAAGAATGAGTGGTCGAATAAAAATCAGCAAGGTAGAGCGCGATATCTTGATACGGGTTTGAAATAAATCGTTTAGTTTTCGAAAATGGCTCCCATATCCGCCAACAAAAGAGTGCCTGCATAGTCCAAGTCGGCGAAACTGTGCAGCTTTGCAACTGCTGAATAGCCGTGAGGAATCGGGTACAGAGGTACCCCGATCGAGGGTCTCAAGCTGAAGCACATAGAACATCGTTGTTACTTAAGTTCCTAGCTGCAACTGCCGTTTGTAAATATTTAGGATCATTACTTTAAATAGGTGGAGCTACCGCTCAGTCCGGCCATACTAGATTTGGCCAATTAAATTGAGTAATTACATTTCTATAGTAATGAAGGGGATGATAATTAAAGGACTGAGTGTTCTAATAATATTTAGTGAAATAAATCTCTATTTTGACCCGGACACCATTGTTGCGAGATAGGCTTGGGTTGTGTCATCTCAACGCTTGGGTAGCATATGTGGCAGTATTCTGTTTCTGACCTTTTCATTGGTTGCGGTTCTATTAATCTTATTCTGATGATGATGGGCCTGGTTCAAACGGCGAACTCCCGATCCAATTGCCACCGAAAGGGTGGCGACTGCCCAGGGCACCATAAATGGAACATTGCTAGCGAAAGAAACCATGAACGCGTAACAGGTTAGGGGCATACAGAACAAACCATAGGGAGCTCGTTTTGCGTATGAGCGAAAAGCTCCCGAAAAAGCACGCGACCAATAGGCGACGAAAAACCCAAGCGGAATGACCCCGGAGGCAATGCCGATAAAAAGAAAACTGTTATGAGGGGAGATCAGCCGGCCCGATCCGATGTCGGAGCCAACATTGGCTAAGCCAACCCCAAAAATCGGAGAAGCCAAAAACCGCTCAATTGCCACTGGCCAAACGAGAAGCCTCCCAGTTTCCTCCGCTCCCCGTTCGGAATAAGAAGTAATAATTGAATCCAGAAGACCTGTGGTCAATGCAATTGCTAGTAGTATGGTTAAAAATAAGACTGGGAGGAACGCTCTCCTCAGTGACCGCTGGAACGCCAGTACTAGAGAAATTGCAACTGATACCAATACCCCACGACTTACCGTAAAAGCGACTACGAAAAGACACACAATTGCTGCCAAGGATGAAAGTGCTCGGTCCAATAACCTAATTGTTTCAATGGCCTTGAGGATAAAGAATAGAGCGCAAAAGCCAAACCACGCTGCCAGTCCGTTTGCGCCTGCCAATACACCTGACACTTCACGGTTTAAGGCGGCCCGCTCTACACTTCCGCTACTCTCGTATTGAAGATAGGGTAGGGCAGAAAGCCCAATGCCAAATACTACAAGAGCAAACCGGTGCAGAAAACCTTTGCGTAAGGAAATCGAGTAAAGGAGGATAAGCGTTGGTATCCAGGTGACAAAGAGTCGGACACTGTCACCCATAATCGATTCCCCATGCAGGCCGACTTGTATTGTCACGAACGAAAACGCGCACCACATGGCAGGAGCGATCGGCGCATAAAAGGTGAACGCCTGGCCTTTGAGCCGTCTAACGCAGAGTCCTGCTAAAAGAGTCAGGATGCCGACGCCGAGAAAACTGGCGGATAACCCTAATGCTCTTCCCAGTATGCTGTAGAGTAAATACGCGTAATAGGCGTATTCCATTTCGATAGTAAAAGTATTGTTCGCATCATATGGTACGGAGAGTTGCTTTCGTCGGCGGAGTACTCGAGTCATCGTCGTCATTTCGCTCTGACATGCTTTGTTATAAGTCGTTCGAGTCGCTCAGCACTGGCCGACCAATCATAATTCTTCTGAGCATAACACTTACCAACGTTTCCACGCGACTTGAGCTCAGGCCACTTTTCTAGGATTTTATTGATACAGCCGCAGAACGACGAAACGGAGCCAGGGGCAAACAACCACCCGGCCCCTGTCTTAGCGAGTATCTGGTTTCCACCGATAGCAGAAGCAAGGAAGGGAACGCCGCACGCCATTGCTTCTAGAAGTGCATTAGAAAAATTTTCGTATCGACTTGGCATAAGGCACAGATCCATTGCTCGGTACCAATCGACGAGTCTCCGGTGCTCTACATCTGGCTCAATATGCACAAGTCTTTGGGTGAGCTCTTTTGCCAACAAAGATCGAATTCTAACTTCTTCTGTACCGCTACCGATGATGAGAAGTCGCAAGTTGGTCGAGTGAAGCGATATTTGTTTGAAAGCAGAGGCCAATAAGTCTATACCTTTTAAGTGCGTGAGCCGGCCGACATAACCAATCACACGATGGTCGCTGGTCCAACCGAGAGTAGAGCGAATCGCGCTCGGTCCGGGCTTGAAGATTTGCGTGTCGATTCCGATTGGAAGCTCGGTTGCGTGATCGCCGAGAAACCGACGTATTGTTGTCAGCGCATGTCCGTTAGCGCAAACTGCGTGCACTGAACGTAGTGCGGGCGCAAATTCTGGCTCGACAGGTCCAGGCAATCGCAGGACCGTCGGCAGATGGCTCGAAATATCGCTAGCCAGGAAAATATTGCTATGCACGTAGGCAGCATCAAAGCGTTGCCAGCGGTCGGCGAATTCTTTATTGATCCGACTTTGGAATCGGTGACGCTGCCATTGGGTGTTTCTCCATGAAATACCTTGCTGAATGCGATCGAGAATGTATTTTCCTTTGCTCTCGGGGGAAATATAAGAGGCTAGCGAGGCCAGGGCCTTCTGTCCAATATTCACGGACCACCAACCCGGGATCGGGATAGATGTGATTGTTGGTGGCAATGGAAGGGGGTACTGGGCGTGACGGTCAGCGACGAAGACCGCTGTAACGTGGTGACCCCGTGCTGCAAAGGCGGTAAAAAGGTTTCTCGTGAAATTCTCACCTCCACCACGAAGACGGCCAAGTTCCGAATGAAATACTACGACTTTCACTTTGTTACGTGTGCAAATGTCTTTTGAGTAACTAGGGGTAAGCAAGTGAAGGACGGACTCTTATTAATGGTCGCTAGGAGGTCCACTAAAATCGCTTCTTCGGGCCAGATTTGACCGGCATGCCACTGGAGTTGAGGATCCCAGTGGCCCGGGCAATTATGAACGACGTCAGCCGCATAGCAGTAACTAACCTCAACAATCATGGGCTGGCGATTTGGGGCTGATACAAAGTCAAAGGCCATGCTTTGGGAGCCGACTCGTTGCGTTACCTCAAAGGCGATTTGAATGCATTCGGGACGAATGTTACCGGGATTATAGTCAATATCGCCACTTCCGGAGGCGCGAAAATCACCGGGTCTAACTTTACGAATGAAAGCAAAAGCTCGATTTCCGATCACCGTCACGCGTGTATCGTGACAATTGTCGGGCATGAAGTCCTGAAAGTACACATATCCGCGTTCCCGTCCAATCGCTTGATTCATTTCGGCGATCCGTCTTAAAGTATTTGGCGCTCTTTTTAGCGCGCTGAGGAGGCTTCCTCGGCGACGCGCGGCCCGGTATCGCCTGCGGCCATCTTGCCAATAGTGTGGAACCGGTCTAAATCCGCGGCCGAAGGCCCGCTTTGCCGCAGAAACTGCTTCAGCCCGATTGTTTACCAGACGGACATTTGCCGAGCCTGCGCCCTTCCTCAGTTTGAATACCTTCGGGAATGAAACGTGTTCAATCCACTGTAATGCTTCATCAAGAGAATAGAAGACGTGACTTGGAACGAGCGGTGCACCCACAGCTTCGAGTAAATATTTTTGTGCTACTTTGTCATTGAAGTGCCAACATGTCGCTCGATTTGGGAAGACGGCAATCCCCATGGACTCTGCGGCCGTTAAGACGTGAAGAGCGACCAAAGTCTCACGAGCGTCGTCTTGGCTCCAGTGCCATAACAATGCATAGGCACCCGTAAGTTTTTCAATAATGTTGGTCTGGAGACAGTTCACTATGGAAAAGGCTAAACCGTGCTGCTGGCAATACGCAATCCAGCGCTCGGAAAAGCTTCCCGTGCGGTGATCTATAAATAGTCGTCGTTCGCGTTCTACCATGTGGGTGATTCAGAATTAATTTGTCACCCTTCAGCGGGCGATCTGTCCAATCCCCTCTACAAAGGCCGCAACCGCAGCGGCAACGCTATGATTTTCGGCGATGTAACCTTGAGCCGAAGCTGCGATCTGCCGCCGTCGTGCAATGGATTCCATCAGAGTAGTTATATCTTCTAGAGCACGTTCAACTGTTGGGGAAATTGTTCCCAATCCAAAACGCTTGATTATACATCCAGGGTCACAGTGCATGCTGATCACCGGTGTACCCGCGGACCATGCGTCTAGAAACGTATTTGGAAAGCCCTCCTTGATGGACGTTGAGAGAAAAAGAGCGGCGTTGCTGATAATGTATCGAGCCTCAGTAGAAGACACCTGTCCGCGGTACTCCACATTAGGAAGAGCGCGCAGCTCTTTAACGGCTTGCTCGCCGAAACCGGGACGTGCGTAATGCCTCGTGGGGCCCCCGCAAACAACAAAGCGAATGCCGGTCGCTCTGCGTGCGATGTCAACGAGCACATCGGGTCGTTTGGGCTCACGAAACATTGCCACCCATGCGACATATTTATCCCTTTCACAATGAGGTTTTACCGAAATAGTTGGAACGGCAATTTGTGGTAATATAGAGGCTTTCAATTGCAACCTTGGGGGAAGTTCCAACAGTTGCCCTTCGTGCTGGACGAAGATTTTATCGCTTCGTCGAAGCCCCCAAGCGTAAAGAGGCCAGCAGTAAGGTCTGGAAAAAAGGGCCGTGCGCGGGGTTAGCCCACCATCTACAGCAGCCGAAAATATGGTACGAATAGATAGGCTCTTTGCAATTTCAACAGCTGGTCCCAGCATGTAGTTGGCGCCTCGCGAGAAAAACCAATCCGGACGTTCCGAACGTAGAAATCGGTGCAAAGAAAGTTGCCGCTGATACGGGGCGCAAAAGGACTCATAGTGCGGTAAAGCCACAAATTGCACCCCATCGATCACTGAGCGACTTTCGGATTGCAATGATTCACGAACCCCCACCGAAACTGACCAGCCCGCAGCTGCAAGAGAACGTCCTAGTAACCATTGTTGTCGTTCTGCACCGCCAACTGCCTGTGGCTTGTTGGAGGCGTAAGCGTAGACCATATCGTTAACGATTGCTAGTTTCATGCGTTCAACGTGCCGGAGATCGGGTTGCCGAAAGCGAAAAGCCGAAAGGGTTCCACCCGACACTACCTACCGACACATATTGATCCTTCAGCGACTGCGCCCCCAAATCGACAGGGATGGTGAAGATCCAGATTCAAAAATACACGGTTTCTATGGATTTATACCACGACCTTCTCCCCGTCAGTAACCGTCTCTTTTGAGAACGAACAATCGAATTGGCGAGGTTCAGAAAAAGATACTTAGTCCAATGCGCCGGAATTTTATTAGCCTCCGTTTGCCATGATGGTGGCATGAGTTAGCATCGGTTGATGATGACTAATGAGTTCCACATTTGAGTCCCCCCAGAAACTAAGAAAATCTTAAATCGGCCGCTGCACGCATCGAATTAGCGCGGGTGAAAGTTTGAAGGAGTTTCCGCAGCACGGACGGATGTGTTCTTATTGTTCCTTTGGGAAAATCGGCAATTAACGTTAAGCATTAAAGTATCAGAGCATTACGGGTGATGACGTCACCGACGGAGTGCCATTGAATTCTAGGATCAGATCGAGCGCGTTCGATAAAATACTTGAGATGTTCATCGACTGGGGGCTGGTCTGGGTTCTTGCTCATAGTTCTCAGTTCCCAATAATGAGTCGCTAGGCAAAAAACTCCGTTTACGTTCAGGGCGCAATCTAAAGCTGCCCGATTAGTCGCGAAGCTCGCCGAAGGGGTTACAGCATTCCCAGCTAACTCATTGTGGTCGCCAAGATCCAGAACCCACGGGACACCCACGCCACCATTCTTGTGCCATCGCCGAAGGTGCGACCAGAGACGCCAGGTTTTGGACGATAGCGGAGGCCATCCGTTCCACACCCCTGTTACTCCCCCAAGGTGTAGACCTTCGAGAGCCAACGCTCGAAGGCCATGCCTCCTGATCGTATTTCGTGGTGGTACGAAGACACGGATGTTTGTATTAAGCAGATCCTCTAGATATTTCCGACCCGCCGAAACTCGTTCCCGAAGATGAATACCGGCCGCAAACTCAAACCGAACATTCGGCTCGTCGTGGTAATACCCGTGAAGCATGATTTCGAATCGGCCATTGGCAACATTTACTCGTAGATATTCGACCAAGTCATGATTCTCGTGCAATGGATGAATTGTCCAACGGCCGCGAAACTTTTCCGGAACCCCCTTACTGTTACCTGCCCGATGAAATGGAACTACAGCAAGTGAAACCGGACCCGTCCGAGCGATCTCACCATAGGCAGTTTCGAGGTCATCGGGTGACGTAAAAAAACTGGTATCGTCGTCGCGAATGCAAAAATACACAGCCAATCCCTCGTTTTAATCAGGGGTTGTTGAAATCCCGATAAGTGACTCAGGAATGAGAACGTGCCACTAAATCGTTATCAAAATCGGAAACTTTTTTACGCACCGTTTTGCAGGCTCTTTTTTTTAGCTCTTCCTGAAGGCTAGCCGGAATTTGTACTAACCCAGGAACGAATGGTTCGGTCGATGGTTGTCGTTCGAGGGCACGCACTAGGAGACGAGTTTGAGGTCCGGAAGAATAGTTTTGGCATGCTTCAGGAACTGGGACCAGTAAAGACAGGTGATTATCGTTCCAGGCGTGCAGTATTTTGCGGAATAGAGCAACGATTTCGGAGACTGAGTCCACATTGGCTACAGTTGAGACCCCTACACGCTGAAGGACTTTTTTTGCCTCGTCTGCTGGAAGAACGCCCGCAATTGGTCTTCCAGACTTGAGATAACTAAACAATTTCGCCGGTGCGAATAGCTCGTAACCTTTCATGGTCGAAGGTCGGCCCAACACTAATAACACATGTGTGTCCCGGGTAAGGCGAATCACTTCGTCGTGCGAGACTGCTTCTGAGGCAGTGATCATGTCGTTGAGACCGAGAGCCGCTGCCGCGGATAGAATCGCAGCGGTACCCTCACCCACAAACCTGAAAGTGAGCTGGTTTGATGCTTGTGGATCGGATCGTTTAAGGGTTTGAAGGGCTTGGAGGAGCGTATCGTAACGATAGTCCGACAGCGTGCCAGTATAGAGCACCTTACATTGACTTCCGCGAGGCGGTATCGAGTCGTCAATTCCGCCATCGTACCCGTTGGGAATAATATGAATTTTTGACACCGCTGGGACGCCCCGGTAGGCGCGCCAAAAGCATTCTGCTTCGGTGTCATAACGGAAAACGACGGATTGTGCTTCGCTCAAAAGCTGATACATAGAAATATAGTCCCAATGTCTAGCCCACCTGGGTCGTCGCGCCGCGAAGTTGTTAAAGGTGATAGTCTTGGCGTCGCGGAAATCAAGTACATACGGTATGCCAGTTTCACGATAAACACGGTAGGCGACCCTAAATGAGGAGGTGGGACCTGCAGTTGCCCAGAGTACATCGGGTCGTTCGGCCGCACAGACTCGAAGTGCGGCTTTAACGGCGGGCCGAATCCAGCCCATTGCGAGATCAGGGTGATAACACCACGCCTCGATCGTATGTACTAAACTGCGAAGGAAAGAGCGTGCTGGCTTATGCTGCGCTTTATGAATGCGCGAAGCCGACTCGGTATTGACTGCGAGTTTTCCCTTTATATGACGTGTTCTCATTGTCTGGATCGTTCGCCAGGGATCGGGATTTCGAACACGAATGACTTCAATGTCCGGTATTAATGCCGATAATGAAGGATCGAATCGTTCATAGACATCGGCTTTCAGTGTAATTACGGTTGGTTGCCAACCGAACGAAGGAAGGTGACGTACAAAGCGCAGCGGTCGATAGACACCTGCACTTCCTTCGGGAGGAAAACCGTAAGCGATCATAAGCACGGATTTCATAACACTATAAGGGCTGTGTGATCTATTGGTGACGGTGGGCGGTACTATTTCCGCTCGTAATTAGTACGTCGTAGAAATGGGGCGAAGCTTCTCGAAATTCGCTAAATAGTCATCACCCAATTCATGGCAAAGGCTATGGGTAATTCGTGCGACTACCCGATCCCAGTCATGTTGCCGCGCAATTCTACGACGCGCTTCAATCTGCGCAACAGAAGTACCGGCGGGCGACAAAGCGTCGTGTATCGCCTTCGACCACTCATCCGGTGTTCGCGCCAAAGTTACGACATGAGCAAAGTCCTGAAGAGACCGAATGGGAGTCCCGACCACAGGGCGGCCGGTAGCTAGATATTCGTGCAGCTTCAAAGGATAGATAAGCTTTGTGTATTGGTTTAATCGGTAACATAACACGCAAACATCAAGGTGGTAGCTGTATGATGGTAGTGCCGCAAGCGATTTTCGACCCAAGAAATAGACGTTCGGTAATTGTGCGAGTTTGCGGATTAAAGACGCTTGGCGATGGAATTGCTTTCGAGGGCCGACCATCACAAACGACCACTGGCAATGGCGCCGGGCGAGAGTAAAAAGCAATGAGAAATCGAGCTGTTCCTTGATTCTGCCAACATAACCAATTCGAGGGCGGGGAATGCGCGCGAGATCCTCAGGCTCCGGTTTTGGAGTCGCATAAGCATTGTAATCGACCCCATTGGGAACAAATATTGTTTTCGGATTCAAATGTCCTTTTTTTTCCAAAAGAGCCGGCGAGTGAATGAATACTAGGTCAGCTCTTTGTATCAGGCGCCGTTCCTGGGCGGCGATGGGTTGGTCAGTTTCTAAAAAAGAATACTCATCGTCAATATGGTAGCAAGTCAAGTCATGGGCAACGAGATCGAGAGCCGGTGCGTATTGCGGTCGCCAAAGATAGAGAATGACTGTTTGGCAGCCCTTCTCTAGCAGCATTTGGGATGCGCGACGCAACCGTTCTCGCTCGGTCCATCGTGCAAGAAAACGCGGGCGCCCCATTTCCGGATAGCGTTTTCCCGGTCGGTAAATCATTAGGTTTGATTCGGAAGGTAAAGGCTCCTGATACTTCCCATTTCCCGCCAAGCTCTCCCGCCACCACCGCCGCCACCAAATTGGGGGATCACACCAGACAACATTGAAATAGCGTGCCAGCCTTGTGAGTATGTATTGACGTGACTGCCATGGCCCACCCCAAGCATCGGGGACAAGTGCGAGCACTCCGACTTTCGGAAAATGGGGAGCTAAAGTAGTCGCTCCAGAAGTGCTAAATCCACCTTTTGCACGACCATGTTCCTGTTGAGTCTCAGTGAGATCCTTCGCTGACGACGCATCGGTGGGATACACAGAAAAATAGCTTGCGGCTTTCATTTTCGACGAGTTCACTGGCCTCTAATAAATCGTTAGATTGAAATTTAGTCCTAGCCTAAATCTGTTGAAACTGATTCGGAAATGCGTTGTGTCTGCAAAGTGACCCTTTGGCAATCCATGGGCTTCGGCGACGAAAATGTCATGCCGTTCCTTTGCAGTTTAAACCAAATTTCAAATTGGGCCAGAGTGAACAACTTTCCTGTTACATCCACCTTTCCTTGTCGATGCAACTCGAGGTCCCTACGGATTCTGTCTAGGTTGTAAATGCCTCGCTCTCGCATTCCCTGGCTGCACAACAAGTCTTGCATGGGTTGGTACAGGCCGTCGGCAAACCAGCTTTTTAAGGGTGCGGGAAAGCCGAACTTATCAAGTCGAGTTCGCACCGATTCTGGAATTCGGTGACGCATGGCGTTTCGCAATGCGTATTTGTTCCAGGGGCCGTTCATTTTCCACCACGCGGGTAATTGAAAGGCGAACGAAACCAGCCGGTGGTCCAGATAGGGCATCCGCATTTCCACGGAATGCGCCATGGAGTTACGATCCTCGATTCTAAGGTATAACGGGAGGGGGGTCTGTTCGACAGAGCGCCTGAGGACTGTTTCGAGTGTGGGCTCGCTGTAGGCACTTTTCTCAAACTCAAGGTGACTACAGAGTTCTTGGGTGAACCAAGGATTCCTTTGCACCCGCCGATGACGTAACCACAGCCCGAATTGTCGCAGGGCGGGGGTTCGACCGAGCTCAGCCCTTGACTGGGACAGTAAGAAGCTTCTGAAGAGAGTTGTCGGTTCGCCTCCATGGGCCAGGCAGTACGCGCGTATTTCGCGCCACACTTCACGTACCTGACCGGAGCGCAACAGGCTCGACCAGTAATTCGGAAAGAACGCGTGGTAACCAGCCAGATATTCGTCTGGACCGCCGCCGTTTAGGATAACTTTTACGCCTCGTTCCGATGCGAGTCGTGTCAACTCGAAACTAATTACCGCGGCCAGCGAATGGACGGGTTCATCCTGATACCAGATTACCCGTTCGAGCCGCTGCCATAGATCACTGGCATGGGGCTCGAATCGAACGAGTTCCGCGCCGGTCCGCTTCACCGTATCGTTAATGTAGCGACTTTCATCGAATTCCGTAGGTTGATAAGTAAAAGCGACTATGGGCTCACGCAATGCGTCGCGATTGATTTTCGCCCAAGCGCAAGCGATCGAAGTAGAATCTAGACCGCCGGACAAAAAGGTTGCGACCGGCACATCGCTACGCAGGCGGAGGCGCAAAGAATCTTCGAAGAGTTCGTAGAAAGCTTCGGCGGGATCTTTAATGGCGGGTTCGCATCTTTCCGGCAGAAACCAATATTTCCACTCTTGCAAGTGTCCGGATAGGTCTAACTCGAACGCCGTTCCAGCCGGAATTTCTCCGATCCCATGATAAAAGGTTTCTCGTTGTCCACCGGGCTGATCCAGTCGGCCTTCGTAGAGAAATCTCGACACCGTTTTCCAATTGGGCTTTTCCTGATAATGGCCAGACGCGAGAATCCCTTTGATCTCGGAACTGAACAGGATACGGTCGTCGCTGCGGTGACTATACAAGGGTTTTTCGCCAAATCGATCGCGTGAGCCAAAAATTTTGCTTTTGCGCCTATCATAGATAAGAAATGCCCACATGCCGTTGAGTTTAGGCAGACAATCACGACCCCATTCCATATAGGCGTGCAGCAAAACTTCGGTGTCGCCAGTGGATTTAAACTCGTGGCCAAGGGCGCGAAGCTCCTTGCGCAGCTCGACGTAGTTATAGATTTCGCCGTTGAAGACTAGAACGGTTTGGCCGTCCGGGCTGAACATGGGTTGATTCCCGCTGGGCGAGAGGTCAAGTATTGACAACCGGCGAAAACCAAAAGCGACGGATCCGGATACGAATGTGCCGGCGCCGTCGGGACCACGGTGTTGGAGCCGAGACGACATTCGGTCGATAATCTTTAAGTCCGCAGGTGCTCCGTTCAGAGCAACCATCCCCACGAAACCGCACATGAATTGTATCCGCCGCTTCTTAAGTATGTAACAATCAAAAAATTGCGTTTACTTGTTAGGCACAATAGATATCGACGAAGTTGCAGGGTGAGGTTCCAATCTGCGCCGAGTCGCCTTCGAGAACGCTGAACCTAACCGCCGCACCGCGGCCTCAACCGCATGCTTTGGATTCAATGCGACCTCCAGTCCGTTTAATATCGCTGCTCGCATAATTCTAGCATTACTCAAAGGATAGCCCAGCTCCGCTAGCTTTTCACGATGATAATCCCAAAACCTTCGTTCGCGGAATTTGTAGACTTCCCAACCCAGGTAATTATAGTAATCTCGCAAATGTGCATTGATGCGTGTTTCCTGTTCGCTTTTGCTAAGATACTTGGCGCCGTATTTCACCAACTCGAGTAGGATCCCGGGTAAATACGTGTTGAAACTTTGCGAAAAGTTGATCGTCGTGCCTCCCTGCTCACGGCGAAAACTGAGCACCTGATGAACAAAGCCGAAATCGCGTTCGCCGAGAAACTCGAAACAAGCTTCAGAATCGGCATGGATGTTAGACTCGTTGTAGAACGCGTGACGGCTGCGCAGAATATCCGATCGAAAAAGCAGGGTGCTGGCAGTGCCGAATACATACGGTCCGCCGAGCAGCCTCATTCGGCAGGCTTCACGGCCACCTCGGTCAATTGTACAGGAGTAAGGCAGGCCTGCAAAACCAACGATTGCGGGTTTACGTGAAAAGAGGGCGTAAGATCCGACGATCGCTATCTTAGGATTCGTCTCGGCGAGGCTTACCATTTTTTCGATGCATTCCGGATAGAGCCAATCGTCGGCATGAACTACCTTGCAATACTTACTGTTCGACGATATCTGCCGAAAAGCGATGTTATGGTTCTGGATGACGCCGACATGTGCAGGATTCCGAATCACTCTTATACGAGGGTGCTGCGCCGCGTATCTTTGGGCAATTTTGAGGGTCCCATCATTGCTACGATTATCTATCAACGTGTAGTCCCAATGAGTGTAGGTCTGAGCTAATACGCTCTCGATACATTCTGCTAGAAAAGGCTCCCCGTTGTAGACGGGTGTAATTACATTGACTAGCGGTTTTTCAGTTGATTTCATTGGTATCTCAATTCCAAGGGGAATTTGTTTTGGTGTGGAAGAGTTGTCAGCCTCCATTTCCGCGGCAGGAAAACGATTCCATAATACCGGCTGATGCCCTTCCCCGAGCCGTAAAAATCGGATGATTCCACCTCGAACTCAAGGCAGTGTTCAAGATCGTCGTGAAGTATCGGCCCCTGTGTCTTGAGCGTGAGAGATAAATAGTAGCGACCAGGCAGGAAGTTCAAGCAGTCAATTTGCAAGTCGATCCACCCCGCGCCCGGGCATATCAAGGAAATCTCGTAGTCCACCGCGGTGCTGAATCTGGTGATCAGTATACCGAGTGTTGAATAGATGCTGATATCGAACTCGGGGCTGACGATCTGCTGTAGTGCCTCGTAATGCAATCGGAGAATCAAGGCATCTCCACTGCTAATAAACTTTAGAGGTTCTCCGTCGGAACCGAGAAATTCAGCCTTTGTGAACTTTACACCGCCATGACCGCGCCGAGCCTGGATCCTGGTGAAATCGGCGGCCAAGCGTGCTGTATCGGTGTTGGTTGCAAGGTAGGCTTCGATCACGTCCTTTGGCCTTCCATCCATATGGAGTTGACCATTTTCGATCCATAGAGCCCGGGAGCACAGGCTTTCAATGGCTGCCATATTGTGGGAGACAAATAGAACGGTTCTCCCGCCGCCGCCCAATTCATTCATGACGTTGAGGCACTTTTTCTGAAAGGCGGCGTCTCCAACAGCCAGTACTTCGTCAACAAGCAATATGTCGGGCTCCAGGTGCGCCGCCACTGCAAAGCCCAGCCTAAGATACATCCCGGTCGAATAGTGCTTTACCGGCGTATCGAGAAATTTTTCTACGCCCGCGAAGGAAACGATCTCCTCGAGCTTGGCATTGATCTCGGTCTTCTTCATGCCAAGAATAGAGCCGTTCAAGAAGATGTTCTCTCGACCGGTCAGGTCTCCATGAAATCCGGTCCCTACGGCGAGAAGCGCGCCGAGGCGCCCGTTGACCTTGACGTTTCCCGAAGTGGGATACGTAATTTTGGAAAGAACCGACAGCAGGGTACTTTTGCCTGCTCCGTTCCGCCCAATGATCCCAAGAATTTCGCCCTCTCTTACTTCGAAAGACACGTCTTTGAGCGCAAAGATGGTCTCGACTGGCTTAGCCCCGTTTCTGCGAAAACCGTGCTTAAGCCAGTTGATGAACCGCTCTTGGAAAAGATCCTCGTGCAGTTCGCCAATTCGGTATTGTTTTGATAAATTGTCTACACGAATAGCAGTGTTACTCATGAGCAGCTCTTGATGGATGATGCAAGATCCAGGATGAAAAAATTTTCGCCAGACGCCCGACGTCAACCGTCACTTTTAGACAATATCCGCAAAGCTGCGTTCGGTCTTTCTGAAGTAAGCGCAGCCGGCAGAGAAGATAACGACCGTTAAAAGCAGGGACCCGGTAAGTAACTGCCAATCGATCGGCTTTTCCGGAACGATCGAAGCGCGAAAAGTGTCGATGATTCCCGCCAGAGGATTCAGAGCCATGAGCGCGCGAAATTTTTCCGGTACCATGCTGGAGGGATATATGACAGGGGTCACAAATAGCCATATCTGGAGAAAAAACGGCACCGTATACTTGATGTCCCGGTACCTGACATTGAGCGCAGCGAGCATCATGCTGACACCTAGTGCAAGCACGACCAGAGGCATTATCATGAGTGGCCACAACAAAATTCCCCATCCCGGGCTCATCTGGTAGTACGCCAAAATACCAACGAGCAGGACGCAACCAATGGAAAAATCCACCAGCCCACTGACAGCGCTGGAACTCGGTAATATCATTCTGGGAAAATACACCTTGGTGATGAGGTTAGCATTGCTGACGAGACTGTTGCTACTAGTTGATAGAGTGGTTGAAAAATACATCCATGGCAGTAGAGCCGCGAAGTAAAACACCGGGTAGGGTATTCCGTCGTTCGGCATTTTTCCTAACTTTCCAAAAAGAATCGTGAACACGATCATGCTCAGAAAGGGTTGAATAATGGCCCAGCCGATTCCGAGCACGGTCTGCTTATAGCGCACTTTAACATCTCGCCACGCCAGGAAATAAAATAATTCCCGATACATCCAATATTCACGTAAAACTTCACCGTACATGTAGTGCTGTTTCTCCTCCCCCCTGGCGCCTCTTAATTAAAGGTTGTCCCAGTAACACGCGTCGTGCCACACCAGTAAGTCAAATCCCGCTTTAGCAGTATGCTCAATCTTTCAACACTTGGTAAGAATTCTTGTTGCAATTGACGTCTTAACTTTTCATCCATGGGCGGAGCCGGCTTAACTTCATAACCCTTCTTCTCAATAAAGCTAAGCATCCTATGACGGATCGAACTAGGTATCGCTTTGCCTAGGCGACGTGAAAAGTTTGGAGGATGCTGTACAAAATGCATTAAAGTACGGCTATGAACAACCCTTCTTGCGTTAACAATCTTAAATTCGGGTTTAAACCGTGAATCTATCTCCAAAAATTGGCAAGTATCACTAAAAATCCGCTCTGTATGGTGTTTAAATTCGTCAAAGATAATGACCTTCACGTTGTCTTGGCCGAAAACACGCAAATACCGCTCCACCTGATGATCGTACTTAGCTATCTCGCGGTAGAGAAGACCAAATTTGACTTTGGATTGAACCGGAATCTTTAAACCTTGTCTCCGTTTTTCTTCTACCATCAATGCTTTCTTAAAGTCACGGATATTTTCATCTCCCCAAAAATAGTGCTCACCGTGCAGTGAAAAAATCATATCAACGGGGTTACGCAATATCATTATGATCCGCGCCTCGGGCGAGAACTCTTTGATTTCTGCCGCAGCAACTTTGGAATATAACATCCATACGGAGCCTTCGCCGATTCTTTTTTCATCGGTGGCGTTGGAGAATAACGATAAGTACTTTTCCTTTTCGCGGATAAAGTTCGACGAAACCAAGTCGGTCCCAAAAAAGTGGGGCTCCTTCAGTGATGACATAAAGACTTCCGGATGTTGTTTGAGATAATTGTACATGGAAGTCGTGCCGCACTTTGGCGCTCCGACGATAAACAGATTCGGTTTTTTCATCACTTAGAGCCTGTCGATACGTCAATTCAGGACCGGGAACTAACTGTTTCAGATTGCGCAGATTCCTGGAACCGATCTAGTCCTCGCATTTGCGAGTTGAGTGGCGATTTGAGCGGTGTTAATCGCGGATATGGCCTCGTTCTATGCCCGCGGACTTTTGGCCAAGACCTCTTTGAAGGAATTGCTCACATAAATTACCAGCTCTTGAGTCATGTTAAACCCGCTGGGGAGATTGATACCGTAAGGAGATACGGAGTACGCTCGGCTATTTCTGGACTGCGCAACTTTCGCTTCGGGTAAGTCCGCGTAGGCCGGGAGCGAACTTAGTGGGTATTGAAAAGGCCGGCAGCCGATTTGTTTGTCAGCCATTGTGGCAATCGCTTGCTCTTTGGTGATACCGAGAGCGCTGTCGATCACCGCTGTGACCATCCAGAAGGTACTCTTGACGTTGGGCGTGGTTTCGTTGAGCATGATTCCGGGTACGCCTTCGAGCGCTTCTTTGTACCAGGCAAAGATTTGTCTTCGACGCTCGACCAGTTCGTCGATACGCTCGAGTTGCGCCAGGCCAAAGGCGGCCTGCAGACTCGACATTTTATATTTATAGGCCACTTCGGTGTTCCACAGGAGTCTGCCGTCACTTCCGTCGCGCCCATGATCGCTCAAGTAATAACAACGCCGATAGGTTGCCTCATCGTCGGTCAAAAACATGCCGCCCTCGCCGGTCGTCATGGTTTTGGTACCGTGAAAGCTGAAAACGCTCGCATAACCAAAACTGCCGGCTCTTTTTCCTTTGTATTCTGCGCCGATGGCCTGGGCCGCGTCCTCGATAACCGCAATGCCGTGGCGATCAGCTATGGAAAGAATAGTATCCATATCCGGCATACTGCCGTATAGGTCGACGACAATGACGGCTTTGGTTCTACGCGTAATATTCTGTTCGAAAGAGTCTGGGTCCATACACCAATAGCGCGCATCGATATCCGCGAACACCGGGGTGGCGCCCAGATAGGAAATCGGCGCAGCGGTGGCGATCCAGGTCACCTCCGGGACGATCACCTCGTCTCCCGGTTTGATCCCTAGCGACAGCAATGCGAGATGAAGCGCTGACGTGCAATGGGGAACGGCGATGGCATAGTTTCTGCCAATGTATTTGGCAAACGCCGACTCGAACCGCATATGATAGGTGTTGGCATTGGTGTACCAGGAGTTGGCGGCGGCCTCTGCGACATAATCGATTTCCTTCTGGGTCACCCATGGGCCTGCGACAGGAATAAAGTCCATAATTTGTCCTTTCCATTTATTGAAAATGTTCGATTTCGAAATACCTTTAGAATTCGAGGTTAAGAAAAGATATCGCGCTAAGCACGCCAAGGACGCCCAAGTTCGGAAAAGAATTTATTTTAAGAACTTGACCCCTTTGCGGGCCCCGGGCTTGGGGCAGGGAATGCTTCGGCCGAGAAAATACAGATTAGATTTCCATACATTGGGATGGATGTCATTCGGAAGAATGGTCAGAGCCGCCAGACGATTCCCGGTATTCCTTCGTCAACTCCGTGGCGAATGGAGACGCTTCGGTCTTGTACAGAGTGAAATGAGGGGCCGCGATTTCGGACTCGTCGCGTCTGCTGGTGTAGTAATACAAGTTCAGCACCTTGCGGTAAACGTTTGGCGGACAGCTGTTCGGGTGAGGCTGACCGTGGTTAGAGTCCTCACTTGTGCTGAAAATCATAAGGCGATTGAAAACCGGGCACACCGATACTACTTTCCGAGTCATCGCTTTGTCCCATAATTCGAGATGACCGCCCCACTCTTCACGCCAGTCATGCGTAAGGTACAAAAGTGCATTGACTCTGCGGTGCGCTTGAAGCTTATGGTGCCAATTGAAATCGGCATGAATTTTCAAGAATTCGCCGGCCCCGCTCATGTGCGCTCCGCCGCCGATGAAATATGGATCAGGAAGAAGATTGTCGATACCGGTCAAGGTCTCAAGGAACAACAAAAATTGGCGGGAGTTAAACTCCCGTAGCATCTGCCGGATTAGCACGGGCAGTTTGGTTTCATCGTGTTGGTAACGGCGTTTATTGTTAGTGTTGTCCCGCTCGATCCAGCCAATCTGATCAGGCAGGGGAAAAGCCTCTTCGATCGCGGCGGCGAGTTTTTCGTCTAAGAAGTTATCGAAAACGATATGGGGGAAGGGTTCGGAGTGTTGATATTTTGCAGAGTTGGCGGTAGCCAGTTTTGCAAATTTTGGATGGTCAAAAATACCTACGGGCGCATTGATATCCGTCGGGCCAATATTGTACGTCATAAAAACCTCGTTTGATGATAACCCATGGAAAAATTCGTGTATGCGAACTTCAAGATGGTTACGAAACAGATCGAAGGTTGGGAAGTTTTGGTGCGATCACAGCGTGCAAAGCGTCGATACCGATGACGGTCAAAAAGCATAGCGGCGGGCGGTGTCATACCACCGGGTTTATAATTTCGTTATCTCAAATGATGGAATTGAAGGAAAGGCTTTTTGTATCACGCGCTGGTTGTCTGAAAATCTCGCTATTGATCGTGCGTGTGGATGCAACGCCCAATGATGTGATGATCTGTTCAACACAGGATTCGGGTGTTTGCCCAGCTGTGCGCAGGTGAACTTCGGGCGAAGTCGGTGCCTCATAGTCACTGTCGATGCCAGTGAAGTTTTTTAGCTCTCCGCGGCGAGCTTTTGCATAGAGTCCTTTCACGTCACGACGCTCGCACTCTTCCAGCGGGGTGTCCACGAATATTTCACTGAATTCACCGTTTTCAAATAACGCGCGAGCCAGTTCTCGTTCCGCTCTGAATGGAGAAATGAAGGCGACGATCACAATCAGCCCCGCATCTACCAATAGTTTTGCAACCTCGGCAACCCGGCGAATATTCTCGACACGGTCCGCTTCCGTGAACCCCAGATCGCGATTGAGCCCGTGACGAATGTTATCTCCGTCCAGGATGTACGTATGCCTCCCGTCCGCATGGAGACGTTTTTCCAACAGATTGGCAATTGTCGACTTGCCCGACCCGGAAAGGCCGGTAAACCAGAGGCAATGGGCTTGTTGATGTTTCATATAGGCACGGGCGGTTTTCGTCACATCTAGCGCTTGCCAATGGACGTTCGTGGCCCGTCGGAGTGCAAAAAGGATTATACCTGCCCCGACCGTCTCGTTCGTCATCTTGTCGATAACAACAAAAGCGCCCAACCGCTTGTTCTGGGCGTAAGGCGCAAACGGCACGGATCGATCGAAGCTTACATTGACCCTGCCTATCTCGTTTAACTCCAGCGTCTTGGCCGCGAGTTGCGCCCCCGTGTTAACGTCCTGGCGGTGCTTGATATGGGTGATAGTCACGTTCGCTGACTTGCTGTGGATGAGAGCGGCATAGGGGCGTCCCGGCAACAATCGGTGCTCATTCATCCACAGAAGTTCGGCTTCAAACTGATCCGCCGACTCGACCGGATGCGACGCAGTTGCAATGACATCTCCCCGGCTGATATCAACTTCATCCGCAAGCACCAGAGTCACAGAGTCTCCGGCGCGCGCGTGGGATTTTGCGCCGCCCCAGACTACAATCTCTTTGATGCGGCTGGGGACGCCAGAGGGACTGATACGCACGGTGTCCCCTCGTTTAACCGAACCGGCAGCGATGCGCCCCGAGAATCCGCGGAAGTTGGGATGCGGTCGACTGACCCACTGCACCGGCATGGCGAACGGCTTCAAGTCCTGGCGGTCGTCCGTACAAAGACTTTCAAGCCACCGTAACAGGCTCGGTCCCCTGTACCAGGGCATCGCGGTAGAGCCGTCGTGCACGACGTTTTCACCTTGAAGGGCCGACATTGGTATGGCCGTCAGCGTCTCAAAATCAAAATTTTTTGCAAAGCGCCGATAGGAATGCTCGATTTCGTCAAAGACCGATTGTGACCAATCGACGAGATCCATCTTGTTTACCGCCAGTACGACGTGACGGATACCCATCAGAGAGACGATTCGGCTATGGCGCTTTGTTTGAGTGAGCGTTCCCTTGCGGGCGTCGATCATAAGCACTGCAGCGTGAGCGGTCGACGCTCCGGTTGCCATGTTGCGGGTGTACTGTTCATGGCCGGGTGTGTCGGCCACGATGAAGCGACGCTTTGAGGTAGCAAAATATCGGTAAGCGACGTCGATTGTAATGCCCTGCTCCCGTTCGGCCTGCAATCCATCGACTAACAAAGCAAAGTCTAGGCATTCACCCTGGGTGCCAAATTTTTTTGAATCCGCCCTAAGCGCCTCCAGTTGATCTTCAAAAATGAGCTTGGTTTCGTAGAGTAATCGACCAATTAGCGTTGACTTGCCGTCATCGACGCTACCACAGGTGATAAAGCGCAGAGTATCCATTAAAAATAGCCTTCTTGCTTCTTGCGTTCCATGGAACCCGCTCCGTCGTGGTCAATGATACGGCCCTGGCGCTCTGAAGTGGTTGCGCCGAGAGTTTCGGCGACGATTTCGTCAAGGGTGGTTGCCCTACTTTCAATTGCAGCGGTCAGAGGATAGCAACCGAGGGTTCGGAACCGAACCATCCGCATTTCAGGCGTTTCGCCAGTCTCCAGAGGCAGCCGGTCGTCATCGACCATAATCCATTGACCATAACGCTTTACAACGGGACGCTCGGCGGCAAAGTATAACGGAACGATCGGGATGTTCTCCTGGCGAATATAGGCCCAGACATCGGCTTCCGTCCAGTTTGAAAGCGGAAATACGCGTATTGTTTCGCCGTGATTGATCCGGGTGTTGTAGAGATTCCACAGTTCTGGCCGCTGGGCTTTGGGGTCCCAACGATGTCCCGCGCCGCGAAAAGAACAAATCCTCTCCTTGGCTCGCGACTTTTCCTCATCGCGCCTCGCACCACCAAAGGCCACGTCAAAGCGGTGAAGATCTAGTGCTTGCTTTAGCGCTTCCGTCTTCATTACGTCGGTGTGGTACGCTGATCCATGAGTGATGGGACCGATTCCCTCAGTTGCCCCTCGGGGATTCGTATAGGTGATTAGTGTGAAGGTAAGATCTTTCGCCATACGGTCCCGAAAGGCGATCATCTCCCGAAACTTCCATCCAGTATCGATGTGCATCAAAGGAAACGGAATTATCCCGGGATAAAACGCCTTCTGAGCGAGTCGCAGCATCACCGATGAGTCTTTCCCAATTGAGTACAGCATCACCGGGTTGGATGCAGTAGCCGCTACTTCGCGAATTATTTCGATGGATTCAGACTCCAACTCTGAAGGGACTGAGATGCTCACGGTCAGTTTTAAGAAATCGCTAAGAAATTTTTTACGCCCCCAGAAACAGAAATTTCGCAATGTACTCCCGTATTCCCGCTTACTGGCTGGACAGTTTCCAACAATGTTTGCATCGCTCGGAGTTGCCGGTTACTGTTGAGCACTCTCCTAAGCGGAGTTGACAATAAGCAGTAATAAGAAACGCGGGCTAAAACTTCGTCGCCGCGACTCGCTAGAAAACTTGTCCGTAAGCGTTAACTGCCTTAACTAGATCCTCAGGGGTGCCAATGTCTAGATAGTTCCCATTTGGGAAAACTACGCCTTCAACGTGTAAATGATTTTTGACTGCAGCCTGGATAATGTTTCCGACAAATAACTCACAGAGTTCGGACGCGCTAGCGTCAGGACGCCCAATTTCCTTTGCGTTTTCGAGGGCAGCCAGGTGGTCATGCATAAAATGTGTGAAAGACGGGGTCCAAACGGCGATGATCCAAGTATATGTCAAATCGGTCTTTCGAGGCTTTACTACGATCGATCGAACGCGACCATCTTCGGAAAGTTCCACCATATCTGAATTCTGCGGGTGGTTTGCGCGGAAAAGACCCAAGACGACGTCGGCGCCGGTGTCTCTCTGACGCGCCAATAATTGCGCAAATGCGTCTTCGGGCTGAAAAATTACGTCCGGGAATCCCAGCGCGACGAAAGCATCTTGAATAAAAGGGTACGCCTGATCCAAAGTGCAGGGTTGACCGAAGGGTAGACGCATCATCAGGTAGGCCAGATGCATCTTTAATGCGGCACCATCGCCAAGGTAGGCGGGAATATCCCATTTGCCGTTGCGAATGACCATGTAAACATTACTGATGCCAGCGAAACGCATTCTCTCCAGCAAGTATTGACAAGCGGCTTTCGGGCGCAGGCCTTCGGCCCCATCAATCGAGCAAAATCCCATCGGGTATATTTCTTTGCTACACGGTAAGGGTGCAACTCTGATGGCTTGTCCAGCCGCAGGGATTAAGCCGATCAGGTTTCGGCGGTGCATTCTGAAACCTCAGAAGTCGTAGGCCGATTTGCCGTCGGCTCTAGCGATCTTACTATCTGTGAAAACGGTTCCCAAGGCTGAACTTCTGACCGGTTCACTGGTGTTTGACTGCCCAATTATAGGGAATGTGATTCTCGAATGGGTCAAGTCGGGTGCTCCGCGACGGGTCATGCGGATGCGTGCAGCAGTTGGCGATGATTGCATATGGGTCGCTCATTCCTTTGATTCCATTCCACAGGTCCGGAGCAATAATCGCCAGACTATAATTATCAGGGCCGAGAAAAATCTCCATGAGCTGCCCGTATGTGGGCGAATGTTGCCGCTCATCGTAGATCACTAGCTTGACTCGTCCAAAGATGCACGCATAGTTTAGTGTCATCTCGCGATGGCGGTGCCAGCCCTTAATGACGCCATTGTATAAAGTGGAAAAATAAATTTCACCGAAACGAAGGAAGTGCGGATCGTTGGAGCGCAGCATATGATAAATCGTGCCACGCTCATCTGGAATGCGCCTTAGTGGTACGACCTGAACGCCATCAATCATTCTAGATCACCCGAGGCTGTGGGACGGGGATAATAAAGCGCCCACCGCGTCGCCGATACTCCGACTGTTGGGCCATGATTTCGTCGGCAAAGTTCCATGTAAGCAGCAAAACGTAGTCAGGCATCTCGTCCAACAAGCGCTCGGGCTCGCAAATTGGAATATGAGTGCCGGGTGTGAAACGTCCTTGTTTAACTGTGCTGCGGTCTACGACAAATTGTAAAGTTTCTCGGCCGACACCGCAGTAGTTCAGCAGCGTTGTACCTTTAGCCGAGGCGCCATAGGCGACAATGCGCTTGTCAGCGGACGTGAGCTGCTTTAGACAATGCAACAAGTCGTATCGCGCTCGTTCTACTTTGGCACTAAAATCGCGATAATACTCTATGGTAGTTAGCCCCTGATCAGTCTCTTCCTGCAGCAGAGCAATCACTCGTTGAGATGATGCGTTTTCTCGTTGCGTTTTATTTTTAGATATAAAAACTCTAAGCGAACCGCCGTGAATCGGTATTCGCTCGACATCCTGAATACATAGTCCGTGGCGCTCGAAAAGTCGGGATAATGCCGTAAGCGAGTAGTAGCAGAGGTGCTCATGATAGATAGTATCGAATTCGCAGTGATCGATCAGGTCTTTGACGTAGGGAACTTCGAAAACGGCAATACCGTCGCCCTTCAGGACGAGCGCCAACCCGCTAACAAACCCGTTCAAATCCGCAACGTGCGCCAATACGTTATTGCCATGAACGATGTCGGCCAACTTTCCATCGCTGACGAGCTTATGCGCTAGTTCGGTGCCGAAAAATTCGGCCAATGTTTCGATACCGCGCTCTCGTGCAACCTTGGCTATGTTGCGCGCAGGTTCGATACCGAGAAGTGGAATGTCCCGGTTATGATAGTGGCGCAGGAGATATCCGTCATTGCTGGCGATCTCGATGACCAGGCTGTCGGAATTCAGAGATCGTTCTTCAATCAGGCGGTTCACCAAAGTTTCGGCATTTTTCAATACTGTTTCGGAAAACGAGGAGAAATAGAGATAATCTCGAAAAAGAATCTCCGGCGGTACTGTTTCGGTAATCTGTACTAGTGCGCAATAGGGACAAAAAACTAAATCGAGCGGGAATAGGTCTTCCGCCGCTCCGATTTGCTCCGCAGTGAGCAATCCATTGGCCAGCGGCGTTCGACCTAAGGAGAGAAAAGGCTCTAGATCTGGCTGCCCGCAGGAGCGGCAAAGGCTTGAGTTACCCGACGGCTGTGCTTTCGTATATTCCATTGGTCCACCGAAGATTTTGGTCTAAGTTTTTATTCTGCAAAAGTAATTTGAGCTGAGTCAATCGCGTGAATTTACCGCCGAGAAATTCTTCTCGGGTCAGCCCTACATTGCGAAATGTATTATAGAGCTCTGTCGCGCCGAGCCGGGCGTTCCATTTAGGACGGAAATTTAGAACTCTCGCGAGTTTGCTAAAATCCACCTGGTAATTTCGCGAATCGGCGCCACCTTGGATCGAGTACTCCACCTCACATCCGGGTACCGTTTGCCTGACGATTTCCGCCAAGTCTCGCACCTGATAGTTCTCGCCGGTAACGCCTACGTTAAAAGCGCAGTTATTGATAGCCACTGCAGGTGCAGCCAGGATTGCTGCGCAGGCGCGAGCGATATCTTCGACATGAACGATCGGACGCCAGGCCATCCCGTCGCTCAGTATCTTTATCTTACCCGTGGTAAATGCCCAGCAAACCAAATTGTTGAGCACCACGTCGGCTCGGAGGCGCGGCGACACACCATAAGCGGTGGCGTTACGCATGTATACGGGACAAAAATTCTTATCCGCAAGTTTGCATACCTGTTCTTCAGTCTGTGCCTTCGAAGCAGCGTATGCTGTCAGGGGCTTTAGGGGAGCGTCCTCGGATAGAATGTCATCACCGGCAGCACCGTACATGCTGCACGAGGATGCATAGACAAATCGTTGTACGCCGGCTTCCTTCGCCAACTTCGCCAGCCGGACCGATGTCCGGAAATTTATATCATAGGTCCAATGGGGGTTGAGATCGCCGAGCGGATCGTTGCAGAGCGCCGCCAGGTGTATGATCGCATCGAAACCGATCAGGTCTTTCACCGTGATGTCGCGTGTATCTTTCCGTACTGCTGGCACGCGATGGCAGCCATTGAATAGCGTACAAGGTTCAAAAAAATAGGTATCCAGGCCAACGATCTCATGGCCGGCGGATTGTAACACTGGGGTCATTGCTGATCCAATATACCCGTTATGTCCCGTAACCAGTACGCGCATGCTTTCGCTCCGATGATTTAGATCAATACGGTGCCATTGCCGTTGCTATTAGCCTGATTTAGCGTTGAGCTTGTCGCACTCGAGAGCGGTTGTTCCCAGACTTTCCAAGGCGGATTACCGCGTTCACATAGGGCTTCTAACAGTCGCTTATCGCGGAGGGTATCCATGCATTGCCAAAAGCGATCATGGCGGTACGCCGCAAGCTCGGCATCAGCCGCCACTTTTTCCAAAGTGTGAGATTCAAAATCTGTCTGATCACCTTCCAAGTAAGTAAAAATTTGAGGTTCCATCACCATAAAACCGCCGTTAATCCAACCTTCTCCGATCTGCGGCTTTTCAGTAAACTTAACGACGGCATCGCCATTGAGCATTAAGCCGCCGAAGCGCGCCGGCGGACGAACCGCCGTTACTGTTACCAACCTTCGATGAAAACGATGGAAACGCAGCAAATCTTGGATATCCACATTGCTGACACCGTCTCCATAGGTCATCATAAAAGTATCCTCCTTAAGCCACGGCTGTAGTCGTTTCAGGCGACCACCGGTGAGAGTTTCTGACCCGGTGTCCACTAGGTGAACGGTCCAGTCTTCACATACTTTCTTGTGCTCAGTAACTCTGCCGTCCGCGAGGTTTATCGTCATACCCCCGTTGAGGGAGTAGTAGTCGAGAAAATAACGTTTGATGACCTCGCCTTTGTAACCCAATGCTATTACGAATTCTTTGAAGCCGTAGTGTGCGTAAGTCTTCATGATGTGCCATAGAATGGGCCGACCATCGATCTCAACCATAGGCTTAGGGCGAACCCCCGTTTCTTCGGCCAAACGGGTGCCGAGGCCTCCCGCCAATATGACTACCTTCATAACAAGCTCCTCCGATCGTTGCCGGACAGATTCAAAACAATTTGATGGTTACCAAATCGAGCAAATATTCACCCGGAGCAAAAAATTTTAGCTCGACTATTTTTCCGGCCAGATTTTGCTATGGATTTAAAAAACTGTCCAGGTTGAATGATAATGGAAAGGGCTTTTACCTGGTCGACTTGGGGTTAGACTCGGGTAAGTTTTTCGTACCGAACGCTCTTACGGTACATCGTAGACTATTTTCAGTAAATCGCCGCTGGTGAAGAAACTCTGTGATCCGCTGCCGATCGAGGTAACTCGAATCCGCATCTGTCCACCATTGACATAGGCGGTGAGATCGCCGGGCGGGACCAGGTTGGCTATCTCGATCTCCGTAGTGCTAACTTTGCGATTGTCGAGTTGTACCCAGCTACTGGTGGCCCACCGCCAAATGGCGACAACTTGGCTGTTGTTACGAGAATGTTTTCCCTTGTAAGTGATGCGGAGATTTTGGAGGCCGCTGGGAACAGCGCTAAACACACCATACCATGTTGCGGTCCGAGTCCCGGAAGTCGTTGAGTTCACTTCAAAGTAGTCGTTATCGTCCGCATTCAGGCTGGCGAAGCTACCGGCGCGCGGCGTTCCCATTTCGATGGTCACGGCGGACGGGGTCGAAGTTATGGGCGTATAAGTCCAAATGTATGTAGCAGGGGTGGGGTCAACATTCCCGACCGAGTCAATGGCGCGCACCTCAAAAGTATGATTCCCGATGCTCAAGTTGGCATAACTTTGCGGACTCGTACAAGCAGTAAATGGATTGCCGTCGAGGCGACACTGGAAGGTGGCGCTCTCATCGGCAATAAAAGTAAAGCTCGCGTTACCGTTATTACTCGGATTGGGAGGATTTCCGGTAATAGTTGTGTCTGGGGCAATAGTGTCAATGATCCATGTGTAAGTTGCCGGGGTCGGATCAGTGTTACCGGCACCATCCACAGCCCTCACCTCGAAGGTGTGACTATCGCTTGTCAGACCGTTATAGGTTTGGGAGCTGGTGCAAGCAATGAATCCGCCGGCGTCGATCTGGCACTGAAAGCTCCCTGCTTCGGTAGAGCTGAAGCTAAAACTGGCAGTACTACTATTGGTCGGATTGGCGGGAGCGTTCGTTATGTTGGTGTCCGGTGCAGTTGTGTCGGGATCGATCGTGAAGGTAAGTGCGTTGGAGTTGCCTCCGCCCGGCGCGGGATTGAAAACTGTTATTTGGGCGCTTCCGGCAGTAGTGATATCGCTGGCTGGAATCGCCGCCGTAATTTGGGCGCTGCCGACGAAAGTGGTGGTGCGGCTTGAGTCATTCCAGCGTACCACCGAACCCGAAACAAAACCGCTGCCGTTGACGGTAAGCGTAAAAGCCGGTCCGCCGGCTGTGGCATTGATCGGTGCCATCGACGAAAGCGACGGAACCGGGTTCGGCGCTTCATTGTCGGAAATCGTAAGCACCGCAGCACTCGGATTTCCCAGCGTGGCGCCGCCGGTTGGACTGCTGAGAGTTAAGTTGACGGTTTCATTTTCCTCGAAGGCAGTATCATCAGTAATCGGTACGATAATAGCCTTGTCGGTTACGTCGCCGTCGTTAAAGGTAACGGTTTGATTAGTTGTCGTGTAATCGGAACCGGCGGACGCGGTGCCATTGCTGGTTGAGAAAGTGACTCCTACTGCGCCCGCGCTGCCGCCCGTGCGCGTGACGGTAATGGTTGCGTTGCCGCTGTTTTCATTAACGCTGTAGGTCACCGAGCTAAATTGCAGTGTGCCGGCGGGCGCGGACTCATCGTCCGTGATGGTGAGCACGGCCGTGCTTGGGCTACCCAATGTAGCGCCGCCCGAGGGACTGGTAAGAGCGAGATTGACGGTCTCGTTACCCTCGAAGGTGGTATCATCGAGGATTGGGATGGTGACGGTTTTGTTGGCGGTATCGCCGTCGGCAAAACTGACGGTCTGGGTAGTGGTCGTATAGTCCGAGCCGGCAGTGGCCGTACCGTTGCTGGTTGAGAAACTGGCTCCCACAGCACCTGAGCTTCCGCCGGTGCGCGTGACGGTGATGCTGGCGTTAGCGCCGTTTTCGTTTACGCTGTAAGTGGCCGAACTAAATTGAAGCGTGCCGGGAGCTGCAGTGCCACCGATCGGCGTGTTCATATCAGCCTGAATTTCAGACTGGGTGAGGGCGCGGTTGTAGATCCGAAGCTCGTCGATGCGGCCCTGAAAATACTCGCCCCAAACACTATTACCACCGATACGCAGAGCAGCTGCGGAATTCATTATCGAGCCAGTGAATGATTGGCTGCCGACCTGAACGCCGTTGACGTAGAGGCGTAGAGTGGTGTTATCGTAAGTGGCGGCCAAATGGGACCAGGTGTTGATCGGCAGGGCCGAGGTTCCTCCAACGCTCTTTGAACCGCTCGAATCGGTCGCTGTGTTGAAGTAGATGTAGGGGCGAGCGGACGTTGTGTCCGCAAACAGAGCATAAGCTTGAGTGCTGGCCTGCTCCTTCATGAGAACGGTGGTCCAGCTGGCAGCGGAGGATGTCGGATTGACCCACGCCTCCAGAGTCATTCCAGTGGTGAGATCGAGAGAATTTGAGTCGTTGACCGTCATCCAATCGTTAATACCGTCAAAGTATAGGGCGTTGCCGAATCTTCCTTGAGTAGTCCAAGCCGCTCCATTGATAGAACCTATATTGTTATTGCCTGATGCGTCGGCAACCGTGCTCCCGGTTCCTTCATTGAAGGAATACGCTGCGACAAGCCCCACCGGTCCGGTAGCTGAATTGATGGTGAAGGTCAGTGCGTTAGAGGTACCCCCACCCGGTGTTGGATTAAATACCGTGACTTGAGCCGTTCCTACCGTAGTGATATCGCTAGCCTGGATTGAAGCTGTCAATTGCGTGCTGCTGACAAACGTAGTGGTACGATTCGACCCATTCCAGCGTACCACCGAGTTTGAAATAAAACCGCTACCGTTAACGGTAAGTGTAAATGCTGTACCACCTGCGGTTCCACTGCTCGGTGAGAGCGAGCTAGCGACCGGCACTGGATTCGTGCCGGACGGCAGAATTTGGATGATTTTAGCTACCGACGGCACGCCGTTTCCGTTCAGGATAAACAGCATGTAGTATCCAGGCGGGGAAAGGTTGGCGCTTGAAGGTGCGACGACGTTCAATCCCCCTGCCGCCGGTGAGAAACTCAAGCGGCTGAAGCGCTGCTCCATATTGAACGCGTGGGTTGTAGATGAAAGGCGGATCCACGTTACCTGCGTGATGCCGGCTGCGTCTGGCGTACCAATGAAGAAAGTCTGTCCGTACGTTATGTTGGTCGTTGGGGACGACGAGATCGTCGGCCGCGCGCCTTTGAAAAGGTATGGCGGTTCGTAGATCTCAGACTGCGGATAGCCGTTTCCACCGGTACTCAACAGACGACCGTCCGGTAGCAATACCACCGCCGAATGGTAGAGCCGCGGTATCGACGCGCTGGCCATCCGAGTAAAGGTCTCGGTTGAGGGATTCCACATCTCGGCGGCGTAGACGGGGGTCGTAGCATTGTTGAATCCCGGTCCGCTGGTCCCGCCAGTGACAAGCACTCGTCCATCCGGCAAATCAGTGGCGTTGAGCTGCCGCCGGGCAAAGTCCATCGAATCGACGAGGCGCCAAGCGGGGGATGGGGAGTTGAGATCGATGACTTCTGCTGTGTTTACAGGAGGATCGGCTCCCCCCACGGCAAGCACTTTGCCAGCATCGTACATCACCGATGTGCCGTAGGCGCGCGAACGGCTCATATTTGCAACAAACGTCCAGCTTCCCGTCCCGGAAGTGTCGAGGTAGCGTGACTGGTAGTTCATGCCGGACGTGAATACTTTACCGTTTGGCGCAAGATGCATCCGGGGATAAAGATCCAAGGACAGTTGGGCGTTGGTTAAGTTACGCCACGTCCCGGTTGCAGTCTGAAACACCTGTGGGAGTATGTTTTCACCCAATGTAGGGTTGATTTGTCCCGAGACTACCAGTACATCGCCGTTCGCCAGAGTCGTATTAGTAGGGTACCACCGCCCGGCGTTCATATCGGACACGGCGCTCCAGCTGTCCGTGAAGGGGTCGTAGGTGCTCGCCTTAGCAAATCCAGTAAATGCGTAGTCGAGAGTTCCACCGGTGACTAGCAATCGTCCGTCGGCCAGGAACGAGTGACCAGTACAAAAAAGGTCGTAGCCTGTCTTTTGTAGCGGCGTCAGCGTTCCAGTAGCCGGATCCCATGCTCGGGGGTCGTCTCCAGAAATTCGTTCATCACCTGGCCACATCATGACTTGGCCCGTCGGAAGCATGTGGGTATGTACTGGGAAGAAGGGCAGGTTCGGACCGAGAGACCAACGACCGACAGTGGCCAGATCAGACTGTGCCTGCGCCATGCCAATGGCGCTGCAAGCCAAAACCACCGCCGACAGGAAGATTTTGCTGAGTTTTCTGATGCTGAACTGCACTGGGTTGTGCAGTTTTCGATTATTCATCGCCCTGAGAACTCGGTGCCCGTCGCCCGTTTCGATTCGAACTACAAGAAAAGAAAAGCGAATCCTTCACTAATTTTAAGGATACAACAGAAACACGCGTGTACTAAACTCATGATGGTGGTGATCGTCTCCGTGTCCGTCATCATCGCGTCCAATCGCCAAAATGATTCCTAAGTTGTTGATACCGACGGCTTCGAGGAGTACGAAATCCTTCGTCCCGATAACGAGCTCATTTAGATCCTGCATGCCGCGGCTGCGGGTCCATAAAAACGCTCGAGCGCCCAAAGAACTGTCCGAGGTCCCAACTACTTCACTGCGGTCATTGATTGCGATGGCTCTGCTGTAATCGCCACCCGATAAAGTGCCTAAATTGATCATTCCAGTGCCACGGCTCCAAAAAAACGCTCTCGTTCCGACAGAACCGCTCGAATAGCCGACCACTTCCGTCCGGCCGTTGATGCCGAAAGCTTCGCTGTTATTGTCGTCAGGCAACGTGCCGAGATTTTGTATGCCGTCATTTCGCGTCCAGAGAAAAGCACGGGCGGCTCCAGGGCGCGCTAGAGAACCCGAACTGCCTACGATTTCGCTGCTCGCATTGATGGCGAAAGCACGACTGTAGTCGGCATCGGGTAATTTACCGAGACCCTGTATTTTGCTGCCGGAGATCCAAAGAACAGCCTCGATGCCGCGGGGACCGCTTGAATTGCCAACCACGTCATCGCTCGCATTGATCGCGTAGGCCTCGCTGCCGCTGTCTCCAGGTAGGGTGCCTAGATCCCGTACCGCGCTGATGGTCCAAACAAACGCTCGCACGGCACTCGGACCGTTTAGGGATCCGACTACAATCGATTTGTCGTTGATTGACCGTGCCATGCTCCAGTCAGTATTTGGCAGGCCATCGAGCTTTGCCAAACGGTCAGGCTTCAGCAAGAACGCTCGAGTACCGGAGCCGAACCCAGTCGTTCCTCCCACTATTGCTCCTTCTGTGTTCGGGCCGTAAACCATACCGTTTACTGCCTGCTCTAGAGTTCCGAGATCGACCACCCGGTAGCTTGCAGGGGTAGACGCTGCGTAGGCGCTGATGCTTACCGTCAGCAAAACAGCCACTACCGAGCCCCCGAGCGACAAAAATTTCATAGAGGCTAAACCGACGATCTTGCTCGAGTTACATGCGCCAAATATCTGAATCTTAGAGTGATTCAAGTAACCGAGTCTTTCGTTCTCTGGGAAATTTCCTGCTGCAGTAATTTTATTAATTCCGCTATGCGACTTTTTGGAAAAGCGTCATAGGATTCACCGAGTCGAGAGATCTGATCGCGAACCACGAGCGGACCGATAGCTCCAATGGATTTAGTTACCGTTGCGATCAATCGATTCAAAGATTCCGGTGGTATCGATTCCGCCTCCGAACTATCTGCCAAACGGGATTTTTTGGCGGCAGAACCTATGGTCTCTTCATTTGCTGAAACTTTCGCGTCAGCAACACGATCACTTAAAACGCCCTGAGAGCCCTTGCTAGGGTCGATCGTGTTCTGATCAACTGCGAAAGCCGCCGTGGAATCTTGCGACCTTTCTCGGGCGTTAGATTTGCCGGCCTGCGCCAACTCGGACACGCCTACCTCGATTGGCCGCTGAATCGCGCTGTGCGAATCGTTCCCGTCGATCGTGTTCTCACCGGCATGGCTATTATCATTAGTCGAATAATACGAGCCGTAATGTCGATAGTACGAATAGTTGGGATTCTGAAAGTCCACGCTATTTAGCACGACGCCCAAAATCGGCGCCCGCACCGCATCCAGGCGCTGGATCAATTGACGCGCGGACGCGGTCGTGGTTTTTCGACCATGAAAGACCAACACGACGCCATCGGAGATGACCGAAAGCACCGCCGCGTCACTTAGTGCAACCGCCGGCGGGCTATCAATGATGATAAACTCATATACAGCACGCAGCCGTGTCAGGATTTCTCTCATTCTAGGGGAACCCAAGAGATCCGCGGGACTAGGCGGACAGACGCCGCAGGAGAGAAGCGATAACCCGTGAATGGCCGTCGGTTGGATTCCTGCTTCGAGCGCGAGATTACCGGTGAGAATATTCGATAGCCCCTTGTGATTAGGCATGTCCAAACGGGTGTGACAACAGCCTTTTCTCAGATCGGCATCGATTAAAAGCACGCTGTGGCCGTCCTGTGCGAGTGCGATAGCAAGATTCAAACTAGTGCCGGTTTTTCCTTCTCCGGGAGCTGCACTGGTGAAAAGAATGACCTGTGGCGGCCGTTCTGGCCGGGAAAAGAGCAAGGATGTCCGGATCGAGCGATAAGTCTCTGGAAATATTGACTGTGGGTGATGCTTCGTCAGAAGCAATTCGTTGGGCGAGGCACTACGCCCAATCACACGCCGGGGGCTAAATTCCTTTAACTTTTTGAGTAACGTGCGATCATTGCGCTTCCACTCGATTTGAAGACTATTCAATCCGCTTAGGTCAGGCACCACACCCAGAGTGTTGAGCGCAACGATGCGCTCGACGTGCTCTGGGGTGCTGATTCTGGTATCGAGGTAATCTAATAAAAACGCTATGCCTACTCCCAAGAAAAGCCCAACCACCGCGCCTAGCATCAAATTACGAGCTGTTTGAGGGGAGGACGGGAACAGTGGAAGATCGGCGCGTTGAGTGATTTGAATGTTAGAAATTGACAAGTCGTTCGAAACGTTAGTTTCGCTCAGGCGCTTAAGCACGCTCTCGTACAACGAGCGGTTGATGTTAACATCATTTTGAAGGACCGCATATTGTACCCCGACCTCTTTTAGTTCAAGAGCCATTGTTTCTTGTTTTTTGGCTTCTTTCTCCAAAGCTTCCTCGCGAGCCCGAGCCGCGACATAGCTCGATTCGATGCCTCGAACCACATTGTCAATTTCAGCGTTGATGCTTTGGCGCGCGGCCTTAATGTGTTCATTGAGTTCTCGGATACGCGGATGATCTGGTTTAAAGATGGTGGAGGCCTTGGCCTTTTCGGCTTCCAAGGCCGTGAGGTGAGATTTAAGCTGAGGAATGGACCCTTGGGTCATGATCTGCGATAGATCCTGATTCTTTTTATTGCTCACTGTTCGGTAGAGCGACTCTGCGTCGATGCGCTGGGCTCTGGCTGTAGTCAGTTGACCATTGAGCGCGACCAGACGCTCGACGACAATGTTTTCTCCTTTGTCCAAGGAGACTACACCGTGGATCTGCCGGAAACGATTCAGTGCTTCTTCAGATTTTTCGAGCTTGGCTCTAAGCTCGGCGTTTTTCTTGTCAAGAAACTCTCGGGCCTCATCGGTCAATGCAGCGCGATTATCCAATACCATACGAATAAAACCCGCGGCATGAGCGTCGGCGAGTTTCTGAGATAGGTGCGGATCTGGGGTATTGAAGATAACTTCGACGAGCCGGGTATTTCTCACAGGAACCACTTTAAGATATTTAAAGTATCTTCTGATTAAATGCGACGGTACGTCCGGCTCTTTTGTTTTCGCGCGCGACCGACTTGATTTGATCGGCTTCGTCGGGGGGGAGAAAAGTTGTGTGACGAACGATAGTACCGGATCTAACGGATAAAGAATCCATGACAATATCCGGTCCATGATAGCATCGCTAATCGTCGACGTACGAAAGTCGGGATCGGAGGCGAGCTGCAGAGACGTAATCACTCGTGCGGCCAGAGCGCGGCTGCGCAGCAGAGTGAATTGGGTTTGATAGTAGTCGTATTGAACCGATCCGTCGCTCTTGGACGATAATATTTCCGTGAGTCCTGTCACCGCCGGGTTTTGCGGCTCGATCTGTAACATAGCGCTAGAGGTGTAAAGGGGAGTGGAGGAGAAATTGACCAAGCCGACGACGACAAATACGGCTAGAAATAATCCAACGACGATGCGGCGGTATTTGACTAGAACATTCCAATAATGCCGGATGTCAAGGGTTTGCTTTTCAGGTACGTAGGTGTACTCCGGCTCCTCTGCCTCACCCATGCGCTGGATCTGCCAAGGCGAGAGGTCTTTGTTTGACCGTGGGGATATTTCACTCATACAGAGTCACCATTTCCCGTTGTTGCGTAAACGGATTTGGTGCAAGAGTCGATGCCGGGAATCTGACCCAGAGGACGCATAGAACGCAAAAAGAATCGTATGTAAGAGCGGGTTCAAGCGCACAGTTACAATTAAATTATTCGTATAGGTAAGCGGGTTCTGTCATTTTTATCGGATAAAGGAGCCAACCGATAAACCACCGACAAGGGTTCCTATGAAGCGTTTTACAAAGTACTTGCCCCCACTAGTCGGCACGAATACGACGTCGTCGGGCTGGAGTTGCGGATCTGGAACCGATCCGTCGAGTACTTGGTTCAGGTCTACAGCGATGGTTTCGACCTCGCCAGCACGGTGCCGTCGCAGTATGGAAATCGTATTAGAGTTGAGCTCATTGTCGACACCGCCTGCGGTCGCCAGTGCTTGCGAAAGAGAATAACGGCGACCGAGCGGGTAGGATCCGGGCTTTCGAACCGCCCCGTCGACAAAAAACATTCCGGCTTCGGGAATATTGATCATATCGCCGGCCTGAACAGGCATGTTGATCATGGGGGCGTTCTCGGCATTGAGCAAACCGGTACTGTTGGCGAGCACCGTCAAATCAATTACGTGGGTTTCTCGTTCCTCGTCGACAGTGCGATATATGTGAACCTGACCTCCCGCTTTTTCCGTTATGCCGCCAGCCTGCGCGAGTAGGTCGATGACAGTTTTAGGTCCGGTAAGTTCAAACACGCCGGGTTTTTGCACCGCGCCTACTACGGATACTCGTTGGCGATATTCTTTGACAAGAACACCGACCTGCGGATTGAAGATATACTTGTCGTAAGCATTCCGGAGCTTTTCCTCCAAGGCTGAAGTCGTCAGCCGATTGATGTCCAACTCCCCCAGTAATGGCAAAGTCACCTTTCCTTTTTGGCTCACGCGGACGATCGTAACTCGGGGCGTCACCATACCTTGAATCTCGGGAACATTGAAAAGAGTAATCTCAACAAGGTCCTCTGGACCGATTTGGTACTCCGAGGACGGCGCGCTGGATCGCGAGGAGATAACGCTCAAAGCTTGATTGATATCCGAGGCCGTAGTCGCCGGCTTGGGAGCCGGTAGCATTTTGCTGTCGGGTACAGTAGCGCAGCTGAGCGGCACAATATACAGACAAGCAAATACTAACCGCCACCTGATACTAGGGGGTGAGGTTTTCATATCATTAAAGAGCTGTTTGCAGGGAGAATATAGCTCCGCCACCTAATGGCCCGGCCATTCTTTTTTTCGGGCCCCGTCAAAGCGCCCGATGTGGACTGGCGATCGGGAACGAGGAAGCCTCGCTCCGTTTTTACCAGCTATTGCATGACCCAGTTAGACTCGATGAAACGAATCGGCACTTCTGCTTGCACTTCGCGTTTCAACAGATTCATCAAGAGCTTCACTCTGCCGCGGCCGTCCGGCGGTCTCTCGATCATCGCCTCGAGACCTTCGAACGGACCACCCGTGACCCGAACTCGTTGGCCGCGCTTGAGATTCGACGACGCGGCGATCTGACCATTGTGGTCGGCCCGGTCTTTGAGAAAGTCGATGATGTTGTCGTCGATCGAAGCGGGCACGCCGTTGAAGCTGACCAAATACTTCACTCCCGGCGACCAGATGACATACGCGGTTTCACCGCAGGTGATATCGATGCGCACGAACAAGTAGCTCGGAAACAGGGGAACGATCCTGCGGACCGAAATGGCCGATTGCGGCAATATCAGTTGAGGCAAAAAAACTTCGACGCCTTTCGACTGAAGGTGAATTTGGGCGAATCGTTCTTTCTGCGGTTTGCTGTAGACCGGATACCAACGCCTGGCAGGTTGCTGAAAAAGGCTCATAGGGTCGGTTCCGTTTGGGCCGCAAAATTTTTCCGTAGCCTGCAGCGAGGGTCTTGCGGTCTGGAAGTTCTTAACATCGAGTTTTCCCGAGGCGAGGCCACACCCCACCTGTGTAATTCAGTTCCTAAATTGGAAAGATCGCTAATTTTTCTCTACTTCGAGCAAGTCCAGTGCCATAAAAGCAATATATTTGACTTCAAGTAGAACCTACGGGAATGGTTAGATATTTAGACCGGAAAAAAAGTCAGCCAAAAATGGCTTGCGGGCGTAATCGGAATACATTGTCCGATCGAACTGAGTTCGTTCAGAAGTTTTTCTCGACTCCTTGGCATTACGACGATCAATCGAAGTTCTGCGTTACTGAGCCAGCACGAGAATTTTCAAGCTTTGCTGCCAAGTCTGGGGAGCGTTTTGTCGGTTTTTGACATTGTATGACATTAAATGTCGTCGGTTCTGCTTGCGCTTGGGATGATATCGATGGTCGATCGTCACGCAGATTGCCGCTAATGGAGGAAGATCGAGCGCGGAGAAATTGGCGTCGACTCATTATTGAATGAAGAGCGATTCACATCGGACAGAGATTTCCGATCGGACAGCTTTTTCCAGGAAATTTTTGGCTCAGTGGGGTGTGACATCCGGTAATATTTTTCTCTGACAAAATAAAAAATCTCCCCAGACCCCTCCCTTCGACTCAGCTCAGGACATGCTTTTCCAAAGAGGGGAAACCCGTGCTCGAACCGGTGCATTCTCAATGTTGCCAAGAAAAAAATCCCTCCTGGCCTCCCTTTTACAAAGGGAGGAACCGTCGGAACGGTCGGTGAAAGTTTCAGTTCCGCTCTTCGTTCCGAGAACGCAAAACTCTAGACGCCAGACGCGAGACGCTAAACGATAACCACGAACCCGCCGTTTGTGGGTGCGTGCGCGAATTCCTTGACATATAAATATTCTCAATATAAATAAAAGCCAGCGCCGATCTTCCGGCAGATTGGTTCGCTTCTGAATTTCTCCACAGCACGACGGTTCTGCCAGCGGTAGCCTCGATGAGCGCCCAGACTGCACGAAGTCAATCCCGCAACGAAATAACGAGAGGAACTTAGGCATGGCAGAAGCGTACTACAGCGACTTTCGCGACTACGTCGGCGCGCTCAACGAGAGCGGCAGGCTTTATCGTTGGACGCGTTCGGTCAACAAGGATACCGAGCTGATGCCGCTCATGCGGCTTCAGTACCGCGGCATCGACGACGGCAAACGGCGGGCCTTTCTATTCGAAAAGGTGCGCGACGGCGATCGGCGCGAATTCGACATCCGCGTCGCCACGGGCATGTACGGCTCGTCGCGCGCGGTGACCGCGCTCGGCTTGGGGTGCGAGGATCCGGCGGAGATTTATGAGAAATGGCGCCACGCGATGGCGCATCTGCACGAGCCGAGAATCGTCGCGAGCGCTCCGGTACAAGAAGAAGTCTACAGCGGCAGCCGCCTCAAGGAATTTCCGTTGACGCGCTTGCCGGCGCCGGTGGAAGAGCCGGGATTCAGCTGCGCGATTCGCGTCACTGCGCCGTTCATTACCAGGGATGCCGAGACCGGCGTGCGCAATGTCGGCATGTACAGCGGCCATTTTCGCGCTGATCAAAAGCTTCTCGCCGGCATCGCCAAGACGCACCACGCGATGCTCTATCACCATCCGACTGCAGCGCGGCGAAAACAGGCGCTGCCGGTGGCGATCGTGCTCGGTTGTTTACCGGACATCGTCTACGTTTCCGCCGCCAATTTGCCTTACGGCATCGATGAGCTCGCCGTGGCTGGTGGGATTCGCCAGCGCCCGGTCGACCTGGTGCCGTGCAAAACCATTCCGCTCGAAGTGCCCGCCGACGCCGAAATCGTCATCGAGGGCGAGATTGCAATCGACGCGATGGAGCGGGGCGAGCCGTTCAGCGACTATCCGGGCTATCTCATGGCCGAGCGCGGCTTACGGCCGGTCATCGACGTCAAGGCGATCACGCTCCGGCGAAACGCCATCTTCACGGCGATCCTGGTGGGCTTGCCGCCGAGCGAGTCGAACGGCATCTCGCGCACCTGCCGCGAGCTGATGCTGTACAATTTTCTCAAGTACAGCTGTAACATTCCGGAAGTTCTGGAGGTGTGCTGTCCCGAGATGGGCGGCGGCTGGAACTGGTGGGTGATCCGGATGGCGAAGAGTCATCCGACCAAGCCGAAGCAGGCGCTCCAGGCGGCGTCGGGCATGGACACGACCAACAAAATCATCATCACCGTCGACGAGGACATCGATCCGAAAGATCCGGAGATGGTGATGTGGGCGATCAGCTTTGCCTGCCAACCGCATCGCGGCGCGCAGATCGTCACCGGCAAGAGTCCGCTCCTCGATCCTTCCGCCTATGCGTTGATGGCCAACCCCGAAGACCGTTTTTTTCCGCCGCCGGTGGGCTGCTCGGGTTTGCTGATCGACGCCACGAGAAAAGGCAAATACCCGCCCGTCGGCTTGCCGAAAAAACAGTTCATGGAGCGCGCGCTGGAGATCTGGCGCGAAGAAGAAATGCCGGAGTTGAAATTGCGCGAGCCGTGGTACGGCTATCCGCTCGATTTGTGGACGGCGCGCGACGATGAAATCGCCGCGGCGGTAGCGCGCGGCGATTATTATTACGCCGTGAAGAAATAGGATTTCACCACAGAGAGCACAAAGAGCACAGGCTCGGAAGAATTAACCGCAGAGAACGCAGAGAACGCAAACGGGGTCGAAACTCTTTTTGCTCTTGGCGCTCTTGACGCGAGATATTCCCAATATTGGGCGGCCGAGAGCCTTCGGATAGGAAAGAGGGGGATTTGAGAAAATTATTTTCAGAAGTGGGCAGAGAGAGCACAGGCTCGGAAGAATTCACCGCAGAGAACGCAAAGAGCGAGTTGAGCAAATAGCTGGAAAGGCAGAGTCGTGGCGAAGCGCGATACCAGTTACGAGATCTGGATGAGAGAGGAAGAGATTCCGGTCGTCGGCGGCTATGGCGTCGAAGACGTAACCCAATTGCCGCTCACACCCTGGCGGCGCACCGGAGGGAGGGGCGCGTTTATCGATCTCAAGGGGATGGAGGGGTTTACCGGCATGTATGTCGGCGAGATTCCCGCCGGCGGCGCGCTCCATCCGGAAAATCATCTCTACGAAGAATTGATCTACATCATCAAAGGCGTGGGCGCGACGGAAATTTGGTCTGCCGGCGACGGCAAAGCGAAAATGCATTTCGAGTGGCAGCAGGGGAGCCTCTTTGCGATCCCGCTCAACACGCGCCATCGCATGATCAACGGCAGCAAGGAGCCGGCGTATTTTCTCGCGGTCACGAGCGCGCCTCTGATGATCGACTTGCTGCATAACGTTTCTTTCGTGATGGGCAGCGACTATAAATTCGCCGACCGCTTCGACGGCGAAAGCAACTATTTCGTGCCCACCAACGCACGAAGAGAGATCGGCGGCTTCATCAACTGGGAGACCAATTTTATCGCCGACGCGCGCGGCGCCCTGGTGGATCCTTCGGAAGCGAAGGGGTTCGGGGTCAAGATCACGTCGTTCGACATGGGCGGCAGCACGCTGGTGGGCCACATCGCCGAGTGGCCGGTGGGGCGTTATCACAAGGCGCATTTTCATCAGGGCGGCGCGGTGCTGCTGATTCTGCGCTCGCGAGGCTACACGCTCATGTGGCCGCCTGAAGCGGGCTTGCGCCCCTATCGGAGCGGCCACGGCGACAAAGTCGTGCGCGTCGACTGGCGCGAGGGCAGCGTGCTGAGCCCGCCGAGCGGCTGGTTCCATCAGCATTTCAACACCGGCAAAGAGCCGGCGCGCCAACTTGCGTTTCGCTACAGCGGGCAGTCGGGAAAATATCTGCTCGGCTGCTGGCGCGCGATCAACAAAGAAGGCGTGCGCACGAGCACCCGGGAAGGGGGCACGCTGATCGAATACGAAGACGAGGATCCGCAGATCCGCATCGACTTCGAAGCGGCGATCGCCAAACTCGGCTTGGCGTCCGAAATGCCGCGTTTCGAATACGCAAACTTGTAAAGAATATGCGGCAAAGTGATTCATGTGCCTTCGGTATAAGACCGTGTATGAAAATCCCCCTTTCATCCCCCTTTAGCAAAGGGGGAAACAGGGGGATTTGTCGTGCTCGTTACGACCGAAAGTAAGTAAAAAACTATTTTTATAATAGTGCACAGCGGGGCGGAGCCGCAACGAAAGATGCGGAACGGAGAATTAACCGCAAAGTAATTTATGTACCCGTCGGTACAACACGGCACATGAAAATCCCCCTTTCATCCCCCTTCGGCAAAGGGGGAAAGAGGGGGATTTGAATTCCGCAGTCAAAAGCAACTCATGGGTGAGCAGCAAACCTTCGGTTGAGAAGATAATACAGTATGCCTCTGAGCAGGGAACAAAATCTCTCTTTCATCCGCCACAAATCTCCCCTAACCCCTCTTTTCCAAAGAGGGGGACGGTCGATGAACAGAGCGCAATCTTTGCGCTTCTTGTTCAGCTCCTCCCCGTTTAAAAAAGGGGGAGGCAAGGGAGAGCCGAGGGGAACCGGAGCTCGAACCATGCGTATTCTCACTCAGTTAAGCAGAAACGCCACTTCTAACAGTCCCCCTTTGAAAAAGGGGGATATAGGGGGATTTGATTTTTTCACAGATCACCGGGGGAAAAAGGGGGATTTTAACCGCAAAATCCGGGTTAAGTGGAGCCAGCTGGTGAAATATAACAGCGCGCGTTGTTTCTCGGTCGGCATCGGCATGTTGGTCGCGGCTTCGATTGTGCCGGCATTTTCCCAGAGCAAGAATCTCGAATGGGAAAAAGTTCTCGAAGCCGCCAAGAAAGAGGGCAGGGTGGTGGCGTCGATCCCGCCTACGCCGGAGCTGCGCAAGCTCATGGAGATCGCCTTCGCGCGCCGCTTCGGCATCGCCACGGAATTCGTGCCGGCGCGCGGCGGCGCGGTGGTGCAGCGCATCGTCAGCGAAGCCAAGGCGAATACGCAATATTTCGATCTGCACATCGGCGGCACCGAGTCCATCGTCACGGCGATGCTGCCGGAAAATATACTCGACCCCATCGAGCCTTATCTGATTCTCCCCGAGGTGCGCGATCCCAAGCACTGGTGGGGCGGCCACATCTACATCGATAACGCCAAGAAATATATTTATAACTTCGTCGCCTATCAGACGGTGAGTCTCTGGAGCGATCCCAATCAGTACAAGGCCGCCGAGTTCAAATCGTTCGACGATTTGTTGAATCCCAAGCTGCAAGGCAAGATCGGCATCAGCGATCCGCGCACGCCGGGCTCGGGCTCATCGATGTGGTCGTATATGCACTACGTCAAAGGCGAGGAGTATCTGCGCCGGCTGGTGGCACAAAAGCTTTTCATCACCCGCGATCTGCGTCTGTTGGCCGAGAATCTGGCGCGCGGCAAGATCGCCGTCACCTCGGGCATCGGCTATTCGGAATTCCAGCCGTTCATCAAGGCCAATCTGCCGGTGGCGCCGCTGCCGGTGCCCAAGGAAGGTCTCTATATCAGCGGCGGCTACGGCCACCTGACGATTCTCAAGAATCCGCCCCATCCGAACGCGACTAAAGTGTTTACCAACTGGCTTCTCAGCCGCGACGGCCAGGAGATTTTCGCCCGCGGCATGGGCGTCGGCAGCCGGCGGCTCGAGATCGATACCAAGTGGCTGCGCGAGTTCGGCGTGATCGCCGCGAAAGATTTCCTGGCACCGGCGGACTTTTATAAGTACGAAAATCAATCGGAAGAAAAGATCAACAAGATCCGCGAGCCGGCGGCGCAGTTCGCGCGCAAACTGCTGGGGAGTTAGGGAATGGAATGATGGAGTAATGGAATATTGGAGTGATGGTCCGGAGTCTCGGAATATCTCGTACAAAGAAACTCACAGCCGGTGTGAAAAAATGATGCAGCCTCGTCCAACCCGACAAATCTCCTCTAACCCCTCTTTTCCAAAGATTGGAACCGGAGCTCGAACCATGCGTATTCTGATTCAGTTAAAAGAAACGACTATCCGAGTAGTCCCCTTTTGAAAAAGGGGGAAATAGGGGGATTTGTCGTACGGTTGTCGAGCAAAAGTAAGCAAAAAATATTTTCACAAGAGGGTTGCCCCCCTTTGAAAAAGGGGGGATCGGGGGGATTTGCCGATGTTACCCTACAGTAACCGACTAAAGACCAGAGCTCGCTCTTTGCGCAGCAATCCGACGGACGCCGAACTCTATCTGTGGCATCGCTTGCGACGAAAACAAATCCTCGGGGTGCAGTTCTATCGGCAAAAGCCTATCGGCAAGTACATCGCTGACTTCTACGCGCCGGCGGCAAAACTGGTGGTTGAACTGGACGGCGCTCAACATTTAACAGTCGACCAAGCTCGATACGACGCTCAACGGAGCAAATATCTTGAACAGCTCGGATTGAAAGTGTTGCGCTTCGACGACCGAGAAGTCTTGCTGCAAACGGATTGTGTGTTGGAGGCGATCTTTCAAGCCACAGAAAAATCCCTCCTGACCTCCCTTTGCCAAAGGGAGGAACCGTCCAGCGAAATTTTGCCGAGTACTCGATTACCCGGGCGAAGGCGCGGTGAGGCGAACAAATAGAGATCGGAACCCGGAGCGTAGAAATGGAGTGATGGGACACTGGAACGATGGAGTGTTGGAGTGGTGGAGTGATGGGTCCGGAGTTACGAAATATCTCCGAGACCGGTGCATTAAATAAAATAGGACCTGACGATGGCGTTTGCTGATTTGCGCGATTGGATCAATGACCTCGAGGAGCGGCGCGACTTGCGGCGCATCGGTGCGGAAGTGGATTGGAACGAGGAGCTTGGAGCGGTCACTCGCGAGGTGTCGAGCCGGGGCGGCCCGGCGCTGCTGTTCGAAAACATCAAGGATCATCGCCAGACTTTTTGCCGCCGATTGTTTACCAACGGCACCGGGACGCGCGAGCGGGTTTGCCGTTTCATCGGCGTGCCGGAAACGACTTCCTACCGAGAGATGGTGCCGATTTTTAAAGATCGCTTTTCCCGGCCGGTAAAGCCGCTCATCGTGCCGCGAGGGGCGGTCAAGGAAAACATCCTCCGCGGCGGCGCCATCGATCTGAACCAATTTCCAGTGCCGATTTGGAACCCGCTCGACGGCGGGCGCTACATCATGACCTCGGCGACCGTCGTGACGCGCGATCCGGATACCGGCGTGCTCAACGGCGGCACTTACCGCGGTATGATCACCGGCAAAAACACCATCGGCGTGCTGCTTGCGATGACCCAGGGCTGGGGCAAACATTTCAGCAAGTACAAAGGCCGCGGCCAAGAGATGCCGGTTGCGGTCGTCATCGGCTGGGACCAGACATTGTTCCTCGCCGCCTCCACGCCGGTCAATTACTCCGAGTATGAAATGGCGGGTTCCCTGCGCGGCGCGCCGGTGGAACTGGTTAAATGCGAGCTGAGCGAGCTGATGGTGCCGGCGAGCGCGGAGATCGTTTTGGAGGGCTTCGTCTCGCCGGATCCCAAGACCTACACCATCGAAGGGCCGTTCAGCGAATATCCTGGATATTACGGCGGCGGCAGATCGCCCAAGCACACCATTCGCGTCGAGTGCATCACGCACCGGAACGATCCGATATTTCACGGCTGCCTTACCGGTGCGAGCCCGGGACGGACCAACGAGGGAACCACCTGGACGCCGGCGACTTTCTCGGCGATGGCCTGGCACTATCTGGAACAGGCCGGCGTGCCCAACGTCACCGGCGTGTGGCGCGGCAAATGGCCCGAGACGATGCGCGTGCAGATCAAAAAGTCGCACCGCGGCCATGCCCAGCAGGTCGCCAATGCGCTCTGGGGCTGTCACCTCGGCAACTATGCAGCCAAGCATGTGATCGTGGTCGACGACGATATCGATATCCACGATTGGGAAGCGATCGAATGGGCGCTTTGCTACCGGGTCAACGCCGGTCTCGGCGACGTGTCGTTTTTTTCCGCCACCGGCGGTTCGATGCTCGATCCGAGCGTGCCCTTGAAGGATCGCGACTCGGTGAAATACGGCCATGGTCTGTGGACCCGCATGCTGATCGACGCGACGATCAACTGGCAGCTCGAAGCGCAGGAACAGTACGGCGGCGACCGCTACCCGCCGCTCGGCACAACGATCTCGGGCGAGATGGCCGACAAGCTCAAACGGCGCTGGAAGGAATATGGATTCTAATTCGATGGGGCTAGGAAGGCAGCGCCGGGCGAAAAGCGCTTACGATCGGTTTATCGGCAGCGAAGGCGTGCCGGTGATCGGCGGTTTCGGCATCAGCTCTTGCCGCGACGTGCCGGTGGCGCCGTGGCCGCGTTTGGGCTGCGACGGCGCCTACTTCCGATTCTTCGGATCGGACGGCGTCCTCGGCGTGTATCTGGTTAAAATAGCGGCGGGCGGCGCGACAAAGCCGGAGCGCCATATTTTTGAAAAGATCGTCTACGTGCTGCACGGCCAAGGGGTGGCGGAGATTCAGCAACGCGATCGCGTGCCGCAGAATCTGCTCTGGCGCGCGGGGAGTCTGTTTTCGCCGCCGCTCAACACGCTGCACCGGCTGATCAACCAGTCCAACGAGGCGGCGCTTTTTTTGGCCGTGACCACCGCGCCGGTGGCGCTCGATCATTACCGTAACCGGCAATTTATTTTTCACAACGAGTTTGTGTTCAATGATCGCTACGACGGCGCCGACGAATACTTTGAGCCGAACGAAGAGGCTTACCGCAGCAGCGACCATCGAGAGTGGATTCATCAGGCCAATTTCATTCCCGACGTGAGCGCGCTGCAACAAGAGCGCGCCGGCAGCAGGAGGCGGCGCATCAAGATCGCCCGGTTTGAAATGGCCAAAAACAGTCTGATCGGACAATTGGTGCAATGGCCGGTAGGCCGCTACCGGCGCGCCCATTGCCGGAGCGGCGCCGTCGTGCTGTTGATTCTGCGCTCGTCGGGCTATTCGCTCATGTGGCCGAGCCATCTGGGCACGCAGCCGTATCAGGATGGCCGGGCCGATCAGGTGGTGCGCATCGACTGGAGTCCCGGCAGCGTTTTCAGCCCGCCGCCGAACTGGTTTCACCAGCACTTCAATACCGGCGCCGAGGCGGCCGAAACGCTGGCGTTTTTCTGCGGCAGCGAAGCCTTTCCGCTGAGCTGGCGCACCGACGGCGCCAACGCGGCGCGTTTCGCTCTGGCCAAGCAAAACGGCGCGCTTGATTTCGGCAGCGACGACCCGTCGATCCGGCAATTGTACGAGGCGGAGTTGGCGAAAAACGGCATCGCTCCCGATAAACACTCGGGCGCCGCCGCGATTTGACGATTTTCGCCTGCGCTCGTATAACGTGGCTCCAGTACGACTCGCGTACCACATAGTACAAGACAGCGCATGAAAATCCCCCTTTCATCCCCCTGGGGTGTGAAAAAATGATGAAACCTCGCCCAACGCCACAAATCTCCCCTGACCCCTCTTTTCCAAAGAGGGGGGACCGGAGCTCGAATCATGCGCATTCTCAATCACTTAAAAAGAAGCGCCGTTTTTAGCAGTCCCCCTTTGAAAAAGGGGGAACCAGGGGGATTTGATTGTTTCACAGCTCCAGGGGGAAAGAGGGGGATTTGCTGTAGTCGTTGTCGACAAAAGAAGTAAAAGCCATTTTCTAACGGAGCGCGAATGGCGCGAGCGAAGACGCAGTGGTGAGGGAAAATTTCCCCTCGGCATGTCATGAGTGAAAAATCCCATACGCTGGATCGGCCCATCGGTTTCGCGCGCCCCGCGATCCTCTCCAAGCATCGCTTCCGCCTGCCGCCGCTGTCGGTTGCGGTGTTGATTCTGATCGTCGGCTTTCTCGTTCTCACGCCGCTCTTTTTAATGATTCTCAACAGCTTTCAGACCGCCCGCCCCGGCCAGCCGATCGTCTGGGGTCTCGATGGCTGGATCAAGGCCTTCACCACGCCCGGCATCGTCAAAGCGATGACCAACACGGTCACGCTCGCGGTCACGCGTCAGGCGATTTCTTTGCTGATCGGCGCTTTTTTCGCCTGGCTGATCGCGCGCACCGATATTCCGATGAAAGGGACGCTCGAGTTTTTTTTCTGGCTGTCGTTTTTCCTGCCGGCGCTGCCAGAGACCATGGGCTGGATACTCTTGCTCGATCCGAAGTATGGGCTGATGAACCAAGCGCTGACGGGCCTCGGCATCATGAGCCAGCCGCTTTTCAACATCTATTCATTCTGGGGCATCATCTGGGCGCATATGGGCGGGACCGTGAGCGTCAAGGTGATGCTGCTCGCGCCGGCGTTTCGGAATCTTGACGCGGTGCTCGAGGAAGCGTCAAAAATTTCCGGCGCGAGCGGCACGCGCACTTTTTTTCGCATCGTCATCCCGGTCATGATGCCGGCGATCCTCGTGACCACGATTCTCGGCCTGATCCGGTCGCTGGAGGCTTTCGAGATCGAGCTGCTGCTCGGCACGCCGATCGGCCTGCAGGTCTATTCGACGAAAATTCACGAGCTGGTCACCTGGGAGCCGCCCCAGTTCGCGCCGGCGATGGCGCTCAGCACGGTTTTTTTGGGCGCGCTGTTGCTTATGGTCGCGTTCCAGCGGAAGTACATCAGCGGGCGAAACTACGAGACGATCACCGGCCGCGGCTTCAGTATCCGGCCGACGCCGCTCGGCCGCTGGCGCTATCCGGCTTTCATCATCGTTTTGCTGTTCGCCGTATTTATCACCCTGGTGCCGACGACATTGCTGCTGATGGGCACGTTCATGAAGCTCTTTGGCTTCTTCAATATCGCCGATCCGTGGACGCTGGATAACTGGCGCGCGACGTTGAACGATCCGGTCTTGCTGCGCTCGCTTTGGAACACGCTGGCGATCGGCATCGGTTCGGGTTTGATCGGCGTGCTGTTCTATTCGCTGATCGCCTACGTCGTCGTCAAAACCCGCCATACCGGCCGCGGCCTCTTGGATTTTCTTTCCTGGCTGCCCTGGTCGGTCCCCGGCATTCTACTGGGGGTGGCTTTGCTCTGGACATTCCTGCAGACGAAAATTTTTCTGCCGATCTACGGCACGATCTATATTCTGATGATCGCCATGGTGATCAAGAGCATGCCGTTCGGCGCGCAGATGATTAAGAGCGTGCTGATCCAGTTGGGCAGCGATCTCGAAGAGGCATCGAAGGTGTGCGGCGCCACCTGGCTCCATACCTTCCAAAAGGTCATTTTCCCGCTCATCATGCCGGCCCTGATCACGGTCGGGCTGGTCGGCTTTATCTCGGCGGCGAGAGATATCAGCACGGTGGTGCTGCTGGGATCGGGCCGGTCGCGCACGCTGTCGCTGCTCATGCTCGACTTTGCGGCAGGCGCGGAGTTTGAGAAAGCCACTGTGGTCGCCGTCATCATCGTCGGCCTGGTGGTCGGCGCCGCCCTGCTGGCGCGCTCGCTCGGCGGCCAGGTGGGGGTGAGGGAATAAACGTTTGGCGTTTAGCGTCTGGCGTTTGGCGCTATAGGCTCGCTCCGCTCAGAGCTTGAAGATTATGGGCTCCTCCGCTTGACCTTGGTTCGAGGCTCGTCTAGTCTTCCCGCACGATGACGGCAAAAGGCACCCTTGGTCGCCTTCGCTTGCGCCTCGCTTTGAGCCTGGGCGCGACGCTGCCGTTCGTGTTGTTCCTCCTGCTCGCGCCGGCACCGGCTCCGGCGGAGTCGAACGATTATTTGCCCTCTGCGCGGGCTCGTACCGTCGCGGCTTATCTGGTCAAGTCTCTCAAGTCGCTTCCCAGCGAAAAGGCCGGCTTTGCCGGCGCTGACCTTGCCGCCGAATCTTGTTTGCAGCAGAGAATCAACCTGGTGATCTCGCTGGGCGTCGAATCACCGGTTCAGCTTCGACCTTTCGAACGTCTAACGCGCCAACCGGCGCGCTCGCCACCGAATCTCTTCTTTAGCGTGGTCTGAAGATCACTGCGGCTGAGTGAGGATGCTCCCGCGAGCAAGCGGGCGTGCTTCTATCGCCGTAGCCAGCTTGGCCTAAAGAGGGATTCGCATGAACGAATTATCGGGAAAACTAAAATTCGACCCGGTCGTCGGGGAGAAACTGTACGGCAACCAGCGAAAGTATGGCGGCAGCTCGTCGGAGCGCGATCTCATGTTCGCGATTCTCGCCGATGCCATCGACTGCTATTGGAAATACGCCGGGGCGCGCGACGGCCGGGGCATCAGACTCTTCCAGGATGCGCGCCGCTGGATTTTTGCCGACGATGACGCGGAGACGTTTTCGTTCGTCAACGTGTGCGACGCGCTGAGCTTCGACCCGGCTTACATCCGGCGCGGCGTCGCGCAGGTGGAACAGCGGCAGAAAATGGCGCTGGCACAGCCGCGCACGCGGCCGAAAAAGATCAAGCGCAACCTGAAAAGCAGCACGCGTTGGAAGGTCAGCTCGCGCCCGGTCCGCGGCTGAACACATCCGCGATCGGAGTTTATTTTCACCACGGAGTGATCTCCCTTTCGTCCCCCTTTACCAAAGGGGGAAAGAGGGGGATTTGTTGTACTGGTTATCGATCAAAGTGAGAAAACTATTTTCATAAGAGTACACGAAGGGCACGAAGTTCGGAAGATAGCGCGCAAGCGGGCGAGGGTAAGAAATTTCCGAAATTCCCTCGCCCATTCCGATGGGAGAGGGGAGGGTGAGGGCAACATTCCTTGGTGGTCAGTCGTCCCCTTTTACCCTAGTCTCACGCCAGTTCTTTTTGCCACTTCTCGGTGATTTTTTGCCTGAGCTCCGGGCTCAGCGCATTGACCGGGGGAAAGCGATCGCGCCAGGCGTAAGGACGGCAGGCGTTTAGAACCGCCCGACTATTGACGAAATTGCCGGCGGCCCGCTGGTCGGGGTGCATGGCCGGATCGAGCGGCGTGCTCCAGCAGCCGTCGATGATGCTGATCGCGGACTTGGGATCGCAACGCGTCGATACGGCCCAGATCACGTCGCCCATATTCGAAGGATCGATGTCGTCGTCGACGACGATGACAAAACGGCCGTGATAGTTGCCGCCCCGCGATGCCAGCGCGGCAAGGCCGGCTTGCTGGGCATGGCCGTGGTAGCGCTGCTTCACCGAAACGATGATGAACGGCGCGCCGCCGGCGGCTGCCGAGCTGCCGATGGAGCACCACACGCCTTTGATGTCGGGCACATCGGCTTTTT